>ERZ888423.2230-NODE-2230-length-14836-cov-7.929301_pt1 | contig 14836 bp, 11 predicted proteins | sample MGYA00520523_ERZ888423 | MGnify/ENA primary metagenome ERZ888423 (study PRJEB32303, sample SAMEA104408611) | aquatic metagenome | biome: Brackish water; feature: Pelagic; material: water | place: Baltic Sea | collected 2014-06-08T10:24:00 | depth 30,27 m ...
ACTCAATGGAAGGCTGTAACGGTCTTTATTGTTCTAGTTATGGTTCTATACACAAGACCTAATGGTCTCTTCGGCGAATCTATTACACAGACGAGGGTATGATGATAAATATTCGTGATAAGGGTGCAGAGGTTTGGGAAAACTCTGGTAGAACTGGCAGAATCGCGATCGCAACACTTGCGTTCGCAGTTGTGGCATCTCTACCCTTCATGGGCGGAACCATTCTCAACACACCTATAGCAAGTTACGAGTCGGTTCTCGTTTATCCGATCGCCATGTTTGTGTTGATGGCCATTGGTCTCAACATTGTTATTGGTAAAAGCGGTTTGCTGGATCTTGGATATGTGGCCTTCTTCGCCATCGGTGCTTACACAATGGGCTTGCTGGGAACCAAAACCGGTTTAAACACTTGGGAGATTTTGCCTATCGGCATAGCGATGTCTATGTTTGCAGGTTTAGTTTTGGGTGTTCCAGCCCTCAAGCTACGTGGTGACTATCTAGCTATCATCACACTTGGTTTCGGCGAAATTGTTCGAATCGTAGCGCTCAACCTAGGAGCCCTTGGTCGCTCTGAAGGAATTATTGGAATTCCGACTCCACCGCCAGTGTTTGGCATTGAGTTCTCCTTTGATAGCCACAGGGTTTACTACTGGACACTTTTGATCATGATTCTTCTGGCAATTTGGATGGTCCGCAGGCTCTCTGCGCGTCGAGCAGGTCGTGCATGGGAATCTATTCGCCAGGATGAAGATGTTGCAGAGCTTCTTGGTGTCCCAACATTTAGATACAAAATTTGGGCGTTTGTTCTAGGTGCTTCAGTGGGTGGAGCAGCGGGTGTAATTTATGCATCAAAAACACTCTTTATCGCCCCTGATAACTTTACCTTGCAAATCTCTATTTTGATTCTGGCGTGTGTGGTATTTGGTGGAATGGGAAATATCTGGGGAGTGATCCTTGGAGCCGTTGTCCTTGGTTATCTGCCAGACCGCATTCGCTTCTTATCAGAGGCGCGTCTTTTGGTATTTGGATTAGTTCTGGTTCTCATGATGAATCTGCGCCCTGATGGCTTGTTGCCACGCAAAAAGCGAGAGAAAGCTATCAAAGCAAAGGAGGCGGCATGAGCACTCCAGTAATGTCACTGAAAAATGTGACAATTCAATTTGGTGGCGTTAAAGCGCTTAACGATGTGAGTTTTGATATCAACAAGCAGGAGATTCTTGGTTTGATTGGGCCTAACGGTGCCGGTAAAACTACGGTCTTCAATGTTGTAACAGGTGTGTACCAGATTAGCTCAGGTGTCATTGAATTCCAGGGCAAATCTCTTGCTGGAGTAAAGAGATACAGAATCACTCGCGGAGGAATTGCGCGTACCTTTCAAAATATCCGCCTGTGGGGAGATATGACATCACTTGAAAATGTTGTCACAGCTACAGATACCCACAAGAAATCTGGATTACTCTCTGGGCTATTTGGAATGCCTATCTCACGACGGGAAGAGAAGCGAGATACTACTCGCGCTCAAGAGCTACTCGACTTTATTGGAATTGGCGAGTACTCAGATCGCTTGGCAAAGAATCTGCCCTATGGTGTTCAACGCAGACTCGAGATTGCCCGCGCTTTAGGAACTAACCCAAAGCTATTACTTCTTGATGAACCTGCAGCGGGATTCAACCCTGCCGAGAAGGTAGAGCTTGCTAATACGATTAGAAAGATCCGCGATGCCGGTTATACCGTGCTCTTAATTGAGCATGATATGTCTTTGGTGATGCAGGTTTCAGATCGAATTGTGGTTTTAGATTTTGGTGAGAAAATCGCTGAAGGAACACCATCAGAGGTACAAGAAGATCCACGTGTAATCGAAGCATATTTAGGAGTTCAAGAAGATGCGTCTTGAGGTTAAGGATCTACGAGTTTCCTACGGAAAGATTGAAGCAATCAAGGGCATCTCTGTCGTTGTGAATGAAGGTGAGATCGTCTCCCTTATTGGTGCCAATGGTGCTGGAAAAACTACCCTCCTGAAAACCATTTCGGGTCTCTTAAATCCTACATCCGGAAGTATTGAGTATGGCGGGGAAAATGTTCTCAAGCACAAGGCCCATCACAGAGTTTCATTAGGGATCTCCCAAGCACCCGAAGGGCGAGGCATCTTTCCTGGTATGACAGTTTTAGAAAATTTGGAGCTGGGCAAGTACCACCTGAAGATGAAAAAGGATGAGATCGAAGAGGATCTGATTAGAATTTATGAACTCTTCCCTAGGTTAAAGGAGAGAACAGCGCAAGCTGCCGGAACGCTGTCCGGTGGTGAGCAGCAAATGCTCTCTATCGGTCGAGCATTGATGGCAAAGCCTAAGGTCTTGCTCCTTGATGAGCCTTCAATGGGTCTAGCACCGCTGATGATCAAAAATATCTTCAACATCATCACAGAGATCAATAAGTCAGGTGTAACGATTTTACTGGTTGAGCAAAATGCGCAGCAAGCCTTACAACGATCTGATCGTGCTTATATTTTAGAGACTGGCAATATTGTGAAGGAAGCAAAGGCAGCTGAACTTCTCAATGATCCAGCGGTCCGCGAGGCATACCTTGGAACAGGTGCTCACTAACCTCTTTCAGCTAAAATCATGCAGGTGATACGGGCGGTGCAGGTGCGCTGTCCGTTTTCATTTGTAATGACAATGTCCCAACAGCACAGAGTTTTTCCAATTGATACCGCAGTTGCAACACCTGTAACTATTCCAGTAGCAGTGGCTTTGTGGTGCGTTGCATTGATATCAATCCCAACGATTTTGCGATCTGGACCAGCATTTAGCTGAGTTCCAATAGAGCCAAGAGATTCCGCTAAAACAACATTTGCGCCACCGTGCAAGATGCCCATTGGTTGGGTGTTTCCCTCAACTGGCATAGTTGCAACTAGTCGCGTCAAGGTGGCCTCAGTGATTTCAATACCCATCTTCTTATCTAGGGCACCACTGCCACGTTGCTTAATTATTGAGAGATAATCCGGTTCAGTCATGCGCAGAGTCTAACTTGCACTCTACGATGCATCCATGACCAAACGCCTATTACTTATCGATGGGCACTCGATGGCGTATCGGGCATTTTTTGCACTACCAGCTGATAACTTCACTACCGCTCAAGGTCAGCACACCAACGCTATTTATGGCTTTGCAACCATGCTGTTGTCCCTGCTCAGCAGCGAAAAACCTACCCATGTAGCCGTGGCATTTGATGTTTCGAGAAAAACCTTTAGATCTGAGATATTCCCAGATTACAAAGCCAATCGTGCAAAGACACCCGATGAGTTTCGCTCACAGATGTCCTATCTACACGAGTTGGTGGCCGCTTTTGGTATTACAACCTTTGAGGTTGAAGGGTTTGAAGCCGATGACATCATTGCAACTATTGCAAAGCAGGCAGAGCGGGAAGGGGCTGAAGTTCTTATCTGTACAGGCGATCGTGACTCCTTCCAATTAGTAAATGCGAAGACAACCGTTCTTTACCCCAAGCGAGGTGTGAGCGATCTTTCTCGAATGACACCTGAAGCTGTTCAAGAAAAGTATGGAATGTCTCCAGAACAGTATCCAGACTTTGCCGCGTTGCGTGGAGATCCAAGTGACAACCTTCCATCAGTCCCAGGTGTAGGTGAGAAGACCGCCGCTAGGTGGGTTGTGGAGTATGGCTCCTTGCATGAATTAATCGCCAATATAGATAAGTTGGGCGGAAAGGTTGGTCAATCTTTACGTGATTCGATTAACGATGTCATCCGAAATCGTGAGCTAACTCAACTAGTCGCCAATGTTCCGTTAGAGCTAAGCATCGATGCTTTGAAATGGAGCGGTGTTGATGAGAACAACACCAATCCGCTCTTTGAAAAGTTAGAGTTTAAAACATTAAAAGATCGCATAAAGCCAATCCTGCTTCAATCTGCCTCGAAGCAATCTGTGCCTGCACTTGAGTTATTTTCAGCGGAAATGGCCGAAGGTGTTTTAACTCCGCAAGAAGCATCGGCAAAGATCTCTAAGCACTCAGGTGATTTTGCCCTTGCATATCAATTAATTGATGAGAAGTTACATCGATACGCAGTTGCTCTTACCCCAGAAGATGTTTTCCTTGTTCACTCTGCAGATATGGGGCAGTGGGCTACAGATTCAACCAAACCAAAGATTGCTCATGATGCAAAGAGCCTTGCAAGAGTAAATGGCTTAACGGGAGTTGTCTTTGACATATCCCTTGCTGCTTACTTGGTTAATCCGGGTGTACGCGCTCAAGAGTTAAAGGATATTCAGGAGCGATGGGGCGATGGTTCTGCGATCAATCAATCAACACCTGAGCAAGAGCTCTTAACCTCTGCACGCGCGATGTTTACTCTCAAGGATTCTCTGACTCGCGAACTAAAGGAGCGAGAGTTATGGAAGCTGTATACAACTATGGAGCTTCCTGTAGCTGATCTTTTATCCCGTATGGAAGCTATCGGAATTGCGGTCAATAAAAAGGAGTTAGAAAGCTTGGCCGCTTTTTTTGAGGGCGAGGTAAAGCGTGAAACAAAGGCGGCACATGATGCCGTTGGACATGAGTTTAATGTTGCCTCACCCAAGCAGTTACAGGTCGTTTTATTTGATGAGCTCAACCTTCCTAAAACGAAAAAAATCAAAACAGGATATACAACCGATGCCGAAAGCCTTGATTGGTTGCATCAAAAGAGCGGTCATCCAGTCTTAACATCTCTACTTCGTATCCGTGAAACAAAGAAGTTGGGAACAACGGTTGAAGGCCTAATCGCTGAGATCGGTAAGGATGGGCGGATTCATACCCATTTTCAACAAACGGTGACAGCAACTGGGCGCTTATCGTCGACCGGTCCTAACCTACAAAATATTCCAGTTCGCACTGAAGAAGGTAGAAAGATTCGCAACTGCTTCACCGTTGGAAAGGGTTTTGTCGCATTATTAACCGCTGATTACAGCCAGATTGAGATGCGCATCATGGCTCATCTTTCAAATGATGAAAAGCTTCTGGCCGCCTTTGCCTCGGGTGAGGATCTGCATGCAACCGTCGCAGGATTGGTTTTTGGTGTAAAAGCGACAGAGGTAGATCCTGAAATGCGTCGCCAAATGAAGGCGATGTCATATGGATTGGCGTACGGACTCTCATCGTATGGACTTGCGATACAACTAGATATAACACCTCCGGCAGCCCAACAGTTGATGGAGACATATTTTCAACGTTTTGGTGGAATCCGAGAGTACTTAAGCACAGTTGTGGAAGATGCTCGTAAGGTTGGCTACACAGAAACAATCATGGGTCGCCGTCGATACTTGCCAGATTTAATGCATGACAACCGTCAACGTCGTGAGGTGGCAGAGCGCATGGCTCTTAATGCTCCTATTCAAGGATCGGCTGCGGACATCATCAAAGTTGCAATGCTCAATGTTCAAAGGGCTATTGAAAAAGAGGGGCTGCAGTCCCGTTTGTTGTTACAGATACATGATGAGTTAATCCTTGAAGTTGTAGCGGGCGAAAAAGAGGCAGTAAGCCAATTAGTAAGAAGAGAAATGGGCTCTGCATATCCTCTCAAGGCACCACTAGATGTAAATGCTGGCCTTGGCCTTACCTGGCATGAAGCGGCTCACTAATTACTTAACCTCGTTAGATATATCTTTTATCGCCTGCAGATCTTCCTCATCAGTTGGAATGTCATTAGCTGCGCTCAATCGTCCACGTCCAATAGTCAAAATAATTAATCCACAAAAGATCATGGTCGGCAACATCGCTAAACCAATTCGAGGCGAGAAGATCTCTGAAACTAATCCACCAACAGCAGCACCGAGCGCCATAAAGGATCCTTCTATACTCCAAATCCAACCTAGGGATGCGGTCTGTGATCCCTTGGGACGAACAGCTTCCAGAACTTCAAAGTAGAAGACTTGAAGTGCACCACCTAGAAAACCGATACATGCCCCGGCCAAAGCCATACTCCAATCAGGATATGTAAAGGCAACGGGAATACACGCGATCAACCACAGGATATATGCACGACGAAGGGCAGATAGCGGAGCTAATCTCTTTGAAACTAAACCACCTAATAAACCTCCCACAACTGTGGCGATTCCAAAGGTGGCAAAGATCCACGCAACACGGTGCTGAACACCCTCTTGAGTTGCAAAGGCAGGTATGGCGACATCAAAGACACCCCATCCAAAGCCAATAAAGCAACCTTCAAGCATCAGTAATCGAATAGCTCGATCTCGCCACAACTTCTGCTGATTCTTTTCCTTTTTCTCAGGAATCCAATCACGTGATGCAGGCGTAAGTGACAAGGCAACTCCGCCTATAAACATCAGCGCCGCTGTCGTGCCCAGCCCAAGAGCAGGACGAGAAGAGAGTGAGAGTGCGGTGATTACGACTGGTCCAATTACCGAAGTGCTACTCATCATTGATGAATCAAATGCGTAGGCGGTACGTAATTAGGATTCCGGAACTATGTCCTTCCATAATGGACGAACAGATAGGTTAATTGGGGGAGCAGTTATTCCCAGAATGAATGAGGTAATTAAAATCGAACGACCGGTTTCCATGGTGTTGAGCAACAGGATCAGAGATGAGTACATCGGTACCAAAATTCGGATCGGCCACTTTTGACCAAAATGATCCATCACCGATCCACGAATTCCAGCGGTTACAGCTCCAGCTAATGAGTTCAACCCAATTGCAAAACCGGCCATAGCTACCGATCCGGTCTCTTGCTCCGTCTTAAAAAATATTCCAAGGCCGATCATTCCGTAGGCCAACCGTGCTGGGAATGCGCTGGTGCCGAGCCTAATGACTTGTGGGAAGGCCATTAACTCTGTATATCTCTTCATAAGGGAGTGCAGTCTAGCGATTACGCTCAAAAAACTCATTGGATTTGCCCTTATGAGCGCACAAACCGTACCCTTGCCCTTCAGCCGCGAAAGCGGGAACTACTACTTTCTATCCCTACGGAGCACAATTGTCTACACCACAAATTGCAGTAAATGACATCGGATCAGCTGAAGATTTTCTAGCAGCAATCGAAGGCACAATCAGAAACTTTAATGATGGCGACCTAGTATCAGGTGCAGTTGTTCAAGTTGGACGCGACGAAGTTCTTGTCGATATTGGATACAAGACCGAAGGTGTAATTCCTTCTCGCGAGTTGTCAATTCGCCACGATGCAGATCCAAACTCAATCGTTAAAGTCGGTGAGATTATTGAAGCTCTCGTTCTCCAAAAAGAGGACAAAGAGGGTCGCCTGATTCTTTCTAAGAAGCGCGCACAGTACGAGCGTGCCTGGGGAGATATCGAAGGCAAGAAGGAGCGCGACGAAGTTGTCGTCGGAACTGTTATTGAAGTTGTTAAGGGCGGACTTATCGTGGACATCGGTCTACGTGGTTTCCTACCAGCATCTCTCGTTGAGATGCGCCGCGTACGCGATCTGACTCCATACATTGGTAAGCAGGTTGAAGCACGCATTATCGAACTCGACAAGAATCGCAACAACGTTGTTCTCTCACGTCGTGCATTCCTCGAGCAGACTCAATCAGAGTCACGCACAACATTCCTGAACCAGCTACAAAAGGGCCAGGTTCGCACAGGTCTTGTCTCATCAATCGTTAACTTTGGTGCATTCGTAGACCTTGGTGGCGTAGATGGTTTGGTTCACGTTTCAGAGCTTTCATGGAAGCACATCGATCATCCAGGTGAGGTTGTTGAAGTTGGTGACGAGGTAACAGTTGAGGTTCTCGAAGTTGATTTCGAGCGCGAGCGTGTTTCACTCTCACTTAAGGCAACACAAGAGGATCCATGGCAGGCATTTGCTCGCACACACACAATCAATCAGGTTGTTCCAGGTGTTGTGACAAAGCTAGTTCCATTTGGTGCATTTATTCGTGTTCACGAAGGAATTGAAGGACTTGTTCACATCTCAGAGCTGGCAGAACGCCATGTTGAGATTCCAGAACAGGTTGTTCAGGTTGATGATGAGCTCTTTGTAAAGATCATCGATATTGACCTAGAGCGTCGCCGTATCTCACTTTCATTGAAGCAGGCTAATGAAGGTACTGAGATCGAGATCGAAGCATTTGATCCAACTCAGTATGGAATGTCTGCTCGTTACGATGCAGAAGGAAACTTCATCTACCCTGAAGGTTTCGATTCAGATTCTCAAGAGTGGAAGCCTGGATATGAAACACAGCGTGAAGAGTGGGAGAAGCAGTACGCCCAAGCTCAAGAGCGTTTTATGGCACACAAGAAGCAGAAGGCAGAGGCTAAGGCCGCTGACGCTGCTGCTACTCCTGAAGAGGAAGCAGTTCCTGCAGAGTAAAAGATTTGCACAAAGAAGGCCTCGCGTAACTGCGGGGCCTTCTTTCATTTAACCTCTATTCTTTCTCTATGCGAGTTATCGGATTAACCGGAGGAATTGGCTGCGGAAAGTCTTTAGCGGCTCAATACTTTGCCGAGCTTGGTGCATTAGTAATAGATGCAGACCAACTAGCTCGTGCTGCAATTGAAAGAGGTTCGCAAGGTTTTGATGAGGTTGTAAGTTTTTTTGGGGATTCGATACTGACTAATGGAGAGATTGATCGACGAGCGTTGGGTGAGTTGATCTTTAAGGATTCGGAGGCAAAAAAAAGGTTAGAAAACATTGTTCATCCATTTGTTCGCCGTGAGTTTGAAGAAGCGGTTGCATCTCTTAAATCTGATGAAACTCTTATCTATGAAATTCCTCTACTTGTCGAGACAGGTGCTCAAGATCGATTTGATATGGTGGTGACGGTTGAGTCATCTCTAGAGAATCGAATCTCACGCCTTCGTCAGCGCGGAATGCATATCTCTGAAATAGAAGGACGTATCGCCTCGCAAGCAACTCGTGAGCAGCGAATCGAGGTCGCAGATTTCCTCATAGAAAATGATGGAAGTGAGGATGAACTCCTGCGCCAAGTGGAAAATATTTGGGATAGCCTTCACGATAATTAATAAGTAGGCTTACCAAATGCGCCCGATATCTGATCTCCAACGCAGAGTTGAGCCCTTTCAGGTTATTAGTGATTACGTCCCAGCAGGTGATCAACCCGCGGCCATCGCCGAAATTACAAAACGTATTAACGCGGGGGAGCGCGATGTCGTTCTCCTAGGTGCAACAGGTACCGGAAAATCGGCTACGACGGCATGGTTAATTGAGCAGCTACAACGACCAACCCTTGTTTTAGCACCCAACAAAACCCTGGCCGCCCAACTTGCCAATGAGTTTCGTGAGTTACTACCCAACAACGCTGTTGAGTACTTTGTCTCGTATTACGACTATTACCAACCTGAAGCCTATGTGCCACAGACAGATACCTTCATTGAGAAGGACTCCAGCGTCAATGAAGAGGTCGAGCGTCTTCGTCACTCTGCAACAAACTCTCTTCTTACTCGTCGCGACGTGATCGTCGTAGCAACGGTCTCTTGCATCTATGGACTGGGAACGCCACAGGAGTATGTAGACCGAATGGTCCGATTACGTGTCGGTGATGAGATTGAGCGCAACGCCCTTTTGCGTCGCTTTGTCGATGTGCAGTACAAACGTAATGACATGGCCTTTGAACGCGGAACCTTCAGAGTGCGTGGAGACACCATCGAAATTATTCCAATGTATGAAGAGTTAGCTATTCGCATTGAGATGTTTGGCGATGAAATTGAGAAACTCTCAACTCTGCATCCACTCACCGGCGAAATCATTCGGGATGAAGAGGAGATCTTTGTCTTTCCAGCGACACACTATGCTGCAGGCCCAGAGACGATGAAGCGCGCCATCGGAGATATCCAAGATGAACTACAGGTTCAGCTCAACCTTTTTGAGAAGCAGGGCAAGTTACTGGAAGCACAACGACTTCGCATGCGAACAACCTTTGATATTGAGATGATGGAACAGATTGGTTTCTGTAGTGGAATTGAGAATTACTCTCGTCATTTAGATGATCGACCAGCAGGTTCTGCACCTCACTGTCTTTTGGATTACTTCCCCGAAGATTTTCTCGTTGTCATCGATGAAAGCCATGTAACTGTTCCACAGTTAGGCGCTATGTTTGAGGGAGATGCTTCACGTAAACGAACCCTTGTTGAGCATGGATTCCGATTGCCCAGCGCTCTAGATAACCGTCCGCTTAAGTTTCCAGAGTTTGTAGAACGAACCGGACAAACAATTTATCTCTCCGCAACACCTGGAAAGTATGAGCTGGCCAAGGTTAATGGTGATGTTGTTGAACAGGTGATCCGTCCAACCGGTCTGGTAGATCCTCAGATAGTTATTAAACCGATTAAGGGACAGATAGATGATCTCCTCAACGAGATTACGATTCGAGCGGAACGAAATGAACGTGTTCTAGTAACAACTCTAACCAAGAAGATGTCTGAGGATCTCACCGATTATCTTCAGGAAAAAGGTGTCAATGTTCGCTACCTTCACTCAGAGGTAGATACCTTGCGCAGAGTTGAACTACTTCGAGAACTTCGAACCGGTGATTACGATGTTTTAATCGGTATTAACCTGCTGCGAGAAGGTTTGGATTTACCAGAAGTTTCATTGGTGGCGATCCTGGATGCAGATAAAGAGGGCTTCCTGCGCTCATCTACATCCTTGATCCAAACTATTGGTCGTGCAGCCCGAAATGTATCGGGTGAGGTTCACATGTACGCCGACAGAGTTACAGATTCAATGGCCAAGGCGATCGATGAGACCAATCGACGTAGAGCCAAGCAGGTTGCCTACAACCTAGAACGTGGTGTCGATCCACAACCTCTGCGCAAGAAGATCGCTGATATCACCGATTTGATTGCACGCGAAAGTGAAGATACCGAGGAGCTCCTGTCTCACGAGAAGGGAGGAGCTAAGAAGATTGCTACATCATCAGGAATCTATGACAAATCCTCTATCTCCTTGCCGCGCAAGGATCTAATCGCATTGATAGGCTCGCTCACCGAACAGATGAGAAATGCAGCGTCAGAGCTCCAATTTGAGGTCGCTGCGCGATTGCGTGATGAGATCAAGATCTTGAAGAAAGAGCTGCGAATGATGGAAGAGGCCGGAGTTTGAGTATTGATAAGTTAGTTGTGCGCGGAGCTCGCGAGCACAACCTCAAAAATGTCTCTATCGAACTACCTCGAGACTCACTAGTTGTCTTTACAGGGCTTTCAGGCTCTGGAAAATCCTCTCTGGCCTTCGACACAATATTTGCAGAAGGTCAGCGTCGCTATGTTGAATCACTATCTGCCTATGCGCGCCAATTTTTAGGGCAGATGGATAAGCCAGATGTGGATTTCATCGAAGGTCTCTCACCAGCTGTTTCGATCGATCAAAAATCAACTAACCGAAATCCACGTTCGACGGTGGGAACGATTACCGAGGTCTACGACTATCTGCGTCTGCTCTTTGCGCGTGCAGGAACCCCACATTGTCCTAAGTGCAACAAGGTCGTTACCCGTCAATCGCCACAACAAATCGTTGATCAAATCCTTGAACTTCCAGCGACAACTAAGTTTCAAGTATTAGCACCGGTAGTCAGAGCACGTAAGGGCGAGTTTGTTGAGTTATTCAGTGATCTGATTACACAAGGATATTCACGGGCACGGATCGATGGAGAGGTTGTACAACTATCCGATGCTCCAAAGCTAAAGAAGCAGGAAAAGCACACCATCGAAGTTGTGATTGATCGTTTAACCGCCAAAGCTGAGAGCAAAACTCGCCTAACTGACTCTATTGAAAATGCTTTGAGATTGGCATCTGGAATCGTTGTTTTAGATTTTGTCGATGCAAAGGGTGATGACAAGGAGCGCACGTATAGCGAGCATTTGGCCTGCCACGATTGCGAACTGTCTTTTGAAGAGTTAGAGCCACGCTCTTTCTCTTTCAACTCTCCATTTGGCGCATGTGCAGAGTGTTCAGGCATCGGAACCAAAAAAGAGGTTGATGAGGATCTAATCATTCCCGATGATTCAATCTCAATTAATGATGGAGCAATAGCCCCATGGTCTGGCGGGCAATCCTCTGATTACTTCCTACGTTTATTAGAAGCGCTGGCTAAGGATCTGCCATTTTCATTAGATACTCCCTGGAAAAAGATCTCAGCCAAGGCGCGTGAAGCGATCCTGAACGGCTACGAGTACGAGATCAAGATGAAGTACAAGGGTCGCTACGGTGCGCGAAACTACACAACAGGATTTGAAGGTGTCATTCCCTTTATTCATCGCAGACATGAAGAGACAGATAGCGATTACAGCCGTGATAAGTACGAGGCGTATATGCGAGAGATTGCCTGTGAAAGTTGCAATGGTGCTCGCTTGAAGCCAGAGGTCCTGGCTGTAACCATTGGAAGCAAGAACATCTCTGAAATTTGCGAACTTTCAATCGCAGATTGCGCGGTTTTCTTAAAGCAGATCAAACTCAACAAACGTGAGGCACAGATCGCAGAGCGTGTAATGAAAGAGGTCAACGCACGTCTGGGTTTCCTGCTCGATGTTGGACTTGATTACCTATCTCTTGCACGCCCAGCTGGATCTTTATCAGGTGGAGAAGCACAACGAATCCGCTTGGCTACTCAAATCGGCAGCGGTTTAGTTGGCGTTCTCTATGTGCTGGATGAGCCATCAATTGGTTTGCATCAGCGTGACAACAAGCGGCTCATAGAGACCCTTACCCGTTTACGCGATCTGGGCAACACCTTGATTGTTGTTGAGCATGATGAAGAGACTATTCGCACCGCCGACTGGATCGTCGATATTGGACCAGGTGCTGGTGAACATGGTGGCAAGGTTGTCGTCTCGGGTAGTTACGAGGATTTGATCGCAACTAAGGATTCAATCACTGGTGCGTATCTCTCAGGTCGCAAATCAATTGAGATTCCCAAGAAGCGAAGAGCAATAGATCCTAAGAGGAAGCTGGTCGTCAAAGGCGCGAAGGAAAACAACCTCAAAGATATTGAGGTCGAAGTACCACTAGGAGTCTTTGTATCTGTAACTGGAGTATCAGGCTCTGGAAAATCAACCCTTGTAAATGACATTATCTATACAACTTTGGCCAACAAACTCAATGGCGCACGTTTAGTTCCAGGTCGCCACAGAACAGTCACTGGTATTGAACATCTCGACAAGGTTGTTCACGTTGATCAATCTCCAATTGGAAGAACACCTAGATCAAACCCTGCAACCTATACGGGTGTTTTTGACAAGATTCGTGCACTTTTTGCTGAAACAAGTGAGGCAAAGATTCGTGGCTATCAGCAAGGTCGCTTCTCCTTTAATGTGAAGGGTGGACGATGCGAGAACTGTTCTGGCGATGGCACCATCACTATTGAAATGAACTTCCTGCCAGATGTCTATGTTCCCTGCGAGGTCTGTCATGGTGCGCGTTATAACCGCGAAACTTTAGAGGTTCACTATAAGAGCAAAACAATCGCCGAAGTCTTGAATATGCCTATCGAAGAGGCGCATGGCTTCTTTGAATCTGTTCCGGCTATCGCCCGGTACCTCAAGACCTTAAATGATGTGGGGCTGGGTTATGTACGTCTTGGACAATCTGCACCAACCTTGTCAGGTGGAGAAGCGCAGCGAGTAAAACTTGCCACTGAACTACAGCGTCGTTCAACGGGCCGCACAATCTATGTCTTAGATGAGCCAACGACTGGATTGCACTTTGAAGATGTCAATAAGCTTTTAACGGTACTCAATCGTCTCGTGGATACCGGAAACACAGTTGTGGTTATTGAACACAATCTAGATGTTATTAAGTGCTCAGACTGGGTTATCGATATGGGACCTGAAGGTGGTTTCCGTGGGGGATTAGTTGTCGCAGAAGGCACTCCAGAAACAGTTGCTGGTGTGAAGGAGAGTTACACCGGTCAGTTCCTGGGTGAAATTCTAAAGACAAATAGAAAAGTTTCAGCGAAGAAGTAATTCGATGGCAGATCCTCAAAGTTATCGGCCGAGCAACATCCCTGAACACCCTGGGGTTTACCGTTTTTACAACAAACAAGACAAAGTAATTTACGTTGGCAAGGCGAAGAATCTCAAAAATCGTTTAAGTAATTACTTTCAAGCAAACCTTGCAACTAAGACACATCGCATGGTTCATGAGGCGGTTCGTGTTGATTGGACGATTGTTAGTACCGAACTTGAGGCACTGGCTCTGGAGTTTAGTTGGATTAAGCAGTATCAACCTAAGTACAACGTGCAGTTCAAGGATGACAAGTCTTATCCGTATTTAGCTCTGTCGCTCAATGATGAGTATCCGATGATCTTCATTACTCGAAAAGATAAGCGTCCGGGGCTGAAGTACTTTGGTCCGTATACAAATGCCTGGGCGCTTAGAAACACCTTTGAAGTATTGCTGAAGGTATTTCCTGTCAGATCATGCTCCTCGGCAAACTTCACTCGTGCCCAACGTAGTAAGCGTCAATGCTTGCTAGGAGATATCGGTAAGTGTGCCGCTCCTTGTGTTGATTGGATCTCGAAAGAGGACCATAAGAAGTTAGCTGAACGGCTAAATGAGTTTATGGAGTCGGGGATGGAGAACATCCTGCCCAAACTGCATGAAGAGATGAATACAGCCGCTGCTAATGAGGAGTTTGAGCGTGCTGCTCGGTTGAGAGATCAGATTGAGTCCTTTGAGAAAGCTCAGAAATCTACTGAAGGAAACTTCTCCGATGATCTTGATGGAGATTTCATCTCTATTTACCACGATGGTTTTCATGCAGCTGGCTCTATCTTTTCAATGCAGCGCGGATCGGTGAAGGGTTCACGCTCTTGGATTGTGGATCAAGAGATGGTGCTCGAAGGTCAGGAT
>ERZ888423.2231-NODE-2231-length-14835-cov-6.641340_pt1 | contig 14835 bp, 11 predicted proteins | sample MGYA00520523_ERZ888423 | MGnify/ENA primary metagenome ERZ888423 (study PRJEB32303, sample SAMEA104408611) | aquatic metagenome | biome: Brackish water; feature: Pelagic; material: water | place: Baltic Sea | collected 2014-06-08T10:24:00 | depth 30,27 m ...
ATTGACGTTGGCCGCGTTGCGCACTTCGGTCACGACGGCCTTAAAATCATGCCCAAGGTAGGCGTCTGCCTTCACTGAGGCGGAATCTCCAACCTTGACGCGTACAATATCGTTTTCATTGACTTCAACCACTACCTCCATGCGGGTCAAGTCCGAAATCCGCATAAGTTCCGTTCCCGCCATTTGCGCCGTTCCCACAACCCGCTCGCCAAGTTCCACATTGAGCCCGGTTACCGTGCCGTCCATTGGCGCAATCAAGCTCGTGCGCTTGAGGTTGTCGCGCGCTTCTTTGAGGGAATTTTCGGCGGACTTTACCTGAAACTCTGCCGACTTGACTGTTAACTCCGCGACCTGTTGCGCACGCTGAGCGGACTCCCACTCTGCCTTAGAAAGGACGTTCTGCTCAAAAAGTCCCTTGCTTCGCAGGTATGCAGCCTGAACTTCAACAAACTGTGCCTTAGACTGAAGCAATCCCGACTTGGATTGATTGACCAAAGCCTCGGCGCGACCCACCGAAGATTGGTAGAGGTCGGGATTAATGCGGGCAAGAAGGGTTCCCTTGCGCACGTACTGGCCCTCGACCACTCGAAGCTCAATAATTTCACCGCTTACCTCGGGCGAAATCTTGACCTCGACGGCCGGTTGAATCCTGCCTGAGGCACTCACGGTCTCAATGATGGTCTGGGATTCTACCTTGCCAACCTCGACAGCCAATTGCTCGTCGGTTTGACCCCACCAACCCTGCTTCTTGCCTACCAAACCAAGAACTATGAGCAACACAGCAACTGCGCTAATCACCCAAATACGCTTCTTCTTATTCATTACGCAAGGGATTATTGAGGTAAAATTCTACAATGTAATTTTTGAACTGGCTGTCGTAAAGGGCCCTAACCCGGTTTGAAGCCGAGGCCAAGTAAATGTTTTTAATCGACACAAAGTCGTAGACGCTAATGCTGCCCGCCTCAAAGCGAACCGTCGCGTCTTGGTAGGCCCGCTCGGCAGACTGCTCGGCAGCCAAAGACGCATCGTACTGCCTCCAGGCGGCAACAGCGTCTGCGTGGGCGCGCTCTACGGACTGTCGGTAGGTGTCGCGCTGCTGCTGAACCTGAATTTCTGCGTTGTCACGAGCAAGTTCCGCCCTTTTGACGGCGTTCTCGATGCGGAACCCGTTGAACAAGGGGATCGATAAATTGAGGCCCACAAACTGCCGCACGTTCTCGCTAACCTGGTCTGCAAATCCAAAATCCAAGAACTTGGGCGTCTGGACCTGGGTATACACGGGAATCTGAGTTACCCCGTCGAGCCAAAAACCAACGGGGAGGACCTGGGTGTCGTAGCCCCCGAACTTGCGTGCGCGGTCGGAATAGCTTGTAGACACCTGCCCCGATACCGAGAGCGTCGGTGCCCGAGAACCTTGAGCGCGTTTGAGGCCATAGTGGCTGGCCATGAGCTGATGCTCCGCCGCACGAACAAGGGGTTGCTTGAGTACGGAACTCTGAAAAACGGCCTCGGGCAGAAGAGCCAGTACCGCAGAGGGTCCGTTGGGAAGATTGGTCGGACGAACTAAATCCAATTCTGCGCTGGTGGGCAAGCCCATGAATTGCTTGAGCACCAAAAGACCCAGCGTGTACTGGTTTGCCGCGACCACAGACCGCTGCACGTCGGCCATCCATTGCGACTCTACCGACAGGTACTCGTTGACCGCAATGGCTCCGGCATCTAGAAGTTTTTTGCTTCGATTCTTCAGCTGGTTCGATACCGTCTCCTGCTCCTGGGCAATGCGAAGGGCCTCGTCGGCCAAGAGGACGGCCAAAAACTGAGATGCTGCAGTAAGAGCTACGCCGTTTCGTGCCTCGTCGAGCTGGGCTTGGGCCAGGGCGACCTGAACCTGGGATTGACGGTAGGTGTTCCAGGTTTGGAATCCGTCAAAAATGGTCCATTGAGCGACCAAGGATCCGCTGGCCGTAGAAAGAGCGTTGCGGTTTACCTCGTTGGTTACCGGGTCAATGGAGAGTCCGCTGTTGAAAAAATTCCCGGCGCCGGCGTTGACTGAAGGCAGGAGTCCGCCCACCGACGCGAGGCGGTCCGACTGGGCAGCGCGCACATTATTGGCCGCCTGCCTCACGCTGAATTGGTAGGCAAGGGCCTTGTCTACGCATGCCTGAAGGCTGTAGGATTCCGCGCCAACAGGCGATTGCGCCGCGGAGTGGAAGGTCGAAGCCAGAAATACAGCTGCCAAAAAAGGTGCAGGGAAGAAGCGCATGCCCCGATAAATGCAAAAACTGTGCAAAATACCCTTATGGATTGGATGATTTGCTTTTATGGCTCCAATACCAGGCAAAAGCCACCGCAGCCATGAGCACGTAGGGAATAGCCATGAGGTAGAGAATGCCTGCATTCAGGCCCGTTGCTTCTGAGGAACCTGCCGCCTGACCCGACTCTGCCGTGGCCTTGCACATGGCGCACTGGGCCGATGCCCAAGTACTCCAAACCAGTGAAGCCACGAAATAGGCTATTTTTCTGCTCATTGGGGGTAGTATGGGGCCATAAAGAGGTAAACCAAAACTCCGGTCACGGCAACGTACATCCATACCGGAAAAGTCCACTTTACCCACTTTTTATGGGACGAAATTTGGTTGTTCATCGCTCGGTAGATGCTGAACATCGCCATGGGTAAAACCGGAATACTGAGGGTAATATGGGAAATTAAAATAAAGAAGTACAGCGGTCGAATCCATCCTTGGCCGCCAAAGGTGGCGTCGGGATTAGACAAGTGACTCACTACATAGCTAACTAAAAAGACGGCAGACAGGGCAAATGCCGTGAGGTTGGCCAGCCGGTGGGCCGCAATATTCTTGGTCTTAATCATTCCAAACGAAACGAGCAGCAAAACCGCAGTGGTTCCGTTAAGCACCGCGTGAAAAAAAGGCAGGCTTCGTACGTTGGCACTACCCCATTGAATTTTTAGGTCCTCGGGAAGCAGAAAGAGTGAGGCCACCGCTAAGGGTACAATTATAGACAGTGCCACGATTAGGGGTACAAAAATGCGGTCTCTCGGGTGCTTTGCTTGGCTCATAATCCCATTTTTTCTTGGCGGTGTTCCTTAACCAAAACACGCAAATCTTCTACGAGTTCATCGACTTGCACCGGCTGCGAAACGTCGTAGGCACCCAAGATTTGGTTTTGGTCGTCAAACCGGCTGCGCAGGTTACCGTTCCAGTCCACAATGACTGCCGACTGCGAATGCGTGAAGCCCCCGTCGGCGTTGGAATCGGCCATGGCCGTCAGGTAGTAGGCCTTGGCGAGCTGATAAATCGCCTCCCGGTCGCCGGTAATGAACTTCCATTTCGGACTTTGACCCACGCCAAACCGCTCCTTGTAGGCCTCGAGAACCTCGGGAGTATCGGTTTCAGGGTCAATGCTAAAGCTCACAAAAACAATGTCCTTAAAGGCAAACATGCGATCGTGCGCCTGCTTGAGGTGAAAATTCATCCCAGGGCAAACGGTTGGACAGCTCGAGAAAAAGAAGCTTACTACGGCGATTTTACCCTGCATGCTGTCGGCGGTCCAAGCGGATCCATTGGACTGAACTAAAGAAAAATCCCTTAGGTCGCTTCCAACCGCAGTGGGGCCAGGTCCAAGATTTTCAAGAGTTCGAAAGGTTACCGCCCCACTAATGACCAAGGATCCGAGGTACATCGAAACTGGCAAAAGCAATAAAGCCGCCAAGACCAGCTTTTTGGCCACGGGACTAGCCATGATTTAGTAACCGTAAACCTCGACCCCTTCATAAAGAAGGATGAAGGTGAGGTAGGGAATCAAAACCAGGATGGGCAAATAAATCGCCATCCGAAGGGACTGGGTTTCGTACTTGAGGTGCATAAAGTACTGCACGATGTAGGCGGCCTTCACTAGAGTTAGTCCGATAAAAATCAAGTTGAGAATGCTCGTGCCGGCCAGTGGAAGCAAAAGAAATGAGGGCTTGATGATGCCCAAGGCAACTTCTACGCCAGTCACGACCAAGAGCAGCCAAAAAATATTCCAAATCCAACGGGTTCCGGTAGGAGAGCTTGAGTCTGACATAACTAGACGAGGTAGAAAAAGGTGAATACAAAAACCCATACTAAATCCACAAAGTGCCAGTACAAGCCCACTTTTTCTACCATAAGGTAGCTTTTGCGGCGCTCGTAGGTTCCCATTAGGACGTTGTAAAAAATAATGATGTTGATAATCACCCCCGAGAAGACGTGGAAGCCGTGGAAGCCCGTAATAAAGAAGAAGAAGTTGGCAAACTGGCCTTGGCCGTATTCGTTGTGCTTCATGTTGGCACCCTGCACTACCTGAGCATTTTGCATCATGCGCAAGGACTCCGCGCGGGTCAGCTGGGCATGACCCTTGCCTGGGGACTGCAGCACCAATGCTTCGTTGGCCTCAAAAGCTGTTTTGACCTCGGTCGTGCTGAACTTCTCCAGGTGGTTGGACGCATGGCCGGCTTCGCCATCCACGAGTTGGCTCAAGGAAAGCACCTCGCCGGTTTGCGCTTCGGCCACCTTGAGCACGCGGCCGTCCGCAAGTTCAATCCCGCCCTTGTCTCCGATAATAAAATGGTACCATTCCCAGGCTTGAGAGCCTACAAAAATGAAACCACCTACGATGGTGGCAATCATCCACCAGGCCACTGCGGTCTTTTTGAGTTGATGCCCCGCATTCACGGCAATAACCATGGTGACTGAGGACATGATGAGCACGAAGGTCATAAAGGCTACATAGAGCAGGGGCTGGTCGCCCTCGATGCCTGGGAAGTGGGTGAAGACGTCTTCAGCAATAGGCCAGGTTGCTTCGTGGCCAAAACGCATGAATCCGTATGCCGTCAAAAACCCAGTAAAGGTCAAGGCATCAGAAACCAAGAAGAACCACATCATTAGTTTGCCGTACTCGGCCTTCATGGGCTCATTGCCTCCAGACCAAGATTCTGCTGCAGCGGGTTGTGCCATTTTGTTTGTGGTATTATGGTATTTATTGCTCGCGCAAAATTAGCGCAGGATGATCAAAAACCCGAGTAAATAAAACCAAAGAAACCCTAGAAAATGCCAAAATTGAGCACCCAGGGTGAAACGCAGTATTTTGGCTCCGACATAGTAGCCGCGGGCGCTGCGCCAAACCATGCGGCCTAGTACAATAAGACCCACGAGTATGTGGATCCAGTGGAACCAAGTTATGACGTAAAGCCAACTCGCCTCTGGGCGGCTGCCGGGGCCAGTAAAGAAAATGTTTTGGTCGGTAAGGGCGTTCCATCCTAAGACCTGAAAGACGGCAAACAACACTGCCATTATTAGGGTCAGAACCATGGGCAGACGAGCATCTCCGCGCGACTTCACCTGATTTTGCGCCCGCATCAAGACGATACTTGAGAGGGCAATCAAGCCCGCACTGAGGTAGAACCAAACGGGCAGTTCAATGGTCTGCCACTGCGCTTTGGCCGAGAGTGCGGACCGCGCTACGACATAGCCTGAGGTCAGGCCGGCAAAAGACATGGCGATGCTCGCGAGTCCGATATAAAGGAGCGGACGCGCCGCTTTTTGTTGGGGAGTTAGTTCCATAATCTATGAGGTAAAACGATCGATGACCCAAATAGTTTGAACCAGCGGCAGATAGCGTATCGTGCTGAACATTAATGCCCGTGCGGAGGCATCCTCGCGGCGGCTCCAATGCCTAAGGGCGTGGTAGAGCACATCAAAGCCCAGAAGGAGCGTTACCGCGGCAGCCCATGTGCTGAGCTGAATTTGCCCGGCAAATCCCCAAGCGGGGAGCAAGGATATCAAAATCATCCAGACCGTATAAAAAATAATGAGCCGAGTGGCCTGCGCATCCTTTTTGCGGTTGGGGAGCAAGTAGTAGCCCGCGCGAGCGTAGTCGTCGTAGGCCATCCAGGCAATGGCCCAAAAGTGCGGAAACTGCCAGACAAATTGGTAGGCAAACAGCAAGCCTGATTCGGGCCCGAAGCTGCCGGTTGCCGCTACCCAGCCGAGCATGAAGGGAATGGCTCCAGGAATGGCCCCCACCAAGACAGCCCATGGAGACTTTGCTTTTAAGGGGGTATAAATCAGCACATAAAGAAGGAGGCTTAGGGCCCCAAACCCGGCGGTCTTAAGATTGAGCAGGGCGAGCGCTGCGATTCCAAGAATTCCAAAAGCCAAGGCCCAAATAAGCGCGGTTCGGCGCGTCATCCGCCCAGAAGGCAAGGGTCGGTTCTGGGTGCGCAGCATAAGGGAGTCTTGCTGAATTTCCCAGAGTTGGTTGAAGGCGTTGCTCGACCCTACCACGGCAAAGCCGCCCAAGGCTAGAATCAGGAGTTCCAGGAACTGTACTTCGGGAGTGCCTAGTAAATAGCCCGCTACCGAAGAGAGTACGACCGAAAAGGCCAAGCGGAATTTCAGCAGCAGCCCAAGATCATGCATTGCCGCAAAGATAGGGAGCGCCGCAAGCCATAAAGGGCGGATTGAGCAGGTTTTCTTTGTTGTACCGGAGCGGAGCGCCCGCCTCCAAACCCTTGGGCCCCATGACCAGCTGGTAGAGCTCCATGCCTGCACCCTTGAGCACGGCATGACCCGCGGCGGTATCCCACTCCATGGTTGGTGCTGCCCTCGGGTAGGCATGAGCCCTCCCCTCGGCAACGAGGGCGATTTTTAGCGAAGATCCCATGCTCACCCGTTCAATAGGGCCGTGCAGGGCCTCCCAACGGGCAATTAACTCTTCGGTTTCGGGATTGCCATGCGAACGACTGGCCACCACCGTGGTGCGCTCGGGGAGCCGGCCCGGGAGGCTCTGGCCCAGCTGCCAAAACTCGCTCCATGACAAACGCGTCATGGACTTGCGGCTGCCAATGCCCGGGCCTCCGCAATACAGCCATCCGAGCACGGGCGCATACACAATGCCAAAAACTGGGGTTCCGCCCGACATCAAGGCCACGTTTATGGTGAATTCACCGTTGCGCTTAATGAACTCCTTGGTTCCGTCCAGGGGATCAACAACCCAATACGTATTCCACTTCGTGCGCTCCTCAAAGGGGATTTTGCGGCCTTCCTCGCTCAAGACCGGGAATCCAGCGGCCAAAAGTACCGGCTCAAGAACCGCATTGGCCGCATGGTCCGCGTCGGTAACTGGGCTTTGATCGCTTTTTAACTCGACATTCATCTCCCTTCGGCCTTCGTAGACCTCGAGAATGGCGTCTGCCGCGAGGTAGACCGCGCTTAAGACGCTGGGGCCCCATGCCACTGTTGTTTTGTCGAAGTTCATAATGCCTTAAATGAAAAACCCCGGCGGAACCGGGGCTCTTAAAACCTATTTAGCCTTACTGCAGGCGGGCGTTGATGGGCAAGGAGTAGCGCATACGCACGGATCGACCCCCCACCTTAGCGGGCGTCATTTTGGGGAACATGCGCACCACCCGAATAGCCTCGTCGTTGAGAAGTTTGTCGACTCCCCGGTCTACGGCAACATCGGTAATGCGGCCGTCCTTCTCAATGATGAAGGAGACCCATACCTTGCCTTGAATGCCCATTTGCCTTGCCATCTCGGGGAACTCAAAGTTTTTGCCGATGAATTGACGGGTCTTGATGTTAAAGCAATTGAACCGCTCCTCTTCAGTAGCCATGTTTTCACAGCCCGGGAAGATGGGTTTATTTTCTACGTTGACAAAATTGAAAACCTCTTCAGACTCCACCTCCATGATATCAACCATCGCGTCGTCATCGATTTCAGTTGAAATCAAGTCGAGCTCCTCGATGTCAATTTTATTGTCTACTATTTTAAAAATCTCAATAGGCGCAGGCGGCGGGGGCGGCGGGGGCGGCGGAGTGCGGTTGGTAACCAGCATGTCCTCATCATCAGTAAGGGCATCCAGGGAACCCAGATCCATGAGGCCACCTTCGTAGGTGCGCCACTCAAAGGCCATCCAAGACAGACCCAAAGCGATAACCAAACCAATTTGAAGGAACAAACCCTTGCGGGCGTCGAGGTCTGACTTAAAGTTTTTACGAGGATTCATACTGCTTTAGTTTGGGTTTAAAGATACGTCTGCGAAGGAATAGCGCAAGAAGCGTGCCCGATGCGATTCCCAAAGAATTGGCGGCTACATCGGTCCATGAAAAGATACGGCCCTCAGCAACAATAGGTTGCAAAATTTCTACAGCCAATCCGAACCCAAAACTTAACAGTGCAACCTTCCATGGCCCTGCCGCCGACCGGCTGTAAAGCATAAGCAGGAACGAAATGCCCAGGTAGGCTCCAAAATGAAGCACTAAATCCCAAACGTAAAAAAAGAGCCGCGGAAGCTCCGCACTGGGTTGAAGGGAATAGAAAAAAACAATGCCCGCCCATAAAAGAGCGAGCGAAAGCCATAGATGCCGCATGCGCAGCACCGTATCGATAATCGGGCTAGGCACCCGTGAGCTTGCGGTAGGCGTCGGAGTCTAAAAGGGCCTCCACGTCTGCAACACTCGCAACCTTAACGCGCACCATCCAGCCCTGACCGTAGGGGTCCGTATTGACCAAGTCGGGTTGGTTGTCAATGGCAGGGTTAACCTCGATTACTTCACCGTCGATAGGTAAATAAAGATCGCTTACCGTTTTAACAGCCTCTACCGAGCCAAAAACCTCTTCAGCAGCGAGGGTCTCGCCTTGGGTTGGAATATCGACAAAAACAATGTCACCAAGTTCCCCTTGGGCAAAGTCGGTGATACCAACAGTGGCGATGTCGCCTTCAAGGCGGATCCACTCGTGGTCTTTGGTGTAGCGTAGGCTCGTAGGGTATTCCATGGCACAAATATAGTAAGCCAAAGGGCCAATTTACCCACCTAAATTAAGCCGCAAGGCAATGCCGCTTTGCCATTGATTGGTAGGGAAGGCCTGGCTGGTTTTGAAGGAACTAACCGTTTGATCGTAGTAAAATTGCGTGGTCAAGCGACGGCTCATGCGGTAGTCTGCGGTAAACTTGATGGTCGTGCGCGTCTGGCCCGCTGTCGGTTGGTAGAAATCCTCGAGAATTCGCCGGATGACGGTTTGGTTGTCGCTGAACTTCACGTCCAATTTCAACTCAAGATTGGATTTAATAGTGCGGGGGGCTCCGCCCTGCTCGACAATGCGAAACTGAACGTCCTTTATGATGTAGCCAAAACCAACCGTTACGTCCTGGGCCTTGCTCTCGGTGAGCTGGTTATTGGCCATGCTTAGGTTAAGCTGACGCATCATTCCGTAGTTGAGCTTGAAGGAGGCATTGTTTCGGGTGCGCAAATCCACACCAACTAGGGGCGAAAAGGATTCCGAAACCGAAATCTGACCGACTTGACGGTCGGGCATAATGTCTAGGTTGTCGTTGCGAGGGAACAAGTCCAGGGGACTGTCCTGCAGCCGCTGCGCCCGTAGCATGTGGGTCTGAAGGCCAGAAACCGTCATGGTGCTGGCGTAGGAATGGCTCAAACTGAGCGCCGTGAACACATTGCGCACTGCCTTTAGGCGCATCAATCCGGTGTAGGTCAGGTTCCAGTTGGGGAAGAAGGGTAGCGCACTGTAGTTGCCAATTGGCAGGTTGGATGTGGCGCGGTTCCCGTAGGCCGCGAGAAAGGCGTTGGCCAGTACGTCGGTATGCAGCACCGAAAAACCGTCGTATCCGTACCGCGAAGAGTCCGAGTAGTCGATAAAAGCATTGGAATAATTAGGGTCAATGATGGACTGACGGTCTGCCATGCGGCGAGATACCTCGAGTCGGGCCGCCTTAAAGCGGTCGTAGGCCGCACTGGAGTAGTCGGGCTCTTTGCTGACGTCAAAGGCCGAGGGCAGAGACAGCCATGAACCGCTGTAGGTCAGCATTTCTTGGGGGTTAAAGGCATGGAAACCCTGAGAAAAGAGCGAATCCAAACCGGTTCCCGTGGAATACCGGTAGGTATATGAAGCCTGGCGACCGTAGGTCTGGTTGGCGTTCAGGGTGATGCGCATGTCCTGCAGCGGCTCCAGCTGGGCCCTCAACGTAATGTTTCGCGTAGTCGCCTCGGTGGCCCTCATCGGTTGGCGCGGATTCTCGAGCAGCCAACCGCTGGCGGCAGCCAAAGAAGGCAGGTCGTGGGGCAGGCCGAGGGCCGCCTTCCAGCCCGGAGCAAAGTCTGACTCGGGAGTTAGTCCGCTAAACACGGGGACTGTTCTAAACCCAGGAAGCAGGGAACCGGTATTGAGGCTGGCGGTCGCGTTGACACTTTTGAGCATGGTAGCCAGATCTACCACCCCTATAAAGAGCGTCTTGGCCAACGACGGCTTTGCGGCCTCAACCTTCTTGCCGCCGGCTCCTTTTGCCGGTTCTGCAGGCTTTGCACCGCGGGCGGTGGCGGTATTCGTGCGCGAAGGCTTCTTAAGCTTGCTGTAGCCCGGAATCAGGTTGTACAGCGTCACCATGTTTGCGTTGGCTGAGGCGTTCCACTTGCCGCTGGATTCAACCGTGTTCCCGAAATTCAGGGAATCCAGTCCTGGCCGCACAGCCCAAAGGGAGTTGGTCTTCCAATCCAGATCGGCCGTGTAGCGCACTTGGGTTTGAACGAAGCTAAGCAGGGGTATCTTATTGATCGGTATGGCCCAGGTCGTATTAATAGTGTGGTGGTACTCGGTAGGACGTCCGCCCGAACTCAGGCTCTGCGCCAAGAAATCGCGCACGCTGTCGGCCGAGGCGGGCCCGGGTAGCTCGTCAAAGCGCAGCCGCACTCTGCCGGTGTAGTCCAGCTTCCAGGTCTTGGTCGGATCCCAAATCACGTTGTAGTTGCGGTCCATCGTGAAGTTTTTGTTGTAGGTAATGGGCAACTGAAACTTGGGGTTGTCAACGTTGCGCATCTGCATAATCTGCTGGCTCCTAAGCAGGTCTGCGCGGACGCTGATTCGCGAAGGCGTCAGGTTGATGTTGGCGTCGCGAATAATGGCCAAACTCTTGGGCTTTAAATTTTTAAAGGGCTGAAAATTGATCGGTTGCGACTGGTAGGCATAGGCGAGGCTGCCGCGGTTCTCGTGGCGCAGATCCTGAAGGGTATTGGCATCGCGACGCAGCACCTCGTTAAAGGCATAGGTCGCGCTGAGGTTTTCTACGTCCCAGGGGCGGGGTTTTTTGGGCAGCTTGGTCTTGGCTTCTCTGCCATCCTGCAGTCCCGACTCGGACTCTCCCTTGGGGTTAAACCCGTCCATGGCCGGCGGACCGTTTGCCGCAGCGCGTCCGCCCTGAGGGGCCCCAGAGGCGCGGTCAATTCGGACGTTGGTGAAGGCAATTGCCCGTCGCTGCTGAAAGTCACTGACCATGGAGCGCAGGGAGTCCCTTCGATCTTGGCTGGGCAGGTTGGCCAGGGCCTTGGGCATTTCAATGTCGGGATTGTAGGGATTGAACATTGGGGTTTTCCAATCCTGCGCTTGAGTGATAAACACCGGCAATCGCAACCGACTGTTGGCCGGAAGAAAGCGATGCAAATCAAGGTTGGTCTGAAGGTCGTAGTTCATGGCGCTGAACTTGTTGCGCTCGTTGGGCGCCATGTCTATGGTTCCAAAGCCCGGGGTTGAGAACCCTCCGCTGAGTGCAACCTGCCCTAGGTCTGCGAGCTTAACGGTTCCGCGGGCGAGTCCGGCCACCCCTCCCCTGTTGTCGAATTCGGTCATTCGCAGCTCGTTAACCCAAACCTCAATGCACTTGTCCATTCCGTCGTCGTTCTGGTTTGATGCGCTGCGGCGCGGATTCCTAAGGCCAATCATTACCGTGCGGACCCATCCCAGGTTGGGTGTTCCCACTACCCGGTAGGTGCGGTCGCCAATTACCCGCTCAAAGGGCAGGGCGCTGCTCACGTTGGGGTTGGTCTGCATGGCCGCGTCGCGCTCAAGCTTTAGGGCGGTCCAAAGGGCAAATTCAATGTCTACGTCGTTGGTGCTCGGCCAAATTACGTCTTCTGCCGTGGTAGCCCAGGGAGTTACCGTGAGGGGCATCTCGTACTCGTAGTAGTTTTGGCTGTAGTCGTTGCCAATGCGCACAAACAAACGAACGTCCTCATCCTTGAGGAGGTTTGGCTCGTCGGCAGCCTCCGCGTGCACAAACATCTTCAGGCGCTTGTTCATGCGCATGTCGACGCTGGTGTTTTTGAACACGGCACGGCCGTCTCCGTCGCGAAGTCCGCAGGTGCGCATGCTCAAGGACTGCTCGTTTTGCTGAAGAAGCGAGGTATTCCCTAGTAAAACCTGGCGGCGAATTCCCGGAGGCATGCGGTAGGCTACTGGTACGCGACCGCCGTTTTCTTCAAGGTTTACCGCATTGACGGTAAAGGTGGTTGCGACGGACTCGTCGACGGGAATCATTTCGCGCGATGCATCGAGGTTGAACCGGTAGCGACGCCATTCGCCTCGGACCAGGTCGAGTCGGGCCATGCGAATCACTACGGGCTGCTGCCAATCGTGCAGAATCCATCGAGCAAAGCGGATGGAGCGAAAGTCCTGCGCGCCGTTGATGCGCTGGTCAGGCTCAAAAACGGGAATTTTGAATTGGATCCAGCGAACCGGTCTGCGCGTTTGGTCGGGCAGCAGGTCGGTGGTGGTCTCGTAGATGTCGGCAATGTAGTTGCTGCCCACCACGAGGTCCTCAGGGCGCATGGAAATTTTGTAGCTGAAGTACTGCTCCGAGCGGTTAAGGGTTGCGTCGCGGTTGACGTCTTCTTTGTCGGGCATGTTGGTGCTCATGGCGGGCTGCCCATCAATAAGGTCAGTGCGCGAGTTTCCGTCGGGGTTGTTGAAGTAGCGGTAGCGGCGCAAAATATCGGCGTCAGCCTGGTCCTGGGTGCTGCCTCGGTAGAATGCAAAGTTGTCGGCCGCTGGGTCTACCTGTGCCTTAACATAGGCCGGGCTCGCTGCGCCAAAGGCCGACTGCACCTTGTCGAGGTAGGTCTGGGAATTGGGGCCAATCCATCGGCGCTCGTCCTGGTCCATTAGTCCGTCGACACCCACGTCTTGGTTGGGTCGAGAGGCATCGCTGTTGTCGAATGCATCGACCACCGGCTGGTATTTTGAGGCATAGCCCCACATTGAAGAGTCCACGTCGTTTCGCGAGCCGTCCGAAGGCAGGCCGTGCTCAAAGGACTGCATTCCGTCTTTGAGAATGTCTTCAGACACGTTGCCCAGGTGCAGGTACACGTCTCCGCCCGGGGCGCTGGGATCGTCCAAGAAGGGGTCCATTACCCAGAACTGAACAAATTCGATGTTTTGCTCTTCAAAATTGTTGATGGTGAGCTGGCGCATGATGCCTCCCCAACGGCTGCGGGGATTTTTGAGGCTTCCGTCGGGATTAATTCCCGCGGATACTCCGCTTAAACCCTGCACGTCGTAGTTGTAGGGTCCGCGCTCGGTCGGATCAAACTGCAGGTCAAAGGTGTTGATGTTGCGCGCCTGGCTTGGGTCGAGGGTTATGTTGGGGAAGACCTCGGCAAAGGGCACCATGCGCTGCCGGTGGTCGCTGGTAATAGCCGGATTGTTGCGAATGTTAATGGGCGTTATGCTGGTGCCGGTAAAAAAGGAATTGTCAATGACGTACCAGGAGAGTCGGGCGCGGTTGTAGTTGGACGCCCAGTTGTTGGTGAAATCCGCCTCCTTGAAGAGTTCCGGCTGGCCTTCGGGAATCGAGGAGAGCTGCCAGGTAATGGTCCCGCGAAGATCAATGGCCGTTTGGCTGCTCTCAAAGTCGTCGAGGTAGGTGGTCGGCTCCCCGTTGACGCTAATGATGCGCGGCGAGCCGGGTATGAGCTGTGCGACTTCGCCAGTCAGCAGCACACTGGACGGCGCCTTAGTGGACACAAAGGGCAGCTTATCAAGCGCTCGCGTCAGGCCCGGAAGGGTCTTCTCGTACTGCGTATTCATGCCCCAAATCGAATTGCGCACGGGTTCGTCGCCGGCCGCCACTTTTTGCGTGAGGGCACCCTCGCGCAGCTGCAGAATGGATCCGCCAACCGTCCAGTTGGGCCGGAGCTGGTGGCTTACCGTGGCGCCTGTGAAGGTCTTTGCCTGAAAATTAAACAGGGAATTGTTCTCAAAACTCACCCGAATAGGGACTCCGCTCTGCAATATGGCTTCGTTGATAACACGCACTTGACCAAGGGCGTAGTCCACGGTAAAGTCTTGGTTCTCGGTGAGCATGTTTCCCCCGGCCGTCACCGAAATGGATCCGCGCGGAATATTAAAGGAATTCAGCTGAATGACGGATCCGCCCGCAGATTTATAGCGACCGCGGAGCAAAAACTTATTCTTTTGGGTTTGCTCCTGGGCGCGAAACAGGGTCGAGTCGTAGAGCTCCTGGTAGACGTACCTCTTGCGCTCTTCGGCAGTACTAAGCTGCTTGGACAGGGAGGAGCCAAAGGGTTCCAGGGAGGGCAAGAAAATTCGGCCTGTGGTCGAGAGTACGGTCAATCCCTCGACAAAATCAAAGAGTCCGTCTGGGAAGGGATCGCCGTTGGTATTGACCTTGTCGGTCTGCAAGACCTGCACCAGCAATTGATCTTTAACGCTTGACTTGGGTAAAAAGGGAATGGGCAATCCGGTTTCGTCGTTCACGTAGAGCAGCTCTAGTCGAAAGTCCTCTGGGCTCAATTGGAAGGCGTTGAGGCTGTAGACGTTCTTCATCATGAGGTCCCATGCCGGGCTGCGAACGTTTAAAATCTGGTGCTTTAGTAGTTTAAGAATGAGCGACTTGGGCGCAACGATTCCGTCGTTAGAAAACTCACCAACCTGGTAGGTTCGGCCGTTGACGGTGTACTGGTAGGCTACCGCAATGACTTCGTCTTG
>ERZ888423.2232-NODE-2232-length-14833-cov-9.785018_pt1 | contig 14833 bp, 19 predicted proteins | sample MGYA00520523_ERZ888423 | MGnify/ENA primary metagenome ERZ888423 (study PRJEB32303, sample SAMEA104408611) | aquatic metagenome | biome: Brackish water; feature: Pelagic; material: water | place: Baltic Sea | collected 2014-06-08T10:24:00 | depth 30,27 m ...
CCGGCCAAGAAGGTCACCCAGAAGTAAGCAATCGGTTCGCCGAACCGAACGGGACCCGCCTACCCTTGAAGCGTGATGCTTCAAGGTGTGGCGGGTTCCGTGCTTGTGGTCCTCAGTTGGGCAGTCCTGGCCGTGACGGTGTACGCGTTCGTGCACGCGGCCATGCAGCGGCCCGACGCCTACACCGCGGCCGATAAGTTGACCAAGCCGGTCTGGCTGGTGATCCTCGGTGTGTCCGCGCTGTTGACCCTCGTTCTGGGGGGCACCCTCGGCGCGGTCATCGCCGCAGTGGCGGCCGGGGTGTACCTGGTCGACGTGCGGCCCCGGTTGCTGGAGGTCCAGGGGAAGTCCCGCTGAACACCCGGTTGGCCTCCGTTCTGGCGGCGGTGGGTCTCGCGCTGTTCGCCTCGCCCGCCGCGGCAGCCGACCCCGAGCCCGCTCCGCCCTATATCGACCACGCGACCTGGGTCAGCTACAGCGGCCTGCCCACGTTGCGGGTCTACCTCACCGGTGCCGGGCGCGACGTGGCCGGTGAGTTCGCCAAGACCGACGCCCAAACCGACGTCGCATGGGGCGAGGTACTGGCGCTGGCGCCGGACGCCGACACCGCTGGGATGCGCTCCCAATTCCTCTGCCACTGGCGTTTCGCCGAATTCGCCGAGCCCGGCAAGCCCAGTTGGGATCTCGAGCCGTGGCGGCCCGACGTCGACGAGGCCACCATGCTGCTGGCCGGCTGCAACCCCGGCGGTGCCGAGAACGGTTCCTGAGAGGTCCCGGGTCAGATCCCGGCGAAGCAGGGGTCCTGCTGACCATTGGGAATCGTCGCATCGCGGGTGATGAACCGCGCGGCGATCCCGCTGTCGGTGACCTCGACGCTGTCGGCGCGAATGCCCATCGGCAGGTTGTCGGTCAGCGTTCCGGTGAAGGCATCGAGTGCCGGTTGCACGCTCTCCCGGGGCAGTGTGAAGCCCAGGCCGGTCACCTTCATCACCTCGAGGTCCAGCCCGCCGTCGGCGACCTGCGGCCGGATCGTCACGGTGCCCAGCGGGCCCTGCAGTTCCAGCGTTCCGGAGGAGGGCTCCGGCGTCACCCCGCTGACCAGGTTGCCCAGCACCGGGATCACGCCCTGCACGGTCTGCTTGATGCCCTCAGCGGACCATGTGATGTCGGCATCCAGGACGCCGAGGGTGCCCGCCGATTCGGCCGTCGGGTTGATCCGGACATCGTCGAGCAGAAGCTTCAGCTTCATGCCCTTGGCCTCGCGGATCTGGTTGCCGGCGGTCTCCACGGTCATGTTCCGGTAGCTGTGGGTGAAATGCTGGATCAGGAACGGCCGCGGGCCGAAGGATGCGGTGGCGCTGTCCCGCACCACACAGCTGACGGCTTTGGCCACGATCGAGTCGGCCTTGTTCCGTGCGAACAGTTCCGCTCCCAGCAGGCCGGCCAACGCCACCGCAACCACGATGACGAGCACCAGCACCGCGGAGAGCGGATCGCCGAACAGTCCTCGCCGGGCGGGTTCGGCCGACTCCGGCGGTTGGGGGACCTGTGGCGGGATTTGTTGGGTGGGGGACTCGTATCCGAACGGCGGTTGGGGGACCTGTGGCGGGATCTGCTGGGTGGGCGGCTCGTACCCGAACGGCGGCTGGATGGGCCCCGGGGGCGGGTCCTGCGGCGGGAACGTCACCCGGGCGATTGTGCCCTACAAATCTGAGCGGAGTCTAATGCGATTGCGCAGCACACCGACCGTGTCGCGGACCGTGGTCAGACTGTCCACGTCGAGGTCGCAGACCACCAACTCCGGGTCGGGGCCGGCCCCGGCGAGCACCTCGCCGATCGGGGATGCCACCAGACTCCCGCCCACCCCGGTCGGCGCTTTCACCGCCAACTCCGGACCGGGATAGGCCTGGTCCGCCGCGGCGAGGAAACAGGCCGAATCCATGGCCCTGGCCCGGGCCAGCAGTGTCCACTGATCCAGTTTGCCCGGCCCGGCCCCCCAGGATGCGCTCACCGTGATGACCGACGCGCCCCGGTCGGCAAGCTCGGTGTAGAGATAGGGGAAGCGGACGTCGTAGCACAGCGTCACCCCGACCCCGACGCCGTCCACCGTGACCACCAGCGGTTCGCGGCCCGGTGCGACGGTCTGCGACTCGGTGAAGCCGAACGCGTCGTACAGGTGGATCTTGTCGTAATGGGCCTCCACTCCACCGCCGGTGGCCAGCATGGTGTTGCTGACCCTGCCGTCCGGCGCCGGGGTGAACATCCCGGCGAAAACCGTGATCCCGCTTTCAGCGGCGATCCCGCGCACCCCGTCGGCCCACCGTCCGTCGAGCGGCTCGGCGACGGCGGCCGGCGGAACACCGAACCGGCACATCGTGGCCTCCGGGAACACCACCAGCCTGGCACCGGCATCGGCGGCCCGGCGGGTGTGCTCGTCCACCAGTGCCAGATTCGCAGTCGGGTCGGTGCCGGAAAGGATCTGCGCCAAAGCGATCCGCATGCTGTTGAGGGTAGCCGCGGCGCTGCTCAGGCGGGCGGTGCCACGGCATCCCACGGCACCGTGAGCACCGCATCGCGCGGGCTGCGGCGCTGGGACTCGATCGCCATCCCGTCCGCGGTCAGCGCGGCGAGCATCGCTCGCCACCGGGCTCGCGAGCCGAATACCGACTGACCCGCCGCCGCCGCCCACGCCCGGTCGGCCGCAGTCAGCAGGGTGTGGATCGGACGGCCCGGAACATTCTGGTGAATAAGGATTTTCGGTAATCGCTCGGCGAGGTCCGAGGGCCGCTCGATGGCCCTCGGGTCGCAGGCCAGGGTCAGGCTCACCGGGCCGTCGCGGTCGAGCAGCACCCAGCAACTGCGCCGGCCCACCTCATCGCAGGTGCCATCGACGATCAGTCCCCCCGGCGCCAGCCGGGAACCCATGGTGGCCCAGGCGTCGGCCACGGCGTCCTCGGGATACTGGCGCAGCACGTTGAAGGCGCGCACCAGCACCGGTTGCAGGCCGGCGAGTTCGAAACCGCCGAGGGCGAATTCGACGGCGGCGCTGCGGGCCTCGCGTGCCGCCGCGACCCGGTCGGGGTCGATCTCCAGGCCGACCACCCGGATGTCGGGACGCACCGAGCGCAGCCGGTCGGCAAGTTCGAGGGTGGTGACCGGCAGCCGCCCGTAACCGAGGTCGACCACCACCGGTTGATCGCCGGACTGCAGGGCCGCGCGAACCCGTGGTGAGTACGTCATCCAGCGGTCAGCCCGGCGCAGCCGATTGGTCGCGGTGGTTCCCCGGGTCGGCATGCCGACCGGGCGCGGCGGCCTAGCGATGGCGGGCGACCCAGTCCGCGGTGAACTCGCCCTCCCTGCTGAACAGCGTCTGCAGGCCGTTCATCAGCAACTGCTCGATCTGTCCGCCGATGATGGGCACCCGGGCCCGGCAGACCGTCTCCATCCGCATCCGGCTGCCCCGTTCGGTGTCGGACAGCACGTAGTCGCCGGTGACGTCGACCGGTGCCGGGATCTGGGCGCTATAGCGGCCGTGGGCTTCGTTGACGGCTTCGTGGAACGGCTCGAAATGTTGTTCGCGGGTGATGACGAAGCGCCCCGGCACCACTGCCCGCGCGATCGCCGGGAGATCGTCGGCGGACAGGATGTGCGAGAAGGCGATATCGGTGCCGGTCTCATCGGAGTGGAAGTGCGCGATCTCGGTGCGCGCAGCGTTCTGCAGATAGAACTCCACCAGGTCGTGCCAGTAGTCGATGGTGGTGAAGTTCCGGTACATCTCGGCGGCTGGAATCACCACGTCGACGTCATAGACCATGCGGCGCGGCATTCAGAGGTGCTCGGCGATCCATTGGGTGGTGAACTGCTGCTCGGCGCTGAGCAGGTTCACCAGCTGAGTTCCGATGAACTTCTCCATCTTGCCTCCGACCAGCGGGATGCGGACCTCGACGGTGGCCCGGAAGGTCAGCCGCGCGCGTTCGTCACGGCGACTGAGCCGGGCGTCGCCGCTGAGGGCCACCGGAGCCCGCACGATGGAGCCGGCGACGCTGGCCTCCGACCCGCCGTCGGCCAGACCGGTCCAGGTCTCCGCCCGCCGGATCTCCAGGTCGCCGTGGTGGAACTGGTGGACGATCCCGGGCAGCCGTTCGGCCCGCAGCACCTGCGTGGTGACCACATCGACGCCCCCGTCGTGGCCCACCCGGAAGGCTTCCAGGCTGGCGTCGTCGGCGCCGGACGCCTCCAGTCGGGCCAGCCAGTACCGTTCGTCGCAGAAGGCGGCATGCACCTGGGCAGGAGTCCCCGCGTACTCGGTGGCCATGTCGAACGAACGCGGCATAGCAGACGAGGCTACCGTTACCGTCCGTGGCACTGAAGGCGGATTTCGGCGGAGCGCGCGTCGACCGGGACGTACCACTGGCATCGCTGACGACCCTGCGGGTCGGACCGGTCGCCCGCCGGGTGATCACCTGTGCAACGGCTGATCAGGTCGTCGCCACCCTGGATACGCTGGACCGCGGCGGCAGACCGGTGCTGGTGCTCGGCGGCGGATCCAATGTGGTGGTCGCCGACGACCTCTCGGACCTGACGGTGGTACTGCTGGCCGACCCTGCGGTTCGGGTGGACCCGCCGTTTCTGCGAGCCGGAGCCGGGGCCGACTGGGACGCCGTGGTGGCCCATGCCGTTGCGGCGAACCTCGGCGGCCTGGAATGCCTTTCGGGAATACCGGGCTCGGCCGGCGCCACCCCGGTGCAGAACGTCGGCGCCTACGGCGTCGAGGTGGCCGATCGGCTGACCCGGGTCAGGCTGCTGGACCGCGGCACCGGGCAGGTGCGCTGGGTGCCGGCCGACGAACTCGGATTCGGATACCGGCACAGCGTCCTGAAGGGATCCGCGGCGGAGACCGTGCTGGAGGTGGAATTCGCGCTCGACCCGGCCGGTCGATCCGCCCCGCTGCGCTACGCCGAACTCGCTGCCGCCCTTGATGTTCCGGTCGGTGAACAGGTCGATCCGGCCCGGGTGCGCACGGCGGTGCTGGCACTGCGAACCGCCAAGGGCATGGTGCTCGACGCCCAGGACCACGACACCTGGAGTGTGGGTTCGTTCTTCACCAATCCGGTGGTGAGCACCGAGCGGTTCGAGTGCATCCGCGGCGAATCCGAGGTGGCCGTGCCGCACTACCCGGCGCCGGACGGGGTCAAGCTCGCGGCGGGCTGGCTGGTCGAGCGGGCCGGCTTCGGTAAGGGTTTTCCGGGCAGCGGGCCGTGCCGGCTGTCCACCAAACACGCACTGGCCCTGACCAATCGTGGCGACGCCACCACCGCCGATGTGCTGGCGCTGGCCCGCATCGTGCGCGACGGGGTGCAGGCGGCTTTCGGGGTGAGGCTCGTTCCGGAACCGGTCCTGGTGGGCTGCACGCTGTGATCGTCAGCGGCGGTTGAACCGGCCCGCGCTGGCCTGATCACGCGGCCGGATGACGATCTGGTCGAGATTGACATGTGCGGGCCGGGAGGCGACGAACCCGATCACCTCGGCGACATCGTCGGCGGCCAGCGGGGTGATACCCGCGTAGACCGCTTCGGCCCGCTGGTCGTCGCCGCCGAACCGCACCAGCGAGAACTCGGTCTGGACCGCGCCGGGCGCGATCTCGGTGAGCCGCACCGGCTTTCCCAGTAACTCACCCCGCAGTGTGCGGTGCAGCGCACCCTGGGCGTGTTTGGCGGAGGTGTATCCGGACCCGCCGTCGTACACCTCCAGGGCGGCGATCGAGGTCACCGTGACGATCAGGCCGTCGCCGGAGTCGATGAGCTTCGGTAGCAGCGCCCGGGTGACCCGCAGGGTGCCCATCACGTTGGTCTCCCACATCCAGCGCCAGTCGTCGAGGTCGGCCTCGGCCACGGTCTGCAGGCCCTTGGCCCCGCCGGCGTTGTTCACCAGCACGTCGACCCGTCCGAGTTGTGCCGCCAGCGATTGCACCGCGGTGTCGTCGGTGACGTCCGCGGTGATGGCAGTCCCGCCGATCTCGTCGGCCAACCGCTGGATCCGATCGGTCCGGCGGGCCACCGCGACCACGTGGAATCCCAAGCCGGCGAGTGTTCGGGCGGTTGCGGCACCGATACCCGAACTGGCACCGGTGATCACCGCGACCCGTGAGTGGGCATCCGGGTGTGCTGTCACCGGTTGAACTGTAGTCAGCGGCGCGGCCCGCCGACGGCGGTGTAAAGATATAAGGGTGCGGCACCCCCGGGATCTGACCGATGGTGCCGTGCTGCCCGGCCGGGTGGCGGTGCTGTCGGTGCACACCTCGCCGCTGTCGCAGCCCGGCACCGGCGACGCCGGCGGGCTGAATGTCTACGTGCTACAGACTGCCCTGCATATGGCCCGTCGCGGCGTCGACGTCGAGATATTCACCCGGGCCACGTCCTCGGCCGACCCGCCGGCCGAGCGGGTGGCCCCGGGCGTGCTGGTCCGCAACATCGCCGCCGGGCCGTTCGAGGGCCTCGACAAATACGACCTGCCCACCCAGCTGTGCGCGTTCACCGCCGGGGTGTTGCGCGCAGAGGCCAACCACGAACCCGGGCACTACGACATCGTGCACTCGCACTACTGGCTCTCCGGCCAGGTGGGCTGGCTGGCCCGCGACCGTTGGGCGGTACCGCTGGTGCACACGGCGCACACGCTGGCCGCGGTCAAGAACGCCGCGCTCGCCGAGGGCGACGACCCGGAGCCGCCGTTGCGCGCTGTCGGTGAACAGCAAGTTGTCGACGAAGCCGACCGGTTGATTGTCAACACCGAGTCCGAAGCCCACCAACTCGTTTCGCTGCACAGTGCCGACCCGCGCCGGATCGACGTCGTCCATCCGGGTGTGGACCTGCAGGCCTTTTCCCCCGGTGATCGGATGGCCGCCCGCGCGGCTCTCGGTCTGCCCGCCGGCGACCGGATCGTGGCGTTCGTCGGCCGCATCCAGCCGCTCAAGGCGCCGGATGTGCTGTTGCGGGCCGCCGCCCTGCTGCCCGACATCCGGGTACTGGTGGCCGGCGGGCCCTCCGGCAGCGGACTGGCCGCACCGGACGCCCTCGTCCGGCTTGCCGCTGAACTGGGGATCTCCGACCGGGTCACCTTCCTGCCGCCACAACCGCGCGATCAATTGGTCAACGTCTACCGGGCGGCGGATCTGGTGGCCGTCCCGAGCTACTCGGAGTCCTTCGGTCTTGTCGCCGTCGAGGCGCAGGCCTGTGGTACCCCGGTGGTGGCCGCGGCGGTGGGCGGGCTGCCGGTGGCGGTGGCCGACGGCCGCAGCGGCGCCCTGGTTGACGGCCACGGCGCCCCGGAGTGGGCGACGGCGATCGCCGGTCTGCTCGATGCCGACGCCGATGCGCTGCGCCGGGGTGCGCTCGAGCATGCCGGCCGATTCTCCTGGGACCACACCGTCGACGCCCTGCTGGCCAGCTACGGCCGGGCGATCGACGACTACGGCCGCACCCATCAGCGCAGCGCTGCCCGGGATCTACTGGTCCGTCGCAGCGGCCGGCGCTGGAGCATGCGGCGGGGGGTGCGCGCGTGAGCGCCGAGCCGAGGTTCGATGCCATCAGGGTGCAGCGGCTGATCGAGGAGACGCTGCGCGAGCACGAGCTGAATTTCACCCGCTATGAGGGTGCCCACGGCGGACTGCCCGGGTTGCTCGTCGAACTTCCCGGTGAGCGCAAGCTCATCACCAACACCCTGATGAGCATCGGCGAGCATTCGGTGCGGGTGGAGGCGTTCGTCTGCCGGCGGCCCGATGAGAACCACGAGGGGGTGTATCGGTTTCTGCTCAAGCGCAATCGGCGGCTGTACGGGGTGGCCTACACCCTGGACAATATCGGCGACGTCTATCTGGTCGGCCGGGTCGGCCTGGACATCGTCAGCGTGGAGGAGATCGACCGGATCCTGGGCCAGGTACTCGAGGCGGTCAACAACGATTTCAACACGCTGCTCGAACTGGGGTTCGCCACCTCTATCCGCAAGGAGTGGGCATGGCGGGTGGCCCGCGGCGAGTCGCTGAAGAACCTGAAGGCCTTCGAGCACCTCATCGACGACGAAGGGGAGCACGACGAACGGGGCCACGGCGAAGGGGCTCCGTGAGAGACTTCCGGCATGGGTGATTGCACGCTGATCCTGCTGCGCCATGGTGAAAGCCAGTGGAATGCGCTGAACCTGTTCACCGGTTGGGTGGACGTCGATCTCACCGACAAGGGCCGCGCCGAAGCGGTTCGGGCCGGCGAGTTGATCGGCGGTCTGGACCGCCAGCCTGACGTCGTCTACACCTCGCTTTTGCGCCGCGCCATCACGACCGCCAATATCGCGTTGGACAAGGCCGACCGGCACTGGATCCCGGTGCACCGGGACTGGCGGCTCAATGAGCGCCACTACGGCGCCCTGCAGGGTCTGGACAAGGCGGAGACCAAGGCCAAATACGGCGAAGAGCAGTTCATGAAGTGGCGGCGCAGCTACGACACGCCGCCGCCGCCGATCGAGCGGGGCAGCACCTACAGCCAGGACGGCGACCCGCGCTACGCCGCGATCGGCGGCGGACCGCTGACCGAGTGCCTGGCCGACGTGGTTGCCCGGTTCGTGCCGTACTTCGAGGAGGTCGTCGTCCCGGATCTGCGGGCCGGTAAGACAGTTCTGATCGCCGCCCACGGCAATTCGCTGCGCGCGCTGGTGAAATACCTGGACGGGATGTCCGACGAGGACGTGGTGGGGCTCAATATCCCGACCGGTATCCCGTTGCGCTACGACCTGGACGAGAACCTCAAACCGGTCCTGGCCGGGGGCACCTATCTCGATCCCGATGCGGCCGCCGCCGGCGCCGCGGCGGTGGCCAACCAGGGCGGCAAGTAGAACGTCCGGTGAACAGCGGTTGAACTCGCCGGCCGCTGTACGCCCGCGGTTCTGGTGACGGCCGTTCGGTGCGTACGCTTTCGGGGTGAGTGTTGGTGCGGTGGCACCCTGGATCGCCGCCGCAGTTCTGGTGGGCCTCGGTGGCGGGTTTGCGATCGCCGCGCTGGTCATGCGGCGGCGCGCCGAGCGCACTCCGCGCGGACCCGATGCGGCCGGTGTGGTGACGGTGTCGAAGGTGCTGCAGGCGGTGGTTTCGGCGGCACCGCTGGGTGTGGTGGTCGTCGACCAGTTTCGCGATGTGGTGGTCAGTAACCGCCGGGCGGGGGAACTCAGCGCGGTTCGCGACGGGCTTCTCGACGACCGGGTGTGGGAGGCCACCCAGTGCACGCTGGACGACGGCGAGGATGTCGAGGTCGACCTGTCGGCGCCCCGCGGGGCCGCCGACCGCCGCTCGGGCATGTCGGTGCAATGCCACGTCAGGCTGCTCAACGCCGAGAATCCGCGGTTGGCGGTCATCTATCTCGTCGACCAGTCCGAGCAGGCCCGGATGGAGGCCAGCCGGCGCGATTTCGTGGCCAACGTCAGCCACGAACTGAAGACCCCGGTCGCGGCGATGGGGGTGCTGGCCGAGGCGCTGCTGGAGTCCACCGGCGAGCCGGAGAACGTGCGGCGGTTCGCCGGCAAGATCCATGCCGAGTCCCAGCGGCTGGCCAGCATGGTCGGCGAGTTGATCGAACTGTCCCGTCTGCAAGGCGCTGAACGGTTGCCCGATCTGGTGGAGGTCGACGTAGACAGTGTTGTGCAGGAGGCGATTTCGCGCCACAAGGTGGCTGCGGACAGCGCCGACATCACCATCGACACCGACCTGCCGAGCGGCTTGCAGGTGTTGGGCGACCAGCCGCTGCTGGTGACCGCGCTGGCCAATTTGATCTCGAACGCGATCGCATACTCGCCGAACGGTTCGACGGTCTCGGTCAGCCGCCGGGACCGCGGGGACGCGGTGGAGATCGCTGTCACCGACCGGGGCATCGGGATCGCACTCGCCGACCAGGAGAGGGTGTTCGAGCGGTTCTTCCGGGCGGACAAGGCCCGATCCCGCTCGACCGGGGGGACGGGTCTCGGGCTGGCGATCGTCAAGCATGTCGCCGCCAATCACAACGGCGCCATCAGATTGTGGAGCCGGCCCGGGACCGGATCGACCTTCACGTTGTCCATCCCGGCCTATCACGGACCCGACTCCGGACCGGATTCCGGCACCGAACCCGATATCGACGAAGAGGAGACGCAGTGATCAGGGTGCTGATCGTCGAGGATGAGGAATCTCTGGCCGACCCGTTGGCCTACTTGCTCCGCAAGGAGGGCTTCGACGCCACCGTGGTGACCGACGGGCCGGCGGCACTGGCGGAGTTCGATCGCGCCGGCGCCGATATCGTTCTGCTCGACCTGATGCTGCCCGGGATGAGCGGTACCGACGTGTGCAAGCAGTTGCGGGCCCGTTCGAGCGTTCCGGTGATCATGGTCACCGCCCGCGACAGCGAGATCGACAAGGTTCTCGGCCTGGAACTCGGTGCCGACGACTACGTCACCAAGCCGTACTCGGCGCGCGAACTGATCGCCCGCATCCGGGCCGTGCTGCGCCGCGGCGGGGACGTCGAGGAATCCGGTGACCTGATCCTGGAGTCCGGCCCGGTCCGGATGGATATCGACCGCCATGTCGTCAGCGTGCACGGCGAGCGGATCGCGCTGCCGCTCAAGGAGTTCGATCTGTTGGAGTACCTGATGCGCAACAAGGGCCGGGTACTGACCCGGGGTCAGCTGATCGACCGGGTCTGGGGGGCGGACTACGTGGGCGACACCAAGACCCTCGACGTTCACGTCAAACGGCTGCGGTCCAAGATCGAGGCCGATCCGGCCAACCCGGTGCGCTTGGTCACCGTCCGCGGTCTCGGTTACAAGCTGGAGGGCTGAGCGCGGCTCAGTAGGCTCCGTCGGCGGTCAGCACGGTCTTGACCGTCTTGGCGATGATCATCACATCGCGCAGCAGCGACCAGTTCTCGACATAGTCGAGGTCGAGCCGGACGGCATCCTCGACACGCAGGTCCGAGCGCCCGCTGATCTGCCACAGCCCGGTCAGGCCCGGCTTGACCGCGAGCCGCTCAGCGCGGGCATGGCGGAGATGGCCGCCGTCGTCCGCTCGGATCCGGGCGCCGTCGCGGCTATCCACAGCGCCGCGCGGCGCCGGTACGCGGACCACTTCAGCGCCGAGGCCCCGGGTTGGTGGAGACGGGTGCGCAGGGTGATCTGCCGAACTGCTCATCGTCGGCGCGCTCAGCGCGGATATGGATGAATCGCGGCTGCGCTCAATTGTGGCGACATTGCCCGGCGCGAGCCTGCACACCGGATACGTGCCGGTGCCCGACGTGGCTGCCTACTTCGCGCGGGCCCGGTGTGTGGTCCTGCCCTACAAGCGCAGTTCGCAGTCCGGAGTTGCACATCTGGCCCACACCATGGGCCGGCCGGTGGTGGCCACCCGGGTGGGGGATATCCCCGCAGTGGTCCGCGACGGGGTGTCCGGACTGCTGGTTGCCCCGGACGATCCGGAGGCTTTGGCGCACGCGTTGATTCGGCTGCTCACGGATCCCAATGCCGCCCGGACGATGGGCGAGGCGGGCCGTGGCGGCCTTGCCGAGGCGGCCTCCTGGGACGATATCGCCGGCCAGGTGCAGCGAAGTCTGCCCGCGGCCGGGGCCTGAGCCGGTCTAGGTGCGGAAGTAGTCCACCGTGCGCGCGACGCCGTCGGCGAGTTGAACTTGCGGCGTCCAGCCCAGGACCGTCTCGGCCCTGCGAATATCCAGACAGGACCGGGCCACATCGCCGAGGCGGGCGGGCGCGAACGCCGGGTCGTCCGGGGCGCCTGCTGCGGCGGCGACCAGGGTGTGCAACTGCCGGTCGCTGGTCTCCACACCCGTTCCGATGTTGAACCGCTGGCCGCCACCGGCGGGTCCCGCCGCCCGGGTGAAGGCATCGACGACGTCGTCGACGAACACGTAGTCGCGGGTGTTGGACCCGTCGCCGAACACCTTGGTCGGCGCGCCGGCGAGCAGGGCCTGGGCGAAGATCGCGACCACGCCGGCCTCGCCGTGCGGGTCCTGGCGGGGGCCGTAGACGTTGGCGGGCGCGATATGGGAGCAGTCCATGCCGTAGAGATGGCGGAAGGTGTTCAGGTAGATCTCGCCGGAGACCTTGCCGGCCGCGTACGGCGACTCCGGATCGGTCGGGACGTCCTCGCTGACCGGGTAGTCGGCCGGTACGCCATAGATCGAGCCGCCGGAGGACGTGTGAACCACTTTGCGGACGCCGGCGCGGCGGGCGGCCTCGGCCAGCCGGACCGTGCCGACGACATTGGTCATCGCGTCGAACTCCGGATCGGTGACCGAATGCCGGACGTCGATCTGAGCGGCCAGGTGAAAGACCACCTCGGGTCCGACCTCGCGCAGCAGCGCGATCAGGTCGTGGTCGACGATGTCGGCCTCGACGAAGTCGAAGTCGGCACTGGCGCGCGCGGCGTCGAGGTTTCCCGGCTTGCCGGAGCTGAGGTTGTCGATGCCGACCACGGTGTGCCCGTCCGCCAGCAGTCGATCGACCAACGTGGATCCGATGAACCCCGCCGCGCCGGTGACCAATGCTCGCATCCGGGTCACATTAGCAACGCCGGTGCTGCCGCTATGGAATTCCGCGTTCAGGACTCTTCCGCCAGGCGGGTCGCGGGGTGCACCGCGATCAGACCCAATCCACCGCGCCGCCGACACATCTCGGCCAGTTCGGCGTAGACCTTTGCGCCCAGCAGTTCGGTGAGTTCCGGGGAGTAGGACTTCCATACCGGCTTGGCGCCGACATGCGCGGCCGGGTCGCCGGTGCAGTACCAGTGCAGGTCCTCGCCGCCCTCGCCCCAGCCGCGCCGGTCGTATTCGGTGATGGTGGTCTTCAGGATCTCGCTGCCGTCGGGCCGGGTCACCCATTCCTGGGTGCGCCTGATCGGGAGCTGCCAGCAGACTTCCGGTTTCATGGTCAGCGGTTCGACCCCGAGCGCCAAGGCCTTACTGTGCAGCGCGCAGCCCACCCCGCCCGGGAATCCCGGGCGGTTGAGGAAGATGCATGCGCCCTTGTACTTGCGGGTGCGCAGGTTGGGCTTGTCCTCGTAGGAGTCCATCTCCAGGTACCCCTTGGGTCCCAGGCCCTTGTCCCGGAACTGCCAGTCCTTGTCGGTCAGCGTGGATACGGCGTCATCGAGGTGGGCTCGGTCGTCGTCGTCGGACAGGAACGCGCCGTGCGAACAGCACCCGTCGTCGGGGCGGCCCTCGACGGTGCCCTGACAGGCCGGGGTGCCGAACACACACGTCCAGCTCGACAGCAGCCAGGTCAGATCGGCCGCGATCAGATGCTCGGGATTGTCCGGGTCGTAGAACTCCACCCACTCGCGTGGGAAGTCCATCTCGACTTCGCCGGGGTGCCTGCTTGTCACGGGTTGCAACGGTAGACGCTCGCCGCCCGCTAGGTTGGTGCACGTGCGATTGGGCGTGCTTGACGTGGGCAGCAACACGGTTCATCTGCTCGTGGTGGACGCCCATCGGGGCGGGCATCCGACGCCGATGAGTTCCACCAAGGCGCCGCTGCGGCTGGCCGAGGCGATCGATGACGACGGCAAGTTGACCCGCCGGGGTGCGGAGAGGCTGATCGCCACGGTCAGCGAGTTCGCCAAGATCGCCCGCAGTTCGGGCTGCGCCGACGTGATGGCGTTCGCCACCTCCGCTGTGCGGGACGCGCGTAACTCCGATGAGGTGCTGGCCAAGGTCCGGGCCGAGACCGGTGTCGACCTGCAGGTGCTCGCCGGCCCCGACGAGTCCAGACTGACCTTCCTGGCTGTGCGCCGCTGGTACGGCTGGAGTGCGGGTCGCATCATCAGCGTGGACATCGGCGGCGGATCGCTGGAGCTGTCCAACGGCGTTGACGAGGAGCCCGACGTGGCGCTGTCGCTCCCGCTCGGGGCCGGCCGGCTGACCCGGGAGTGGCTCTCCGACGATCCGCCGGGCCGCCGGCGGGTGGCGATGCTGCGGGACTGGCTGGACAGCGAGATCGCCGATACCGCCAAAGCGGTGCTGGAGGCAGGTGCGCCGGACCTGGCGGTGGGTTCCTCGAAGACGTTCCGGTCGCTGGCCCGGCTCACCGGCGCGGCGCCCTCGGCGGCCGGACCGCGGGTCCAACGTGTCCTCACCGCCAACGGTCTGCGTCAACTCATTGCATTCATCTCTAGGATGACCACAGCAGACCGTGCCGAATTGGAAGGGGTCAGTGCCGAGCGGGCGCCGCAGATCGTGGCCGGCGCCCTGGTGGCGGAGGCGAGCATGCGAGCACTGTCATTGGAAATGGTGGAGATCTGCCCGTGGGCACTGCGCGAGGGCATCATCCTTCGCCGGCTGGACAATGTGGTTGAGGGAACCGCCCAGGTGGGGGCCCGCGCGGGCCGATCGAGAGGCGAGACACGATGAGCGGATCAGAGGACAGCACCCGACCCATCTCGGTGGCTGAGCTGCTTGCCCGCAACGGAACCATCGGCGCCCCACCGGTCGGCGGCCACCGCCGCCGCCGGCGCCGCAACAGCGAGACCGTCAGCGTGGCCGAACTGACCGGCGAGATCCCGGTCGTCCGTGATGAGGCGCCGGCCGCCGATGTGGCCGAGGTCGAGGTTGCCGAAGCGCCGGAAGTGGTCGAGACCGACCTCCCTGTGGCCGAAGCCGAAGCCGACGCCGTTGCCGAAGCCGAAGCCGGGTCCGCCGAAGCTGAGGAACAGACCGCGGAGACCGTGGTGGTGTACCCCGATGTCACGGAGTCGGCCGAGGCGGTGATCCACGAAGCCACCGAGGGCGAAGTCCTTGATCAGGCCACCGAGGACGAAGTC
>ERZ888423.2234-NODE-2234-length-14821-cov-116.896384_pt1 | contig 14821 bp, 14 predicted proteins | sample MGYA00520523_ERZ888423 | MGnify/ENA primary metagenome ERZ888423 (study PRJEB32303, sample SAMEA104408611) | aquatic metagenome | biome: Brackish water; feature: Pelagic; material: water | place: Baltic Sea | collected 2014-06-08T10:24:00 | depth 30,27 m ...
CGCCAGGCGCTGGGGATCAATCGTCAGCAGCAGCACCGCCCCGGCGGGCAGGTCGGCGTAGAAGCGGCTAGCGGTGGCCGGCACCTGGTGCGCTGAGCTGAGGTGGATGAAGCCCACCGATTCCAAAGCCAAGCCACGGGTGGAGCGGCAATAGGCGCCAGCCGCCCGGGCCGCCAGCCACTCCTGCCGCAACGCCAGGTGATAAAGCAAGCCAGGTGAGCGCCAAGGAGCCCGCGCCGCCCAGGGAACCTCCTGCACCGCCGCCAACTCCGGAGAAGCCAAAAACCGACCCAGCCAGGCCTGGAGCGCCGCCAACTGCGGCTCGGCGTCAAAGCCCGCCGGATCCACCAGGCGGAACTGGCGCACGAAGGGCAGCAGGGCCCAGTCGGCCAGGGAAGGGCGATCGCCGAGCAGCCAGCCGCCGGCCTCCAGTTGCTCGTTCCAGCGGCGCAGGATCGTGAGGCCAGCAAGCCGGTTGGTGCTGGCTGGCTCCCCTGGGTAGCGATTGGGGTATTTGAAGCGATCGAGGTGCTGCTTAAAGGGGCCGTCGTTGGCGGCGATCAGTGCATCCATATCGGCCAGCTGGGCTGGGCTCCAGCCCGCCAACCAGCCGAGGGGGTCGCGGCGCTCCAGGGCCCAGCGCATGATCGCCAGGCTTTCATCCAGCACCTGAGCCCCCAGCACAAGCACTGGCACCGTGCCCTTGGCGGAGGCCTCCAGCAGCTCGGGGGGCTTGGCCTTGAGGCTCACCTCGCGCAGCTCCAGGTTTTGGCCAGGCTGCAGGCCAGCGGCAGCCAAGGCCAGCCGCGCCCGGATCGCGTAGGGGCAGCGGCGAAAGCTGTACAAAATTGGCTGGTGATCAGCCAACGGGGCGCCCGCCGAGGTGGCACTCACCCCGCTGGCGAGCCCGCTCCATCTGGCGCTGACGCTCGGCGAAACGCTGCCGATCAGCGTCGCTGAAGCGCTCGAGGCAGTGGCGGCAGCTCACCCCGGCCACGTAGCTGGCCAGCTTGCGATCGGCAGGCGAAAGCGGCAGGCCGCAGGCATGGCAAACGCTGTGCTCACCGGGCTCGAGCTGGTGGTTGACGGCTACTCGCTTGTCAAACACGAAGCACTCGCCGCGCCAGCTGCTTAGCGGCTCGGGGATCTCCTCGAGGTAGCGCAAGATGCCGCCCTCCAGGTGGTGCACCCCGGCAAAACCCTGCTGCTGCAGGTAGGCCGTGGCCTTCTCGCAGCGGATGCCACCGGTGCAGAACATGGCAATCGCCCGGGGCTGGCGCTGCTCCACCAGCGGCCTGAGCTCCCGCTCCACCCACTGGGGAAACTCGCGAAAAGTTGCGGTGCCCGGATCAATCGCACCTTCAAAGCTGCCGATCGCCACCTCGTAGGCGTTGCGGGTATCGATCACCAGGGTGTCGGGGTCGGCGATCAGGGCATCCCACTGCCCAGGGGGCACGTGGGTGCCCACCTCCGAGGCCAGATAGGGACTCACCTGGGGCTCACCCATGGTCACGATCTCGCGCTTGAGCCGCACTTTGAGCCGGTGGAAAGCCTGAATCTCCGAGCGGCTGAACTTGGCTTCCAACCGCTCCAGACCTGCCACCTGCCGCAGCCGAGCCAGCAGCGCCTGCACGCCAGCATCTGCTCCGGCAATCGTGCCGTTTACCCCCTCAGCCGCCAGCAGGATCGTGCCGCTTACCCCCTCGGCTGCCGCCAGATCGCCCAGCTCGCGCTGCAGCTCTGGCAGGCCCTCCAGGGCGGCGAAGCGATAAAACGCCGCCACCAGCACACTCATCCGCCCACCTGCACGCCGGCGGCGGCCAGGAGCTCCCGGTCGGCCTCCACCGCTGGATTGGAGGTGGTGAGCAGGGTGTCGCCATAAAAAATCGAATCGGCCCCCGCCAGCAGGCAAAGAATCTGGGCTTCCCGACCCAGCTGCTCGCGGCCGGCACTGAGCCGCACCCGCGCCTGGGGCATCAGGATCCTGGCCGTGGCCACCATCCGCACCAGCTCTAGGGGATCGACTGGCGGCAGGTCTTCTAAGGGGGTGCCCTCCACCGCCACCAGGGCATTGATCGGCACGCTCTCCGGGTGGGGATCCAGGTTGGCCAGCACCTGCAGCAGCCCGGCCCGGTCGGCGTCGGTTTCGCCCATGCCGATGATGCCGCCACAACAGAGGGTGATGCCGGAGCGCCGCACCCGGGCCAGGGTCTCGAGCCGCTCCTGGTAAGTGCGGGTGGTGATGATCCGGTCGTAGTGCTCGGGGCTGGTGTCGAGGTTGTGGTTGTAGGCGGTGAGGCCGGCTGCAGCTAGGCGCTCGGCCTGGGAATCGCTCAGCATGCCGGCGGTTACACAGGCCTCCAGGCCCAGCTCGCGCACACCGCGCACCATCCGCAGCATCGCCTCAAAGGGAGCGCCGTCGCGGATCTCACGCCAGGCCCAGCCCATGCAGAAGCGATGGGCCCCGGCTTGCTTGGCGGCCCGGGCCCGCTCCAGCACCGGCTCCACCTCCAGCTCCGGCCGGCCCGCCACATCGCTGCTGTTGTGCAGCGACTGGGGGCAGTAGGCGCAGTCCTCTTCGCAGCCACCGGTCTTGACGCTGAGCAGGGAGGCCAGCTGCACGTGGTAGCCAGGGTTGGCGGCGCGGTGCACCTGCTGGGCCTGCCAAAGCAACTCCATCAGCGGCTGCTCCAGCAGCGCCTGGATTTCAGAACGGGACCAGTCGTGACGCGTGATCAAGGCGAGTTCAGCAGGGTTCGACACCACCAAAGCGGCGCTGGCGGCCCTGGTAGTCGAGCAGGGCACCGAGCAGGGCCGCCTGATTGAAATCGGGCCAGAGCACATCGGTGATGTGGATTTCGGCGTAGGCGAGCTGCCACAGCAGGAAATTGCTGATGCGCCTCTCGCCACTGGTGCGGATCAACAGATCCGGATCGCACTCACCAGCGGTGTGCAGCTCGGCGGCAAGCTGCTGCTCATCGATTGCGGCAGGATCCAGTTCCCCAGCCACGCAGCGCTGGGCCAGCCGCTGGGCAGCCCGCACCAGCTCGGCCCGGCCGCCGTAGTTGGTGCAAACGTTGAAGTGAATACCGGTATTGTTCGCCGTGAGCTCAGTGGCGTCGGCGATCAGCCGTTGCAGGCCATCCGGCAGGAGCTCAAGATCGCCGAGAAAGCGAATCCGCACCTGTTCCTGCTCCAGGGCTTGCAGCTCACGGGCCAGCACCCGCTCAAACAGGGCCATCAGGAAGCTCACCTCTTCACCGGGGCGGCTCCAGTTTTCGGTGGAGAAGGCGTAGGCGGTGAGGGCGCCGATACCCCAGTCGCTGCAAAGGCGCAGGGTACGTTTGAGCGCCTCAACACCCTCGCGGTGGCCCATCACTCGGGGCAGGTTGCGCCGCTTGGCCCAGCGGCCGTTGCCGTCCATTATCACAGCCACATGGCTGGGTAGCCGCGCCGGATCGAGGCCAGGCGGCACGGCCTTAGGGGCAGTCGCAATGGTGGTCGCCGGTGCGCGACTCATCCGCGTGATTCCGGCATTTCCTTCACCACGCTACGCCCAACTGGCAAGGCCAAGGCTTGACTGAGCAAGTCGTGCAGCCGGCTGCTGGTAATCGGCCGCTCGAGGCGCCCCTGACTCGCCAGCGACAAGGTGCCAGTTTCCTCCGACACAACGATCGCCAGGCACTGATCGAAGCGCTCGGTCAGCCCCAGTGCTGCCAAATGGCGGGTGCCGTAGCGGTTGATGCCCTGGCGGGATAGGGGCAGGATGACACCGGCGGCGACGATGCGGTTGGCCTTCACCAGCACGGCACCGTCGTGCAGCGGCGTGTCAGCGGCGAACAGGTTGAGCAGCAAATCCACCGACAGCTTGGCGTCGAGGCCAATGCCGGGATTCAAGAAGTCTTCGGGGCGCAGGTCGCTGCCCAGATCCACCACGATCAAGCCGCCGCGGCGGGCCTGGGAAAGGCGGCCGGCAGCCTCACTCAAAACCGCCACCGATCCCGATCCCAGTTGGTCTTGGCTGCGGCTGCCAAACAAAACCCCGAGGCGGCCGGTGCCAAGCAGCTCCATCAGCCGGCGCAGCTCCCCCTGCCAGAGAATCGCCAGGGCGAGGCTGCAGGCCAGCACCAGGGCATCAACAAGCTTGCTGGTGAGCGGCAGGTTGGCGTAGCGCTGCACCACCCAGGCCAGGGCCACCAGCAGCAAATAGCCCCGTAGCAGCCAGAGGGTGCGGGCCTCGGTGACCCGGCCAAGCACGAGCACGCCAAGACCGAAAGCAAACAGAAGATCGAGGAGCAGACGCAGATCGATCAGGCGTAGCAACTCACCCAGTTGCTGCCCGATCACGTGCCCACAAAATCAATTTATTCATCTTACCGAGCTCAACCGAGCTGGCAAAACGTCGTAGCGCAGTAGGTCTTCCGGCTGCTCGCGGCGCTGCACTAAATCAGCGACGCCGTCGTGCACCAAAACCGCAGCCGGCCGCGGAATGCGGTTGTAGTTGGAGCTCATCGAGGCGTTGTATGCACCGGTGGCAAACACCACCAACACATCGCCGCTGCCAGCCGGCGGCAGGGCCAGATCCTTGAGCAGCACGTCGCCAGATTCGCAGTGCTTACCAGCCACGGTGACGGTTTCGCTGGCCTCGGCCGTGGGGCGATCGGCCAACACCGCCGTGTATTGGGACTGGTAGGTGATCGGCCGGGGGTTGTCGCTCATGCCGCCGTCCACCGAGAGGTAGGTGCGGAGGCCGGGGATGTCCTTGCGGCTGCCCACTTCGTAGAGGGTGACCCCGGCACTGGCCACCAGGGAACGCCCCGGCTCACAGAGCAGGCGGGGCAGCTCGAGGCCACGCTCCTGACAGGCCGCCGCCACCGCCTCAGCCACGGTGCGCACCCACTCACTGATGCTCGGCGGATCGTCGCTGGTGGTGTAGCGAATGCCCAGGCCACCGCCCACGTTGAGATCAACCACCGGGTGCCCCAGGGAGCGGGCCAAGGCCAGGGCATCGGCCATCACGCCAGCCAGGTCGCGGTGGGGCTGGAGCTCGAAAATCTGGGAGCCGATATGGGCGTGCAGCCCGGTGAGCTGGGCCCAAGAGCAGGTCGCCAGGTGCTGCAGCACCGCCTCGAGCTGGTCGGGATCAAAGCCAAACTTGCTGTCGAGGTGGCCGGTGCGGATGTACTCATGGGTGTGGCACTCAATGCCCGGCGTAAAACGCAGCATCAGCTGCACAGGTCGCTGCAAGTCAGGGGCTAGGGCAGCCAGCAGCTCAAGATCGCGCCAGTTGTCAGCCACCACCGTGACGCCCTGCTCAGCTGCCAGGGCCAGCTCTTCGCGGCTCTTGTTGTTGCCGTGCAGCACGATGCGCTCAGCCGGCATGCCCCCCTGCAGGGCGGTGAGCAGCTCCCCAGCAGAAACCGCATCAAGGCCCAGTCCTTCCGATGCCACCAGGGCAGTTATGGCCAAGGAGCTATTGGCCTTGGAGGCGTAGATGGCTAGGGACGGCCCCGGGTAGTGCTGGGCGAGGGCTTCCCGATAGGCCCGGCAGGTGCCCCGCAGGGTGGCTTCATCGAGCACATATAAAGGTGTGCCGTAATCGCGGGCCAGGTCGCTCAGCAGGCAGCCACCAACCACTAGGCGCCCCTCACTGTCGAGGGCAGTGGTGAGGGGGGTGAGATTGCGATTAGGACTATGGGGATCCCTATCGCTTTCAAAGGGATTCAGCAGCGCAACGGGCTCATGGGAGGTCAGCATGGCTTTGGCCGCGCGGGTCAAGTGAACATGAATGTAAGGACCTCCCTGTCAGCGCTGCACCAGGCGGCGCTGGCTCCTGAGCACCTGGAGGCCTGCTTATGCCTCGACCAGGCGAGCCTCGGCGGCCTCTGGAACCGCGCCCAGTGGCAGAGCGAGCTGGCGGAGCAGCGGCGCCCGGGGGTGGGGCTTTGGCAAGGGCAGCAGCTGCTGGCCATCGCTAGCGGTTGGCTGGTGGTGGATGAACTGCACATCACCGTGGTGGCGGTGGATCCGGAGCAGCGGCGCCGGGGCTTGGGCCAGCAGGTGCTGAAGGCCCTGCTGCTGGAGGCGGGGCAACAGGGGGCCCTGCACGCCACCCTGGAAGTTGCGCCGGCGAACACTGCGGCAGTGGCCCTATACCGCCGCCTGGGCTTCCGTGATGCGGGTGTGCGTCGCGGTTACTACCGCAATGGTGAAGACGCCCTGATCCAATGGCTGCGGTTATCTGACCTCAATGATGCGTAGCGATGGTGTGGATAACCGGCTTTTCTTATTGCTAATGACCGGCAATTCAGTGATTTGCATTGTTGACTTCGAACGCCTTAGAGCCAGCTACCGCAGGGGATCTGCCTTTGATGCGGCGTAAACCACACCTCACCTGTTAACCCTGGTAGCTTGGATGCACTTGTACCAGGCCTAGGCCCATGTTCGAGCGGTTTACCGAGAAAGCCATCAAGGTGATCATGCTGGCCCAAGAAGAGGCCCGCCGCCTTGGCCACAACTTTGTGGGCACTGAACAGATTTTGCTGGGCTTGATCGGTGAAGGCACCGGTGTTGCGGCAAAAGTGCTCAAATCAATGGGGGTAAACCTCAAAGATGCCCGCGTCGAAGTCGAAAAGATCATCGGCCGCGGGTCTGGCTTCGTCGCTGTGGAGATTCCCTTCACTCCCAGGGCTAAGCGAGTCTTAGAGCTCTCCCTAGAAGAGGCCCGCCAGCTAGGCCACAACTACATCGGTACCGAGCACCTGCTGCTAGGCCTGATCCGTGAGGGCGAGGGAGTGGCCGCCAGGGTGCTTGAAAACCTCGGCGTTGATCTAGCCAAGGTGCGCACCCAAGTAATACGCATGCTGGGTGAAACAGCTGAAGTGGCTGCCGGCGGCGGCAGTGGCAAGGGCAACACCAAAACTCCCACCCTCGATGAGTTCGGCAGCAATCTCACCCAGCAGGCAGCCGATGGCAAGCTCGACCCAGTGGTGGGTCGTCAGAACGAAATTGAGCGGGTAATTCAAATCCTTGGTCGCCGCACTAAAAATAATCCAGTACTGATCGGCGAGCCTGGCGTCGGCAAAACCGCCATCGCCGAAGGCCTGGCTCAGCGAATCAATTCCGGCGATATCCCAGATATTCTTGAAGATAAGCGAGTCCTCACCCTGGACATTGGCTTGCTAGTAGCAGGCACCAAATACCGGGGTGAATTTGAGGAGCGCCTCAAAAAAATCATGGAGGAGATTCGCAGCGCCGGCAACGTGATCCTCGTGATCGATGAGGTACACACCTTGATTGGTGCGGGTGCGGCCGAAGGTGCGATCGATGCAGCCAACATCCTCAAGCCTGCCCTTGCCCGTGGTGAACTTCAGTGCATCGGCGCCACCACCCTTGATGAGTACCGCAAACACATCGAGCGCGACGCGGCCCTAGAGCGCCGCTTCCAGCCGGTGATGGTGGGTGAACCCTCCGTTAACGACACGATCGAAATTCTCCGCGGTCTCAAGGATCGCTATGAGGCTCATCACCGCCTCATAATCGCCGATGAGGCATTGATTGCGGCAGCCACCCTGGGCGACCGCTATATCTCTGATCGTTTCCTTCCAGATAAGGCGATCGACTTAGTTGACGAGGCCGGCAGCCGGGTGCGTCTGATGAATTCCAAGTTGCCGCCAGCAGCCAAGGAAGTCGACAAACAGCTGCGCGCCGTCCAAAAAGACAAAGAAGAGGCCGTGCGTCAGCAAGACTTCAGCAAAGCAGGTGAGTTGCGCGACAAGGAAGTAGAGCTGCGGGAGCAGATTCGCTCAATCCTGCAAACCCGCAAGGACGAGGGGCCGGCATCAGAGGTCCTAGCCAGTGAAGTCGCTATCGGTGCACCTGTAGCGGTGTTTGAGGGAGCAGCCGATGGCGATCGCACCCCCATGGTCACTGAAGAGGACATCGCCCACATCGTTGCCTCCTGGACCGGAGTGCCGGTTCAGAAACTCACCGAAAGCGAGACAGCCAAACTGCTGAACATGGAGGAGACCCTTCACCAGCGCTTGATCGGCCAAGACGAAGCCGTCAAAGCCGTATCCCGTGCCATCCGCCGGGCACGTGTGGGGCTTAAGAATCCCAACCGCCCTATTGCCAGCTTCATCTTCTCTGGCCCAACCGGAGTTGGTAAAACAGAGCTCACCAAGTCGCTGGCAGCTTACTTCTTTGGCAGCGAAGAAGCCATGATCCGTCTAGACATGTCGGAATTCATGGAGCGCCATACGGTCAGCAAGCTGATCGGCTCGCCTCCAGGATACGTGGGCTTTAATGAAGGTGGCCAGCTCACCGAGGCCGTACGCCGCCGTCCCTACACCGTGGTGCTGTTCGACGAGATCGAAAAAGCCCACCCCGACGTATTTAACCTGCTCCTACAACTACTCGAAGACGGGCGCTTGACCGATTCCAAGGGTCGCACTGTGGACTTCAAAAATACGTTGATCATCATGACCTCGAACATTGGTTCGAAGGTTATCGAAAAAGGTGGCGGCGGCCTTGGCTTTGAGTTTGGAGGTGGTGATGCAGATGAAACTAACTACAACCGCATTCGCTCGCTAGTCAATGAGGAGCTAAAGCAGTACTTCCGCCCCGAATTTCTCAACCGCTTAGACGAAATCATCGTCTTCCGTCAACTCAATCGCAACGAAGTCAAGGACATTGCCGAGATCATGCTCAAAGAAGTGTTCGGCCGGATGTTGGAGAAGGGCATTGCCCTATCAGTCACTGAAGCCTTTAAGGAACGGCTGGTGGAAGAGGGCTACAACCCCTCCTACGGCGCCCGTCCCCTACGCCGAGCCGTGATGCGGCTGCTTGAAGATTCGCTGGCCGAGGAATTCCTCACCGGACGGATTGGCGATGGCGACTCTGCCCTGGTGGATGTCAATGAGGACAAGCAGGTAGTGATCCGCAAGCAGGCAGCCCTGCCGGCCGAGCCGGAATTGGCTGCAGCTGGGGTTTGAGGGGGATTCGGGTCTAGCCCGTACCATCACTTGGGGATGAAAGCAGCAGCGGGATGAGCAACTCCCTGAGCCAACACGCCATCGCACCTGCAGAGGTGTTGAGGGGCCCTGGAGCTTGGCTCCAGGGCATCCCGCGGCTAGCGGCCCTGGGCCAACGCCCCCTGGTGATAGGTCGCAGCGCCGTAACAGCCCCGCTGAGGCAGCAACTGGTTGCCGACCTACACCAGGCTGGGCTGCAGCCCCACCAGGCCCAGTTGCAGTACGACTGCTGCGAAAAAGACCTGCAACAGGTCGCTGCGATTTGTCAAAAGCAAGGCTGCGATGCAGTTGTGGCCATTGGTGGCGGCAAGGTGCTCGATGCCGGCAAGCTGCTGGCCCACCGGCTGAGTCTGGCCTGCATCACCGTGCCCACCAGTGCGGCTACCTGCGCGGGCTGGACCGCCCTGGCCAACGTCTATTCACCAGAGGGGGCCTTTCTGAGCGACGTGGCACTGGCCCGCTGCCCAGATCTGCTCATTTTTGATCACGACCTAGTTCGCCAAGCCCCAGTTCGCACCTTGGCCAGCGGCATCGCTGACGCCATGGCCAAGTGGTACGAGGCTGCGGTGAGCAGTGGCGCTAGCAGCGATGGCCTGGTGCAGCAAGCAGTGCAGATGGCCCGGGTGCTGCGCGACCAACTAATGCTGGATGCCGTATCGGCCCTGCAAGATCCCCACAGTGCCGCCTGGGAGCGGGTAGCGGAAGCCTGTGGACTCAGCGCCGGCTTGATTGGCGGCATTGGTGGTGCCCGCTGCCGCACCGTGGCAGCCCACGCCGTTCACAACGGCCTCACCCAACTGAAAGCCAGCCATAGCCGTCTGCACGGCGAGAAGGTGGGCTTTGGAATCCTGGTGCAGCTGCGGCTGGAAGAGGTGCTCGGCGGCAATCAACTCGCTGGCCAATCCCGACGCCAGTTGTTGCCCCTATTCCGCCATCTCGGCCTGCCTGTGAGCCTGGAAGAGCTCGGCTTAGCCGAGGCGGGCTTACACCAGCTGCAGCAAATTTGCACCTTTGCCTGCCGCGATGATTCCGATCTTCACCGCCTGCCCTTTGCTGTGGCTCCCAGCGACCTGCTGGCCGCCCTTGTAAGCACCTGCAGCAGCGAGCGCCAGCCCGCGTGAACAGCGACGAGCCCACAGCTCAGCAAACCCTGGTGGCGGCGGCGGCCCGCAACCTGCTTGATCCCCAGGGCAGGGACCTGGCAGCCCAGGTGGAGTGGTGGCCCCTGACTGAACTCGGCGACGACGGACCCTGGCCGGTGGCCGTACTTGGCGAGGGCCCACCGGTGTTGCTACTGCATGGCTTCGATAGTTCCTTTCTGGAATTCCGACGTCTTGCGCCCCTGCTGGCCAGCGGCGTGCAGCTATTCATTCCAGACCTCTACGGATTTGGCTTCTGCCCCCGGCCCGCTTGGGGCGACTACAGCCCCGGTGGCGTGCTGCGCCACCTAGAGGCCCTAATGCGGGCGATTGGCAACCGCAATACTGCCCCGCTTGGCCTAATCGGCGCCTCGATGGGCGGCTCGGTGGCGGTGGAGCTGGCCCGGCGCCTGCCCGAGCAGGTGAATCGACTGCTGCTGCTGGCACCTGCGGGCCTGACTGGCCGTCCCATGCCCCTGCCGCCCTTACTCGATGGCCTGGGCGTGCGCTTTTTGGCCCTGCCAGGGGTGCGCCGGGGCCTTTGCCGCACCGCCTTCGCCGATCCGGACGCCGCCGTGGGAGCAGCCGAACTGGAGATCGCCTCGCTGCACCTGCAAAGCCCTGGCTGGGCTGAAGCCCTGCGGCGTTTCGCCCGCTCTGGGGGCTTCGCCGGTGGTGGAGCCCCCCTGCCCAACCAGCCAATCACGGTGCTGTGGGGCGCCAATGACCGCATCCTGCGAGCACCGCAGAAGCGGGCGGCCCTGGCCCTGTTAGGAGAGCGGGTGCGTGAGCTGGATGCCTGCGGCCACCTACCGCACCTCGACCAGACCGCCACCGTCGCCGCCACCTGGCTCGACTCCCCCGCCCAGCAATGAACAGCAGCGACGACAAACCAGGCGGACCGGTGATGCAGCTACTGGCCAGCGGCCTGCAGCTCTGGGTGCGCCAGCAGTGTCAAGCCATCGGCAGCCTTGACATACGGCTGCAGGGAACTGCCCTGCAGCTACTGCGCGGCCGCCTGGCCGGCGTGCAACTGCTGGCCCGCAGGGTGATCTACAAAGACCTCCACTTCGAGCTAGTGGAGCTGAACAGCGGCCCCATTCAGGTACATAGCGGCAACCTGCTCAAGGGCCAACCGCTGCAGCTGGAGCAGGCCTTCGAAATCCAAGGCCAGGTGAGCTTCACTGCCGACGGCCTCACCCGCTCCCTCAGAGCCCCCCAGTGGCGCGCCTTAGGCGATGGTCTTGGCGAGACCCTGCTTGGCATCGTGCCCTTAGTGGAGCTGCAAATATGCCGGGACAACCTGGTGTTTGCCGCCCGTGCCATCGGCGCTCCATGCCTGATTGAGCTGGCCACTACCGTACTAGCCGCCGAAGGCAGCATCGAAATTCGCTCCGTTAACGGCAACGTCAGCAGCCGGCTACCGATGGATCCCGGCATCACCATCAGTGATGCCCGTCTAGGGGAAGGCATGGTGCAGCTAATTGGCACGGCCCAGGTGAACCCTTAGCCCTGCACTAGCCCTGCAAAAGTGGTAACACCAGGGTTACAAGCGAATAAACCACCGCCGGCACGAATAAATAGCTGTCGATTCGATCCAGGATCCCCCCATGGCCCGGGATGGCATCACCAGAATCCTTTAAGCCTGCATCCCGCTTCATCATCGATTCGGTGAGATCACCAACCAGGGCAAACAGGGCTACCACCGCTCCCAGCACCGCACCGATCAGCCAGCTCCAGCTCCAGCCGATCAAGGTGCCGCCAAAAGCACCGACTGCCACCGCACAGGCCACCCCGCCCAGGGCTCCTTCCACCGTCTTGCCAGGGGAGATAGGCGAAAGCGGATGGCGCCCCAGTCGGCGGCCGATCACGTAAGAGCCGATGTCGGTGGCAACGATCAAGAAGCAGGCCAGCAGGGTGAGGGCGAGCCCGGCGCTGGCGGGCCAGGGCTGGCCCGCCAGGTTGGGCGCCAGGGCATCACCGGCCACGTCGCGCAGGCGTATCCAGTAGCTGGGCAGAAAACCCAGATAAAACAACCCGAAAATTGATGCCGCGATATCGGCGATGGTGCCGGTAACCGGCTGCAACAGCAGCCAGCCGCAGATCACCGCACCGGAGGCCGGCAGCACCGCCGCGGCCACATCTCCGGCAAACCAACCGCCATTTAAGCCGCCACCTCGACTTGCCAGCTGGGTGGTGATGAGCAGCAACTGCACTGCCACCAGGGTGGTTTTGGTGGCGGGCCGGATCCCCTTGAACTGGGCCATCCGGAAAAACTCAAGCAGCCCCAGGTGCACGATCACCCCAACGGCCACCGTGAACCACCAGCCTCCGAGCATCACCACCACAAAACCGAAGCCCCCGGCCGCCCAGCCGCTCAACAGCCGGGGCAGGGAGGTGGCGGTGCGGGGTTTGGCTGGCCGGGGAGAGGGAATCAACACGCGGCGATCAGGAGGGCTCGATGAGGGGAGAGCGCTCGGCAGCTATCAAAAACAGTGGTTCGGCCGCCGCCAACTTGGTTTGGCTGCCGCGCCGTTGCATGCGGTGCACGGTGGCCTGCACCACCTGCACATCGCGGGCCGCCAGCTGGCCCAGGGTATCGGTGGCATCCACCAAGCCCTCCAAGCTGGCGGTGCTGATCACCAACCGCCCGCAGGGCACCAGCGCTTCCCACACCGCGAACAACACATCGCCCAAGGGGCGACCCACCTCAAGCAACACCCGATCTGGATGCTCGGGCAGCTGGTCCAGATCATCTGGCGCAGCGCCAGAGTGAATATGCAGGTTGGTGATGCCAAAGCGACGCCGGTTTTGCTCCAGCAGCTCGATGGCATCGGGGTCGCGCTCGAGGGTATGTACCGCACCCCTAGGCATCAGCCGGGCGATTTCCAAGGCCAGGGCGCCGGTGCCGCCGCCCACATCCCATACGAGGGAATCGGCGCGGGGGCGCAGATGGGCCAGCAGCATCACCCGCAGCTCCATGGGGGTGGGGCTGAAGCCCGGAGCATCTTCAAAGGCACTGTCCGGCAGCCCAGGGGTGACGAAATCCCACTGGTATGCCGGCTGCTGGGAAGCTTGGCGGGAATCGGCCGCGGCGCGGTAGTCCATCGGCCCCTTATCCGGCCACAACCCTCACCGTATCAGCGATCTGCCCCGGCCATAGGTGCTGCTGCTGCCGCAGCCAGGTGGCCCTAGCCAGATCGATCCGCTCGCCGGGCACTAGCAGGGGTATGCCCGGCGGATAGGGACACAGGGGTTCGGCAGCGATCCGGCCAGCCGCCGCCGCCAAAGCCACGACTTCCGCCGGAGCGCGCCAGGCCTCGGCCAGGGACAGCTCCGGCTCCGCTACGAGCGGCAGCGGTGGCGGGCTAAATGGTGGCAGGGGTGCTCCCCCCAGGGCCCGCCGCAGGCGCAGCAACTGCTGGGGCAGGCGCCACACCAGCCCAAGGGGCGGCGCCATACCTAGGCAAAAAGTGAGCGCCCCGGGTTCCGGCAACTCGGCGATCACGCCCCGCTGCAGCAACCAGGCATCGGCCTCCAGCCCATTGATTCCCATGGCAGCGGTGTGCAGCACCAACCGCAGCGGGTCGTCGTTGGCAACTAGGGGCAAGCCCAGTGCATGGCAGCGGCGCTGCAGGCGCTCGCCGCAGCGCCATGCCGCTTGCCAGCGGCGCCGGCCCGCCGAGCTGGTGAGGTCGTCGAGGGCAGCTGCTGCGGAGGCCAGCAGCAGGGCGCTGGGGCTGGAGGTCTGCAGCCACAGCAGGGCCCGGGCCACGGCATCGCGATCAGCCCTGCCGCCCTGCAGCAGCAGGGCGGCGCTCTGGGCCAGTCCGCCGCCAGCTTTCTGGGCTGAGAGCACCACCAGATCAGCCCCAGCAGCCAAGGCCTCACCGCGGCCGTGGGCTTGATCGACAAGCACGGGCAACCCACGGCCGTGGGCCAATGCCACCAGGGCCGGCAGCTCGGCGCGCTGGCCCTGGTAGCTCGGCGATACCAGCACCAGGGCCGCCAGGGGACCGTCCTGCTCTGCTGCTGCAAGCACCACCTCGAGATGGGCTGGACTCGGTGGCAGCCACAGGCCGCTGGCCGGATCGAAGGGCAGGTCAAACAGCACGGGCCGCAGCTGGCCCAGCACGCAGCCGTGCAGCAGGGAGCGGTGCAGGTTGCGGGGAAGCAGCACCCGGCTGCCAGGGGGAGCCAGGGCCAGCAGGGCCGCCTGCAGCAGGCCACTGGCGCCATTAACACCAAACCAAACCGCCTCCGCTCCAAGCTGGGAGGCGCAACGCCGCTGAGCCTCAGCGACGACACCGGTATCGATTAGAGGGCCACCCTGCTCCGGCAGCTCCGGCAGGTCCCAGCTGCCCGGCCGCTGGCGCAGCAGGCGCCTCAGGGCAGGAGACAGACCCCGACCGCGGCCGTGGGCCGGCAGATGCAGCGGCAGGCCCATGGGCAGGGGAATGGCGTTTCTAGAGTCTGCTCAACTACTTGCTGCTCTGCCTTGACAAAAGCCGAAGCTGCCAAGGAGCTGGGTTATGACCCGGGTCGGGACCTGCGCTGGTTGCTGTTGCGCCCCTGGGTGCTGATAGCCCGGCTGCTCGTGGTGATCTGGCAGCTGTCCAGCCTGGCCCTGGTGTTGGTGGTGCAGGGCAA
>ERZ888423.2236-NODE-2236-length-14809-cov-8.590077_pt1 | contig 14809 bp, 11 predicted proteins | sample MGYA00520523_ERZ888423 | MGnify/ENA primary metagenome ERZ888423 (study PRJEB32303, sample SAMEA104408611) | aquatic metagenome | biome: Brackish water; feature: Pelagic; material: water | place: Baltic Sea | collected 2014-06-08T10:24:00 | depth 30,27 m ...
TTCCTGTGCCCGCCCCGGCGATTGAAACCACAGGTACAGTGTGTGTAACATTAATGAAGAACGTTGCAGAAGTTGTAAAACTGACAAGTTCAACTGAAAAAGCCCTCGCTCTTAAAACAGTAGTGGCGTTTATTGCAATTGAACCTGAATACAGCGTTGAAGTAGCTGTTGGAACTGAACCATCTGTCGTATAACGAATTGTTGCAGTTGGATCACTGCACGTCATTGTTACCGATTGTGCACCTGTATAAAACCCAGAAGCTAGACTCATAACTGGTGTTGGTGTGTAGAAATTTACCGCTCCAGTATTGTTTGCATTCGGAGTTGGTGTTGTAAATAGTTTCCAATCTGCTGCTGCATTCGTTGACCGACCAACAGAGTGGTTGTTTTTGGTCATGTGCACGATCTTAATTGAATCCACCACATTTCCTAATGTATTCGCTAAGATAATCCACTCACCATCTGTTTGGGTCAACTTAAAGTTAGGATGCAATTGGGTGCCATTCACTGTATTTCTTCCAGAACAATACACCATTTTGAATCCATTAGCTGCAATTGAACCTGAAGGAATCATCCACTTGGTTAAATTATTTGCATTATCTGAAAGGTAGTATCCGGTTAAATCAATAGGAGCTGCGCCCACGTTATATAACTCTACCCAATCTTCACGTGAACCATACGCATCAGTAGGTCCAGTTACATTTGAGCATGAATATTCGTTTAAAATAACTTGAGCATTGAGTGCACTTGTGGAGATCAAAAGCGCTAACAAAAAGTAAAATTTTTTCATAAGAAATAGGTTCTAAGCAAAATTTAATTCGTGAAGAATTACTCCAATATTAATGAATTATTAAATGTATTTGTATATTCGAGACGATAAATCTTCTTGTATGGTTGGTTTTCTATCAAATTATATTTCAAAATACTAATAAAAAATACATGAGAAAATTATTTATTCTTCCGTTAATTGCCGGTTCGGCGCTGATGTTGAGTAGTTGTAAAAAAGTGGAAGGTGAAGGTGGTTCTTCTAAAATTACGGGGATTGCTATTGAAAATAAATACAACACTGTAGGGAATATTATTGCCTCATACCCAGCAGCAGACCAAGATATCTACATTGTTTATGGTACAGAAAACACCTATTTTGATGATGATATAAAAACAAGTTACGACGGAAGTTTTGAATTCAATTATTTGCAACCAGGAACTTATACAATTTATACTTATGAAGATTGTATTACTTGTGGAAGCGGACAAAAAGAAGTTTTAATGACCGTTGAAATCACAGAAAAAAAATCGACCGTAGTTACAGATACCATTTATATTAAAAAACTGTAAATGAGAATTACCTCGTTCATACTTTTCATATTTCCATTTTCATTGTTTTCACAAACAAATGAAGGGAAAATATGGACAGAAGTAGGTGTAAATGGAGATATCGTTAAAGATCTTGATTGGGCTGCGGAATTAACAACTCGATTTGGTGTTAATGGATTAGAAACAATATTTCCATCGGTTTCCATTAAGTATAAAGTGAAAAAATGGTTTAAACCATCGATTGAATATCGCTATATACTTGATAGAAAGAATTTTGATACTTATTCAAATAGTCATCGATTGAATTTTAATGCGGATTTTAAACACACGATAGAACGTTTATCTATAAAATCTAGAATTCGTTATCAGTATTCGTTCAATCGATTGGTGAATTCAGAATTATATAATCCAGAGTTTGATCAAGCTATCCGATTAAAACTTGTTGGTTCGTATGACATTAATGGTAGTTTTTTATCGCCTTCAATTAGTGGTGAGATCTTTTACAACCCTGTATATGGTCTATATGGTCAGCAATTTACAAAACTTCGTTTATTTGCAGGTGTAGATGTAGAAATGGATGGACCCCATGAAATCTCTGTTGGGTATATCTTTGATAACCGAATCAATCTTTCAAGACCACTTACTAAGCATATTTTGAGTCTTGGATATTCGTATAAAATCGGGAGCTCAAAAAAGTAAATTGAATAGTAGCTTACTGAGCAGCAACTTTTTCAATTTTAAAACCAATATCTAAAACTTCATCGATGGTAGAGGCGGTTATTGCTTGCTCTAAGACAAAAGTATAAGTTCCTTTTTCAGGTAATTTTCTTCTTTTAAAATACAATGGGAACTCAACAACAGTTCCCGTTTTTTTTCCTGCCCACGTTCCATCAGGATTTGAAATTTTGATTTCAAAAGGTTCTCTTCCTTTCTGCCCAGATGGCGTAATCGTATTCAAATACACCCACAAATTATTGAATTCATAATCTGTTGTCGTACGCAGCGTTAACACAAAATCATATTCGGTCGAAATGTCTTTTACATCAACCTTAAACACTGGTTTAACTTTTTGCTCCCATTTATCGCCTTCAAACCGATATACTTTTTCGTACATCGGCGTTGGCCCGCAACCTGCTAATGTGCCAGCTAATAAAATGAAAAGGGCAATTTTACGCATTCTGATCAGGGTTTTTTGGTCCTTCACCACCTGGTTTTCTGTTCGGACGATTTCTTCTTTTGTTATTGTTAGATGGTCTTGGACCTTCTGTTTTTTTCTCTTGTGCAACAGGAGCATTTCCTTCCACTTGAGGTCGAGGACCATTATTCGGATTATTTGGATTTGGTCTGTTTCCTGGCTTCTTTTTCTTCTTCTTAGTCTTAAACGCTCCGTCAAAACGATTTAAACTATCTTGACCGACCACATTGTCGTAATCTGGTTCTTTAACTTTTATTTCCGCAACGTATTCATTCAATTCACGTGGTTTTCCACCTTCCTTGTTGATTTTAATTATTTCTCGAACGCGATCTGGAGTTAACGCAATTAAGCCGGAGCCCATTGCAGCGTCACCTTCATATACATACCACATTTGGTTTTTGAAGACGTCCGTTTTGATGTGGTGAGCTGGACCTTTTTCGGTAAATAAACGAACTTCACTTTTTGGAAATGAACGAATAGTATCCAAATACATATCCAATTCATAATTCAAGCAACACTTCAGTTTTCCGCATTGTCCGGCTAATTTTTGCGGATTTAAGGATAATTGTTGGTATCTCGCAGCACTCGTCGAAACGGAGCGAAAATCAGTTAACCAAGTCGAACAACACAATTCTCTACCACAAGATCCTATTCCCCCTAAGCGAGATGCTTCTTGACGAGAGCCTATTTGACGCATTTCAACACGAATTTTAAACTGATCTGCCATGTCCTTAATCAACTGGCGGAAATCAACCCTTCCTTCTGCAGTGTAATAAAATGTTGCTTTCGATAAATCCCCTTGGTATTCTACATCTGAAATTTTCATTTCAAGATTTAGATTTACAGCTAAAGTGCGCGATTTATGCATCACTTCTTTTTCAAGAGAACGCGCATTGATCCACTTATCAATGTCTTCCTGAGCGGCAACGCGTGTGATTTTACGCGCTTCCATTGGTTTAAACCCTGGCGCCTTCTTTTTTACTTGTATTCTAGCTAATTCACCTGTGACTGATACGACACCTACATCAAATCCTGGACTCGCTTCGACAACAATTACGTCGCCAACATGTAGGCTTAATCCTTTTGCGTTGCGGTAAAAAGCCTTACGGCTATTTTTAAATCGAACCTCAACTATATCGTAAGGTGTTTGACCATTCGGTAAAGCAATATTTGCTAACCAATCAAACACTTCAAGTTTATTACATCCGCCAGAACTACAGGTACCATTATTCTTACATCCACGTGGAGTTCCACCTCCACTACTGCAATTTGAACAACCCATATTTCTACTTATTAGTATCGTAAAATTAGCAAATTAATCTACGTTGCAATCATTTTTATATGCTTCAAGAATCAACTAAGCTTTGTGAATATAGCGCATTACGTTGAAACACAAATGAGTAAAGAGAATCCTTGCGTTTGCATTTCGCTCCAAATGATAGTAGGCATCATCGAAAGACTGCATAAAATCTATGATATTTTTTCCAGTTATAAAACGTGCAAACTTGTTCAAAAATTCATCTTCTTCCCCAGAAACTCGGGTCAATTGATCTTGGGTGTAATTGCGCAACATACTCTGTCTGAACATGTGCAATGCATATTCAATGAAAATCTTTTGACGTTCACGGTTGACCTGCCCCATTTTTTCTGCCCAATCCATCATTGGAATCACATCTTTTTTATAGCAAACACGCATCAATTGAATGAATAATTCGCGGTTGTTATCTTGATCTTCATGCGATTCAGCAATTCTTCTTGCCTCAATTAAATCTCCATCGCAACGAGCATTTATACTTGAGGCGGTTGTGTTATTTATTCCTAAATCCTTTCTTAAATAAGCATCTACATCCTCAAAAGCAACGCGCGGAATTTTTAGTAATTGCGTTCTTGAAATAATCGTTGGAAGTAAGCTATCCTGAGCGGCGCAAACTAAAATAAACAAAGTATTAGCGGGCGGTTCTTCTAAAATTTTTAATAACTTGTTAGAGCAGTGCAGATTCATTTCTTCCGCCATCCAAATTAACATTACTTTATATCCACCTTCGTAGGATTTTAAGCTTAATTTCCGAATGATTTCCTGACTTTCGTCTGCACCAATCGTGGGTTGACGTTCCTTTGGATCGATGTGAGATGTCCAATCGTTAATATCGAAATACACCTGCTCTTCTATCTTACTGCGCCACAAAGGCATCGCCGGACTGGTTGTTTTATTCAAGGCCAAAACAACTGGAAAAGAAAAGTGAAAATCTGGATGCTGCAATCCTTCCGTTTTTCTGCACGCAGGACAAACACCACAACTATCCTCTTCACCCTTATTTTCACAGAATAAATACTGAACAAAAGCCAAGGCCAACGGTAGGCCTCCATAACCAGGTTTTCCTAAAAACAATTGGGCATGACTGATTTTACCAGAATTCACTTCTTGAATCAAATGCTTTTTCAACTGCTTTTGTCCTATGACGTCCTTAAATTGCATGGTCTAAAATTACTTGAAATTTTGGAATTGTTTTTGACTAATGCGGAATCGACTTACAAAAGTTGTATATTTAACTACCAAAAAATCAAATTTATCTGCGATGAAGAAAAAAGTTCTTATAATCGGATTGTTACTTACCTCATTTGGTTCGTATTCATTTCATACAACTATTAATACAAGGCCACAAATTTCTGTTAAAGAAGCAATATCTGTTTCTGTCAGCGTTAGCAGTACTTCTGGGGCTGTTTCTGGTGCGCTTGTTAAAATATCATTAAATGGCGTTACAATTGGCGCGGGCACAACAGATGCAACCGGAAAAGCAACAATTGCAATCGCTAGTTACAATAAACAACCTGTTTCCATTGATGTGACACATGTTCTTTACAAAGAACAAAAAATGACAGCCGTAATTCTTGAAAACGGAAAGGCTTTGTCATTTGTGATGAAATCAAAATCAGAAAATGCTGCAGAAGTTACTAAAAAATCGGAAGAGAAGGTAACGAAGATTGAAGAGAAAACTTCGAATACCGTTGAAAAAACAGAAGAATATAAGCAAAACGCTGAAAAATACAACGAGAACAAAGAAAACGCAACGAAATCAGCGGAGGAACTGAAAAAAGAGCGTGAGGAAAAAGAAAAAGCAACGGAAGAAAAAAACCGTGCTACTGAAGCAACTCAATCTGAAGCAGATAAACAGCGAGCTGAAGCAGAAAAAGAAAAGGCTGAAGCTCAACGAATCAAAGATGAAAAACAAGCACAAATTGACAGAGATGCGAAAGCACGCGAGGAAGAAGCTAAAAAACGTCAAGAGGAAGAAGCTGCGCGTCAAAAAAACTTAGAAAACTCGAAAGTTGTTGATGCGAAAGCAGAAGAGGAACGTGCTAAAAAAGAAGCAGAAAGCAAGCAAAAAGAGCAACAAAATGAGGTAAAGTCTGCAGAACAAAAAGCAAAGGAAGCTGAAGAAAAAGCGAAGAACGAGAAAAAATCTGCGGAAGAAAAAGCGAAAGCTGAAAAAGAAAAAGCAGAGAAAGCTAAAGAAGAAGCAAAAGAGGCAGAGAAAACTGAAAAAGCAGAGAAAGAAGCCAACAACAAAGCTGAAAAGGCAGAAAAAGAAGCTGAAAAAGATGCAAAAGAAGCCGAAAAAGATGCGAAAGAAGCTGCAAAAGAGGCAGAAGAAGCTGCAAAAGCAAAAGAGGCTGCCGAAAAGCTAGAAGAGCAATTAAAAGAATTCGATGAAGATCAAAAGAAAATTGATGATGAACGAAAGGATTTGAAAAAAGAGCAAAACAAACTCGACGACAAGGTTAAGAAAGGGAAAAAACTAGATAAGCTTAAAAAAGAACAAGACAAACTGGATGAGTCAAATAAAAAATTGGACGAAAAACAAAAAAAATTGGATGACAAACGCAAAAAAGCAATTAAAAAAGCAAAGTAAGTAATCCAACATAAGATTAAAGGCGTCATTGGTTTCAATGGCGCTTTTTTGTTACTTTCGCCCTCATGTTGAACAAGTATAAATACCACATTTTATTGCACCTCATCATTTTCATGTGGGGCTTCACAAGTATTCTTGGTAAACTTATTCACCTTGATGCTTTTGTTATCGTTTGGCACCGCGTTCTAATTGCTTTTGTCGCTTTGGGAATAGGTTTGGTTTATTTAAAAAAATCATTCAAAATAAACTCTAAAACCAACTTATGGAAGGTCTTTGGTGTTGGAATTATCGTCGCCCTGCACTGGATGACCTTTTATAAATCAATTCAATTGTCCACCGCATCGTTAGGAATTCTCTGTCTCTCAACTACAACAATTCATGTTACATGGTTAGAACCTTTAATCATGAAACGCAAGTTTTCCTGGATAGAGTTCAGCCTAGGTCTCTTAGTGATTTACGGTATTTATTTCGTTTCTAGTGATTTTAAAGCAGATGATTTCGAAGCGTTGGTATATGGATTAACCTCAGCACTTTGCGCAGCACTATTTTCTGTTTTCAATGCGCGCTTAGCACAAGACATTCCTTCCTCAACAATTACCTTCTATGAATTATTGATTGGATTCATTTTTATGAGTGTAGTACTTTTGTTTACAGGTGATTTAAACGAGGATTTATTCACGATGACCATGAGTGATTTTCTTTGGTTAGTATTCCTTGGAATATTGTGCACTTCATTTGCCTTTTTAGCGACAATTGAAGTAGTGAAACGTCTAGGCGCGTTTACCGTTTCTTTGAGCATCAACCTTGAGCCTGTTTACACGATTCTACTCGCTATTGTAATTCTCAATGAAAACGAATTGCTTGGATCCCATTTCTATATAGGTTCTGGTATCATTGTGATTGTGGTCATTGCCAACGCATTGATTAAATACCAACTGTCGCGCTATGAAGCAAAAAAAGAGAAGAAAAACCTTACGCGTGACTAGCCAAATATTTCAACCATTGTTCCGATTGATGCGTATTCATTACACGAGGAAACTTGTTTTGAGACCCTGATTTACCGATTGAATCCATGAACGCATAGAAGACCTTAGGCGACAACACTTCAATCGTTGGTTGATTCAAGGTGTACTTTCTTGCTGAAGCATAATCATCATTCAAACGACCTAATTCAGCATCTAACTGTGCTAAAATCGCTTGCTTATCCACATCCTCATCAATTCCTAAAAACCATTCATGTCGTTGGTGATCGATATCTGGATAAATACAAAATTCTGTGATTTCGATATTATTATTATCTGCTACATTTCGAATTGCTTCATTAATGTTCGCTAATGATAAATGCTCGCCACACAAACTCAAAAACTGCTTGATTCTTCCTGTAATGCATACTTCGCGTTCTTCAACATTTATAAATCGAACTAAATCGCCCAACATATATCGCCACAATCCAGCGTTGGTAGTGATAACCATCGCATAATCAATTCCTTCTTCAACTTCCGAAAGTGTATAGGCAATATTGCGATTTATTAATTCACCTTGCTCGTCAAAATAGTCTGAATTGAACGGTACAAATTCAAAAAAAACACCTGTATCAAGGAGCAATTGCATTCCTTTGCGACTTGTTGATGTTTGAAAACCAAAATATCCTTCACTCGCCAAATAAGTGTCAAGCAAATGAACTTTCTTGCCCGTGACTTTCTCCAATCGTTTGGTGTAAGGTTGCATAAAAACACCACCATGCACATAAACATCAAAATTTGGCCAGATGTCATGAATAGAATTCAATTGATATCGCTCGATGATTTTTTCCATCAACATAATACACCAACTGGGCACACCTGCAACTACACCAATATTCCATGTCGGTGCTTTTTCAATCATCATTTCCATTTTAACGTTCCAATCCTTAATTCCAGTAATTTTGTTACCAGGTTTCGCAAAAGGAGATAAAATGAAAGAAGTATGTTTTTTAAGAATGCCACTTAAGTCGCCCTCAATATGCGTTTTTTTCTTATTTAATTTCGTGCAACCACCTACAACAAGAACGTTTGCGCTGTAAAATGATTCGGGTAAATCAAGCTCAGGCAACATGGTAATTTGACGCATACTCGTTTTTTGAAACGAACGGATCATTTCTTCAGATACCGGGATACGCTTGGAAGGTGAACCAGTGGTTCCGGAAGAGAGTGCGTAAAACTTAATTCTACCTGGCCAAGTGTTATCTTTTACACCAAGAATGGAATCCTTAAGCCAAGCATCGTAAAAGCGATCGTAGTCAGTAATGGGTACAAGCTGCTGAAAGTCTTCTACCAGTTCAACATTGTTTGAAATCTCATTGAATTTGTACTGAAAACCGAATTTGGTGAATTTTGCTTTTTCGAGCAATTTTTTAAGCGTCTCAACTTGATGAAAGTACTCTTTCCCCTTGTTAAAGTTTCGCTTGTATCCAATTTTTGTTGTCTTCTTAAGGAGTTTTCCAATAATGGGCATAAACGATGTTTTTACAAAAGTAGGTGATTTAGATAGATATACCCCTTTAGGCTTGTATTAAAACTTCATAAAAAAATTGTGTTTTCAATTCAATAAAAAATCTTTATTATTACATTTGCAAACTGAAATAAAACCAGAAACACCTTCTCTATGAAAACGAAGACTTTTATTGTACCCCACGACTTTACGCCTGTTGCTGATATTGCTTTAGAACACGCGATTGCAACAGCTAAACCATTGGACGCTACAGTGTTCATTTTACATGTTGTACCAAAAGAAAAAAACATAGTTGAAGCGGAAGAAAAATTGAATGAGATAATCAAGGCACATGTCTCTTCTGGGGTTCAATTGATTCCTTACGTTCGTTTGGGAAGTATTTTCGAAGAAATTGGTGATTTCGCTGCTGAACATCATGCAGAATTGATTTTTATGGGTACACATGGTGCTACAGGATGGCAACACGTTACAGGAAGTCACGCCTTGAAAGTGGTTACAAATTCAAGTGTACCATTTATTATTGTTCAAGATAAAGGAATTAAAGCAACTGGTTATGACGATATCGTTGTTCCGATGGACTTAAATAAAGAAACAAAGCAAAAATTAGCGATTGTAGCTGATCTTGCAACTTACTTAAAGTCACGTGTGCATGTCATTACTCCAAAGGAAACAGATGAGTTCTTACAACACAAAGTACAGGCGAACATTCAATTTGCTGAGAAATTCTTTTCAGAAAGAGGAATTGAAATGACAGCAACTGTAGTTTCGGGAAGTGGTTTTGATAAAGAAGTAGTGAAACACGCTGTGAACATTGATGCAGATTTAATTGCAATCATGAACTTACACAGAGGTGGAATTCTTACTTCATTAGGAGCAAACTATGAGCAATACATTATTACGAACGATGCTAAAATTCCTGCATTAATCGTTAACCCAATTGATTTATCTGGTAACTACGGACAAAGTATTTTGTTTAGTTAAACCCAATCGTTTTATAATTAAAACCCCCGTAGCGATTATGTTACGGGGGTTTTTTGTTTGATTTATGTATTGTCCTTTCAATGGCTATATTCTTTTTATGATCCATTAAATAACTAAAAACACTTAAAATAACAATCGTCCGGACTGATACCCTTAGATATCAAGACAAATGGAACACTATAAGAAATTGATGATTATTAATCCGCGTACTCATCGCGTTTTAGTTTTTCCATCACTTCCTCCATGTTCTTTTGTTTGTTGTCTTTACGCGTGCGCAATGACGTTTCTGTGAAGTACTTGTGCATGTTCAAGAAACCAACTTGCATTTCATCCCATTTGCGGTCACTGTCAATTTTACCATGCTCACGCAATTCGCGGCGCAAACGATCAGCTATTTCGTGGAAATCATCTCTTCCTAAGTAATCCAAATCGGCATCGCAAATGATCTCTTCCAACTTGTTTTTTGGTTGATGCGGAATTTGTGTTACGAAAATCAACTCTTTGATGGTTTGAATGTGCTGCTCTGTATAACCGTATTTAGGCAAAATTTCTTCCGCTAAACGCGCACCAATTGGCTCATTCTTTTCGTATTGCTCTACAAATCCAGCATCATGATAAGTGGCAGCTGATTTCAATAAAAACAATCCTTCATCGGTTACACCTTCACTCAAAGCAATACGCTCTACTGCTTTTACCACGTCTTTCGTATGCTCAATACTGTGATAGTGTAATTTATTCGACAAACCATTTTCAAGCACCTTCATAATATGACGCTCAGCCTTGTAGTAGTTAATCGAACTAAAATGGTGCAGGTTCACAATTTGGTGGAAACGCTCATTCGGGAATATTCCTTCGCCATTTACAGATAGTTCTGGTTTGATGCGATCAACAGTGTACATGTCGATCAGTCCGCGACTTTTCGATTGTGCTTTTCCTCGGAAGGTACATTCAAAATAAGGTTCCACTCGAATAAATGTGTTTCCTGTAACGGTAACCCTTCCTGGTTCACCCAACATTTCCATGCGCTGCGCTTGGTTCACTGTCGCCCCCCAAATATCATAAGCCAAGCGCTCACTTCCAATTACGCCAGCTGTTACTTCTCCTGTATTGATTCCCAAGCGCAATTCCCAATATTCTTGACTGTTTGCAATGGCTTCGTACTTCAACTTCGCCATGTAGTCTTGTATTTGCAAAGCGGCGATACATGCATCAATTGGATTGGTATTGTTACGCACAGGTACACCACCCGCACACATGTATGCATCACCAATCGTCTTGATTTTCTCTAGGTTATTGCGGACAATAATTTCATCAAATTTCGTAAAAAACACGTCGAGTCTACCCACCAATTCCATGGGCGTCATACGATCTGCAATCTTGGTGAAACCAACAAAATCGGTGAAAATTACCGATACTGTTTTGTAGGCACGAGCACTTACCGTTCCTTTGTTTTTTAATTCATCGGCAGTAGATTCCGGAATGATATTCTTCAGTAATTTCTCCGTTTTATCCTTTTCAATTTGAAGCAAACGCTGTTTTTCAACTACCTTGTTTTTCTCTTTTTCTAATTGTTGTCGCTGACGTTCAATTTGCACGTTCTGCGCACGAATTTCTTTTGTTCGCTGCGCCACCTTCATTTCTAAGCGCACTTGTTCTCTTCTTGCCGAATCAATTCGTTTACGGATAAACCAACGAACGGCCAATCCTAATACCAAAGCAACAATTAAAATAAACCACCACGTTCCCCAAAATGGATAAGCAATATTAATGTTTAAAACGACAGGTGTTCCCCATGGTCCATCACCAACTCGCGCCGAAATAATTAATTTGTAGCTACCAGGGGAAAGTGAATTAAAGCGCAATTCATTTGTTGTACCAATTAAGATTTCACCTTCATCTGAACCTTCTAGTAAATACTTGTAATTCACCAATTCAGGATTACTCAAATCGGAAGGCTGAAAACGAATCGTAAAACTCCGCTGACGATAACTTAAGTCAATGGAGTTTAAGCGAGACAATGGGGCACTCAAAGGAGAACCTTTTTCGCCAGGTTTTAACCAACCCTTATCTAATTTAAGTTTAGTCAACTTAACACGTACATCCGGGTTGTGGGGACTTAAATTTTTTGGGTTGAAAAAGTTGTAGCCGTAAATTCCCCCTAAGTAAAATTCACCTGTTTTTGACTTCATGTAAGCGCCGAGGTTAAACTCATTACTCATCAAGCCATCTACTTCGGTGTAATTTGCTGTTTCTCCTGAAAAGCGATTGAATCGACAAATACCTCTATTGGTACTCAACCACAAATAAGACGATCCATCCTGTAAAACAGCATAGACAACATTGTTTGGTAGACCTTGTGCTTTTGTAAACGAACGCGTTTCTTTCTTTTTTTCGTTCCAAAACAGTAACCCAGATCCAAATGTTCCAAACCAATATTCATCATCACTTGTTTGACAAACTGATGAAATGTAATCCTTCGTATTGGTAGTAAGTTTACTGTTAAATTGATAAGGAATAATTTTTAATTCTCCATTCTTATCCACCAATTGACTTAATCCACCTGAACTTGGTGCAAAGAAAATACGATTCCTTTTATCCTTAAAAGCCATACGACAAACACCTAAACCAATTGTTTCTCGAATTTTTTTTGGATTATGTTCAAAGGCCTGTGCTTTTTTCTTTTTAAGATCTACCAACACAACACCGGTCTTTGTCGCAAGGAAATATTGGTTTTCCTTATAGGGTACAATGGAATATATCCGCGCGTGTTTCAGTGCTGTTTGCTCATCGTTAAAGTAATTAATGAGTCGATATGAATAGGCGTATTTAGATTGAATTGTTAGTTCAAATAAACCATCAACACAACCAACCAATAAACGGTTTTCATCAATAACATGGATGGATAACACTGTTGTTTCGACGGCTTCTCCAGACAATGCGGGAGTTTGGTCTCTGTAGAACTGTTCGAATTTCCCTGATTTTTTATTGTATCGTGAGATTCCTTTGTCTGTTCCAATGAAAACATACTTAGAAGCGGCGTCTTCACCAAAACTCCAAACATTTGGCGTTAAAATTCCTTGTTCTAAATTACCACTTGGTCCAACACCTAAAAAACCTTGGTTTCGCGGATCAAAATTCGATAATCCTCTTTCTGTTCCTGCCCAAATTGTTCCTGATTCATCTTCAAATAGAAAATTAATATCATCAAACAAGAGCGCATTTTTTTGAAAAATATCTTGCGTGCTATTGAAAATTGTACCGTCTGGATGAATGGTAAACAATCCACGATTTACTGAAGCAATAAACCATGTATTATTGCTCGATAAATAAACATCATTCACCCCTACCAATCCAAATTCCTTGTCCAAATTAGAAAACATGGTGATAAAATTCCATGAATTCAAGTTGTACTCAAAAACGCCTTGATTTGTGCCAAAAATCACTTTACCATCTGTAAACTGAATAATTTTTTGCACGACGACAGGTAAATTGTTTTTTGATGGTAACACAATCTGAGTGGCACTTTTTAACTCAACCGTTGTGCGGTAAACCCCTTTGTCTTCTGTGTTAACAATTAAATCGCCTTCTTTTGTGCAATAAATTGCTTGAATTTTTCGAGAAGGAACTAAAGCTGGATATTCGTCAAATTTCCCTTTTTTGGGGTCAAACTTTAGTACTCCATACCCCATTGTTCCCAACCAAAGCGCACCTGATACATCTTTTGTTATACTTTCAATTTGAAGGGCGGTAACCGCACCCATTGAATAGGTTTTGAATTGTTCTTTTTCTGGATCATACACGGTTAATCCGTTCGTTGTTCCAAACCAGATTTTTCCGTCATTCGTTTTTACAGAACATTTTATGTATTCACTTTCTAATCCTTCTGTTTCATCTGAATTAAAGATTTCGAAAGTTTTGCCATCAAAACGGTTGAGTCCATCTTGCGTTCCTATCCATAAAGAATGGTTATCATCTTGTAAAATACAAGTGACCGAACTCTGTGAGAGTCCATCATTAATGGTGTAATTTCTAAAACGATAGGCTGTTTGGCTCCACACACCCGATAAAACGAATGTTAAAAATACCAAGAACAGGATCCACCCTTTCATATTTACCTCATCAATAAATCACGGAAATTATTTTTGAGTTGCTGAATTTGACGCATCAGACATAATCGCAGCGTTTTCAAGATCGCGGTCAAACATGTACATGCCACCTTTATCACCACCAATCAATCGCAATTTATCAAGAACAGATCGTGCCAAAGCCTCTTCTTCCAATTGTTCAGAAACATACCACTGAACGAAATTGTGTGTTGTATAATCTTTTTCTTGTAAGCAAATATCAACAAGGTTGTTAATGCTTTCTGTCACCATGATCTCGTGTTGCAACAGCAACTCAAAGACATTTTCCAAACCATTGAATTCTTTTGGAGGTAGAGCAATTGCTGGAATAATAGCCTTACCACCACGCTCGTTAATGAATTTCACCAATTTCAACATGTGAAAACGCTCTTCATCAGAATGCGTATACATAAATTTAGCCGTACCATTTAAACCATTATTTTCAGCCCAAGAGGCCATTGCTAAATAAAATTGGGATGAAGATGCTTCTTTTTGAACTTGATCGTTTAATGCGCTTTCAACTCGAGTATTCATAGTATATTTTTAAAAATAATTCGTATTCATGTTCTAGGCTTTCAGCTTAAAAAACAAAGCCTTCACTAAAAGTATTCATTTTTTCAGTGAATAAGTGGAAAAACACTCAAAAAAAGGTGATTAACATTTAATTCATACAAATTTATCATTCTACTTTCAATTCTTCAAAGCACATCAAAGTACTTTTTAAGAATAAGCGTTAACTTCGCATATATGTCGAAAAATAAACCAAACAAACAGAACAAACTCAAAAACAC
>ERZ888423.2239-NODE-2239-length-14798-cov-31.515499_pt1 | contig 14798 bp, 18 predicted proteins | sample MGYA00520523_ERZ888423 | MGnify/ENA primary metagenome ERZ888423 (study PRJEB32303, sample SAMEA104408611) | aquatic metagenome | biome: Brackish water; feature: Pelagic; material: water | place: Baltic Sea | collected 2014-06-08T10:24:00 | depth 30,27 m ...
GGGCATGACCAGGAGCCTCTGGTGACTGGGAAGCGGATCAGGCATCGGGAAGGCGTCGCACGTGCACCGTTTTACTGGGCTCTAGCGCGACTCGCCCGCAGCAGAAACGCGGTCGGGGGAATCGGCACCACAGATGGACGTAACCTGCACGCATCCCTGGCAGCGCCGTGACCTCCGCTTCGAGCCGCACGATCCTGATCTGCTCCGGCAAGGGGGGGGTCGGCAAGACCACCCTCACCGCCAACCTCGGCATTGCCCTGGCCAAACAAGGCGCCAAAACCGCTGTCTTGGATGCCGATTTCGGTCTGCGAAATCTGGATCTTCTGCTCGGCCTCGAAAACCGGATCGTGTACACGGCTCAGGAAGTGCTTGCTGAAACCTGCCGCCTGGAGCAGGCGCTGGTGAAGCACAAGCAGGAACCGAATTTATCGCTGCTGCCCGCTGGCAACCCACGCATGCTCGAGTGGCTCACGCCCGACGACATGAAGAAGATCGTGGCGATGCTGGAAGAACGCTTTGATTTCGTGCTGATCGACTGCCCGGCCGGCATCGAGGACGGCTTCAAGAATGCGGCGGCCGCCTCCCGCGAAGCCCTGATCGTGACCACTCCGGAGGTGTCCGCGGTGCGGGACGCCGACCGGGTGATCGGCCTGCTGCAGACGCGGGAGATCCAGCCGGTGCAGCTGGTGCTCAACCGGGTGCGGCCCAAGATGATGGCCAATCAGGAGATGCTGGCCGTCGACGACGTGACCGACATCCTCGCCCTGCCGCTGGTGGGCCTGGTACTGGAGGACGAGCAGGTGATCGTGTCGACGAACCGCGGCGAGCCGCTCACCCTCAACGGCAGCCGCTCCCCCGCAGGCCAGGCCTACATGAACGTGGCCCGGCGCCTGCGGGGCGAAGACGTGCCGTTGGTGGATCCCACCAAGAAAGCGCCAGGACTTAGGGCCAAGATCGGCCGCTTGATGCAAACCAAGATTTTCTGATCACCGATGACGCTCCGCGAACTCATCGACAACCTGCTTGGACGTCAACCGGCCAGCGCTGCCACCGCCAAGCAGAGGCTTCAGCTGGTGCTCGCTCACGACCGCAGCGATCTGAATCCTGAATTGCTGGAGCAGATGCGCCGTGAAATTCTTGAAGTGGTGTCCCGCTATGTCGAAATCGATCTTGAAGAAGGCGATGTGAGCCTTGAAACGGAAGACCGCGTGACCGCTCTGGTGGCCAACCTGCCGATCAAGCGGGCCCGCACCACGCCATTGCCTCCGCCATCCGGCACAGCTGCAGCCTCCGCCTGATCTCGCCAGCGCCTTCATGCCTGTGCCCTGAGCAAAGCCGCAACGAAGGCGGAGCCAATCCGCAACAAGCAGGTTGCAGCAGCGACTGCGTGGGAACCCTGGCATGAGCCCCCTGTCAGCGATGGCCCCCTTGCCTGCCACCACCGAAGCCAGCCAGCCTGCACCCGTGCTCACCCCGGCCGAGCGGCGCGTGCTGCACCTATTGATCGAGGGGAGGAGCAATAAAGGCATTGCCGCCGCCCTCACCTTGAGCCACCGCACCGTGGAAAGCCACGTGTCGCACTTGCTGGCGAAAACCGGCTGCGGCAACCGGAGCCAGCTGCTCCTGTGGGCGCTTGGCGAGCGATAAGCTCGGCGGGTGCCGGCTTAGCTCAGCGGTAGAGCAGCGCTTTTGTAAAGCGAAGGCCATCGGTTCAAATCCGTTAGCCGGCTTCCCCTTGTTCTCGGCCTGGCTGCCCTTGCCTCGTGGCCAGCGGGCTCCAGTCCTCGGCAGGTGTTTTTATGCCGTTCAGCAAGTGCGTTCCTTGTGGGGCGTACTTGCGGGGCGAGATGGTTCTCCATGGCTGAAAGCAAGGCGCAGCCTCAGGAGGCGAAAAGGCCGGTAGGAGGAGAAGCCTGTGAGCTGCTGCCGTTCAGGAGCGCCGGCCCGCCAGCAACCAACCCACCGCGATCAGCGGCAGCCAGATCCAGCCCTTCAACGCGAAGATCGGCGTAAATACCCGCACCACCGGGTCGAGGAGGACGTCGAAACCCGTGATCAGGAACAGGATCAGCAGGATCAGCCAGGCCATCGCTTCATCATGGCGCGCTATTGATGGGCACCACAGCCCCACGGCGCAGCACTTCCCAGCCATCGCCTGGATGCCAGCGGAGCACCGTGCTGGCCTGGCCTGCCATCGACGGCCACGGCAACGGAGCCAGGATCGGCAACCCGCTGAACACCGCGGCAACCTCAGCAGGGGTGCGGGAGGGAGGCTCGCCGGAGCGATTGGCGCTTGTGGTGGCCAGAGGGCCAGTGCGCCTTAGCAGATCCAGCGCTGGAGCACAGGCAGGAATCCGCAAGCCCAGGGAGATTCCCTGCTGGGGCGCACTGGGCTGCAGGGCCTCAACGATCGGGCCGCTCGCCGGCAGCACGAGGGTTACCGCGCCCGGCCAGCAGCGCCCCGCCATCTCCAGCCAGGCTGGCTGCAAAGGCTGGTGCAACGCCGCAAATAACGGCTCCGCATCAGCCCCCATGAGGATGAGCGGCTTGCCTTCGGGGCGCTGCTTGAGACGCCAGATCTGGGCGGCCGCAAGTGGCTGGCTGGCAAGAGCGGGAAGGGTGTCGGTGGGGAACACCGTTGCTCCGCCACGGGCGAGGTGTTCGGCCAGAGCCGCTGGCCCGAGGGTGAAGGGCAGGGAAGAGCCAGAAGCAGGCAACGGATCCATCAGTGCGGGATTAGCGGGCGGTGGGCCTGGGCAAAACGGCAGTGCCCTTCCAGATCCTTGTGGGCAACCACAGCTTCCAGGCCAGCAGCGTTGAGTAGGGAGCACACGGCAGAGGATTGGTCGTGGTGATGCTCAAGCAGCAGCAAGCCCCCCGGGGCCAGGGCCTGGTGAGCTCCGGCGGAAATGAAGCGGACTGCATCGAGACCATCAGCGCCACCATCGAGGGCGAGAAGGGGTTCGTGCCAGCGCACCACGGGGTCAAGCTGGCTCACCTCGGCCGAGGGGATGTAGGGGGGATTGCTCAACACCAGATCCAGCTGGCCCCAGACAGGCTCCAGGGGTGCCCACCAAGAACCTTTCAACTGCGCCACCCGGCCACTGACGCCGGCACGCTGGAGATTGACATCGGTGTGGTGGAGCGCCTCGGCGGAGCATTCCACCGCCCAGCCCTGAGCCTCGGGGAAGGCGAGCGCCAGCGCCAAGGACAGGCAGCCGGAACCGGAGCCAAGATCGGCCCAGCGGCGCGGCCAGCCTGAGGCCAGGGCGCGGGCGTGCTCCAAGGCCAGCTCCACCAGCAACTCCGTTTCCTGGCGGGGAATCAGGGCACCGGGCCCCACAAGGAGCTCAAGATCGCGCCACGGACACACTCCAACTAAGTATTGAAGAGGAATCTGCTCGCTGAGATGGCGGCGCCAGAGCCGCTCGATCTCCCCGAGGCTGCAACGCAGATCCACGCTGAGCTCAGGCTCAAGCCGCAAGCGATGCCGGCTGGGGCCATCCACACCGCCGGCGAGATCCAGCAGCCAATCAAAATCGGCAGGGGCTCCCCCCAGGCGAAGTAGTTCGCGGCGCCAGGGCCAGAGCGCCCTGCCGCTGAGCCGCTCTTGCTCTGGGGAGGCTTGGGAATGTGCCGACACGGGGGAGGAAGCCTGTGGTGAACCGGGAACGGCGATGGGGCTGTGGTGGGCGGATGCAGAAAGGCTAAGCAAAGCTGCCGTGGGCGGACCGCCAGTACAACCCAGGCTCGGCGCTGATCAGCCCGGCCAGCTCCAGATCCAGCAGCAGGCTTGACAGATGGGCTGGAGGTTCTCCAAGGACCTGACAAAGGCGCTCGAGCGAGGCCCCGCTGCCCAGGGCGGCGAGCAGGCGACGCTGCGGTTCCGGAAGTGCCCCCACCCTGCAAGGGGCCAGAGCTGCGGCCTCCTCCGCCTGGCTCTGAGCCTGTATCAGCGGGCCGGGGCCCAGCTGGCGCACCAGATCGCCAGGCTGCAGCAATGGTGTGGCGCCTTGCAGCAGCAACCGGTTGCTCCCTTGGGCAGACACCTTTGCCGCATCGGCCGGCACCACCCACAGCGGCAGGCCCTGCTCCCAGGCCAGGGCTGCGGAATGCAGCGCGCCGCTCTTGAAGGGGCACTCGATTACCACCACCGCCGTGGCGAGAGCCACCTGCAGGCGATTCCGGGCGGCGAAGTGGCCACGCTGCACTGAGGCACCCGGGGGTTGCTCCGTGATCAGCAGCCCTCTGGCGGCCACCGCCTGCTGCAGAGGCCCGTGATGGCGGGGATAAGCGCGCCTTAGCGGCGTGCCGAGCACCGCCACAGGCTTGCCACCGTTCGCCAGGCAGCCCCGATGGGCGGCGGCATCGATGCCATCGGCGAGGCCACTCACCACCGGCCAGCCCGCCGCGGCCAGGGCGGCGCCCACCGCCTCCGCCATTGCCAGGCCATGCAGGGATGGGTTGCGGGTGCCCACCACAGCCACCGCCTCACGGCGGCGCAACAACGGCCACAACGTTCCTTGGCCTTGCCAGTGAATCACCAGGGGTGGCCGTTCCAGGGCGGCGAATGCCAGCGGGCTGGCGGGATCCCCAGGAAGCAGCACCCGGCGCATAGTCGCCGGCACCGGCCTGGCGACAGCAACCGGATCGGCGCCGTGCCGCCGCCGATAGTGCTCCACAGCGGCCAACAACGCAGCACCAAACCCCGGCACAGCGGCCAGAGCAGCGGCCGGAGCCTTCCAGGCCTCCGCGAGAGAGCCAAATCGCTGCTCCAGCAACGCAAGCCGGCGGATTCCCAGGCCTGGGCAGCCAGCCCAGAGCAGCCACCAGCCCCGGCGTTGCTCTGGCCAGGGCAGGCTCACCGGGGGAATGACCGTTCCACAAGCGGCAGCTCGGGGCGATGGGCTCGGCGCAGCGGCAGAACCCCGAGGAAAGCTGACGGCAACAAGCTCTCCCATCCAGCCAAAAGAAATTCAGTACGCCTGTACTATGGCATGGTGATCAGGGGCCCTCGCCGCAGGGCTGCCAGGGCCTCCGCCAGGTCGGCGGGTGGTTGGCGTCTCAGCCGCCGCTGCGGAGCGCCCCCGAAGGGATCGGGCCTGGATTCCACCAGCACAAGCTCCACCCGCGCAGTGGCAGCCACATGCCCGCCAACTCCCACGAACCTGCTGCACCAGGGAAGTCGCAGCCCCTGCGCCGCGCCCACCATGCTCTCGATATCGACGCTGTCGCCATGCTGGAGCGGGCGGCGATAGTCGATGGTGAGCGAAACCACTGGCAACTCGAGGCCCCTGTCAGAAAGCATCCGGTAAGGCAATCCCACCGCCGCCAGCGCCTCCACGCGTGCCTCCTCCAACCAGCGGAGATAGGCGCCATGCCACATCACACCCGCGTGATCCGTGTGTTGGGGCAGCACACGGCGGGTCAGGCGCCAGGGCCAGGTCGGATCAAGAGCGTCCATTACGACCTCGACAGGGCAGGGCTGCTGGCCCCGGAGCCGGCCATAGGCTGATTTTGAACCGTGACGCCCCCGTGTTTCGCAACCTTCTGATCGCCGATTCCGGCAAGGGCCATGTGGAGGAAATGGTGCGCATGCTGCGCGACCTCCCGGCCTTCCGCCAGGCACGGCTCAACCTGCTGCATGTGGTTCCCGAGCAATCGGGGGAAACCGTGCAGGAGCACTGGCAGCGGGCCGGCGGCCTGATGGCGGAAGCCGTTCAGCGCCTGGGCCTGAATCCGACCGATGTGAACACGATCATCCGCCAGGGGGATGCCAAGCAGACCGTGCTGAAGGTGGCCGAAGAGCTCGATGCCGATCTGATCGTGATGGGGTCTCGCGGCCTTGGACGGCTGCAATCGATCCTGGCCAACAGCTCCAGCCAATACGTCTTTCAGCTATCCACCCGCCCCATGCTGCTGGTCCGCGACGACCTCTATGTCCGGCATGTCAACAGGGTGATGGTGACCATCGATGGCACCGGCGTGGGCGATGACGCCCTCAAGATCGCCTGCGAGCTGGTGAGGGAGATTCCCGGTGGCACGCTCACCGGTGTGCACGTGAGCCGGCAGCAACTGGCACCGAGCCGAGGGGGGAAAACCCCTGCAGACGAGCTGCTGGAGAAGGCCAAGCAGCGCGCCCGCAGCTTTGGCGTGGAGCTCAAAGGCGTGCATCGCGATGGCAATGATGTGGGGCGGGAAGTGTGCGCGGCTGCCAAGGAGATTGAGGCCGACCTGCTGGTGATTGCTTCACAGGATCGTCGTCCGCTGGTGGCCAAGGCGCTGGTGGACATTGATCGGTTGTTGGGGAACTCGGTGAGCGACTTCATCCGAGTGCACGCTCCCGCGCCAGTGATACTGGTGCGCGAACCAGAAAGCCGCAACTGAAAACGGAAGCTACGTCTCCCCTCAAAGGGGTGCTTCGACTGCAATGCTGGGGCACTTTATCTGCACTGTTGGCAGATTTGGAGTGCAATGGTGGTGGCCTTTGAGTTGCGCTCCAGCCCTAAGTGAACATAGGCGGCTCGATTCACTGCCCTTACAGAGAGCCCCCAACCTCATCAAAATCAAACGTTCGTTCCAGCCTTCACGCAGTTGTGATAGTCACGCAGTTGCATGCTTTTACGCAGTTGTGATCATCACGGGCAGCCCGTCAAATAGAACAGGCTGTTGACCCACAACCGCACCGCAGCGGAGAAGCGGGATCGCTTTGAACGGGGATCTCAGGGCAGTTGAATCACTGAAGGGCAGATTTCAAGTTGCCATTCGTGCCCAAATTATCGCCGCCAGAGGTTTTCCTGCCAAAATTTCCTTGCCAGTAAATCACCCCAGGCAGGACCTGCGGGTGTTCCGGGGCGAAGAAGCCAGGACTGAACTCAGCCCTGCTGACGGCTGTTGGTCTGGATGTAGAGGATGATCAGAAAAATGGCCGGGACCAGCACGAACAACAGGCTGGCCACGAAACCGAGATCGTTGGTTTCCATCAAGGCATGGAGGACTCAGCGGACCGTATCACCCTTGCCTGGCCCTTAAGGACGCCCTTCACCCGTCGTTGTGGTCGTGGACGCCTCTTCCTCCGGCTCCGCTGGCGCTTCCACCGCAGGCCAGCTGGTAGGCCCCTCCGGCAGAGGTTGCTGTTGAGCCTCTGCAAGCCGCCGGTCGCCGTCCTGCAGGGCCACTTGGGGGCGCGTGACCACAATCACCGAGTGCTGAACGAGCGCCTGACAGGCCAGACGCCAGTTCCCAGGGCGCTTTAGCAGCTTCCGCTCCTCCACAACAGTGCGCGGGGTCAGGGTGGCGGCACCGGTTGCCGGCTCCTCGACCGCCACAAAGCAGGTGATGCACTGGCCGCAGCCGCCGCAATTGCCCAACTTCCCCTTCAGCCCGTAGATCTCCACCCCTTCGCGCAGCGCCACCTCCCGCAGGTTTTCGCCGGGGTAACAGGTGACATCGCGACCTTCACGAACAAAGCGGATCACGGGCATGGAGGAACGGCTCGAACCGCCCCATTGTGCTCCTCAGGTTGCGAAATGTAACTGCGCCACCGCAACAGAGCCAGACCCCGTATCACGGCTCGTTTCAGCTGCCTTGATGGTCCCTCCGCAAAGGAAGGAAACCCTTACGATCGCCAGCACGGAACGATCCATCTGATCGTCCGCTGCTTGGGCTTCACCCTTGCAGCCGTTTGTTTCCCCGGACCTAACCCCCATGGGATTGCCCTGGTATCGGGTGCACACGGTCGTGATCAACGACCCGGGCCGCCTTCTGGCCGTGCACCTCATGCACACCGCTCTTGTCGCCGGCTGGGCCGGCTCCATGGCGCTTTACGAGCTCGCCATCTTCGATCCCTCCGACCCGGTGCTCAACCCCATGTGGCGCCAGGGCATGTTTGTGATGCCCTTCATGGCCCGCCTTGGGGTCACAGGCAGCTGGGGAGGCTGGAGCGTCACCGGTGAAACCGGTGTCGACCCAGGCTTCTGGAGCTTCGAAGGCGTTGCCGCTGCTCACATCATTTTCAGTGGCCTGCTGTTCCTTGCCGCCATCTGGCACTGGACCTACTGGGATCTCGAGATCTGGCAGGACCCACGCACCGGTGAGCCCGCCCTCGATCTGCCCAAGATCTTCGGCATTCACCTCCTGCTGGCCGGCCTCGGTTGCTTCGGCTTCGGAGCCTTCCACCTCACAGGCGTCTTCGGCCCTGGCATGTGGGTCTCCGATGCCTACGGTCTCACCGGACACTTAGAGCCTGTTCAGCCTTCATGGGGGCCCGAAGGATTCAATCCTTTCAACCCCGGTGGAATCGTGGCTCACCACATTGCTGCCGGGATCGTGGGCATCATTGCTGGCATCTTCCACATCACCACTCGCCCCCCGGAGCGCCTCTACAAGGCCCTGCGGATGGGCAACATCGAAACAGTGCTCGCCAGCGCGATCGCAGCTGTATTTTTTGCCGCCTTCATTGTGGCCGGCACAATGTGGTACGGCTCTGCGGCCACTCCGGTCGAGTTGTTCGGCCCCACCCGCTACCAGTGGGATCAGAGCTACTTCAAAACCGAGATCAACCGCCGCGTCGCCACGGCGATTGAGGGCGGTGCCAGCAAGGAAGAGGCTTACGCCTCTATTCCTGAGAAGCTCGCCTTCTTCGACTACGTGGGCAACAGCCCTGCCAAGGGGGGCCTGTTCCGTGTCGGTCCGATGGTGAACGGTGACGGCCTGCCCACCAGCTGGCTGGGTCACATCAGCTTCACCGACAAAGAAGGGCGTGATCTCCAGGTCCGCCGCCTGCCCAACTTCTTCGAGAACTTCCCTGTCATCCTCGAAGACAGCACAGGCATCGTCCGGGCTGACATCCCCTTCCGGCGCGCCGAGGCGAAGTATTCCTTTGAGCAGACGGGCGTCACCGCCACCGTCTACGGCGGTGCCCTCGACGGCCAGACCTTTACCGACCCTGCGGACGTGAAGCGCCTGGCACGCAAGGCCCAGCTGGGTGAAGCCTTCGAATTCGATCGCGACACCTACCACTCCGATGGCACCTTCCGCAGCTCCCCGCGCGGCTGGTTCACCTTCGGGCATGCCACCTTCGCTCTGCTCTTCTTCTTCGGCCACATCTGGCACGGGGCTCGTACCCTTTACCGCGATGTGTTCGCAGGCATCGACCCTGATCTTGGCGAGCAGGTCGAATTCGGCCTCTTCCAGAAACTCGGTGACCGCTCCACACGTCGGATCCCCGAGGGCTTCGTGCCCCCGGCCGGCAGCCCGCTCAGCTGATCGTCCCTTCGCCCGAGAACCTCGATGGAGAGCTTCGCCTACATCCTCATCCTGACCCTGGCGATCGCCACCCTGTTCTTCGCCATCGCCTTCCGCGATCCCCCGAAGATCGGCAAGTGATCCCGGTCCAGCTCTGCCCCCGCCCCGGCGGGGGCTTTTTCATGCCGAGCAGGGCCAGGGGAAAGGGTTGAAAAACCAGAGGGCGAAGACCCTTTTCATTGAATGAATGTCTGCGTACAATTGATAAGCGCAATTTGCGGCGAAAAAAGGGATGCAATGTCCCTCCTGCCAACACACCGACAGCCGGGTGCTCGAATCCCGTTCCGCCGACGGAGGCAGGAGTGTGCGTCGCCGCAGAGAGTGCCTCAACTGCGAAGCCCGCTTCACCACCTACGAGCGGGTCGAAACGGTGCCGGTCACTGTGGTGAAACGCAACGGCCACCGGGAATTGTTCAGCCGCGAAAAGCTGCTGCACGGCCTGATCCGCGCCTGCGAGAAAACCGGCCTGGAGCCGGCACGGCTGGAAACCGTGATCGATGAAATCGAACTGCAGCTTCAGCAACGCGGCGGCCGCGAGGTAAGCAGCGCCGAGATCGGCGAGCTCGTGCTCCAACAGCTCGGCGAGATCAGCGAGGTGGCCTACGTGCGTTTCGCCTCCGTCTATCGCCAGTTTCAGGGCATCAGTGATTTCGTTTCCGCCCTGGAAGGGCTGAGCCGGCGTCCCACCAAGCGCCGCAACGACGGATCGAGCCCTGCTCTGGCCATCTTGAACTGACGGTCGCGCTGCTTCGTATAGTCGGAGATTGGGTTTGCGCTGTCGGCGGGCAGCCAGGCCGAACCTTCGCTCTGCCACAGGCAGACCGCCACTCCTTCATGACCGTGACCCCTTCCGACATCAGCAGCGCCGAGGCCGACCTCGAACGCATCGACGCCGCCGCCGCTGAACTGGACCTCGACATTCCGGAAGAGGTTCCCACCGCTGACGACCCCTCCAGCCGCGCTGCAAGCCGCGATGCCGATGGGGCCGGTTTCACTCTTGAGGAGTTCGCCTCTCTTCTCAGCAAGTACGACTACAACTTCAAGCCCGGCGACGTGGTGAACGGCACCGTGTTCGCCATGGAGCCCAAGGGCGCCATGATCGACATCGGCGCCAAGACGGCAGCCTTCATGCCTCTCCAGGAGGTGTCGATCAACCGCGTCGAGAACCTCAGCGACGTACTGGAGCCCGGCGAGGTTCGCGAATTCTTCATCCTCAGCGAGGAGAACGAAGACGGGCAGCTCACCCTGTCCATCCGCCGCATCGAGTACCAGCGGGCCTGGGAGCGTGTGCGTCAGCTCCAGAAGGAAGACGCCACCATCTACAGCGAAGTGTTTGCCACCAACCGTGGCGGCGCCCTGGTGCGGGTGGAAGGCCTGCGTGGCTTCATCCCCGGCAGCCACATCAGCACCCGCAAGCCGAAGGAAGATCTCGTTGCCGACTTCCTACCCCTGAAGTTCCTGGAGGTGGACGAAGAGCGGAACCGTCTCGTGCTCAGCCATCGCCGTGCCCTGGTAGAGCGCAAGATGAACCGGCTCGAGGTCGGCGAAGTGGTGATCGGCACCGTGCGTGGCATCAAGCCCTACGGCGCCTTTATCGACATCGGCGGCGTCAGCGGCCTGCTGCACATCTCCGAGATCAGCCACGAGCACATCGAAACACCCCACACGGTGCTCAACGTCAATGATCAGATGAAGGTGATGATCATCGACCTCGACGCAGAACGCGGTCGGATCTCGCTCTCCACCAAGGCCCTCGAACCCGAACCCGGTGACATGCTCACCGATCCCCAAAAGGTGTTCGACAAGGCCGAGGAGATGGCCGCCCGTTACAAGCAGATGCTGCTGGAGCAGGCGGAAGAGAACGAGCCCATGGGCGTTACCCTCGACCTCGACTGATCTCCGCCTCTCTCCCCGGGTGCACCAATGGCCTTCCTGGCCCTGCGCGGTGAACCGATAGGCCAGCTGGATGCCGTTCTGTTCGACAAGGACGGCACTCTCAGCCATAGCGAGCCACTGCTCACCAGGCTTGCCCGCGCCCGCATCGATCTCTGCGAAGCACGGGTGGCGCCTGAGCGCCGCCTGCAAGTGCGCGAGCTGCTGGAACGTGCCTACGGGCTCGAGGGAGATCGCCTCCACCCAGCCGGGACCACCGCGGTGGCCAGCCGCAGCCACAACCTCATTTCCACCGCCACGGTGTTCTGCCAGGTGGGCCTGGGTTGGCCGGAAGCTCTCCGCCACAGCGAAGAGGTGTTCCGCTGCACGGATGCAGGACCGGGGGAAGGCCAGACCGCTGCTGTCGCCCTGCCCACCCATGGGCTTGAACGGCTACTGGCCGAGCTCGACGCGGCGGGCGTGGTGATCGGGGTGATCAGCAACGATCAACCTGCCGGCATCGAACGCTTTCTGAGGGCACATCAGCTGCAGCACCACATTCGTGGCATCTGGAGTGCTGATCACCAGCCCGCCAAGCCCGACCCGGGCGCCGTGCATGGCTTCTGCAGGCAACTCGGCGTGGAACCAGCGGCCTGCGCTCTGATCGGCGATGCCGACAGCGACCTGGCCATGGCCCAGGCCGCGGGAGTTGCCGTGGCCTTGGGGTATCTCTCCGGCTGGCTCACGCCACCGCCCCTCGAGGCCCACTACCCCCGCATCCACCATTGGTCGGAGCTCACTGTGCTTCCGGTGATCCCCACCAACGGCTCCGCTGCCTGAGCACGAACCAGCGAGGATTCAAGGGAATAGGCTCAACGCTCTAGATCCCTTTTCCACCGGCATGGCGCGATACGTCTTCACGTCCGAATCGGTTACCGAAGGGCATCCCGACAAGATCTGTGACCAGATCAGCGACGCGGTGCTCGATGCCCTGCTCAGTTCCGACCCCGCCAGCCGCGTGGCCTGTGAAACGGTTGTGAACACCGGGCTCTGCCTGGTGACGGGGGAGGTGACCACCAATGCGAAGGTTGATTTCACCAGCCTGGTGCGGGGGGTGATCGAGCAGATCGGATACAGCGGAGCGCGGGCCGGCGGCTTCGACGCCCATAGCTGCGCTGTGCTGATCGCCCTCGATCAGCAATCTCCCGACATCGCTCAAGGGGTCAATGAAGCCGATGACCACGATGGCGACCCCCTCGACCTGGTGGGAGCTGGCGACCAGGGAATCATGTTCGGCTTCGCCTGCGATGAAACGCCGGAGCTGATGCCGCTGCCGATCAGCCTGGCGCATCGCTTATCGAGGCGACTCGCCATCGTGCGTCATGAGGGGACGCTTCCTTATCTGCTGCCCGACGGCAAGACCCAGGTGAGTGTGGTCTACGAACACGGCCGCCCCGTGGCCATCGACACCCTGCTGATCTCGACCCAGCACCTGGCGGAGATCACGTTCGCCGATGGCGCGGTGGTGAGCGACGAAACCACCCTGCGCGAGCGGCTCGCCGACGATCTCTGGACTCACGTGGTGGAGCCCGCCACCGCCGATCTGTACATCCGTCCCTGCCGCAGCAGCACCCGCTTCCTCGTCAATCCCACCGGCAAGTTCGTGGTGGGCGGGCCGCAAGGGGATGCCGGGCTCACCGGCCGCAAGATCATCGTGGACACCTACGGCGGCTCCGCCCGCCATGGCGGGGGTGCCTTCTCCGGCAAGGACCCCACCAAGGTGGACCGCTCGGCGGCCTACGCCGCCCGCTTCGTGGCCAAGAGCCTCGTGGCTGCAGGGCTCGCCCGCCGTGTGGAAGTGCAACTGAGCTACGCGATCGGCGTGGCCCGCCCGGTGAGCATCCTGGTGGAGAGCTTCGGCTCCGGCCTGCTGGGCGACGAAGCTCTCACCGCCCTGGTGCAGGAGCACTTCGACCTGCGGCCCGGGGCAATCATCGACACCTTCGGCCTGCGCACCCTTCCCCAGGAGCGCGGTGGTCGTTTTTACCAGGACGTGGCGGCCTACGGCCACTTTGGCCGCAGTGACCTCAATCTCCCCTGGGAGAACGTCGACGCCATGGCGGCCCAGCTGCGGCAGGCCACGGCCGACCGCCTTCCAGCCGAAAACGCCGCCTGAAGCGAGGCCTCAGCCGTGCCCGGGGTGGGGCCGCAAGCCCCGTTCTGCCTGGGGATCGACCTAGGCACCAGTGGTCTGCGCCTCGCCCTCATTGATGCCGCAGGCCTGCCGGTGGAAGGGGGCGAACGGGCCTTGCCCTATCCGCAGCCGTTTGAACAGCCAGGCGGTTGGCGCTCCGGGCTGGTCGCCCTGGTGCAAGCGCTGCCAGCAGCCTGGCGGCAGCAGGTGGTGGCGCTCAGCGTTGATGGCACCTCCGGCACCTTGCTGGCCTGCCGCACCGATGGCGAGCCCCTGGGGGAGGCACTGTCCTATGCGCTGGCCTGCCCGGAGCAGGCCGCGGGCCTGGCCGAGCTGGTAGAAACCGGATCACCTGCCGGCAGCAGCTCCAGCAGCCTGGCCAGGGCGCTTCGGCTTCTGCAGGCCCACGCGCTGCAGAAGCCGCCACTGCTGCTCCGCCATCAGGCCGACTGGGTGATGGGCTGGTTGCTGGGCACCTGGCGCTGGGGGGAGGAAGGCAACAACCTCAAGCTCGGCTGGCAGCTGGAGCCAGGCCAATGGGCGGGCAGCATCGGCGAGCAGCCCTGGTCCGGCGCCCTGCCAGAGATCGTTGCCAGTGGCGCCGCCCTGGGCCCCTTGCAGGCCCAGGTGGCCGCAGAGCTGGGCCTGCCGCCTGGCTGCCTGGTGATTGCGGGCACCACCGACGCCAATGCGGCCGTGCTGGCGGCGGCGCCCCGGGATCACGAGGGAGTTGCCGTGCTTGGAAGCACCTTGGTGCTGAAGCAGTTCGTGTCCCATCCGATCGAGGCGGCCGGGGTGAGCTGCCATCGCGTGGCGGGGCGCTGGCTGGTGGGAGGAGCCTCGAATGCGGGGGGTGTGGTGCTGAGGCGCTTCTTCACGGATCAGCAATTGCGGCAGCTGAGCCGCCAGATCGACACCAGCCGCCCCAGCGGCCTGGACTTGCTGCCGCTACCGGCCCCGGGGGAGCGCTTCCCCGTCGACGATCCCGCCCTGGAGCCTGTGCTGGAGCCCCGACCGGTGAGCGATGTCCGGTACCTGCAGGCCCTGCTGGAGGGCCTCAGCCGCATCGAGGCGCAGGGCTGGCAGAAACTGCAGGAGCTCGGCGCGCCAGCGCTGCAGCAGGTGGTGACACTGGGAGGTGGTGCCCGCAACCCCCAGTGGCGCCAGTTGCGTCAGCAGCTGCTGGGGATCCCGGTGCGCTGCCGGCCCGGCGTGAGCTGCGCTTTCGGTTCGGCCCGGCTGGCGCAGCGGGGCTGGCGGCAAGGGCTGGCTGGCCGAGGATGATGGCCATGGTCCCATCTGCATGCCTGCGATGAACGAACGACTGCGCACCGTCATCTCCATGGGGCTGTTCGTTGTTCTGGCGGGCTATGTGGCCTTCAGCGGCGTGCGGCTGGGTCTGCTGCTCTGGCAACGCTTCGGAGCC
>ERZ888423.2241-NODE-2241-length-14766-cov-13.594725_pt1 | contig 14766 bp, 13 predicted proteins | sample MGYA00520523_ERZ888423 | MGnify/ENA primary metagenome ERZ888423 (study PRJEB32303, sample SAMEA104408611) | aquatic metagenome | biome: Brackish water; feature: Pelagic; material: water | place: Baltic Sea | collected 2014-06-08T10:24:00 | depth 30,27 m ...
GGGGCAGGCAGCTCATCCAGATTCCGTAGAACACTGCGCGGAGCAGTTCTTAAAAATGCGCCCTTATCCTGATAGGCAAGTCCGGGAATATTTGCCACGTCGCTGACACTTTCGCCACCAGCTGTCAATTCACTGACCGTTTGTTCAGCTTCTCCTATCATGATGTAGTCAGCACCCTGATCTAGGTATTCTTTCCAGTGATCTGTAGCATCTGATGAAGAAATGGCTATCCTGCATCCTTTGGAGTGCGCATATCTGATCATGTCGAAGCAGGCCTCCCGCATATTGACCAGGCACATCTTGGTGAGGTAATTGAAGCCATCGTCGTAAATAATCAACCATTTCCCTGCATGTGCATCTATCGCAGGATATACATCTGCCGCACCATCTGCAAACTGGGTATCGAAAAAAGCAACGTGGTGTCCGTCTTCGCGCAGCTTGGCAGCCGCATACAAAGCACCCAATGGTGGATAGGGCATCATGTTGCGGTCCTGCTTGGGATCGAGTTGCAAGAAATACGTGTTGACCAGCAAGATATCACTCATGGGGGAAAAGGATATTATATTGTTGTTCCAGCCGGCGGCAGCGCTCTTCAAAAGCCTGCATTACCTTGAACTGAAAACCCTGGGGATGATGCTTGCTCACCTGCTTCTTGGATCGCAGATTGACCTTGAATTCAGACTGTCGCATATAACTGAACTTGCGTTGCCAGAAGGCAAAAGTGAGACGGAAACAGGCATCGTCCAGACGCTGTCCCATTTTTCCGGACAGCATGGTTTCTAACCGGCGCTTCAACCAGCCATCCTTTTTTTCAGCTATAGTGATACTGCCTTTTTCTGCATTGGGAAAATGTAAAAAAGCCCATTGGTTATGCTCAATGAAGCGGGCATAGATGTCGCTTCCCGTCATATTTCTCAGGGTAAGTATTTCCGTTGCGGCAAAGAGGTTTTTATCCGGAATATCCAGCTCTTCTGAACTGATGAAGTAATTGATGCAAAAGTACTTGCGGCGGTTGAGCAGAAATATCTTCTTGTACAGCGCCAGCAAAGTTCTGCAAAGCCAGATGCGATCGGGCGCAGTTATTATAAAATAATCTATGTCTGTACCCGCATCAAAGTAATTCTTGGAAAGAGATCCTGAAATGTTGACACTGCGCACAAAGGGAAACTTATGCATAAAGGCAGACATCCGCTGTGCTTTGCCATTCACATCTTCAGCCATACTGTTGCCCTTCAATCGTCTGGTAACCATGGCGTAATCATGGTGCAACGACCAGAACTCCCCTACCCGCTTTATGATAAACGAGGTCTCCAGCCCCCTGGCTGCCAGCTCAGCTGCTTCCGGAGAATGAAACTTTTCAGGTGCAAACTGCACCATCTCAGATAAGGTGAGCGGATACCGAAAGATGTCAAAATAAACCAATGCTTTGAGCAGAGCGGCTTCCTCTCTGTTCAATGGCCGGGGTAAATCTGACTGGGAATAAGCGACCTGCATGGAATACTAAGATACAAATCCATCCGGGTGGCTTGTCAGCTTCCTGTCAATGATGCCATAAATGTTTTGGGCTTCAAAACGGAAAGTACGCGAATCCAGTAACTTTAGTTCGAAATGATGTTGATGCGCAATGGTTTCAATTTCCCGCAATGCGCAATCCTCCGATAACACCATCCATACCTGTGATGTCGCCAGAAGATGAGGGCGGAGTGTGGCGAACAGCGCCTTAAAATATTCGAACTGCCCCCCGGCATACCAGGCGCGCTGTGCCATATCTGCAGGATCCTTTCGATAATACGGTGGATTGATAGCTATAGCAGAAAAACGTCGATCATTCAGCGCACTAAAAAGATCGCTCTCCCGGACTTCCAGCTCCAGCTGATGGACACTGGCATTTTGTTGGAGGGCTATCACTGCAGCGGGGTTAATATCCACTGCTGTTACCCGGGCTCCCCGACCGGCCAGTACCAAGCTTATCAAGCCGCTACCGCATCCCAGCTCCAGAAAATCTTTATCCTTCCAGTCCTGTCGCAGCAGAAAAGCCAGGAGGTACTCTGTACTGAAAAAATATCCCGGATGGAATACGCCGGGAGGAATCTCCATGCGAAGACCATGTGACCGGTACACAACCATTTTACTGAGCTTCCACTGCCAATAAGGCCTCAGTATAAAATGAGCATATTTTCTATATAACCAGCGCATCAGAACCCTTCCGTTTCCGGCTGCCGGTAGGCGGTCAGCTTTTGGTAAGCTTTGATTTCATAAGGCATCCTATACCATTGGTTGTGGTAACGCCATGCACTTATTCTGTGCATCCATTTACGCTGTGCAGGTTGCAGTCGTATGTCGGAAACTGTGGGGGCATAGCCATTTAAAACTGTTTCAAAATTGCGAATCTTATCGATCATATACGGCTTTAACCAGGGGGTCAGTGGGTTCTTGCGCAAATCAAAATGCTCCCACGAAGGATGCACCCAATCTTCCAGTTTTTCCGGAAAGGCAAAGCCATTCTTCTTGCAGGCCTCATACAGTTCCGAGCCTTCTGTTGGCACCGGACTGTAGACGTAAATTATGATTTCAGTACGCGGGTTGATTTCTTTGATTTCCCTGATAAAGGCTATATCCTGATCGATTTGCCGGTTCACCTCTTCCTCCGATGCTCCAGGCGTTCCCAACACAAATGAATATTCGGGAATGATATCAAAACGCTGCATGCGCGCCGCAAACTTTTTTATCTGTTCACCTGTCTGTGTGCCCCCCTTGTCCATCATGGCAAGGATGGCATCATTCCCTGTTTCGGCACCGAAGAATATCATCCTGCAACCGGCATCGCGCATAAGCGCCAGGCTCTGGTCGCTGTACTTATCAATGGTATCTATTCTTCCTTCCCCCCACCATACCATGTTTTCACTCTTGATGAGTCGGGAAAACGCAACCGTACGTTTCTCGGAAACAAAGAAGTTATTATCGTGAAATTCAATGGCGGTCCCTCCGAATTGGTCTTTAATGCGTTTAATATCCCTGTAGATTGCCCCGGCGCTTCTGCCTTTCCACCGGGCATTGTAAATAGGAACTATGCCGCAAAATGCACATTTGAAGGGACAGCCCACACTGCTGTGATAGGCAATAGTCTCCCTCCCCAACCAGGTCTTTCCCAGGTAACGCTGCATCGGGTAAAACTGGTGTAGCTTCTCATAGGGCAATGGCGGCAGGCTATCCTGATCGTAGAGCTCGTCTTTGTTGTTCTTCTGTACCATGCCAAAAAGCTTCCAGATCAGATTGGGGATAGCCGATAAATCTCCACCGTGGTGCAGCAAGCGCATCAATGCAGGAAAAGCATGATCGCCCGGCCCGTAGACTACATAGTCCACAAAACCCGAAGCCATGCAGACCTGCCACTGGTTGGAGGCAAAGTAGCCGCCCCAAACGGTAACCAGTGCGGGAAATTTTTCCTTCAAGGCTTTTGTAAACGGAATGGCCTGTTTCAACTGCGGCCCCGGCATCACCGTCACAGCCAGTACATCAAAACCCTGGCGCACGTACTTTTCCAGGATGGGATAAGGGTCGTCTTCCAGATTTCCATCCACAATCACATACTCATATTTTCCATGTATGCTCGCTGCAATGGCAAGGATAGAATTCGGAATCCTCTGTTTATGTTGCGCAGCACGTGGATTGAAAAAGATGATGCGTGGTAGCATCCGGTAAAAATAGAAAGTTCCCGCCGGACATGCACGTACTATTCTTCATGATTTTGTCCGGATACTACCACTACCGCAGTACCCTTGAACCAATGCAAGAAAACGAACGCAACTGCTATTTATTCATTTTTTTCTTATACTTCGCAAGCACCTCTGCATCTGCTTTAGGAGGTACTGAATGCAGGTAATTGAACAGTGCCTTTTTCTCTGTTTCCGACATCAGTCGCAGCGCATCCCATGGCATAAATTTCGGATCCAGCTCCTTCCCTTCAGGAGTAATTCCTGTCCACAAGGTTTCCGCAAACTGATCGTAAGTCCATTTGCCCATATTTCCCTTAGGGGTAAGGTTGGAGCCCGGAGGGGAGATTGGGTCGGGAGACTTTTTGCCATTGAGGTGATCTCCATGACATGTATTACAACCGTGAATCTTCATAGTGTACTCCCCATAGGCAATCGATTCACCTACGGCTGGAGCTTTGCGTTTGGAGGCATCCTGCAAATCCATTTCGGTGCATTGGTACAACGTGCCAAAGGCTCCTGCACCGGCCATGATCTCAGCAAGTAAGGTAAAATCTTTATCGGGTGACGGTTTATCGGAAGAAGGAACCGTTTTCAGGTAAGCAATCAGAGACCCAAGGTCAGCGTCACTCATATAATTGAATTCCTGCACCGGCATCACAAAGAGTCCGCTACCATCGGGACGAACACCATAGCGGATGGCTCTTATATAATCAGCATCTGTCCAGCCCTTGGGCTTTCCTCCGGGGGTGATATTGGCAGAATAAACAACACCCAGGGTTTTATCATTGAAAAAATCTTTCCCCGCCAAGTCACCTCCATGGCAACTTGTACAAAGTGAATTAGCTAAACTTTCACCGCGTGCCAGGGAAGCACTGTCATTGGGAATGGTAATCACCGGCACCTTTACGTCAAAAGTCTCTTTGGCCATTTTCTGGTACTTGCTGCGGAAAATAAATCCGGCTGCAATGACGATAACGAGCAGAGCAAGAATGACTATTCCTGCCCACTTGATAAACTTTTTCATAGTCAGTTGGTTTTGTAAGGTTTAGACAATAAATATAATAATATTCAATTATAAAACCTCAAAATCGGCCCTGAGCACCTCTCAGGAATGTTTAACCCCTGTACAAATGCATATATGCTTGGAGTGCCTCTTGTTGTGCTTCAGGATAATAGCCACTTGAAAGCGAAGGTGCCGACAAGGCATTCTCCACTGCAGCTATCATTTCCGCAATGTCAGCCACCTCCTCTATGTGAGGGTGCGCTGCATGGCCAACGGCAAAACACACTACCCTGCATCCACATGCCAGTGCTTCACTGATAACGGTGCTATGCCCTTCATATCTGCTGGTGTGTACCAGCACTTTTGTTCGCAACATGGCTGCATGCACCGCTTTTCGATCTGTCTTACCATGGAGTGTGATGGGTAAGGATTGTTCCTGAATGGCGGCTGTAACTTCCTGCAACAGTAAACCATCACCCATCATTTCGGCATGCAGGTGGGGCCATCGGGCTGATAAACTTGCTGCTACTTCAACAAAAAGGAATGGCTGTTTCAATTCAATGAATGAACCTACAAAGAGCACATCGATATCTCTTTCACTGACCACAAACGGAATGGGAGCGATGGCATGTGGGATGATGGCGGCGACATCGCGGGCAGTGTGGATGTGAAAATAACCGGCTGCTTTTTCATTGGGCGCCACTACCTGCAACTCGCCGAAGGGTATGCGCTGGAGATAGGCATTGGTGAGCAATGCATCTTGCCCCATGATAGTTGCAATGTGCTTTAATCTATTTTTGCGTGCTATATCTGCTGCCACTTCCGCTGCTTCTGTAAGCCAGAATGAATGTACAACGGTTTCTTTATTGATCCACTGAGCAGCCTGCCGCTTCACCCGCCGCCAGGTCAACCATCTGAAAAGCCCCTTGCGGTTGGCACCTCCTGCACTGAACACCGGTATGCCGTGCCAGGTGTAATGGCCGCGTTGAAACGGATATTGAAACGTAATTATTTTAATATGTAAATCGGGATAGTATTGTTGCAGCCCCAGCACAAAATCCTGCAAATAGGGAATACAGGTAGTATCCTCTTCGTTTTGCGGAAAACCCGGTGTCAAAATCAATAACTCCATTACCCATCAATTCATGCGGCGTTCCCAGTGCATACCGCCTCTGGCCACCACCGATTTCAATTTATGTTTCCAAAACGACCATCCACTGGTCCGGTCAGCTGCCACTTCATTCACCACATAGCGTACTGCATAGTCATAATACTTGCGCGCATAGGTGCGTTCAAAATCTATCTGCCGGTCGGTGGTGGTGGACCAGTCGAGCGCTTCCACAAACCGTTCTTCCACTTCGGTGTACATGTCTGTACCCTTGATGGGATAAGCGATAGTGATGGTATAGTAATCAGGGTGAGATACTTTCAAATGCTCCACGGTTGCTTCTATATCCGCTTCGGTTTCGCCCGGATACCCCAGCATGATGAAGGTGCCTGTTTCCAGCCCGCCGGCCCTCGACAGTTGAATCATCTCCCTGACCTTACTCACTTCTACCCTTCGGTCCATCAGATCAATAACCCGCTGACTGCCGCTCTCAGCGCCAATCCACACGCGGAAACAGCCACTTTGCTTCAACAAGGCTATTACTTCTTCCGACATCCTGTCGGCACGTGTAATACACTCATAGGGAATAACCGCATCCTCGCGGATAACCTCTGCTGCAAAAGCTGCCAGCCATTTATGACTGACTGTAAATACATCATCTACAAACCAAAGGGTATCCGGATTATATGTATTTTTTATATGCTTTAGCTCAGCAACGACATGCTCCGGACTTCTTCGCCTGTAACTCAATCCATATACTGCCCTGCTGCACCACTTGCATGTATAGGGACAACCGCGCATGGTGTTCACAGAAACAGCATTTAATCCATGCGCAGTTTTCCAGGCATCTAAATAAGCATGGAGATTTATTTTATGGCGGGCCGGAAGTGGTAAGACGTTCAAGTCTTTTATCTTTTCGCGTTCGCCGGTGTTGTGCAAGGTTCCATCGGGCGCCAAGTACCGAAGTCCGGCCACCTGCACCGGCTCCTTTCCTGCACGGAGGTGTTCTATCAATTCAAGGGTAGTAACTTCTCCCTCGCCCAAAACGATATAATGCGCCCCATATTCCAGAAAATTCTGCGCATGATTCCGCACTTCGGGCCCTCCCAGAATGATGGTAGTAGCCGGTAAATGCTGCCGTATCCATTGCATGATATGCACCACATTTACCTTGGTCATCAGATTAACATAGATACAGCAATACGCAGGACGGGAAGCTGCAAGATGCTGCTTCAATGCATCCATGGAACTGAAAGTAGTATCGAAGACCTCATTTTCTACCTGATGCGCTTCCAGCCAGGCGGCAACATACAACAGACCGAGGGGCGGATAAGGTCGCATGATGCGTTGCTCCTTTTCATCCTCTTGCACAAAATATCCGTGAGTAAGCAATACTTCCGACACAGTGTAAAACTAATGGCTACGGCACGAATGCCCGTTATCCGTCTGGAAAAGTTATGTCATGTTTGTACCGACAGGCTCTTCCCCTCCCTTCACTCAGGCGGCACTTCCTCCTGCTTTCGAAAAATCAGCATGCTGTGATCGGCAAAAGAGGCCGGCCAGTGCATTCTCCCCAGGAACTTGTCCAGCCTAAACGCCAGTTGTAACAAAGTGGCAGAACGGTTCAGACTGCGCAGATAAGAAGGTGGCAGCAACACACCAACAGGGTAGCTGCGCTGCAGCCGGAAATAAGGCTGCAGCGATTTTTGTAGCGTCCGCCGGCTGTGGTACCATAGGGGAAAGTCCCGTCCGCTGATATGTGCAGTAGTGGATGACTCCTGCCTTCTGAACAATTGTCGCCATTTTCCGGAAAAAAGAAAATAGAGCCACTCCCAGATACAAAAGCGTCCGAAGACCACTACAATGAGCTGACCATTTGCTGGAAGCAGCGGTGCTAATTCCGATGCAAGACTGGCCAGTCGCTCCGGAGAAAGACAATTCCACCCTGAAAAATTGGAAAATATAATATCAAACTTTTGGTGCTGAATAGTGGCTGGTGGAGGCTGGTGGAGATCCCATACTCTTGCATCCACCCCTCTGGAAGCAGCAATGACCACCATTTGGTCCGCACCGTCTGTGCTTATAATCTGATGTCCCAGTCGCTGCAGGTATTCCGCATCCACGCCTGTACCTCCATTGAGTTCGAGTATCGTGGATGAAGGACGGATATGCTTTTGCAACCAGTGCCACACCAGAGTTCGCTGGTTGCTGCCAATGGCTGATTCCGAAAAATAACGGTCGTATCCAGCTGCTTCCCGGTTGAATGCCTGCTGCTCAGGATTGTTCCCAGGTAGTTCCATCCTTGCTGTCCTTCAAAGTGATGCCCACTGTCTGGAGGGTATCGCGGATTTTATCGGAAATGGCGAAATCGCGCTTTTCTCTTGCTTCTTTTCGAATGTCAATAACCAGGTTCATCACGCCACCAAGCACTTCTCCGCCGGCAGCAGTCTCTTCTTTTAATCCGAAAATATCATATACGAAAACGGTGATGGTCTCCTGCAAGCGCATTAGTGTATCTGCATCTATATCGGCCTTACCTTTCCCCGCATTCGCCCAGGTATTGATAAGCCCTGCTACCTCATTGATGGCGGCAAAAGCCATGGCGGTATTGAAGTCGTTGTTCATGCCGTTGTACATGCCAACCATGCAGGCATTTACTGCGCGCACTTGTTCGGCATCTACGGTACCCGATGGCACAACCGATTGTAAATGCCGCACTACCGACATCATTTTTTTATATCCTTTTTCTGCAGCCTGCAGGGCTTCATTGGTAAAGTCGAGCGTACTGCTGTAATGCGCCTGCAGCATGAAATAGCGCACAGTCATTGGGCTATACCCCCTGTCGAGCAAAGGATGGGTACCGCTAAATAATTCTTCGGGAAGGAAGCTGTTGCCCAGGCTCTTACTCATTTTCTGTCCGTTGACAGTGAGCATATTGGTATGCAACCAGTACTTCACCGGCTGGGTGTGATTACAGGCAATGCTCTGTGCCACTTCATTGGTGTGGTGGGTAGGAATGAGATCCAGTCCACCGCCGTGAATATCAAATTCTTTGCCGAGGTATTTCGTACTCATGGCAGAACATTCGATATGCCAGCCCGGGTAACCTTCCCCCCAGGGACTTGGCCAGTGCTGAAGATGTTCGGGTTTGGCTTTTATCCATAGGGCAAAATCGAGTCGACCGCGTTTCAATTGCTGTCCACCCAAATCGCGGGTATTGTTAAGCATTTCATCCAGGTTGCGACCCGACAACTGGGTATAGGGATGATCTTTGGAAAAACGCTCCACATCGAAGAATACGTTTCCATCTACTTCATAGCCATATCCACTTTCAATGATGGCCTTGGTCATTTCAATCTGCTCGATAATATGACCCGTAGCAGTCGGCTCGATATCAGGGGGCAGCGTATTGAACCGCGCCATAATCTGCCGAAAGGCATTGGAATACTTCTGTACGATTTCCATGGGCTCCACCGACTCGATTTTAGCCTGTTCGCTGATGCGGTCCCCGGCATCTCCGGCAGTGCTTTCAATATGACCGGCATCGGTGATATTCCGCACGTAGCGCACCTTATACCCCAGATGGCGCAGGTAGCGGTTGATGACATCGAAGGAAACAAAGGTGCGGCAGTTGCCCAGATGGGGTTCACTGTACACCGTAGGTCCGCAGACATACAGGCCAACAAATGGCGGATGTAAGGGACGGAACACTTCCTTGCTGCGCGTCAGGGTATTATATACCTGCAGCTCATTCTGATGAAACAACTCATTGGGCATGGGACAAAATTACCAAAACAGAACGTGTCATGGAACGGCAGTGTCCAGCTCGAAATCTGCGATGACCATGTAATGATCGGAACCCGGCACTTTCTTGCGCTGGTATTGCACAGCAGTAGCCCAGCCGGGAGAGAAAAGGATGTAGTCGATGCGGATAAAAGGAAAGGGAATGTAAGTAGGACCTATCCACCTGCCTGCCTGCAGGAAAGCGTCTTCCATGCCTTCCTTCAAGGTTCGGTAGGTAAAGGACACCGGAGTGTCGTTGAAATCTCCGGCAATGATGACGGGATAAGGCGTAGCATCGAGGGCCGCCTTGATGACCTGCACCTGGTCGGCGCGCATGATATAGCTGTTCCGGAATTTCCCGGCTACCCTTTTCGAGTCGAAACCCAGGGTATCGCCTTGCTCGGTCTTTCCGATAAACTCGAAATCGCTATGGGTGAGCTGGTTGCTTTGAAGGTGACTGGTAAATACGCGAACCGTATCACTTCCTAACTGCACATCTGCCCAGATGGTGGTATTCATTTTACTGATGGAAGCATATTCGAGGTGACCGGTGGCCACAATCGGAAAGCGGCTATAGATAATGATACCGTAGCTGCGTGACCTTTTTTTGTTCTCGTAGCACTTCTGGTAGTGGTAAAAAGGCAATCCTGCCTCCCGGCTGATTTCTCCCAGATTATCCGGCTCATTGGCTTTGTTGTGAAAGGTATTGAATTCCTGCAGGCAGACTATATCAGCCTCGCTGGCAATAATGGCTTCCACAATCGCATCGCGTTCCGGATTATCTACCACGAAGTCAAAGCCCTTCACATTGTAGGTGACAAATCGAAGGGGTTCGGTAGTGGTGGCTGCCGGAGGGGTTTTTCCAAATCCAAAGGTATTCCTGTGAGCCGGATAGCCGATTGCAAGCAGCAACAGCATAACGATGAACATGCGTCTGCTGACGAAGGCCCAGGCCATGCATAGCACTACGGCTATCAGCAGAATGACGATGTAGCCCAGACCGAAAAATACCGTTAACCACGCCTTTGCCGGATGCAAAAACATACTTAGGTAGGCCATCAACAGTGCCGGTATGATGACGGCACTTGCAATCCCCAGCACAAATCTCCAGAACCTCATTTTTCGTTACTGATGCGGAACAGAAATGTTTTTTCTTCCTTGCTCAGGCTGTCGTAACCCGAACGGGAAATCTTATCCAGAATGGCGTCCATCTTCTCCTGCTGATCTTCGGTAACCGTAGGTCGGGTGGTGGTTTTCTTTTCTTTGCGGACATATACCACCCTGGGTTCGTTGCGGAATCGGGCCATCAGATTGTCCCAAACAGCCAGCCAGCCATCGAACCAGTTCCATCCCGACTGATAGGAACGGATGAACAGGAAGCCGGTCAATGCGCCGCCGAGGTGTGCCAGATGACCTCCTACATTACCGCCTGCTGTAATGCCTACAATATCCAGCAAAACGGCTATCAGGGCTATCCACTTCAAGCGTACAGGTCCAATGAGTATAAGGTGTACCGTATAGTCCGGAACAATGGTGGCAGCGGCAGCCACAATAGCCAGAATAGAGGCAGAGGCCCCCACCAGCAATGGACTGCTGCCCTGGAACTCCGGCGACAGGTTGTAGATTAACATGAAAAACAATGCGCCTACAATGCCCCCGGTCAGGTACAACGGCAGGATGTACCGCTCACGGATAAATTCCACGGCAATGCGGCCAAACCACCACAGATACAGCATGTTAAATAATATATGAAAGATGCCAAATGGGTCGTGGAGGAACTGATAGGTAAACAAGGTCCAGGGTCGGCGCAGTAGCAAGGCAGGCGACTCCGGGAAATAGAGATAACTTAAAATATTACTGAACGTATCCCGACCACCGCCAACGGTAAATAACAGGAAAATAATACTCTGCACTACGAACAACCCTACATTGAGGATAATAATCCGTTGCAAAATATTGCCATTGCGGAAGCTGTTGCGGATTTCTTCCAACATTAGTAAAACTTGTTTTTAGAGCGTTGGTAATACCTTATCATCAAAAATCCGAAGACCATACCACCGAGGTGGGCAAAGTGGGCGATATTATCATTGGGGTTATTCATGAAAGCCAGGTACAATTCCACCGCAGTAAGTATGATTACCAGGTACTTCGCCTTGATGGGCACCAAAAAGTAAATATACAACAGTGTGTTCGGGAACAACATCCCAAAGGCCAGCAATACGCCGTAAACAGCTCCGGAGGCTCCAACGGTTGGGGTGAATATGATGGCCCTGATTTTTTGCATCTCCTCGGGAGAAAAATTGCCCTGTATACCACCGTTTACAATCGGCGGAAAGGCAGATCCTGTTATCTGGTACAACTGCCAGGCATGTACGCCGGTATGTATGAGCGCAGCTCCCAGACCTGTAACCAGGTAGTAGGTAAGAAACCGCTGAGGTCCCCACACGTTTTCCAGCACTGCACCGAACATCCACAGGGCGAACATATTGAAGAAGACGTGCCCGAAGCTGCCATGTGTAAACATGTGGGTCACAATCTGGAAGGGCTGAAAGAAGGGGGAAATGGGATAATAGAGGGCCACTTTCTCGATGAGTTGCGGGAAAGTGATGGTAGCCAGAAACATCAATCCGTTCAGAATCAACAGATTTTTGATTACCGGCGGTAAATAATTAAAGCGCTGCATGCCTAATTGTGTCATCGCTTGCTATGTTTTGTTTTGAAAGCGGGCTGCCATTTCATCCATATCATACGTGATAAAGGTATGGTGACCCACCGGTGATAAATAAGGCGTGGAACAGGCAAAGAGTTCATCAATCAGATTGCGCATTTCGTTTTCACTCAGTTTTCTGCCCATGCTGATGGCATTGCTGCGCGCCAGACTTCTTGCCAGTACCTCGTGTTTGCGCAGCTGCAGTCCGGCACTATCCTGCTTGCACTGCTCCAGTAAGTCTTCCAACACCTGCCGCTCATCATTGTTCTCCAGCTCCGGAGGTACCCCGTGAATGACGAAGGTATCCTTCCCGAATGGCTGGATATCAAATCCAAGCTGTCGAACATCGGGTAATATCTGCGTGAGTAATGCTGCATCTGCTGTGCTCAGCGTCATGGTTCCGGGAAACAACTGCTGCTGTGTGCTGTGTTGCTTGCCCTGCAAATGGCGCAGGTACCTTTCAAAAAGAATGCGTTCATGCGCGGCCTGCTGGTCTACTACAATAAATCCCGACCTGATTTGTGCCACGATGTACCGCTGGTGAATCTGAAAGCACCTCCCATGGCTATCGCGGGCTTCGCCGTCGTCCATATCCGGAAATGTTGCCGGTGGAACAGTATGCGGCGATTGTTCCGTTTCCTGCCGGTCCTTTTCCCATGCGCGAAAGACATTTTTATTGTTGTCGTTCATCTTGCTTGGCATGGTGCGGAAAGGCTGGGGACGCGCTTCCTTGTTCGGATGAATAAATGCCGGAAGATTGGAAAACGTAGGGTCCTGATCGAAATCAAGGGTGGGTGCTATACTGTACTGGGCCAGTGCGTGCTTGGCTGCAGCCTGGATGAATGTGTAGATAATGCGCTCGTCTTCAAACTTGATTTCCTGTTTCGTAGGATGCACATTCACATCGATGCGCGTCGGGTCGATATCGATGAAAATGACGAATAAAGGATAGTGGTTTTCGGGCAACATCTGCTCATAAGCCTGAATCACCGCATGCTGCAGGTAGGGACTTCTGATGAATCTGTTATTGACAAAAAAGAACTGTTCCCCCCTCGTTTTGCGGGCACTGTCGGGCTTGCCGATAAATCCCGTGATATCTGCCACCGAAGTACTTTCCTGTATGGGCACCAGCTTTTCATTGTAGTTGTTGCCGAACAGGTGAATGATGCGCTGACGTAAATGTCCTTTGTTGAGGTGAAACAATTCTACACCATTGTGGTGCAGGCTGAGGAATATACCCGGATGAGCCAGTGCTACCCGCTGGAACTCGTCAATGATATGGCGCAGTTCTACATTATTGCTCTTAAGAAAGTTTCGGCGCGCGGGCACATTGAAAAACAAATTCCGTACCATGATGGATGTCCCGGGGGCGTGCTGACAGGGCTCCTGCTCTTTCACTTCAAAGCCCTCTATGACAATGCGGGTACCGATTTCCGATTCCGGCTGACGGGTGCGCAGCTCCACCTGTGCAATAGCGGCAACCGAGGCCAGCGCCTCCCCTCTGAAGCCCATCGTTCGAATGGCGAACAGGTCGTCTGTTTTTCTGATCTTACTCGTCGCGTGCTTCTCGAAACACATACGCGCATCAGACGTACTCATACCGCAACCATTATCCACTATCTGGATCAGGGTTCTCCCGGCATCCTTCACAATCACACGAATATCAGTAGCACCGGCATCTACGGCGTTCTCCAACAGCTCTTTCACCACAGAAGCAGGGCGTTGTATCACTTCCCCGGCGGCAATCTGGTTGGCTATCGCATCCGGTAGCAGGCGAATCACATCAGACATGGGGCAAAGTTCACCAAAAGAAAATAAAGAGTATCAATACCATCAAGACGATGATGGCTATTCGGATATTGTTGGCTCTGCGGTTCTGTTTGCGCGTGAATTCCTGGGAAAACTCGAACCGCAATTTCTCATCTTCTCCCTTCTCCCGCCACTTGGCTTCGCGCTCCCTTTCCTCCTTTTCCTGGTCCCAGTATAAGGGCTGATAGAGGAAACGCTTCGGTTTTCGGCCTTTGAAAAATGAATTTTTTCCAAGCATATCAATAAGTGTAACGCAAAATTGACAGGTATCGTTTGCATTTGAGCAAAGATACGACCTTTCTATTGTACAGTTTTTAACGCAACAGATAACTAATGGCCCGGGTTTCCGTTATGCTCACTAGAATAGAAAATATACTTTTGCCCTGCAGGCTTTTGCTTATTATTAAATAGTATTATTTTATATGTTTCGTTGGATATTCATTGTGGGCTTTACAGTTGGATGGGCCGCTCCCGGAGGCGATATGCCTTTGCATATGCAAACGGAAGCGCCGTATGTGCCCTTCTACGACCGCAACTATGCATGGGTAGACTCACTGATGGAGCAGATGACCGTGGAAGAAAAAATCGGGCAGCTGTTCATGGCTGCAGCCTACTCCAACAAAGATGCTGCACATGA
>ERZ888423.2242-NODE-2242-length-14765-cov-11.002923_pt1 | contig 14765 bp, 14 predicted proteins | sample MGYA00520523_ERZ888423 | MGnify/ENA primary metagenome ERZ888423 (study PRJEB32303, sample SAMEA104408611) | aquatic metagenome | biome: Brackish water; feature: Pelagic; material: water | place: Baltic Sea | collected 2014-06-08T10:24:00 | depth 30,27 m ...
AGATCCTGGAGTCTAGTGCTTACGGACGCGGGTTCGATTCCCGCCGCCTCCACCAATACTGGAGCCCCAACTGTTATCAGTTGGGGCTTTTTTTTGCCTGTTTGCGCCGGTTCCCGCGTGTTGCTGGGGGTTCCTGCGGAAGCCTGCGGACTTCGCCTGCCGCCCGAATTGGCCGTTCCGAGCCACATTCCACTCTCTCCTCGCCATTCCTCTCTCCGACCTCGCTCCCTGGAACTGGCCCGAAGTCCGCAAAGTCCGCGATTGCCCCCGTTACAGATCAATGGGTTACGCGCGGACGAATCAAGTGGTTGGATTGCGGCATTGGCGGGCGGAAGGTACAACCTCGCTCCTAAGCTACTGCCCGGTGCTGGCTACCGAGCCTGAGCTGTGTGGCTAGAAACCACTGTGGATTTCACGCACGTTCAACCTGGGTGCGGGGCGGTTGCAGCCGTCGACGCTCCTTTTCTCATAGCCATGCATACGGCTGTCATCTGATCATCGCCAAAAGGCCAATAGCGACAACAACGCCAATGACACCGGAAGCAGCGATAGCACCCCATGTTCCCAGTTTTGGCTTCAACCAGTAATAGCTGCCAAAAGCAACCAAGCCGCCGACAAGGCCAAACAGTTTTACGATTATCACGGCTAGAATCGAAGGCCAGAGCCAGTCCCATGAGCCGGATTTATTTTCGGGCGTAGTCGCTGGTGCCGTTGCGGGTGCGGGCATCTGCGACGGCGCATTTGGATCTTCGTAAGCCATTGGCTCCTCCTGTTGTGGTTATCGATTTCCTACCGCGTTCAAGGCGCTCATTAGAATCAGCACTCCGAAGACGGCGGCGGTACAAAAAAGCGCGCGAAGCACCCCCCACTTCTTGTGGCGCACCACTGCGCTGGCGGATGTATCCCACAACGTTGTGCCGGTTTTCGTGAGGCGCCGATACGCGAACAGCTGCGTGAATAAATCGATGAGTGGAATGCCCAAACCTACACCCTGAACAAAGACAAGAAATGAGCGATTTAGCGATTCTGAAAAGGACAGCAAGTCGCCGCCTGGATGGGCGATCCTGATTCCGAACAGCCACTTTGCTGGGGTTGTTCCAAACAAAGTAAGAAACACGGCCTCGGCAGGCAACCAAACCAGATACAGAACGACACTGGCGATAATGGGATTCTCTATTGCTTTTGCGAAGCCTGCCGCCTGTTCAGGCATCGTCGCGCTTAAAGCGAATATCAAGAGAAGAAACAGCACGAATCCAGCGGTGCAAATGTCAACCGTGCGCGCAAAGAACCGCCTCCACGGGTGATGCTGTCCCCCAAGAAAGGTCTTGCTTTGATCAAGGGGTGAGTTTATTTGTTGGGCGTAGTCACCGGAGGCGGTCGACGGCGCGTTGGGATCTTCGTAGGCCATTGGCTGTTCCTGTTCTTCTTATCGAATCGCGATACTTTTCTTCAATCGATTATGGGCCGCGATTGCCTGCTGATCACCTTCAATGTAGGAAAGAGTGATCAGGGCTTTTTCATCGCCCAGAGGTACATGGTACTGAGTCACCCTCATGGTCTCCGCCGGATTAGCTGTCGAGGTGCGCCCGTAGCTAATGATCAAAGCGGTCTGGCCACCAATGGATTCGACGGCAAAACGCGGACGCCCAACTTCCTTCACGCCATTTTTTGCCAAGCCCGCCCACATCGTTGGCGACTCCTCGCGCCAGACATCCGCCAAGTCCTTGAGCACCTGCTGCTTGTTGGCCTGAACCTCCTGCTGGACATCCGCTTGTGTGAGTGGAGGCTCCATCGGAATGAACGACACTCTGACCATCGTTCGTGACGGCGCTGGGTAGGACTGCGCCGCAAGTGAGGCAGTGTGCTGAGTTGGAATCCCGACGAGATTCTCTCCAAGCTCTTTGACGCGCTTTCGTTGTTCCGCGTCGCTGATTGTCCAGTCGCTCGGAATTGCGAGTTGGATTCGGCCTTTGACGTTGAGCTTGGTATAGCCCGCCGTCTGCGCGGCGACCGGCAGTACCACCGCAGCCAGCAAGCAGATGCACAGGGTGGTGAATACTGTTTTTGTCATCTTCATCATCAGTTCTCGGTGAGGAGACTGTTCAGCAACTCCTGCTGGACAGCTTGCAACTGGGCACGGCTCTTTGGCGAACCGGTTCCTTCATAAACATTAATCGAGAGCGGGAGTGAGTTCAGGAGCGTGATCCCGCTGACCCCCGAAATCGGTCGGCTGCTACCCCCGACGCTCATGTTCATACGCATAGAAAAATAGACCGCGTTCCCGTCCCGTCCAATCGGCTCAAAATTCATGTCAGTTAGGTTGATGTCGCTATTCTCAAACGCCGCCTTCAGCCGTCGATTGAGTTCAGTGGGGTTCACCCGTGGACTCGACTTGGAAAGACCGGACAGGAATGTTTCTCGCGGCACCTCGATTCTCTGGAGATTTCCCTTCGAGCCGATAAGCTGGATTTGCAGCCAGTGATCCAACATTTCCCTCCGCCTCTTCCTGTAGTCCTCCAGTTCGGAACAACGGACTGCTGCATGCACGAGGCGCGAACCTTCTCCAAGGGAGCGTATTGCCAAGTCCACCAGCTCTACTTCGCGCGCCGACTTGCTCGGCGTGCAATAGCCACTTGGATTCGAGAACACGATTTGCTGGCCAAGCACGTTCACCGACTCCGTGGCCGCGCTTTGCTGGATGACTGTTTCTTGGGCAGGCTGCCGACCCTGCGTGACTGGCGCGGCAGTTGGCGGTGAATGGACGGGAACAGCAGCGGTGGGTGCTTGCACAACCGGAGTCGTTGTCGAGCGGGCGGGCTCGTTCTTGGTCGAGTTGATTAAGACGATGAGCAGAAGCCCGATTCCCAAACCGATGCCGACCATCCACTTGCCGGTAGCCACATCTGGCGAGCTGTCGCTCTTTACTTTGGATGACGGAGGAACGGTTGAGGCGGACGGGGGGGCTTCCTCGGTCCGTCTGGGCGGTGGCTCCTGAATCGGAGCGGGCCTTGGTGGCGGTGTTGCTTGCGGCGCAGGCTTGCTGTCTGGACTGCCGTCTTCGACATCCGAGACGAGCGCCGAAAGGCCAGAGAAGCCTGTGCCATTACCCTTTTTTTTGTCGTCAGAAACCACGGCCCATCATCTCCGCTTCATAAGCGTATCTTGGTGTAGACGCCTTCGACCATGCAGTCGTCGCCATCTTCAAATCGCAGACTTCCAAAGCCGGAAGGTGCAATGGTCAGGTATGCGTCCTCGCCAAGAGCAAGCGATAGGCAGCTCGAGGTCTTGATGTACGAGTTTGTTCCGAACACCTCGTACCAGTCATCATCTTCGCGACTCACTGTCACCACATACTTGCCTGGCTTCTGATTCGCCACGCCGAACACCGTCCTCACATCGCATTTGTCTTTACTATCGAAGAAGATGACTTCCCCGCCGTATCCAGAAGACTTGAAAATCGCTTCTTCCGAGTAGGCGTAAACGTAGCAGTAGCGCGTTTGGATGATGATGTCCTGGCCATCTACCTTGTAGACGTTGCTGCCTTTCCGGGTCAGGCTTACCTCGTAGCTTTCTGCCTTCGCAGGCACCGCCTGAAGGCACGTCAGGGCTACAATCCACAGGAGAAGTGTGTTCTTCACAGCATCCTTCCTATTGCGCCTGGAAACTCGACAAGCGACTGTTCACCAGATCGAGCTTTGCCTTGTGGGCGAGGGGACGGTTGAAGACCCGGTTCTGAATTTGCTCAGAAACCTTGCTGATGGCGATGTACGCCATGCTCAATCCAGACTCGCGCTCGGACGCCTTCTTTTCGACAAAATCGTATGGGAAGTTCTCGCAAAACTTGTGGAAACCAGAGAATTGCGCGACGTCCTTCGTGAACGTGAAATCATCAGGAGTTAGTCGCGACCTCCGGGGATGGTAGAGATCGACAAACAAGATAAACCACTCGCTACCGTTGAATGTCACCGCCTCAAATACGTCCACAGTACCGATAGCTCCTATCCGATGAAATAGGATGCGCTGTCCTGACTGCGTTTCTAGTCTGGACAGATACGCCAGCTGTCCGATTGGCCCGTTGACCGGAATCGGGTTTGTTTCCGTGAGTCCGAACGGGCCTGAGCCGTTCGGGTCCTTGTCGTATGCTGGAGCGGACTCCAACATCGATTTCATCGCAGGATGAACGAGCTCGAGCTGAAACTTTTCATCATCAAGGATGCGATGGATGTGCGCGAGCGCTTCACGTAACGCCTTGTTTTCTTTATTGCCTCCGAATAGGTTCGATAGAAATCCCATATATGCAGCCCCCAAGGTCAAATAGATTACGTCATTGCAACAAATCGCTCAGTCGGCGCAACCCTGGCTTCTTAAATGCCATTCGGATGGACTGTTCCAGGATGTGCGTGTTCGCGACGTGAGTGTAGGAAATTATGACGTTTGTTTTCTTGTCGTCCTTGGACCCGATGCAGAACGATCCATCTGCATTCCAAATCTGAACCTGATCCCACGAGCACCGTACCTTTTCATTGGCACCCAGAAACTTATGTTTCACCAAGGTAATGCCATCGTCGTGGAGGAGCGCGTCTCCGAAATAGAGATCGCGCCCAGTCTTCAGGGCCTCCAACATCTCCCCGAGCAGACGGGCGCATACGGCCCGCCAAAGTTTGTCGATAAACTTGCTGTAGGTGTCCTCTTTCTTTAGCTCGACAACTGCCTCAGAACGTCTGTCTCCAAAAGCTATCGTGTAGGTCGTTCCCGTTGGCACGCCGTTGACGGAATGACGAACGCCACCCCAGCGAACCCGCGTGATCGAGTCCAAAGGAAAACTATGCCCCTTCCATGAGATACCGTCGGGCGAAATGCTGAGGGTGTCCTTGAACATCACGCCGACTTCAGCCCGATAAGTGATATCACGCGCCCACTCATTTTTCTGCGCTTCCGACTTCTTCCGATTCTGGAAGATATCTGCGAGCGCCTCTGAGTCCTGCTCGATCCGCTCAGCAACTTCTGGCAATTCGGCAAAGAGCTCCTGAATTAGTCCAGTAAGTCTCTGCGACTGAACGAGCATGTCATGCTCGTTAAACAAGTCGATCGCAAGACTACGGATGGAGTACGCGATCGCGTGGCTCGGCTCATGCTCGATACCCCTGGCCTTAGCACTTAATTGAATTGGCTGCGCAACCTTGTCCCAGTTGCGCGCAACCGCTTCAAGCTTGTCCACAAGGGGCTTTACAACACCCTCGCCTGCCTTTGCAGAGTCCCTGGCCGCCTTAATCAATTTTTGTGCGTTCTCCGCCTCCCTCTGGAGGAAGCCTTGCGTCTCGACGGCATAGCTATCCACGAGCTCGTCGATCAGCTCTGGCGCGTGGTCCTCACCTCCGCAGGTAATGCCATCAACTGCCAGAGTCATCGCCTCAACCAATGAAGCTGGCGGGAGCCTATTTAAGGCATCTTTGATGGCGTTGCGGTAGTAGCGCTTCCGCTCTGACAACTCGGCCTCGACCAGCTCGACTCCCTTGACTTCAGGAAAGCCTGAGACCGAGCGATCTTCGTTGATGTCGCGCAGTACCTGCTCTGCCGACAGGTCATCAACAAGGTGAGCCACTTCCTGAATAAACTCGGCAACGTTGTCTGCCGAATCGTTGCCATCCACTGCCTCGAAAGCTGCAGCGAGCAAATTCAGGTGAGCCAGTGTTGGCAGGCCCGATTCCGCTCGAATTGACATCGGGTCTGAATGCAGCGCGGTAACAATCTGTGCGGCCTTCCTCGGCGAGACACCGGGCAGCCATGACATTTCAGCGCTTAACCTCGTTCTGGGGCTAGTCAGGTCCGATCGCGCCTTTTGGCATGCGTCATGATCCAACTCCAGCGACTTCTCCTCAGCCAGCTCAACGATGCGCCTTCGGTCATCCCTTGCGGTAACACCGAGCAGCGCGAATGGATTCTTCTGAAGGTGCGAGGCATGGAGATTGCGCTGCCGCTGGGTTCGCGATGGGCTGGGCTCTGGTCGTGAAGTAGGTCGTGTATCTGCCCTCTCGTTTGCTGATTGTGGCCGCGCTCCCAGCATCGCCAGCAGTTGAGGGTCCTTGAGCGCCTCGCGGGCCTGACGAAGCAGTTCCTCCGAAACCGACAGCTTCAGATGACTATGGATTTCATGTGCCAGCACACTCAACTGCATCTTCGACGAAAGATGTTCAGAAAGCACAAGCGACAGAGCAAGATCACTTTCCGCTCTGGGCGTTGTTTTGCATGACCCGCACTGGGTCAGAGCGCCAAACTTTTCGGCGCCACAATTGAAACATATTGAATTGCTCATCTATGTCGGCCCACCGCTAGTTCCTCAACCTTGCCAGCTGGCGCGACAGACATAAATTGTATGCTGCTGGACCATTGACATACTTGTCCGTGGAACAGGCTGCCTCAATGGACTGCCGGTCAGATGCCGATAATCTCGACAGATCAGGTCCACTTCCTTGTCGATCTAGGGCCACTAACTGCTTGTTGAGGCAGCTGTTGTACGATGCAGGACCATTCACATATTTATCTGTTGAGCATGCAGCCTCAATTGATTGTCGCTCCGAGCTAGAGAGCCGCGATAGATCAGGACGCCTACTCTGCCCAGAAAGCGCTGTCAGCTGGTTGGTTAAGCATTTGTTATATGCAGCAGGACCGTTTACATATTTGTCAGTCGAACACGCCGCTTCAATTGACTGAGTTTCAGCACTAGATAGCGAGCTAAGGTTTGGCCTGCGAACACCAGCCATAAGAGCGGCGGTTTGCCTATCTAGACAGGCGCGGTACGCCGCCGGACCATTGACGTACTTGTCTGTCGAACATGCCGCTTCTAAGGATTCACGCTCTGGCCTTGAGAGCTGCATTGGAGCTGCGCTTGGTGCGCGCCTTTCCGCAGCAAGCGCCTTCTGTAGTAATGCCTGCGTCGGCACACCATCAACAGCAGTACCGATATCTCGCTGAAACGCCAGAATTGCCGCTCGCGTTCTCTCTCCGGGCAACCCATCCGCCGGTCCTTCGTCATAGCCAAGTGCATTCAAACGCTGCTGAATGGCTTGAACCGTGGCATCCGGCGATGGGCGAACTGGTTGAGGTGTTTGCGCAGGAGTCGCTGATCTCGTTGCTGCTGATGGGCTACGAACGAATCTACTTCGACCCTCGGCCTGCAACTGACTGCGGTATGGTTCAACATCTCTTTGGGCACTTTCGAGCGCACCCTGCCGGTAGCGGAACTCACCGCAACGGCTGTTGTAATCGTTGACATACCCATTGAATCGATCGACGTCAGAGTCCGCGTAGTTGTTGAGTACGGTTTCCGCAGCGTCCAGCCGGATCTTCTCAGCCAAGCAGTAGCGGATCTGAGCCGTCGAAAGCACATTATTCCGACCTATTGATGGCTGAGCCTCGACTGGGCGGCTCGGTGTCTGCGGCTGTGCGGCCGGCTGCTGCCTAGCCGGCGTCGGTGCTACGGACGTTGAGGAAGGCGGAGGAGAATACCTTGATCTCGATGAGCTGTTGTCATCTGACTGGTTGACAAGCCAGATAACGCCAATTACCGCAAAAATTCCGAACAGCCACTTGCCGGCAGCTGAACTACCTGAAGGCTGCGCAGGCGCTTGATAAGGCTGCTGGGTTGGCTTTGGCTGATCTTGGCGGTCCGGGCGAGCAGCCGGTGAAGACTGTTGTGTCGATGAGCTCGGGACTTCTCTTTGCTGCTGTTTAGACGTGCTAGCTACCGTGGCGTCAACATCCGACACCATCGAAGATAGGCCTGCAAAGCCTTTTCCATCACCCTGTTGTTTTTTTTCTTCTTCTTCAGATGCCACGTCCTTGCCCTCAAATAAAGCCTATCCGACGCTGCGCACCACCTTCACGCTCCCTGGCGGGAGCCGCATGCATCGCTGCCAGAAGGCTGGCCTGATCCAGCCGCTCCTTCCGGGAGCGCGCAGCGAGCCTTGCGCCTTCCCGCACGACGAAGGCGACGTCGGACAACGGCCTTCCTGCCAGCTCCCGGGCTAGCGGTTGGGAGTCCACATCCTGCTCCTTTGGCAACGAGGACAGCAGCTTGTCCAGCAACGACCGGACCTCGATCTCGCTCGCAAAGTCCACCTTGACGATATGATCGAAGCGTCCCCGGCGCTGGATAGCAGGGTCGATCATGTCGATCCGATTTGTCATGGCGATGATCAGAACCTCGCTCTTTGCCGCCTCCGGAATGCGGCGAAGAAACTCGGCCACTTCCTCGACGCGGTGATGGCCTGATCCCATTTCACGATCGGCAAGAAACGCTTCCATCTCGTCAATCACGAGGACCGACGGTGCGTTCTCCATTGCATTCTCGAACACTTGCGCGACCTTCTTACTGGTTTCGTGGATGTAGGGGCTAGCCACACTGGATGCGTCGATTTGGAAGCTCGGCCATCCGAGAAAATCAACCAGTCGCTCGACAGCGAACGTCTTGCCCGTGCCCGGAGGGCCGTGCAGGATCACCGCAGATGGGAAGCCGATGCCTAGCGCCTTGTAGCGATCACGATTCAATACGATGTCAACGATATGCTCGTTGAAGAAGGCGGCTAGTTCTGGCCTCCCAGCTAACTCAAAGACTGTAGCTGGAGGCCTCTTGTCAGCCTGAGCCTCCTTCTGCTCTGTACGCTCAACTGGCACAGTGTCTGATCGAGAAGGCAAAACCCGAACTCTGTCAGCCGGAATCACCTCAGCGACGTCGAATCCTGCTGCCTGGACTACGTCCTTGAGGTGGCCAGCGCCGAGCCAACTCATTGTCTGTCGAAGTCTCCGGAATGATTTTGCCGAGACGCTGGCTCCACCGGTCAGCCAAAAGCCGAGCACAACATCGTCGTCCGTCCTGGAACTGATGCTGTAAGTTGGAAGAAGGCGGCTGATCTTCTCGACGTACAAGGCATCTTGCAGAGGTGACTCTGGATCAATCTCTCGTGTTGCCTTAAGCGCAAGCGCAAACGACAGAGCCTCGGCTTTCGTATCGGGAGACTTGCCTTCGGTGACCGGGCAAAGAAGCTGGCTCGAACCGCAAGAAATCGCCCAAAGACGCTGATCCCCGAAGTCGAAGAAGCTAAAAAGCCCCGGATCGACCAATCCGGTCTCGATCCAGCGACGGGCGAGCTCGTCGTGTGCGACCAATGCTCGCCCATTCCCTTGGGTCTCGAAAATCTGCCAGTTTTTTCCCTCGAACATTGCAACGCGCGCCTTTGCGCCGTCTGGCAATTTGTACCCAACAGGGAGCCAAGCATCGAGGGCCATAAGGTCAACTCCGCACGATATTTGCGCCAGCCATCATTTCATCGTCACCACCTGACCCGATACGCACTGAGTCAAGATGTGCGACGACCGCGCGCAACTTATCGATGTCGTTTGCCTTAAGTGCCTCGGCACCGGTGACGACCAATTGCGCGTGCTCTCTTGCGTCCGGGAACAGGTACGCCTCCTGGGCCAGCCATTTGAAGCGATCGATGACGAACCAGTCCTGGCGCCAGAGAATCACGAAGTTCTTTCCGCGCAAGTCGTCCAAGTGCGACTCAAAGTCACCACTGTTGTTGTCGATCGCTCGCTGCGCGGTCTTCACGAGGTTATCGAAGGCATTAGCCTCCGTGGGGCGAGCGTGTTCACGCACTGCTTTGTCGAAAAACTCGGCTGCCTTATCAAGCTCAAGCTGGCGGATATCCTTCAAGTGCTCCTTGCGCGCAAGAGCCAATAGTCGTTTTGCCTCCTGCACGTTATCCATTGCCTGCTTCGCGGTTTCAGGGTCGGATTCACCGCTTTTGATCGATTCTGCTTGCTCCAATTTCCCTCGCGCTTGATCCAGGCGGGGGTCGTCAATCTTTGACGCCATCTCCTCAAGTCGCTGAAGAGCGTGTTCCGACTGCTCCTCGACGAGCTTCGAGGCCTTTGTGTAATCTATTTGTCCGTCCTGTCGGGAATAGAAGTTACGACCACTGTAGAATGATCCACCGATAGAAGGCACAGAGACTTCCATCATGATGTTTCCGGAGTCCAGTACTTCGTAATCGCAAATCAATTCGGCGCCAGCCGCGATCACGCCATCATCAAAGTCAGACCCCTTGATTTCGAACATCCCGATAAAGCGGTTGTCATTAATTGGATCAGAAATCTCACCTTCCCAGAGCTTGAACTTGATTGATCCGGTGCTGCCTGCCTTGAGTGACTCTTCGGTCTTGAAGGTCTTCTTGCCCTTCTTTGGCAACTGATCACCTTCGCGTACCAAGTAATCTAAGACAGGTCGCCCGCCGAGTTTGTCGCGGGCTTCAACGCCAATCGAGTGCGACGCTGGAATCGCATCAATGCTGGCAGCTGTTCGCGAGATAACAATCTTGTCGTCCTGAAGTACGACAGGCCCACCCTTGGAATCAAACACGAAGACCTTAAAGGTGTTTTCCCCGGGCTTGGCAAGGCTAAGCTCAACGGCGACACTGTCCTTGAGCGCAATGCGACCTGATGACCAGCCGGTGTCCAGACTGTCAATCTGGAACTCAACGCCTGCCGCAGCACTCCCACCAAGCTTCGCCACAATCTTCGCTTTCGAATCCGGCGTCCGCGCGATGTAGTTGAAAGAGAGAGCCAAAGCGCCGCCTGTGCTGAGCGCTCCCCTGGCACTCTTCCGGCCACGGCTCTGCGAAGCCCAGTCAATCGATTCAGCAAATACGGCCGCACCCTCTGCCACAGCCGTCATGGGATTCACGTCCGTGGATGGCGCGATACCGAGCTCAAACGCAACTCGATCACGCAGCGGCTTATATTGGGTTGGCCCACCAACGAACACGATGCGCTCGACATCGTGAGGGCTCAGGCCCGCTTTCTCCAAGGTCTCGCGAGCAGATTGAATCGACTCATCAACCTTGCTCGCAATTAGTTCATCGAGAAGATTCCTACTGAAAGGAATGTCGACATATATCTCGGCGCCGGATTCATCACTCACGCCGAGGTCAGATTCCGTGAGGCTGATGACAGATTCTTCCTTCGCTGACAGTTCGATTTTTGCCTTTTCCGAAGCCCAAAGACACATTCTCAGCAATGACTTGTACTTTTGATTCGCGCTGAAATCTTCAGGGAGATCAAAGTTCGACTTCAGCCATGGCTTGACTACGTTATCGAGAATTGAACGATCGAAGTCTGTGCCACCGCACATTGCGACACCGCCATGAGCAAGCAGACTCACCCGGCCGCTGATGCTTTCCGCAATGGCAATGTCTAGCGTTCCCCCGCCAAGGTCGAAGACTACAAAAACGCCGTCACCTTTCCGCTGCTTCATCACACACATGACAGCTGCGACAGGCTCTTGCATCAACGCAACGCTACCGAGGCCTGCCATTTCCGCAGCAGCCAACGTTGCGTCCTTTTGCATCTGATTGAACGCGGCAGGTACCGTGATCACTGTCCCGGTTTCGCCACCGTTTCTGAGTTCCTCTGGCAGATAGCCGAAGCACAGCTTGAGAATTTCAGCCGAACACTCCTCAGGGGTCATGGTGATATTGACAGCAGCCATCTTTACCGGGGTGCTGGTCCCCATCATTCGCTTGAACTTGGTGGCCGCGTTATCAGGGTTCTTCGCTGCGCTATCGTATGCGCGCTTACCCAAATATTTGTTGCCTCGCCTATCAATGAAGATGGCAGATGGTGTTACATCGTTTTGCTCAGGGCTCTTGTAAAGGCGCACCGACTCACCGTCGTAAGAGCAGATTGCGCTATTCGTTGTGCCGAGATCGATTCCAACGTACTTCATGCGTGCACCTTCCTAAGCATCACCGTGCCCTGTTTCCGTAAGCCCTCAGGGCCCATGATGATTGGCTCGACCATTTGATCGACCAGCAACTGATCATCAGGGCCAAAATCCCCGATGTTTAGCGCGGATGCTGCCATTCCTGGGTCGAACGGCTGGCCCTCGACGTTCACGAGTTTCAACCCGCTAGCGTCAAGACTTTCTTCAACCTTCTTCTGAAAGTAGCGGAGCTGGTTGACGTATCGGCCAGCTTCGCCTGCATCCAGCTTGTTAACGACGCGAGAGAACAGGCGTGAAAAGCGCCAGCTTTCGACGGCTATATCGATTAAAGACCGCTCCAGCTGGTCATTCGTACCGCCTTGTTCAGTCGTCATTTCTGCTCCCCAGTATTGGCAGTCTCGTCATCAGACGCTCCATCCTCCGACTGCCGACGTATCCATTGATCAATTTCCACTTTAGAAAAGCGCCACGCTCCCCCGACCTTGAACCCAGGAATCTTCTTGGCTGCCGCCAAGCGATAAACCGTTCGCTTGCCTACCTTGAGGTAGGCAGCCACGTCGTCGAGCGTGAATATTTCGCCAGTCTCGTCTTTCATCGCGTCCTAACCCGCTCTAGCGGCTTGCAACAGTTGTGATGGTAATCTTGGCAAGAATACGGCAAACTTGATCATATTTGAACAGATAAATGGTAGGGCGCCGCATGATCGAGCCATCGACCCGGCTTCAGGCTGAGCGGGGTGCAGGCGGCCACCTGAAAGACCGCCCTTAATGACCCCGGGAGCAAACAGGATGAGCGGCAACCGCTGGGACCAGCCGGGTGTGCCCCACAAAGGGTGGCATTGCGTGAATGTGGTCGACCTGCGGGCCGACGGCGAGCCGGCGGACGAAACCGATTACGCGACCTGCCAGATGTGCGGCAACGAGAAGATCCGCTACGTCCACATCATGGAGCACCCGGATCTGGACGAGAGCCTTGAGGTCGGCTGCGTCTGTGCCGAGAAGATGAGCGACGACTATGAGGGGCCGCAGCGCCGCGAAGCCAAGCTGCGCAACCGGGCCGCTCGCCGCACCCGTTGGCTACAGCGCAAGTGGCGGATCTCCTCCAAGGGAAACAGCTTCCTCAACATCGAAGGCTACAACCTCGTCGTGTATCCGACGAAGACTGGCCGTTGGGGCTACAAGATCGGCGATCGATTTGGGCCGAAGACGTACCCGACTGCGAGCGAAGCCAAGTTGGCGCTGTTCGATGACTTCTGGGCGGCAACTCAGGATGACGAGCGGCTGTGGGCCAGCGACTGAACAGGGATATAGATTCGATGCCGCATGACTCACCAAGCAACACACCGCGAGACAGCAGCCACCTGCTCAAGGGCAGGAGGCCGGATCTGATCGAACTGATCGCGGCTACGCTTCATTCGGTGAAAGCGTATGACTTGCCAGCTGAATGCGAGCGACTCGGATTGGCTACCGGGACGGGCAGCGAAGCGCACTCTAGCAAGCGCGCGTACGTGCGAAGTCGCCTCCAAGGACTGAACAATGACCAGCTTCTCCAACTCGCACGTCAGGTCGAGCAGGACCACGTCAGTTTTTCGCTGCGCGAATTCCTCCGACTACTGGAGGAGTCGAGCGACGCCCAGACAGTCACTGAACTCACGCGGCGCACGATCCTCAAGGCGCTGAACGACGTTGATCTCTTCGGCGAACTCCCGCTGGTCGAGCAGCTGTCCAAGCTCTGGCCATTGCCTGAAATGCGTGGTGCAGATTTCGAGGCAAATCTGGAGGATTCCGTCCTAAGGCACTGCGTGAGCAACGAGGACTGGACGAATGTTGAATTGCTCGAGGTGGTGGGCGCACTGAGCTGCTCCCGACAACTGTTCTTCAAATTGCTTGAGGCGGTCGTCTCCCCGAATGCCCGCAGAGGGAAGGAGCAGACGCAACTCGTTGACACACTGAATACTCTCCTCAAGGTGGACAGCTTCCAACTACGTCCATCTGGGAGCATCTCGGGACATTCGGTGTTTGCGGTGACTCGAATCAGTCGCGGCGTATCTGGCGCGCCCAAGAATCTGATCTTCGCCTCGACGGGCCCGAAGCCCGAGATCGTCATCCAGGATGCCATCAACAACGACATCCGAATCGTCCGCAATGAAGAGCACTGCCTCGTGTACGACCGCCCGATTCACGCCAGCGGGCTTACCAAGGAGGAGATACTCTCATGGTGGCAGGAACGGCAAGGCATCCAGGACGAATCAGAAGCACGGCGATCGCTTTCTCAACGTCTGATGGCATCCCTTGCATCGGACGGCGAGCGAAACGTATTCAGCGTCTACTATCGGGCCTTCAAGGAACTCGGCGATAAGCTGCCAGCCCTCATTCCACAGGTCTATCTGCATTACGACCCGTACACGCTGGCACAGCTCGGCGGGGTTGGACGCTTGTCTCGGCAACGTATGGACTTCCTGCTCCTGTTTAGCGACGCAGGCCGTGTGGTTGTCGAGGTTGACGGATCTCACCACTTCGCAGAGGACGGGAAGCCGTCCCTTGCCAGGTACGCGTACATGGTGGCGGCCGATCGTGACCTCCGGCTCGCCGGGTACGAGGTCTATCGTTTCGGGGCCAACGAGCTCACCGGCCACGGGTCGGCAGAACGGATCGAAGCATTCTTCCGGCGCTTGCTTCGGAAGCACGCGGTCCTTCCCGGGGCCGGTTCGGCTCAGTGAAACCATGCCAACCGATCCGGAGTTTCGGACGCGGGTTCAATTCCGCAAATGGGAATCGAACTGACGTCCTGGGTGATGCGCTTGGCTGGTGACCTCAGCTGGGCAGAACTGGTAGGATTGCGAGCAACAGGGGCCGGATTCCGCACCTTTCCGCAGGAGTTCGCAGCGGTTGTAAGGCGCTGAGTTACATAGGTTTGGCGCAGGGTTTCACCCCTCCACCATCTCCCCCCGGCACCGTTCTCGGTGTCGGGGTTGCCGAGTTCAGGG
>ERZ888423.2244-NODE-2244-length-14764-cov-7.119383_pt1 | contig 14764 bp, 12 predicted proteins | sample MGYA00520523_ERZ888423 | MGnify/ENA primary metagenome ERZ888423 (study PRJEB32303, sample SAMEA104408611) | aquatic metagenome | biome: Brackish water; feature: Pelagic; material: water | place: Baltic Sea | collected 2014-06-08T10:24:00 | depth 30,27 m ...
TTTCAAAATATTTAAGAAATTAACCATCACCAATCTGATTGCGTAGAAGTTCAGATGATGATGACTCATGTTCGGGCAAACACCCCTAGGTATTTACTTACTGCGCCACCAGTTTGGCCACAATAAAAAACGCCCGACTTGACGCATCAAAAGGGGCGTTTTGTTGGGCACGACATAATTTAAGTGAATCTTTAAATTATGCGTGCCACAAGGCCATACGATTACTCAGCAGCAGGTGTGCTATCTGCTGGGGCTGTTGGTGCAGCTGGTGCTGGAGCGACTGCTGGGCCACCCTGCTCTTCAATGCCACCAATCGCTTTAACTGACAAACGTAAACGGCCTTTATCATCAGCTTCGATGATTTTGACGCGAACATGCTGACCCACTTTCAATACGTCATTAATATTGGCAATGCGATAGTTTGCAATTTCTGAGATATGCAACAAACCATCTCGACCCGGCAAGACTTGAACAATAGCACCAAAATCAAGCAAACGTAACACGCTACCTTCGTAGACTTGACCCACTTCAACATCGGCGGTCAATTCTGTAATGCGACGTTGGGCCTCGTGGGCTTTATCGAGGTCAGCGCTTGAAATAACAATGGTGCCATCATCTGAAATATCGATGTGGGTACCGGTTTCTTCAGTCAAGGCACGAATGGTTGCACCACCCTTGCCAATCACATCACGAATTTTTTCAGGGTTAATTTTCATTGACAACATGCGGGGAGCAAAAGTTGACAGCTCTTGACGAGAACCATCGATTGAATCGCGCATGATACCTAGAATATGCAAACGGCCTTCGCGAGCTTGTGCCAATGCGACCTGCATGATTTCTTTGGTAATACCTTGAATTTTGATGTCCATTTGTAAAGCAGTGATACCGTTTTCGGTACCAGCCACTTTGAAGTCCATGTCGCCCAAGTGATCTTCATCACCCAAAATGTCAGTTAGGACTGCAAATTTTCCGTCTTGCAAAATCAAGCCCATGGCAACACCCGCGACGTGATCTTTAACGGGTACGCCTGCGTCCATCATGGCTAAGGCGCCACCACAAACAGAGGCCATTGATGATGAACCGTTTGATTCAGTAATTTCAGACACCAAACGAATGGTGTACTGGAAATCTTTGTGGTCTGGCAACAAAGGCACCAATGAACGCTTAGCCAAACGACCATGACCGATTTCTCGACGCTTAGGGGCACCAAAACGACCCGTTTCGCCTGTGGCAAAAGGAGGCATGTTGTAGTGCATTAAGAAACGATCGCGATACTCGCCGGTGATGGCATCAATGATTTGCTCGTCTTGCTTGGTACCTAAGGTGGCAACGACCAAGGCTTGCGTTTCACCACGAGTGAACAGGGCACTGCCGTGCGCACGAGGTAAAACACCTAAGCGAATACTAATGGGGCGAACCGTACGGGTGTCGCGACCATCAATACGGGGCTCACCACTTAAGATTTGGTGACGAACAATGGCTGACTCAAGGTCAAATAGAACGTTTTCAACTGTGACTTTATCAACTGCAGGCTGCGCATTTTGAACCGCTTGTTCAGCTAATTTAGCTTGCACATCGGCGTAAACCGCACGCAACTTTGTGGTGCGCTCTTGCTTTTCGCGAGTTTGGTAGGCTACGGCCAAACCCTCTTGCGCCAAAGCTTTAACTGAAGCAATAAATTGCTCGTCACGGGCGGCAGGTTGCCAGTTCCACTCAGGTTTACCGGCATCACGCACTAAATCGTTGATAGCATCGATAGCGACTTGCATTTGGGTATGACCAAACACCACGCCACCTAACATGACTTCTTCAGACAACTGAAGGGCTTCAGACTCGACCATAAGCACGGCGGCTTGGGTGCCAGCAACGACTAGATTCATTTTAGAATCAAGCAATTGTGTTGCGGTTGGGCTTAAAACGTATTCATCGTTAATGTAAGCGACGCGTGCAGCACCCACAGGGCCGTTAAAGGGTATACCTGAAATGGCCATAGCGGCCGAGGCACCAATCATGGCGGGCATGTCTGGGTCGATTTCAGGGTTAACTGACAAGACGTGAATAATGACTTGAACTTCGTTATAAAAACCTTCAGGGAATAACGGACGTAATGGGCGATCGATTAGACGTGAGGTTAAGATTTCTTTTTCAGTTTGACGGCCTTCGCGCTTGAAAAAGCCACCTGGAATACGACCGGCAGCATAAGATTTTTCAACGTAATCGACAGTCAATGGGAAAAAGTCTTGACCCACTTTAGCCGTACGTGCGCCAACTACTGTCGCCAAAATGACGGTGTCTTCAATTGACACCACCACAGCGCCAGATGCTTGGCGTGATATTTCACCCGTTTCAAGGGTGACGGTATGTTGACCGTATTGAAATGATTTGGTGACTTTGTTAAACATAAAACAATGTTCCTGTTAAATGAAAAACCGTGCCTAACATGACAGATTGTCAAGCATGGCACGGTTTATCGTGATACTAAGACCCCGTGTATAAAATACGCTGAGGAAGGCCGAGCCAATTACTTACGCAGACCGAGGGTTTCAATCAATGCGCGGTAGGCGTTTGGGTTACGACTTTTAAGGTAATCAAGCAATTTACGGCGACGGCTAACCATACGCAACAAACCGCGACGTGAGTGATGATCTTTCATATGAGCTTTAAAATGCCCAGCCAATTCGTTGATGCGTGCGGTAAGTAACGCAACTTGCACTTCTGGTGAACCGGTATCGCCTTGAGCGCGCTGAAATTTTGAAACAATTTCTGCTTTATTAATATCGACAACTGACATACGTATAGACCTCTGTGAACATGCGCCAAGGCTGAGGTGCCCAAGCGTGAAGGATGAAAAACATAATATCTTGGAACTAACTATGGCATTATAGCGTAATAGTACTTAGGTTAAAGTGAATTTTAACTTTAATAGCGCTGTGCATCATGTCATCAATTTGTCTTGTAAGCAGTGTGTTGCTGCCTTTTAAACCTTATCGAGCCATGAATTCAGTCTTTAATTTAATGATTCTCAACGCTAAAGCGACCAAACTGAACTGAACTGAACTTAAGTTAATTAAATGAGTCTTTACTTTATTGCTTGTCAGTCTGAACACGATTTTTCCATTCTTTCAAGCACCCATTGCGCGTTAAAAACTTAAAAAAAGGAAACCTTTAGTATGTTTACGAAATTGAAGCTTGGCCTAAGCGCCGCCTGTCTGTTGACCCTAGCTGGGTGTGCACAAATTACAAGCGTGCCCCCTGGCACTTCGCTTAAAGTTGTCGAAAAACAATTTGGCAACCCTGCTGTAACGTGTCATGGCCCAAATGGCACCTTGCGAGCCGTTTGGTCACAAATGCCTGACGGTGAATTAGCTTGGGCCACCACCGTTGATGCAAAAGACAAAGTGGGCACGTTCACTCAAATTATGTCTGTCAAAGCATTCGATGTACTTAAGACTGGCACTTGGCCGTCTAGCCAAGTGCGTTGCGAATTTGGGCCTCCTGCTGCTGTACGTACATTTTCAGATAAGCCCAATCAATCTGTATGGGAGTACCGTTTCTTAGACGAAACCGACAACTACATGATGATTTTTGTTAACTTTGAAACGGCTACCAACACAGTATTAAGTTTCTCAGTAGGCCCTGACCCAGAGTTGAATGTTCACTTTAACGGCAAATAATTACCGAGGCCTTTCCAAAACTCACGATCATCTTGTGTAATGAGTAAGCAAATGTTAAAGGTCAGTCAATGCAAATAATCAGTTATTTAAAACCCGCTCTGACGGCCCTCTTTATTCTTGGGCTGTCAGGTTGTACAGTCATGACTGACATCAAACCTGGTACACCTTTAGCTGAAGTAGAAAAACAGTTTGGCAAACCCACTACCACCTGTCAACTATCAGGCGGTGGGCAACGCATGGTTTGGTCACAACAACCGTCTGGCCAGTATGCCTGGGCCACTGATGTTGATGCAGCGGGTCGTGTTGGGTCTGTTGATCAAATACTTGATGATCGTGAATTTAATAAACTCAGTGAAGGGGTATGGACGCCTGAGCGCGTTCGGTGCCAATTTGGTCCACCGGAAAACATATCTAAAGTTGGGTTAGAAAACGATGTGAAAGTTGTTTGGTCATATCGTTATCGACAGCAGAACACCTGGTACATGTTGATGTACGTATTTTTCGATGCCGATGGCAAAAAGGTCATTCAGCATTACCCTGGGCCAGACCCTTGGTATTTAGGCAATGATGGCAGTAATCGTCGTTAAACCCTAACGCCTGCCTCAAGTCATATCACGTGTTTTAGCTTTCTGCTTCTGTTTTTGCTTCAGCTTTCAAATGCCTAGCTTTGCGTGCCCTTAAATACCACATAACCCAGCCAGACAAACCGTATGCGATAAAAAGTATAAACAATACAACGGGGGGGTCGCTTGATATAAAAACAAAAGTGCCCACTACCACCAACATGGCCCAAAACGGAACGCTACGACTCAAAGCAAAGCTTTTGCCGCTGTAAAATGGCAGATTAGTCACCATGGCAATGCCTGCGTAGAGGGTGAGGGTGAACATGGTCCAACTCAACACGGCTGGGTCGATGCTTAAACGGTTATCTTGTACCAACCACACAAAGCCTGCCACCAATGCAGCGGCGGCGGGGCTGGGCAAGCCTTGAAAGAATCGTTTATCAACGACTGCAATGTTGGTATTGAAGCGCGCCAAACGTAACGCTGCACCGGCCACATACACAAACGCTGCCAACCAACCCCAACGACCCAAGTCAATCATTGCAAACTGATACGCCACCAAAGCTGGTGCGACACCAAATGAGGTCATGTCTGACAACGAGTCGTATTGCTCACCAAAAGCTGAAGTGGTGTTGGTTAAACGCGCGACCCGCCCATCCATACCGTCAAGCACCATGGCCACAAAGATGGCAATGGCCGCCAATTCAAATTTTCCACCCATGGCTTGAACAACTGCAAAAAAACCCGCGAATAATGCAGCGGTCGTAAAAGCATTCGGCAGCAAATAAATGCCACGATTTCTTTGCTCAGGGTCGCGATTTAAAGGATTAGCCATATTTGCAATTTTAAATGCCTAGTCGAATGGAACTACTTTAAAAGTTCTAGGTTAATTTAAGACATCTTACTCGGATTGAGAAACCTGCTCGGGTAACTCTGCTAAAACAGTACTGGTTGCACTAACTTTGTCACCAATTGCGACGCGTGGGCGAGACCCTAATGGCAAATAAACGTCTACTCGTGAACCAAAGCGAATAAAACCATAACGTTGGCCTCGAGCCAAAGACTGACCCACTTTTGAGTAACATAAAATACGTTTAGCCACGAGACCTGCAACTTGAACCGCTGTCACGGTATCACCACGTGCCGTTTTTAACACCATAGCATTGCGTTCATTTTCAAGTGAAGCTTTGTCGAGCGATGCGTTAAAGAATTTACCAGGGAAATACTCAATGTGCTGCACCGTACCGTCGACGGGTGAGCGGTTACTGTGCACATTAAACACATTCATGAAAACACTGATTTTTAGAGCACGTCGCTTAGCATATGGATCATCGACTTCAGCGACCACAACAATGCGACCATCTGCTGGGCTGATAACCGCTAGTGGGACTGAACTGCCTTGACGCTGAGGGTCGCGAAAAAACTGCAATACAAATATTGCGATGACCCAAAATAAAATGGACCAAGCTATAGAAAAGTAGGTGACAACTAGTGCAATGGCCACTGCAATTGCTAAAAATGGCCAGCCTTCTCGGGCAATGATGGGATGGGGGTAGTGTGGAGTTTGCATATAAGGCAGAGATTAACCTAAAAAAGCGCGCCCATGGGCGCGTTTTAGACTAAACCCAAATAGGGTTGGGAAACATACTAGATTTAACTTTATTTAAGATCAGTTTTTACTTTGATCAACCAATTTGTTTTTAGCAATCCAAGGCATCATGGCGCGCAACTGGCTGCCAACTTTCTCAATTTCTGAATTGGCATTGATGCGACGACGTGACATCAAAGTCGGTGCGCCAGCTTGATTTTCTAAAATGAAGCTCTTAGCGTATTCACCTGTTTGAATGTCAGTTAAACATTGGCGCATTGCAGCACGCGTCTCATCAGTCACAATTTTAGGGCCGGTGACGTACTCACCATACTCGGCGTTGTTTGAAATTGAATAATTCATGTTGGCAATACCGCCTTCATAAATCAAGTCAACAATCAATTTTAATTCGTGTAAGCACTCGAAGTAAGCCATTTCAGGGGCGTAGCCACCTTCAACAAGGGTATCAAAGCCCGCTTTAATGAGCTCAACTGCACCGCCGCACAAAACTGCCTGTTCACCAAATAAATCAGTTTCTGTTTCTTCACGGAAATTGGTTTCAATGATACCTGCACGGCCACTACCAATCGCTGAAGCGTACGATAAAGCCACATCGCGCGCAATGCCTGAATTGTCTTGGTGAATCGCTACTAGAGCGGGTACGCCCCCCCCTTGCGAATAGGTGCCACGTACAGTATGACCTGGCGCCTTAGGCGCAATCATGATGACGTCAATGTCAGCACGGGGTACGACTTGGCCGTAATGTACGTTAAAGCCATGCGCAAATGCCAATGCTGCACCCGCTTTGATGTTGGCATGTACGTGATCACGGTAAACCGCGCCAATGCTTTCGTCAGGCAACAACATCATTACTAGATCAGCGGCTTTAACTGCATCGTTGACTTCAGTGACTTTGAGGCCTGCGTTTTCAGCCTTTTTCCATGAGGCACCGTCTTTACGTAAACCAACGACGACATTCACACCTGACTCATGCAAATTCAATGCATGGGCGTGACCTTGTGAACCATAACCAATGATGGCAACTGTTTTGCCTTTAATGAGGGACAAGTCACAATCTTTATCATAAAAAACTTTCATGTAGGGCTCCAAATGAGTGTGTGCAACAACTAGGCTGCGAATCAAACAAGTTTATGTATTTAAATAACTCATTAAAAAATTGAACAAACAGTTCATTAATCTAAGCAGCTAAATAAAAATTAAAAAATTAAATTAAAAAATCATATGCGAAGAATGCGCTCACCACGGCCAATACCAGAAACCCCCGTTCGTACAGTTTCAAGTATGGCAGTGCGATCAAGCGCATCAATAAACGCTTGTGTTTTAGTTTGATCGCCCGTGAGTTCAATGGTGTAAGCTTTATCAGTGACATCGATGATACGACCACGGAAGATATCGGCTAAACGCTTAACTTCTTCTCGCTCTTTACCCACCGCACGCACTTTAATCAACATCAACTCACGCTCAATGTGTGGGCCTTCACTTAAGTCGACTATTTTAACGACTTCAATCAGACGATTAAGATGCTTGGTAATTTGCTCAATAACGCTGTCTGAACCAATTGTCGTTAAGGTTAAGCGTGACAAGGTAGGGTCTTCGGTCGGCGCCACGGTCAAGGTTTCGATGTTGTAAGCTCGTGCTGAGAACAAACCAACCACCCGAGACAATGCACCCGGTTCATTTTCTAATAAAACTGAAATAATATGTTTCATGTTGTTCACCTTACAAGTCTTCAGAGCCGAGCAGCATTTCAGTCAAACCTTTACCGGCTTTGACCATAGGCCACACGTTTTCTGATTGATCGGTGATGATGTCCATAAAAACAAGGCTGTCTTTCATGGCAAGGGCTTCACGCAAAGCGCCCTCAACATCGCTTGGTTTATCAATGCGCACGCCAACGTGACCATAGGCTTGAGCTAAGGCGACAAAATCGGGTAATGCGTCCATATACGATTCAGCGTAGCGTGAACCATAGTCAATTTCTTGCCACTGACGAACCATACCCAGATAACGATTATTTAAACAAATAATCTTAGGCGTTAGATTGTATTGTTTGCAGGTTGAAAGCTCTTGAATATTCATTTGAATCGAACCCTCACCCGTGATACAAGCAACAGTCGAATTTGGGTTAGCCATTTGCACGCCCATGGCATACGGCAAACCTACGCCCATGGTTCCCAAACCGCCAGAGTTGATCCAGCGACGTGGATGATTAAAACCATAATACTGGGCAGCCCACATTTGATGTTGACCCACGTCAGAGGTGATGAATGCATCACCTGTGGTGAGTTCGCACAACTTTTGAACCACGAACTGGGGCTTAATCAACGTGTCAGACAAAGCAAACTTCATGCACTCTTTGCCACGCCAAACGTTAACCTGTTTCCACCAGTCGGCCAGAGCGGTTTTATTCTGTACATGCTCGACTGACATGGCTTCATATTGAGCCATAAAGTCAGTTAACACGTCTTTGACATCACCCACAATCGGAATATCGACCTTAACGCGCTTAGATATAGAGGACGGGTCAATATCTATGTGAATAATTTTACGTGGATGTTGTGCAAAATGCTTGGGGTTTCCAATCACTCGGTCATCAAATCGCGCGCCAATAGCTATCAGCACATCACAATGTTGCATGGACATGTTGGCTTCGTACGTGCCATGCATGCCAGGCATACCGACAAACTGAGGGTCGTTTGGTGAAAAGGCACCTAAACCCATGAGTGTGTTGGTGCAAGGTGCGCCCACCAATTTGACTAACTTCGTTAATTCGGCTGACGCGTTTGACAAAATAACGCCACCGCCGCTGTAGATCATAGGTCGCTCAGCTTGCAACAACAACTGCACGGCTTTCTTAATTTGCCCTTGGTGACCTTTCACAACAGGCTGGTAAGAGCGCATCACAACGGGTTCACGGTTTGGCGCATATTTGGTACGCGCAAACGATACGTCTTTAGGAATATCAACTAAAACTGGGCCTGGTCTGCCGCTTTTAGCGATGTAAAACGCTTGGCGCATAGTTTCGGCTAAGTCTTTTACATCGCGCACTAAGAAATTATGTTTGACACAAGGACGCGTAATACCGACCGTATCGCACTCTTGAAAAGCATCTTGACCAATGGCGTGCAAAGGCACCTGGCCACTGATGATCACCATCGGTATGGAATCCATGTACGCGGTGGCAATACCTGTGACAGCATTGGTAACACCTGGGCCACTGGTGACCAAACAAACACCTACTTTTTCCGAAGAGCGAGAGTAAGCGTCAGCAGCATGCACGGCGGCTTGCTCGTGACGCACTAAGATGTGTTTGAATTTATTTTGCTTAAAAATTGCATCGTAAATGTACAGTACAGCACCACCTGGGTAGCCGAATACATGTTCGACGCCTTCTTCAGCAATACAGTTGACGACGATATCGGCGCCATTCATTTCAGTCATTATATTTCCTTTCATTACCGGTTTTTATCACGCTGGTTGCCTACAACTAACAGCTTGAAAAAGCTGCCTTTGTTAAGCTAAAGCAAACGTTCCATCTTCACACGCCCGGCGCTTTCCACCCCACAGGGGCCGGCCACCCGAACGCATCAACACTTCAGCGCTGCCTTACCAACCGATTTAACACGCGCCCACCATTGGGCACTCTGGATCGAAACGGAGTTATCGACCACACGTTTTTGACGGGGTCAACGACACATTTAACAGTCAAAGTACCAATCTTAGGTTCAAAACGGTCTTTCAACTACCCACCTTAGCCCAAGGTTTTGATGCATTGATGGTCGTTTAATGTAGTACTTTCCCGAGTTTCTTGCAAATCGTGATTAAATTTCGACTATGCGCATGCCCTTAAATATGTCGACTGTTCGACGCCTCATTTACAGCCACCACTTTTTAAGTGGTATTCGCCGTGGGGTTTGTGTTCTTTTTGCGTTTGGCCTCGTTACCTATGTCTTTAACGATACAGGCAGTGGCTTAATAGCCGGCTTGGGTGCCAGCTGCGTTGCACTGATAGATCAAACAGGGCATCTTAAGCGACGTATATTAGAAATGTTGTGGGGTGTCTTACTCGGTGGGTTAACTGTCGCACTAACCGGCTTTGCAACCCCCTACCCCGTGATTTTAATTGGGGTGGTGATTTTTCTATGCTTTGGTTTGTCGATGTTGCAAGCATTTGGGCCGCGTGGCGGGGTCATCAGCTTGGCCTGCCTGTTATTGATGACCATCACGATGCACACGCCGTTGAGCATCTTTCAAACGTTACTACATGTTTTGATAACTATGATTGGTGCGATTTTATATGTCGCCAGCTCACTGGTCGTTGGTCGCCTAACACAGGTGCAAGAAGAGGAACAAACCTTAACAGCAGCTTTACTAGCCACGTCCGACTATATTGAGCAACGCGGCCTCATGTACGACCCTGATACCGATGTTGACGAAGGCTACAACACCCTGATGCAGCGCCAATCAAAAATGATCGCTGGTCACCAAGCTGTTCGTGATGTTTTATTACCAAATATCAGTGAAAATAAACTCAATCGTTCAACAAAAAGAAAAATGACTTGGAACGTTTTTGTTGAAATGGTGGGTTTACTTGATTTGTTTTTAAGCACACAAAATGATTACAAGTTTATGCACCGAGATTTGGCAAAAAGCGACTCACTTATATTTATTCGTGATGCTTTATTTAAATATGCAAACGAAATAGAGCGTCTGGCAGTCATGGTAACCCGCGGCACACGCTTCACACATTTCACTCAAAATACGGGTGCCAAAGCTGAATTGAGAGCCCTTGATTATGAACTGGAAAAAATGCAAAGGCGTGGCTTTGACTTAACTCACCCAGAAACCTTTAGCATTTGCACGAGGGTGCTAAAAAGGCTTAAAAGTATTCAGCGTGCGCTGCTACGAATGCGTCAACAAGTCGGAACGGATCGATCTTTAGCCGTACTCGAGGCCAAGCATTTGCAGCACCTTCCCCCTGAAATGCTGACCCACCACGAATATCGATTGGCTTTAATTATCGACAATTTACGTTGGTCCTCATCTGTTTTTCGTTTCGCGTTGCGTTTGAGTACTGCCTTAGGGGTGGGTATGCTTGTGGCAATAGCTTTTCCAATTTTGCAATCGCATAGTTACTGGATGCTGATCACCATTATTGTCATCATGCGACCTTCATTTTCAACCACCAGCCAACGTAATAATGCTAGGTTGTTTGGCACGGTTGCGGGTTGTGGCATGACATTTTTGATTTTATCGTTTACACAAGACCCTGTTTTATTGACAGTAGCCTTGGTCTCTTGTTTGATCATTGGGTCAGCCTTGACCTTATTAAACTATTTAACTTCATCCTTTTTTACAACCATTGCTGTTTTACTCGCGCTTCAATTTTTAATACTTGATTCGTATCAATTAGCGGGCGACCGTGCCATTGAAACTGTTGTAGGCTCAATGGTAGCGTTTGGTTGCAGTTATCTTTACCCTTGGTGGGAGGCCAGATCTATTTCCCGATTTGCACAAGCCGCCCGTGAAGCCAATGCACAATATTTAATAGGGGTAACAGAATGGTTGAAAAATCATCGCGTTTTTTCAACCCCCCCAACTTCTGACAGTCATTTAGCAGACATACCACAAGATGATTTAAGTTGGCATCTTGGTCGAAAAAATGTTTACTTAGCCTTGAGCAACTTTACTGACTCACTACAACGCATGATGCTAGAACCCAAAGCAAAGCAAATACACGTTGCAGAATTTAATCATTTGTTGATACAAAACCATACATTAGTTTCACGCACATCCATTATTATTGAAACTTTATTTCCATTGAATCATGTGCCGCTTCGACTTGTTGGGTACTTAGAAAGCATGGCACTGGCCATTCAAAATAATGACTTAAGTTTGGCTCACTCTGAATTGCCTGAAGGTATTGGAACAGATATGAGTTTGCCTGACATAGAATATTTATTCACTCAACTGCGCACGACAATTGAACAAATTATTTTAGAAAGTCAATCTATTCATCAAAGTTAAATTCGCATTACAAAAATATATTGAACTAATTAAATGAATACAACCCATCCAGTACTTGTATATTAGTTTTATTATAAAAGCTTAATAAACTTTCTTTTAAGGTCATTTTTATGAAAATTGCAGATATTCGAGCCAACGCTTACTCGATGCCTTTTGTCAGCCCCTCTTTCCCTAAAGGGCCTTACCATTTTGTGAATCGAGAGTTTCTAATTATTTCTTACCGTACCGATATTGACGCCTTGCGTGCAATGGTGCCCGAACCCTTAACCGTGGTTGACCCCATTGTAAACTTTGAATTCATTCGTATGCCTGACTCATCGGGTTTTGGCGACTACACAGAGTCTGGTCAGGTTATTGCCGTGGTTGACGAGCAAGGGCGTCATGGTGGTTACACCCACATGATGTATCTTGACGACGAATCACCGATTGCGGGTGGTCGTGAGCTGTGGGGCTTCCCTAAAAAATTAGCATCACCCAAACTGGAAGTCGCCTCTGATACGTTATTGGGCACACTGAATTACGGCCCGATTCGCATTGCAAACGGCTCAATGGGCTACAAATATGAAGCCCTTGATTGCAAAGCTGAACAAGAAAAAATGGCTGCATCGCCAAACTATTTGTTAAAAATCATTCCACACGTTGATGGCAAACCACGTATTTGTGAATTGGTTCGCTACTACGTGCAAAACGTTACCGTTAAAGGCGCCTGGACTGGCCCTGCACGTCTTGAATTATTTCACCACGCCTTGGCACCCATTGCCGATTTGCCCGTACTTGAAATTGTGGGCGCTAAGCACTTAGTTTGCGATTTGTCTCTTGGCTTAGGCGAAGTGGCATTTGATTATTTGAAAGCTTAATTATTATCTACGTAATTTAAAGAATGACTCAAACTACGTTAATGCTTGATCGTTAAGACGTGAGTTTCAACGTGTGAATGTTGATAGGTTAATTTTTAAAAAGCTTTTTTTAATTATAAAGTCATCGTTCAAAGGGGCATGTTAATCGTTTGATCAACATGCCCCTTCCAACTCTACAAATAGACTGAATGAATTTCTTTTAAAGTGCAGCTTTAGTCGCTACTTTAGTCGCTGTATTGGCAACTTTTTTAGCAGCAGGTTTAGAGGCTGGTTTTGCAGCTATTGATTTTAGCGTTGCTGGCTTTGGTGTTGCTGGCTTTGGTGTTGCTGGCTTTGGCGTTGCTGGCTTTGGCGTTGCTGGCTTTGGCGTTGCTGGCTTTGGCGTTGCAGGCTTTGGTGTTGCTGGCTTTGGCGTTGCTGGCTTTGGCGTTGCAGGCTTTGCATCTACTTTACTGACAGTTTTGGTTGCTTGCTTTGAGGTCGCCTTTGATTCAACCTGCGTCAATATACTTTTTTCTAACTTAACATTGAGATGATCAAATTGTGAAGTTTTTTCTCGGTTTCTGGAATTAAACTGACCTGTCGAATTGCGCTTATGCGTATGAACGTCAAAGGTAACAAAGTTGTCACCTTCAGCAGGCATATCTAAGCACTGAGGGTGAGACAACGTTTCGTGCATGTCATGCAAACCCGTTTGCCAATGCATATGCATAGTCTCTGCACTGAATTGATAATCTTTGTAATGACCTTCAGTTTGCTTGTTTTCGTAAATCAGATGTATAACGTTAAAGCGTGCGCCCATCATATGTTTAACCATATGGCCAAACCAAGGGTCAGCTTCACGTACTTTTTCAGGTATGCGGTCAATCGTGTCAAGTAACGCTTGACGCATCGTTTGCACCAAATTCACGGTGTGAGTAACCGTTCGGGTACGACTAGAGTATTGAATGTCTTTTAAACGCTCAGTGACCTGCATAACGTCAGTAGGCAAAGGCCCATGAGCGCTCCATACATCGACTTGGAATGCGAGTGTATCTTTGCGCGGTACTGAGCCTAAAACATATTCAAGTGGAGTGTTAGAAACACAACCGCCATCCCAATAATATTCACCGTCAATTTCAGTAGCAGGAAAGCCTGGTGGTAATGAACCAGAGGCTAAAAAATGCTTAGGTGTTAATTTTATATCATTCGTATCAAAATAGGCAAAGTTACCCGTTGCTACATTGGTGACACCCAATGACACTCGTGTTTCGCCACTATTTATACGATCAAAGTCAGCGAATTTTTCAAGGGTGCTGATTAAGGGTGACGTGTCATAAAAACTAGTCGTGTCGGGTGCACCACCACCTGGGGCCATCATGCGAGGTTTAAAGAAACCCTCTTGGCCTTGCATAATAGCGTGCATAGCTGCCATAGAGCTAAGCATAGATTGGCCCATACCCTGCATCATGTCGTTCATAGGCGTCATCATTGCGTTCATAAAACCCATGGGGTTTGCAGATGCAAAATGGCTTGGCATAAAACTCGCCGTTAAACTGGGAGGGGAACAAATAGTATTCCAAAAGTCATGCAAACGCTCGACACGTTTTTCAGGTGCATTACCCGCGATGATGGCGCAATTTAATGCGCCAATTGAAATGCCAGCAACCCAATTAGGTTGAATACCACAATCGACAAGGCCTTCATAAACACCCGCTTGATAAGAGCCCAGAGCACCACCGCCTTGTAATAACAAAGCAATATGGGGGTAATTTGGTAAATCAACTTTCTTTGAAGCCATGATAAAAAGTTCCCTCTAGGTACTGCGGTGAAAAACGAGCTTATCAGTCGTAGATTGATCAGGCTGGTAAAGATAACCTTCAAGATCAAAACCTTTTAGGTCATCAGGCGTTTTTGCTCGATTAGTGATGGCATAACGTGTCATTAAGCCGCGAGCTCGTTTGGCGTAAAAACTAATTATTTTAAATACACCCGCTTTGCCCTCTTTGAACACACATTGAACCACACGCGCATGAAGTGCGCTGATGTTGACTG
>ERZ888423.2247-NODE-2247-length-14753-cov-10.597836_pt1 | contig 14753 bp, 15 predicted proteins | sample MGYA00520523_ERZ888423 | MGnify/ENA primary metagenome ERZ888423 (study PRJEB32303, sample SAMEA104408611) | aquatic metagenome | biome: Brackish water; feature: Pelagic; material: water | place: Baltic Sea | collected 2014-06-08T10:24:00 | depth 30,27 m ...
TTCAAGCCAGGTGCGTACGGCGTTTCGTACCGCTGGGACCGCTGTCGTCATGGTTAAAGAGTAGTGCCGTCTTAGCGGCAGAGTTCCTAATTAGCTACATCGCGACGAAGGAACAGGATTGATGCAACTAATGCACCTACTGCAACGTAGGCCCCACCTGTGGCCAGCGCTTGGGTATAGGGCACATCTGCACTGCCGCCTGTAGCAATAATCGTTAATTGTGAACCGGGTAACCATGACTGAGTTGAGTTCTCAACCGCGACCAATAAGTTCTCAACAATTAACAACCACAAAACTCCAAAGGAGATCCCGCTGATCGGTGAGCGTAAAAGAAGGCCTAAGACCATTCCAATGATTCCAAAGCCCACCACTGAAATAGTGACATTTAAAAAGGTTGTATAAATGAATTCAATACCCTCACTAGAGAACCACAAATCAGTTGATACATCCACAGTTGGTGCAAGAACAACAGAAGTTCCAATACTGATAATTGCTGAAAAGATAATCATGATCAGAGCAAATAATTTCATGGCTATCAACTTTCCCAACAAGATCTTCATCCGGCTTGGTTGACGTACCAATAGATTGCGCAGGGTTCCATATGTGTACTCCTGTGCAGTTTGTGCTGCGAAAACACATAAGGCGATGATTCCTAAAAAGCCTCCTACATTTGCGAAGCCTTGCACACCACCACTTGCAAGAGCCAATACTTCTCGGCTAATTACCTGACCACGATCAGCGTTTCCTTGAGGTGAGTCAATCAGTAGATACAAAAGTGCAGAAAAAAGTCCACTGAAGAAGACAACTGCGCCCATTGTCCCAAGAAACAGGGTTGGGCGGCGTAACTTGCGAAGCTCTGCTCTAATGACATCTAACATTACTTATCCCCCGTCATTTCAAAAAATGTTTCTTCAAGATTTGGAAGTTGTGGAGCAAGTTGTGCCAAGGTAATACCTGCATCGAAGGCAGCCCTGTTAAGTGTTGGTGCCCATTCTATTGGAGCAGAAATATGAACAGCGTCATCACGAATAACGGCGTGATGACCAGATTTTTCTGCAATCTCTGCAATATGTGAAAGATCAGCGTGATTTAATGTTTTGGCAATAATTATTGGTTGCTGCTTGGTCATCAGATCTTCAATAGGACCAGCAAAGACAATCTCTCCCTTGCGCAACATAACTATATGATCACTAATGATTTCAAGCTCTGAAAGAAGGTGTGAGGAGACAAATACTGTGGTTCCATCATTTGCAAGATCGCGCAGTAAGGCCCGAACCTCTTGAATACCTTCGGGATCTAAACCATTTGTTGGCTCATCCAACATTAGTAATTTTGGTTCTGGCAACAATGCAGCTGCAATACCTAAGCGTTGCTTCATGCCCAATGAATAAGTCTTGTATTTAGATTTACCACGATCACCAAGACCAACTTTTTCTAGAAGAGTCTGAACTCTTTCCGCTGGAAATCCTCCAAGACGTGCAAGCACCATCAAATTTTCATGGCCTGATAGGGCTGGATAGAAAGCTGGGCCTTCTATCATCGCGCCAACACGACTTAAGTACTTTTCTGGATGTTCTATCGGCTCACCGAGAATGTGACCATGACCTGTTGTTGGGGTGATCAGACCCAAAAGCATTCTCATCGTTGTTGTCTTGCCTGAACCATTTGGGCCGACAAAGCCACACACAGTTCCGAGAGGAACTTCAAAGTTGATATGTGAGACCGCCAAGCGATCATCGTACTTTTTAGACAGATCCGAGACTGAAATTGCAGTGTTTACCATGCCCCTTACTCTGCCACAATTCCTCCATGGACAAAAAACCGTGGGGGTATCAACCCCGCCCGGAAACACTGGGACCTGACTGGGAGCTGCATCCGCAAACACATTCAGTTCGTGCTGGTCTTGCTCGCACCGGATTTGGTGAAACCTCCGAAGCGCTATTTCTCAACAGTGGTTTTACATACTCTTCAGCTCAAGAAGCCTTTGATTCATTTGCAGAAGAGACAGATCATTACCTGTACAGCCGTTTCCACAATCCAACGATTGCGATGTTTGAAAAGCGTTTAGCTGCAATAGAGGGCGCTGAAATGTGCGTTGCCACCGGCTCTGGAATGTCTGCCATGTTTGCATCCCTTGCATGCTTAGTAGAACAAGGTGATCACGTTGTTGCTTCAGCTGCGATGTTCTCCTCCTGCCATGTTGTTATTACAGAGTTTCTTCCTAAATGGGGAGTAAGTTTTGAGTTGGTAAAGGGAAATGACCCGGCTGTTTGGGCAAAGGCTTTAAGTAAGCCCACCAAGGCTGTCTTTATTGAAACACCAAGTAATCCATTACTTGAAATCGTTGATATCGCCATGGTGAGCGAACTTGCTCATAAGGTTGGTGCAACTGTAATTGTGGACAATGTTATGGCTTCTCCAGTTTTACAAAAGCCTTTAACCATGGGTGCCGATGTTGTTATGTACTCAGCTACAAAACATATTGATGGACAGGGACGAGTCTTAGCTGGTGCCTTGTTGGGATCTGCTTCATATATCCAAGACAAGCTCTTGCCATTTGTTCGTCACACTGGTCCCGCCCTCAGTGCTTTCAACGCGTGGGTGCTTGTAAAATCTTTAGAAACAATGCACATGCGTGTAGAAAGCATGGTTTCAAATGCACAAGCGATTGCAGAGTTCTTAGAGAAGCAACCTGCAATCAAATCTGTGAGGTATCCAGGTTTGAAATCACACCCCAACCATGAGTTAGCGATGAAGCAAATGAACAAGGGTGGCGGATCCACCATAGGCATTGAATTCAAAGGCTCACAGGATGAGGTCTTTGCCTTTATGAACAAGCTTCGCGTAATTGATATCTCAAACAATTTGGGTGATAGCAAGTCATTAATTACCCACCCATCATCAACTACACATCGACGATTAGCACCGGAGGTTCAGGCAGATATGGGAATTACGCCATCGGTACTGCGTTTGTCAGTTGGATTAGAGCACTCAAGCGATTTAATCAAGGATTTACAGCAAGCTCTAGCTAAGTAGTTGTGCAACAACCAACAGAATAGATAGCAAACTTAAATAAGTTATTGACCACTGGAAAATCTTTCCAGCAACCTTTGCATACTCTGCAGAGCTCTCTTTAAGTCCAACAAGTTGAACCGCAAAGACAAGACCCAGCACAACGGTTATAGCAAGTGACCAGGTTGGTAAGGCTGCTGCGAGGATTAACCAAATCGATGATGCAATCATCAAAATTGTGTAAAACCACATCTCTTTAAGAACACGTGCCTTTGTAGCCACAACTGGAAGCATCGGTGTTCCGGCTGCCGCGTAATCATCCTTGTACTTAATTGCTAACGCCCAAAAATGTGGTGGTGTCCAAAAGAAAATTACTAAGAAAAAGGCCCATGCAGTTAATGACAATGAATTTGTAACCGCCGCCCATCCAATCAGAACAGGCATACAACCTGCAGCCCCACCCCAAACTATGTTTTGAGCTGTCCGTTGCTTAAGCGCCATGGTGTACACAACCACATAAAAAACTATTGCAATCAAGGCCAAAAATGTTGCTAGCGCTGTTGTAAAGATCCAAAACAAAACAAGTGAAAGTAATCCAATAAGTGTTGCAAAAATACTTGCATTTTTCTTTGATATTTGCCCTGTAACAACTGGACGCTTAGCTGTTCGCGCCATTAATTTATCTAGATCACTTTCAATCACCATATTAAAAGCGTTTGCACTTCCGGCAGCTAAAGTGCCGGCAAAAATTGTTGCTAAAACTAAGCTTAAATCTGGTAATCCTTCAGCGGCTAAAACCATCGCAGGTAGTGTTGAAACGAGTAAGAGCTCTACTACTCTTAACTTCATTAGATCGAGGTATCCCCGGGTAGCACTGCTCACCCGCCAAGATTACTAAGCCTTTGGATCTACGCCTCCCAGACCTCTCATAGGGATATTAGTTACCTTGATCTCAACAATGAGATAGGCCAAAAATTACGGGGCTGGAGAAATCTCTGCTGGAATATTTGGAGCAGCAATTCTCCCTAGAACTCGATCAATCGCAGCCCGTGCCCGGTTAAGGGCGGTATTTCCACGTGGAATGTCATCAGCCAGGGTCACAAAGACATACTCACGATCTGTGGATTGAACATATCCGGCTAAAGTTGCAGTTCCATTTAGTGTTCCAGTCTTTGCTCTGACCAGCCCAATAGCCGATGGAGCTGTTGTAAGAAAGCGGCTACGCAGTGTTCCTGAAACTCCCCCAACAGGCAGACCTGAGTAAATAACTGAGTACTTTTCATCAAGACGAATCTTGTAGAGAAATTCAGCCATGAGTTTAGCTGTGACCCTATTTTTACGAGATAACCCACTTGCATCGGCAACAACTAATTTACTTGCATCAATCTGCATCCCTGCTAGGACATCACGGAAAACCTTGTCAACACCTTTACTGCTCATGCCATAACCAGCAGCTTTTGCTGATGATCGAGCCAATCGTTCTGCAATCACGTTATCACTCCACAATAAAATCCAGTCAATAAGGGCTGCAACAGTCGGAGAGTTTTCTGAAACCACTTGTTCCCCCAAAGCCATGAGGGTTTCATCATCAGATACCGATTTAAAGCTTGGCTTAAATCCGCGCTTGGACCAGAACGCCTTTAGGTTAACAACATCCCTTGAATATAAGTTGCTGTAAATGAGATTGTAATTCTTGAGTGACCCACCATTAAAGGCTTTAACCGCCTTAATGGTTTGAAACCCCATATATGGAAGAGATGCACGGCTCATCTTTCGTGCCGTTTTATGATCCAAACTCATCCAAGGATCAAATGAACCTCGAATGATCACCGTTTTGATTTCAGGGTTAATGTTTATAGTTGTATTAAAGGTTGATTGCACATCTAAATATTCAATTGTAGCTGCAGCGGTTAGGAGCTTCATCACAGATGCTGGCTTACGTTGTGAAAAAGCATTTTTCTCATATACAACTTGGCCCGTACTTCCATCTATTACAACCATTGCTGGATTAGCAAGTCTTTGATTTTTTAGAAGTTCATCAAAAACTGCAGGAATAGAAGTTGGGCCCAGAGCGGCGTTAGCGGGAAGTGCAATAGCGCTCAGAAAAAGCGAGCCCAGGATTAGACGAAGGATTAAGCGCATCTTTTCTTACTAGCGCCAAGAAGCAATAACAATATTTGTAATGGTCAACGAGATCATCGTTAACCAAACATTTTTTGGTAGTTCTGGCTTCTTAACATTTTTGTAGCCAAGGGCCAAGATCACAACCAAAATCACAAACTTGATTCCAACCGTTACATGGTTTAACTCTTCATCAGGCTTTACATTGTTATGCAAACCAACCAAAACCAAGCCAGCAACAAGAGCTGTCAACCCTGCGTGAAGAACTCCGGGGTTTAATGTGCGAGGAGATTTCTTCCACTGAAGCAGTAGCAGAGCCAAAATGCCTAGAACAGATAGAAGATGGATTACATACGCGACCATGTTGATAGCTGACATGTGTTCAGTTTAGAGTGCATACATGTCTTCTCCAACAACCCCCGCCAGTATTGGCCCAGGTGAATTTTTCCCTGTTGTTGGGGTTGGGCCACATGAAAAGCCCTGGCCAGCAGGTGAACAGTTTGATCCCGAATTATTACTGAATGGTGATCGCAGAAATGTCTTGGATCACTATCGTTATTGGACGGTAGAAGCGATCGTTGCAGATTTAAATACTAAGCGTCATAAGCTACAGATTGCGATTGAAAACTGGCAGCACGATCTCAATATTGGATCAATTGTTAGAACCGCAAATGCTTTTAATGTCTCAGCCGTCCATATCGTTGGAAAGCGAGACTGGAACAAACGTGGTGCAATGGTTACCGATCGTTACTTAACTGTCATGCACCATCCAACTATTCAAGATTTTGCAAAGTACTGTAATGAAGAAAAACTGCCGATAATTGGAATTGATAATGTCCCAGGTTCTAAGCAGTTAGAGTCAGCTGATTTACCTGAAAGTTGTGTTTTACTGTTTGGACAAGAGGGTGCAGGAATGTCCGATGAAGGAATTGATGTTTGTGAGGTTTTGTACGAGATTAATCAATATGGTTCGACTCGATCAATGAACGCCTCTGCTGCTGGTGCTATCGCGATGTACCACTGGGCTTTGCAACACCTGCCACGCTAAGAACTTAGTTTTGCTAGCAATCCATCTATCGCACGTTCAACCATAGCTAAAGTTGCTTCATACGCTTCATCACTTTGGTTGTAAGGATCCGGTACCTCCAACTTAAAGTAATCAGCTGAGTCTGGATCGATGCCTTGTAGCTCAGGATCAAAACTTCTTAGGTAGAAAACCTTTGAGCGATGCTCATCACTTTCTGCTAGTGACATAACGTTGTGAAAATTACTGGAGTCCATAACCAAAATCAGGTCATGAATAAAGAAATCATTGCTCGTAAACTGTTTAGCGGTGTGCTCGTGCTTGTAGCCAGCCTTTTCCCAGATCTTTTTGGAAGATGGGTGAGGCCCTTGGCCAATATGCCATGCACTTGTTCCGGAGCTATCAACGGTGATGACTGGAGATTTAACCCCATTGGTTTTATTAGCTAATACCGCAGCCGCCATAGGTGAGCGACAGATATTGCCCAAACAGACCATTGTGATGCTGAGTTGTTCGCGGTCCTTAAGTGAGGAGATCACGCTCAGGTTCATCCTCCAACGCCTCTTGAACCGACTTTAAGCGACGCTCGATCTCATCGGCCTCATCAATTCTGCCCTGCATACGTAAAATCTTTGAGATACGGGATTCGATATCAACAATGAACTCAAAATCCTTAGGCTCATCCTCACTAACGATTGCTAACACATTTTCTAAAGTTGCCAAACCTTCATCATATTTTTCGAGCAAGATCTGAGCTTTACCAAACTCAAAGGAGGCAAAGGTTTCACGGCGGTGATCATGTCCTGTTTCAAAAACATCGACAGCTTTGCGAGCGGTTTCTAGTGCAAGTTCACCCTCACCTAATTCGATCAGGCAGGATGCCATTTTCTGATCGCAACGGGCAACATGAATCACCTCTTTGTTGCGCTTAAATAATGATCGCGCTTCTTTGAAGGCTTCAATCGCCTTTTCATAATTCTTTAACTCGCGTTCAGCGCAACCAATTAAGTGAAGATCATTCGCAGCGCCAATTTCATTTCCATCGACAAGATGTTCTTGCGCACACTCATTCATTGTTTCTACAACCTTGTCGTACTTCTTGGATGAGTACCACCACTCGCCAAGTGTGCAGGCAAGCTCTAAGGCGATAGGAGATTTGTTTTCACGTAAAATCTCAACAGCTTTACTCATTGCGGTAGCGGCTTCATCCATACGCTTGAGTTGATTTAAGTTGTAACCGATCGCTGAATAAGCCTGTGCTAATCCTTCCGATGAAACAGCGGCGCCAAGTTGAGAGTAAATATCACGAGCGGTTTCCGCCAGAGCGAGCGCTTCATCGTATTGACCGCGAGCATAGATCCGCGCACTTAATTCATAATAAGTACTGGCACGTTCTTCACCTTCTACCTCTGGAATTCGATCCCAGAGCATCTCTTCAGTGACGAGCTCTTCCATGCCTTCGTCTTCACTCATGGTTGTGACCTTATCTTTAGAAGGTGGGTCTGGGCTCAGGATTTGGGTGCAACTCAATGAATTCTCAGGAACTCGCCTATCTGTTGCAGGTGCGAATCGTTTGCATTAACCTTCTCCTATGCATATTCCTGATGGTTTTCTCGATGTCCAGACCTCTGTCATCTTCACAGGCCTATCGGCTGCAGGAGTCGCTGTAGCCCTAAAAGGTGCCCGTTCACAGCTGGATGAAAAGACCGCACCATTAGCCGGCCTCACAGCTGTCTTTATCTTTGCGGTTCAGATGCTCAACTTTCCCGTTGCTGCAGGAACAAGTGGTCACTTGATAGGTGGTGCGTTGGCGGCGATCTTAGTTGGCCCCTGGGCTGCAACATTGGCCCTGACAATAGTTCTGCTGATGCAAGCATTTTTATTTGCCGATGGTGGATTAACCGCTTTAGGTGCGAGCACATTTAACATGTCAATTGTTGGTGTTTGGATTGGATACGGTGCATTTCTTTTGGTGCGCAAGATTCTTCCGAAGAAGAAAGCTTCGATTCCCGTTGCTGCTGCGATTGGTGGCTTTATCTCAGTTCCGATGGCTGCGATCAGCTTCACATTGCAATATGCAATGGGTGCAACGGCAACCTACTCGACAACCACAGTTCTAGGCGCGATGGTCGGAACACATATCTTGATCGGAATCGGCGAAGGTTTAATCACCGGTTTAACAGTCAGCGCAGTAATTGCAAGTCGTAGTGATCTGGTTTATGGATGGAAGAACAACAATCAGAAGTTGGAGATAAGAAATGCTTAACAACCGAAGGTTTTATATAGGTGGTTTTGTTGTATCTCTATTTCTAGCCGGAGTTGTCTCTTTCTACGCCTCATCATCACCAGATGGTTTAGAAAAAGTTGCAGAAGATATTGGCTTCATTGAAACCGCGAAGGAAAACACAAACGCTGATGTTGCTCTATCAGATTATGGAACAAAGGGTGTTGACAATGAGCGTGCCTCAGTTGGCATCGCTGGTGTAATTGGTGTCATCGGCACAGCAGTTGTTGCAGGTGTTGCCTTCAAATTAATCGCTCGCAAGCCACGTACGGTGAAGAATTAAAGTTCAAGAGGATAAACATCATCACGGTCATGATGTTGGAGAAAGATTGTATCTCCACCGTCATACCGCGATACATGCCCTGCCTTCACACCTAAAAATCATGGCGGCGATCTGCTTTATCCTGGTCGTTGTCTCAACCCCCGTTACTCAATGGGGAGCTTTTATCGCCTACTTCCTGTGGTTATTTATTGTTGTGAAGATGGCACAAATCCCATTTCCAACCCTTTTTAAGCGGGCTTTGATTGAGATCCCATTTATCTTCTTTGCCATATTGATGCCCTTCTTTGGTTCTGGCGAAAAGATTCAGGTGGGTCCATTTGATCTCTACCGCGAAGGCTTAATCGCAGGATCTGGAATTGTGGTTAAGGGAACCCTAGGTGTGATGACAGCGATCATCTTGTCTACATCAACTACAGCCCGTGAGATTCTGCGTGGTTTAGAGCGTCTGCGCCTTCCGGTTCTGATGGTTCAGATCGCCTCATTTATGTTGCGCTATGTCAATGTTGTCAATGATGAGATGGAGCGCATGAAGGTTGCGCGCGAATCCCGTGGCTTTGAAGCAACCGGAATTAAATCGTGGAAGGTTTTGGCCACCGCCGCAGGTGCACTCTTTATTCGCTCTTACGAACGCGGTGAACGTGTTCACCTTTCCATGTTGTCACGAGGATACAAAGGCGTTCTACCTCAAGAGCATCAACATAAGATCAAGGGCTCTGTATGGTTCATCGCCATGCTCTACCCACTTGTTGCCTCACTAATTTTTATTACTCAATTACTGATTGGAACAATTTAATGAATACACCTAGCCTAGAGATTAAAGAACTTGCCTTTGCATATCCCGATGGCAATCAAGCACTATACGGTGTAAACCTTTCAGTACAAAAAGGCGAACGTGTTGCACTGCTTGGTCCCAATGGAGCTGGCAAGACAACCCTTGTGATGCACATGAATGGAATCCACCCAACATCCCATGGATCTATCCATGTTGCAGGTCAACTAGTAGATTCAAAGAATAAGGATTCGATAAAAGAGATTCGTGCAAAGGTCGGAATCGTTTTCCAGGATCCAGATGATCAATTATTTATGCCAACGGTTGCAGAGGATGTGGCTTTTGGTCCTTACAACATGGGACTTCGCGGAGATCAGCTCAATAAAGTTGTTGATGAAGCGCTCCAGTTAGTAGGAATGCTTGAATTCCGCGATCGTCCCCCACACCACCTTTCCTTTGGACAGCGCCGACGTGTAGCTGTTGCAACGGTGCTTGCAATGAAGCCTGAAATCCTCGTTTTAGATGAGCCTTCATCAAACTTAGATCCAGCTAGCCGACGTGAATTAGCCGACATTTTGCGCTCTCTAGAGATCACAATGGTGATGGTTACCCATGATCTTCCATATGCATATGAGCTTTGTGCCCGTTCAGTTATTTTGAAGGGTGGGGTGATTGTGGCCGATGGATCAACCCATGAAATCCTTACTAATACAGCCTTATTAGCGGCTAATCGCCTTGAACTGCCCGTTGGTTTTTCCATTCAATAATCCACGGTAGAATTAAATCGTTGGTGCAACCGCACCAAAGTACTTCCCCCAAGTGCTGCACCTGCAGCACTACATGCGAGTCTTATTTTCGCCCTAGCCGCCAAAAGTGCGAGCTATACCCGAGACGCGCTTGTCGTCTCGATTGGTATGCATTTTCTATGTCTCTACAACCACGTACTAGCGCGCCCGGAAAAGCTCGTCGCGCAGCATCAGCAGGAAAGCCTAAGCGCGCAAAGAAGGCTGTTGCCTTTAAAGAAGCCGCTCCAAAGGCTCGTCATACGACTGCACAAAAAGCGGCTCGTAAGGGTGCAGCAGCTAAGCCATCAACTCGTCGTTACTCAGATGTTGATACATCAACTGCATCAAAGAAAGAGGTTCGTTTAGTCGAACGTTCAAAGTTGCGTGCAAAGCGTTACCAAGAGCAAACCGCTTCAAAGCCACGTCCAACAGAGGCTCCTGAAGAGCGCAAGGCACGTATCGAACGTTCACAGCGTCCAGATTCTCGTGCAAAGAAGTTTGTTAAAGAGCGCGAAGTTCGCGAATCAGCACCACGTGCAGAGCGAACAGAACGTCCAACGACTCGTCCAGAATTTAAGAAGACGTACAAGAAGGCAGAACGTCCAGAACGTCCAGCATTTAAGAAAGAGTCTGACACTCGTCCAACAACACGTCGCGACGCGGCGAAGGCAAAGATTGCACGCACCGATGATGGTCGTCCAAACTTTGAACCACGCAAGCGTGAAAAGTTTGATCCGACCCGTCCAAAGAAAAGCAGTGTTGCACCTGATACACGTGCAGCTAACTTCCGTGCCGAGCGTCCAGTACGTGATCGCCGCAATGAAACACCTGCGTATGCTCGTGATGATTTCAAGAAGCATGCAAAATCTCATTCTAATGCAGCGGTGGATTTTGGTGCAGATGACAACTACATTTCAGCAAACCTTGCAGATGCAAACCTAGTTGATGCGACTCCACTAACTGAGATCACAACAACATTTGCTGATCTTGGAATCGCGGCCCCACTTGTTAATGCTTTGAGCAAGCAAGGAATCATGCATCCATTTCCAATTCAGATCGCAACACTTCCAGATGCTCTAGCAGGTCATGACATCTTGGGTCGTGGACAAACTGGCTCAGGAAAGACCCTTGCATTTGGTTTAGCCCTTCTTAACAATCTCAATGGCAAGGTTGCAAAGCCTCACAAGCCATTGGCACTTGTTTTGACTCCAACACGTGAACTTGCACAGCAGATCGATGAGGTTTTAATGCCGCTTGCACGATCAATTGGTCACGAATCAGTTGTAGTTGCTGGTGGAATGTCATACTCAAAGCAGATCACTGCAATGCGTCGCGGAACAGCAATCTTGGTTGCTACGCCTGGTCGTTTAATTGATCTACTTAACAAGGGTGAGGTTCAATTAGATCAACTACAAATCACCGTTCTTGATGAAGCAGATCAGATGGCAGATATGGGCTTCTTACCTGTTGTTAAAGAGATTCTTGATCAGGCAAAGCTTGATGGTCAGCGTCTACTTTTCTCTGCAACTCTAGATCGTGGTGTTGATTCATTGGTTCGTCAGTACCTGAAGAACCCAAAGACCCACTCACTACAAAATGATCGTGCATCTGTTTCAACAATGGAGCACTACGTATTGGTGATGAACCCAACTGATAAAGATGACATCACAAATCAAGTTGCGGCTCGTAATGGAAAGACAATCTTGTTCGTAAAGACTCAACGCGGTGCAGATCGTTTAGCTGACAAGCTGGCTCACGCTGGTGTTCCAGTTGGAGCGCTGCACGGTGGAAAGTCACAAGCGGTTCGTACACGCACATTGGCACTCTTCAAGGAGACGGCAAACGCAGCTCTAGTTGCGACAGATGTTGCAGCACGCGGTATTCACGTTGATGGAATCTCACTTGTGGTCCATGTTGATGCACCAACAGATCACAAGGATTACCTACACCGCGCAGGTCGTACAGCTCGTGCGGGTGAGGCCGGAACTGTTGTAACCCTTGCAACCACACGTCAGCAAAAATCGATTGGTGGACTTACACAACGTGCAGGAGTCACCCCTAAGTTTGTTGGGGTTACACCATTGAGCACTGATTTAATGAAGATTACGGGTGCACAGGAGCCATCAGGTATTCCTTACATCGTGCCCATCGTTGAAAAGTCAGTACGTAGCGGCGGAAAGCGTCCACGTCCTAACTCAAGTCAACGCCGTCGTCGCCCTCGTTAAAACCTTCTTTAATTGATAGGTTTCGCGTTATGACTAATGCGAACCCATTTGCCCAACGAAGTACCCTTGAATACGAGCTTCCTCCGTTTGCTCAAATTAGAGAGGAGCACTACCTTCCTGCCTTCTATGAAGGTTGTGCAGCACAGCTTCTAGAGGTTCAAGCAATTCTTGATGCTCCAGGTGCTGCAACATTTGAGAACACAATTGTTGCCCTTGAAAAGAGTGGGCAGTACTTAATGCGCATGTTGTTGGTCTTTTACAACAAATCTTCAAGTGATACCAATGATGCACTCGATGCGATCGAGGAAGAGATCGCACCAAAACTTGCTGCTCATCAGGATTCGATAAATCTCAACCCTGCTCTCTTTAAGCGGATCAAGGATCTTTACGATGCTCGCGAATCACTTGGCCTCAATAGCGAAGATGCCTGGTTGCTTGAGCGTTATTACAAGGATTTGATCCATGCCGGAGCACATCTAACAGATGCACAGCGGGGTCGATTAAAGGAGCTCAACGAAGAGCTTTCCTCCCTTGAAACCCAATTTTCAAAGAATGTTTTAGCAGATACAAATGATTTAGCGATTTTAGTTGAGAGTATCGAAGAGCTAGATGGCTTAAGCGAGAATGAAATCGCAGCGGCTGCAGCGGCTGCTAAGGATCGCGGGCATGATGGCAAGTGGCTTATTGGAATGGTGAACTTCACCGGAAATCCTGTCTTGGATTCCCTTACCAATCGTGAGCTTCGTAAGAAGATCATGGAGGCATCACTATTAAAGGCAAATCGATCCAATGACAGTGACAATAAGCCTGTCTTGCTGAAGATGGTGAAGCTACGTGCAGAGCGGGCAAAGTTGTTTGGTAAAGCGACACATGCCGAGCATGTCATCGCTGTTCAGACCGCTGAGCATCCAGATAATGTCCATGCGATGCTCCGCAAGATAGCCCCTGCTGCGGTACGTAACGCAAAGTCTGAAGCGGAAGATCTTAAGAAGGCTGCAGGAACAGATATTGAAAGTTGGGACTGGGGCTTTTATACAGAGAAGGTCCGTTTAGAAAAGTACAACATCGATACAACAAAGATGCGTCCATACTTTGAGCTCGAGCGTGTTTTACATGATGGTGTCTTTTTCGCCGCCAATAAATTGTTTGGAGTTACATTTAAGGAACGTCCTGATCTAGTTACCTATCATCCAGAGGCGCGCGCCTTTGAGGTAAACAATGAGGATGGAACAAAGGTTGGATTATTTATTGGAGATTTCTACACCCGTGATTCAAAGCGTGGTGGAGCATGGATGAACAACCTGGTAGATCAGAACTTTTTATTTAATCAACTGCCAGTTGTTGTAAACAATTTAAATATTCCAAAACCTCCTGCAGGTAAGCCAACTCTTCTTACCTACGATGAGACCACAACCTTGTTCCACGAGTTTGGGCATGCGATTCATGGTTTCCTCTCACAGGTTAAGTACCCGCGCGTCTCTGGAACCAGTGTTCAACGGGACTTTGTTGAGTTCCCATCACAGGTAAATGAGATGTGGATCCTGTGGCCTGAGGTAGTAGAAAACTACGCACGCCACTTTGAGACCGGCGAGAAGTTGCCGCAAGAGTGGATCGATAGCCTCAATGCAGCTAGTACCTTCAATGAAGGTCATGCAACAACCAGTTACTTGGCTGCAGCAACATTAGATCTTGCTTGGCACTCGCTTAATGTGGAAGAAGCGGCAAAGGTCACCGATGTTGTCGCCTTTGAAGCTCAAGCGATTAAGGATTACGGCTTAGATTTTGCACCAGTCCCAACCCGTTATCGCTCAACCTACTTCAGCCATATCTTTGCTGGTGGTTACTCATCTGGTTATTACGGATATATCTGGTCTGAAGTATTGGATGCAGATACCGTTGATTGGTTTAAAGAGAATGGTGGATTAAAGCGCGAAAATGGTGAGCACTTTAAGAACACTCTTCTTGGCCGTGGTGGATCAATTGATTCAATGCAGATGTTCCGTAACTTCCGCGGGCGTGATTCAAAGATCGAACCACTCTTAAAACGTCGCGGTCTGTTGTAGAAAAGAGCTAGCCAGCAGATCCAGATCCTGATGGACCAGCTTTGCGCTGTACCTGTGGTGCACCGCCGCTGCGTTGTCCGCCACGAATCTTTGATCCCGTTTCAGAATGGTTTTGCGTACCTGGAGCGCCTGGCTTATTTTTCTTAGCTTCAAGGGCGGCAAGCATCTTTGCCTTCATATCATCATT
>ERZ888423.2250-NODE-2250-length-14736-cov-12.345617_pt1 | contig 14736 bp, 11 predicted proteins | sample MGYA00520523_ERZ888423 | MGnify/ENA primary metagenome ERZ888423 (study PRJEB32303, sample SAMEA104408611) | aquatic metagenome | biome: Brackish water; feature: Pelagic; material: water | place: Baltic Sea | collected 2014-06-08T10:24:00 | depth 30,27 m ...
TATCCGGTGAAGGGGTTGAGACATTCGACGCCAGATCGCTCGATGTCGTCGACGTTGCGCGAGACCACGACCAGGGCGTGTTCGAGAGCGGTTGCCGCAATCAGCGCGTCCGCCACCGGTAACGGATCTGGGATTCCCAGAGCACCCCAACGAACTGCGATCGCGGAGGAAACCGGAAGGATCCGCTCCCCGTACTGCTCGACGAGCTCGAGGAACCATGGCTCCAGTTGCTCCGCCGACGCAGGATCGCGGCGGCGCAGCAGCTCGATGCCGCGGTGCAGTTCCCCGATGACGATCACCGACAGCCAGAACGACTCGGCGGGGTGCCGATCGACAAAGTCAATCACCCCCGGATCAGCGCGCGAACCCTTTCGTAGCTCCGACACGACATTGGTGTCGAGGAGGAACTCGTTCACAGCTCGATGACGCGCCCGGTGTCGGCCGAGCGTGCAAAGTCTCGGTCGTCGCCGACATCGGGCATTGCCCGCAGATGCCCAATCAACGCATCAGGCGCAAGCGCAGCCCGAAGGATCCGCCGATGCTCTTCCTCAGCAGACCTTCCACGCGCAGCCGCACGCTCCTTCAGACGGGCGACCAGGTCCGGGCTTAAGTTTCGAACAATCAACTGACTCACGATAGCAATGATAGCAATCTTGGAGGGTTGCTACCTACCGATCACCAAATTCTTCGGAGCTATTCGGTCGCTCGGGCCGCCGACTGATCCCTCAGGTGCAGTTCACGGTGCTGTTCTCGGAGCTGGCCCCGTTGACGAGAGCTGATAGGGCCGGGCTCGAAACCACAGGTTGCATGCCCATTTCTGGCCTGCGACGACCGGCGAGCCGCCATGTAACGACTTTGGGTGGCGCGTGAAGTCAGCCAGCGTGTGGTCGGCGAGATTGTGGAAGATCACCATGCGGCCAGGCTTGGCTTCGACTTCAAGGTCAAGCTTCGGGAAGATCGTGCCGCCACCCTCGTCGACGTCATTGAGATAGATCAGGGCGGTCACGATCCGCTGACCACCCTGCTCGGTTCGTTGGCGACCCTTCTCCGTGTCCATGTCGTATGCGTCAAAGTGCGGCTTGTACTGCTCGGTCGCGCCGTAATGCACGACTTGCAGCGACTCGGCGTGCCCGATCGGAATGCCAACGAGGTCGCTGACCCGCTCGACAATGCGCTGCATGACGGCGGTCTCGTTGTGCTTGACCCACGCAACACGACCCGTCCGACCGTCGCTCGTCGTTGCATCGCCGACAGCACTGACCAACGCAGTATTCAGCCGGTCGGCTGCCAGACGGATGATGTGATGGCGCTCGGCTTCGCTGACGAAGTCTTCGACCACCTGGACGAGCGGGTCGCACGCGACTTCAGCACCCAGGTCATACGAGTCACGCAGCTGCAAGCCCATGATCTACAGAGTAGAGATGCCGCCATCGACGGGAATGACGGTGCCAGTCGTGTAGGCACCGGCGCGGCTCGACAGGAAGATCACTGCACCGGCGATGTCTTGTGCCGTGCCGATGCGCTTGCGCGGGTTGGAGCTGGTGACGAACTCGGAGCGCTCTTCGTCTTCGAGCATGTACGCCATCATCTTTGACGGGAACGGGCCCGGTGCAATCGAGTTCAGCAGGATGTGCTCACCCACGAGATGTGCCGCCATGTGGCGCGTCATCATGTGGATGGCCGCCTTCGACGCCGAATATGAGTAGTTGTCACCGTGCGGTACACGGATGCCGTCGATAGAACCAATCATGACGACGCGTGCGGGGTCTTCAGCCGTTCCGCTGGCCTTCAGCTGGGGCAGGAGCGCCTGGGTCAGCATGAACGGTGCCTTGACGTTGATGTCCATGACCTTGTCGAATCCGATGGCGGGGAACTCGCCCAGCGGTGCACCCCATGCGGCACCAGCGTTGTTCACGAGGATGTCGATCTGGTCTTCTTGCGCGGTGACGGCCGCGACAAAGGCGTCGATGCCCTCGGGCGTCGACATGTCACCAGGGATCGAAATGCACTCGCCGTGCTCGCTCAGTTCGGCTGCCGCGGCGTCGCACGCAGCGGCCTTGCGAGCGGTGATGTACACCTTCACACCGTTGGCCACGAGGCCCGCAGCGATCATGTAGCCGATACCGCGGGAGCCGCCCGTGACGATCGCAACCCTGCCGGACAGCCCGAAGAGGCTCGTCAGATCGAGTGCGGGGTGGTCGGCATTACGGTAGTTCGAAGCTTCGGTCATGCCCCTGGTTGTAGCCGGTTGGCGAGACTCAGGACCAACTGCACGACCGTCGACAGTCATGTCCACTTGTGACCCGAGGAGATTGCGACATTGGTGTCATGCTGGATCGATGGAGAACGACACCGTTTCTGTCCTTGAGATCGAACGTAAAGCCATTGCCAACTCACGGCTCATCGTCGCGCCGGCGGAGGCGCTTGGTGAGGGACAGGTCCGGGTGTCGGTCGATCGCTTTGCGTTGACGGCGAACAACATCACGTATGCCGTGTTCGGCGACATGCTCGCGTACTGGGAGTTCTTCCCGACCGAGCTGCCATTTGGCCGCGTGCCGGCAATGGCATGGGCCACGGTGACCGAATCAGCTCACTCCGACATCGCCGTCGGATCGCGCTACTACGGCTGGTTCCCAATGGCGACCGAGACCGTCATCACGGCAACGGCGACTCGTGACGGCTTCCGCGACGACGGCCCGCACCGCCAGCCGCACGCGCCGGTCTACCGCGCCTACGTCGACACGAAGAACGACCCAATGTACGACGACGCGCCAGATGGCGAAGACCGCCACACGCTGCTGCGCGGACTCTTCCTGACGGGTTTTCTTGCTGAAGAGTTTTTTGCCGACTCCGGCGGTGGCGTCGCCTCGGGCGAAGCCCCCTACTTTGGGGCCGGGCAGGTCACCGTGCTTTCTGCGTCGTCGAAGACAGCGATTGGTTTCGCACAGCGCGCCAAGGAACGCGGCATCGTCGAGGTCATTGGCCTCACATCGGCTGGCAACGTCGAGTTCGTGGAAAGCCTCGGTTTCTATGACACCGTGCTCTCCTACGACGAGACGGATCAGCTCGACGCAAATTTCCCGTCGGTGTCGATCGACATGGCAGGCAACCCGACCGTGCTCGGCGCCGTGCATCAGCAGTTGGGCGACCAACTCGCATACTCGATGACCGTCGGCCGCAGCCACCACGACGCTCCGAACCCGACTGCCGAAGATGCAGCTTCGCTCGCTGGCCCGACGCCGAAGATGTTCTTCGCCCCGACCGAAGTGGGTCGTCGCCAACAAGAGTGGGGTCGTGAGGATTACGCCCAACGATGCGCTGACGCGATGACGAAATTCGCCGAGGGCAGCCGATCGTGGCTGACCATCGACCACCGCACGGGCGTCGACGCCATGGCCCAGGCATGGGCTGACGTCCACGACGGCAACGTTGCGCCGAACGTCGGCGTCGTCGTCGTGCCAAACGGCTAAGCGGCACGTCGCGCGTTCCACCCGTACGCTTGAGGGGTGTTCGAACAACTTCCTACCCTCAGTGACCGCCGAATTGCCGTCCGGCTGACCGCTGACGCAATGCGCCACGTTCGCGCGGGCCACCCATGGGTGTTCGACGATTCGATCGTTTCGGCAAGCCACGAAGGCGAAACCGGCGACCTGGCCATTGTCTTCAACAACGACCGCAAGTTTGTCGGCGTTGGCCTGTTCGACCCGGCTGGCCCCATTGCCCTGCGCATGGTCCACACCGGCAAAACAGTGACCATCGACCAGGCGTTTTGGGAGTCGAAGATCAACGCAGCTCGGGCCATCCGCCAACCGCTGCTCGACGCAGAGTTCGGCGGGCAGCCGGGCTACCGCGTTCTGAACGGGGAGAACGACGGCCTCCCAGGGCTGATCGTCGACGCCTACGACACAACCCTGGTCGTCAAGTTGTACTCGAGCGTCTGGTTCCGGCACCTCCGCACGGTGATTGACGCACTTGAGACCACAATGCGGCCGTCGTCGATCGTGCTCAGGCTCGGTCGCAACGTCGCTGAGGGCGAAACGTACGGATTCGACGACGGCGACGTCATCGCCGGTGAGATCATCGATGGGTCGGTGCTCTTCACGGAAGGCGGCCTGAGGTTCGAAGCCGACGTGCGTCAAGGCCAAAAGACGGGCCATTTCCTCGATCAACGCCACAACCGGATGCGCCTCGGCCGTTTGGTTGCTGGCCGCGATGTGCTCGATGTGTTCGCGTCAACGGGCGGCTTCAGCGTGCATGCAGCCGCCGGCGGAGCTCGGTCGGTCCACAGCGTCGACATCTCTGCTCCGACGTTGGCAGCGGCCGAACGGAATATGGCCCTGAACGCTGATCGAGCAGAAGTACAGGCCTGTGAACACACGACCGAGGTCGGCGACGCGTTCGAAGTCATGATCGCTCTCGCCCGAGCCGGAAAGACATACGACGTCGTCGTGATCGACCCGCCGTCATTCGCACAGAAGCAGTCGAGCATCGACGTTGCCGTCCGCGCGTACACCCGGCTGACGCACATCGGGCTCCGGCTTGTGCGCCCCGGCGGTGTGTTCGTCCAGGCATCGTGCTCCAGCCGGGTCACGTCCGACCTCTTCTTTGCCACGCTGCTCGACGCTGCTGATGCTGCAGGCCGCGAGCTCCGTCAGATGGTGCGGACCGGCCACGACATCGATCATCCAGTGACGTTCCCTGAGGGCGCGTACCTCAAGGCCGGGTTCTTCAACGCGCTGTAGTGCGCGGTTGTCGGCCCGAGCGACGCGTAACCTGGGGCTATGGCATCGGTCAAAGCAAACGGCATCAACATCGAATACGAATTGACCGGTGAGGGCGAACCGCTCCTCCTCGTGATGGGGCTCGGCGGTCAACTCACCGACTGGCCCGATGGATTCCCCGAACAGCTCGCTGCGCAAGGTTTTCAAGTCATCACGTTCGACAACCGCGATATCGGCCTGTCGACTGAGTTCGACTGGGAACCACCAAGCCAGAGGAAGGCGGTAATGGGGATGCTGGCGAAGCGACCGCCGAAGGCTGGCTACCTGCTCAGCGACATGGCAAACGATGCCGCGGGCCTCCTCGATGCGCTCGGCATTGGATCAGCCCACGTGGTGGGCATGTCGATGGGCGGCATGATCGCCCAAACGCTGACCATCGAGCACCCTCAGCGAGTCCGCTCGCTGACCTCAATCATGTCGAATCCCGGCGATCGTAAGTCGGGCCGGATCGCGCCGAAGATCATGACGCAGCTCGCCCGGATGAAGCCGCCAACCAAAGAGACTGCCGCCGAACGATCAACCGACATGTTCAAGCTATTCAGTGGCCTGCACTACGACGCAGCGGAACACGTGATCCGCAGCCAAATCAGTGTCGAACGATCGTTTCGTCCGAAGGGCACAGCCCGCCAGACAGCCGCGATCATGGCCAGCCCAGATCGGACAGCCGGTTTGCGCGAAGTTGCCGTCCCGACACTGATCATCCACGGGTTAATGGACAAGCTTGTTCTCCCCAGCGGCGGCATTGCAACGGCTCGTGCGGTGCCGACTTCTCGGCTGCTGATATTCCCCGACATGGGCCATGACCTGCCGGCGCCACGACACACGGAGATCATCGCCGCGATCAAGCGCAACACCGAACTCGTCGGCGTCGCCCCGTCCGTCTGATTCAGTCGGGCGGATTCAGTCGGGCGGATTCAGTCGGGCGGATTCAGTCGCGGAGGATATGGCCGACCGGCGTTGCACGCCGGACGTAGCCCAAAACTGGCGTCGCCCGCACGGTGGCGTTCGCCCCCTGTGGGATGGCGTTCCGTTCGCCGGCACGCCACGCGTACACGGTGCCCTGCGTGCCGTCGTCGACAGCAACGAAGAGCGAGTAGCGGTCGCGTTCGATCCGCTTGCGAACGAATCGGGGGAGCGGTGCAACCTCGGCGGGGCGACGAGCTCGAAGGACAACGCCGGTTCGTTCGACCGTGCTGAACACGTCGGCTGCTCCAAAAATGGCCACGATCACGCCAACCACGATCGGTATGACGGAAAGTATTGTGATGCCGGTCGCCACGTCGACAATCAGCCAGTCTTGATCGGGGAACCTTTCGTAGAGGGAGCCGAGAGCATCGCCGCGAGCCGTGTCGCTGAAGAACCGGCGGAGGCTGAGGCCGACGAATGCTGCGATGACGCCGCCGACGAGCGCGGCCACAGGGTGGAGGCCGTAGCCGAGGCGAATTGGATACTTGATGCGCACGAGTCGTGGCTCGGCGCCGACGCTGCTCCATGCGCGGTGGTGGTCTTCGCGAGCGAGTGGGAACTCGACCGCTGCTCGATCGGCCAGGCAGGTCGCCGACGCGTAGGCCAGGCGGCGGTCGCCAACTTCGAGTGAGCTCGCAGCCATCTGTCTGAAGTCGCCCTCAACGAGTCGCTGGCGAACAGAAAGCCATTGTTGCGCAGCGGCAAGGCCGGCTTCGGTGTGTGTCAGCGGACAGTCGATGGCATGGCGAGCGACCCGGTAGCCGAGGGAGACAATTCCGACCAGGATCACAACTCCCCACAGGCGAGGTTCGGCCGAGTCGACCACAGCGACCTTGGTATTGCCGCCAAGGGAAGCCCACCAGACCAACGCGCTAAGCAGGACGATGACGCCAGGAATCGCGAGCAGTTGGATGGGCCAGCGTCGAGTGACGAGGCCAGCGCTCTGTGCCTCGTTGGCGACCAAGGATCGGAAACGACGCCACCAAGAACCCTTGATGTCAACGGCCAGGAACCGTGCCGGGATTGCTCGATCAGTGGTGAATCGTGCCATCACATGTTGGAGCACCAAGCGTTCGTGCGGGAGCAACGCATCACCCTCGTACGCCGTTGCAGCGGGACGCACGCGTCCGAGTTCGTCATCATTATCAAGCGGTGGGAGGAGACGGAGCCAGCCACGCGCAGCAAGGTCGATCACCGTGGCGCGCAAGCCCGATGCGGTGAGCGTGGCGTCATTCGTCAACATGTTCACAACGGCAGGGGATTCGCGGCGCAGTGCACCAGATGTTCCAGCCCGTTGTGGGCGCTCGGGGGCGACGTGTTGCTCGCCGTACCAAAGTACTCCAGCGCCGATCACAAGCAGCAGGCCGCTGATGATGAGCCCCGATGTGCTGGGTGCGGCAGCGAATGCGTCCCAACCCAGGCCCATCATGCTGCACAACATTGCAACATTGTTACACCCGCAGGTGTTGTGCATGTTTCCAGATTGGTCGAGAATCCGCGATTTATCCGTGCGGTCGGCGCAGACCGGCCGAGTTAGGTGGCGTCGCCGCGGACCCAGACAGAGCGTTGCGGGAACGGGATCTCGATCCCAGCGCTGTCGTAACTGGCCTTCAACGCCTCACGGAGATCGCGTTGCAGCGCCCATTGCGAGCCAGGCGAGGTCTTGACGATCATGCGAAGCGTGATGCCGTCGGCGCCGAGGCTCTCGACGCCGAGAACGATGGGCTCCTCGAGGACATCCGGCGACCATTGCTCGGAGGTGCAGACCTCGGTGGCAGTCGAGAGCATGAGATTTTTTGCCGCGGCGATGTCACTGTCGTACGCCACATCGATATCGACCAGCGCAACCGACCAGAGTTGCGACTTGTTACCTACTCGCTGCACCTCGCCGTTCGGCACATGCCAGACCGTTCCATCAAGGCCGCGTAAAACGGTTGTCCTCAACGTCACCTGTTCGACCTCACCGATTGCTTCGCCCAGGTCGACGATGTCGCCGATGCCGTACTGATCTTCGACCAACATGAACAACCCGGAAATGCAATCCTTGACCAAGCTCTGTGCGCCGAAGCCGAGCGCTACGCCAGCGATGCCGGCGCCGGCAATGAACGGTCCGAGGTTGAAGCCGAACTCGCCGATAACCAAAATGGCCGCGACGACCCAGATCAATACAGTGATCGAGCTGCCCACCACATCGGAGATCGACGTTGCCCGAGCATGACGTCGGGGATCGGCCTCTGCGCCCATGATCGATGTCGGGTTATCGATGCCGATCATGGCCAGCCGCCGCGCTGTCGCGTCGCGATCGGGTGCCACGACGCGCGTCACGAGTCGACGAACGTAACGCTGGGCAACTCGCGTGACGATCCACGCAACGAAGACGATGAGCAGCGTCGAAAGTGGGCGCCCGATCAACCAGTCGGCGATCTGAGTCAACGCCTCGTTGCCGCCCGTGGCTTCGAACACCTGCTCGCAGACGAACTTCGGCTCAGAGCCGCAAGTACCGGTCAGCGTCGAGGCGCCATCGTCGGCGAGTTCTGGGAAATCGGTGAGGTACAACACAACCCGAACGTACCCAGCAACGGCACACGGAAACGGGGATGCTCCGCCCACTGAAGTCGCGAGCGTGACGAACGTCGAGCACTCGGACTTCTTTGCGCGAATGCTGGTCTGCGACAATCAATAGATGACTGTCACTGAAACCGCCCCGAGTTCGATCTCGACCGATCCCGAGACGCAACTGGTCAACGACGCGCTCGACATGCTGCTTGCCGCACACGATCCCCAGCAGATGGACGACGTGACGTTCCGCGGCGCACGCTTCGACGCTGGCCTCGCCTGGGTCCATTTTGCCAAGGGCGAAGGCGGATTGGGTACGCGCCCCGAGCTGAACCGTGTCGTCGAACGGCGTCTCAAGGCAGCCGGTGCCAAACCGACACATCCGAGCACCTTCTTCATGGCCCTCGCCGGCCCCACGATCGCCACACACGCGGATGAATCGGTAAAGCAACGTTTTCTTCGCCCGATGTTCACCGGCGAAGAGCGGTGGTGCCAGCTGTTCTCCGAGCCCGGGGCCGGTTCCGACTTCGCAGGCCTGGCTTGTAAAGCCGAGCGCGACGGTGACGAGTGGATCATCAATGGTCAAAAGGTGTGGAACACGCTTGCACACATCGCCGACTTCGGAATGCTCGTCACCCGGACCGACCCTGAGGCCCCGAAGCACAAGGGCATGACGTACTTCGCACTCGACATGCGTGCTCCAGGCGTCGAAGTCCGTCCGCTCCGTCAGATCACCGGCGAGGCGGAGTTCAACGAGGTCTACATGACCGATGTGCGTGTGCCGGACGCAAACCGCGTGGGTGCTGTCGGCGAAGGCTGGCGGGCCAGCTTGACCACGCTGATGAACGAGCGCAGCGCAATCGGTGGTGGCGGAGGTGGCGCACCGAGGCGTGGCGGGGCAGCCAACGACGCCGTTCAGGTTTGGGAGGCGATGGACGAGTCACGCAAGGACGCGGCCACCAAGGATCGGCTCATGCAATTCTGGGTAGAGGCCGAGGTCGGGCGCCTGACCAACATGCGTGCGAGCCAAAACGCTAAGTCGGGTAACCCCGGGCCAGAGATGTCGATTGCGAAGCTCGCGTACTCCGAGCTCAACAAGGGTCTGTACGACTTCTGCATGAACTTGCTCGGTGCCGACGCGTTGGTTGACTACGACTACACGTTCCGCCGCCCAGAAGAGTCAGTTGCAAGCGGCGGCGAAAACGGTCTGCGTTACGCCTTCCTGCGCGTCCGCGCGAACTCGATCGAGGGCGGCACCTCGGAGATCATGCGAAACATCCTGGGCGAGCAGGTCCTGGGCCTGCCGGGCGAGCCCCGCGTCGACAAGGCCGGTCCGTGGAACGAGGTCCCGCGCAACTGAGTTCTCGAATCGATCAAGAGACGTGAAGAACCGCCGATGTATTCCTCGGCGTTAACGCGTCTGACACTCCCACTAAAGTCCACACCTATGTCAGCCTCAGCCTCAGCAATCCGCCTCGGCGTCGTCGGTACTGGCTACGTCGGGTTGACTACTGGGGCGTGCTTTGCCCACCTTGGCCATCACGTCGTTTGTGGCGACATCGATCAGCGCAAAGTCGACCTTCTGAACGATGGACATATCCCGATCGTGGAAGCTGGGCTTGAGCAGATCGTTCGCGATGCCCGGTCCGCAGGTCGTCTCGAGTTCGTCCTGGGTGCGGCGGCTGCTGCAGCGGACGCCGACATCGTGTTTTTGTGCGTGCCGACGCCGCAGAGCGAAGACGGCAGCGCCGACCTGTCGTACATCGAAACAGCGGCCGCTCAGATTGCGCCCTTCTTAAAGCCCGGTGCTGTCGTGGTCAACAAGTCGACCGTTCCGGTGGGTTCAACGCTCGCGGTCGAAGCCGTGCTCCAGCGTGACGACGTCTTCGTTGTGTCGAACCCGGAGTTTCTTCGTGAAGGCACCGCTGTCGGCGACTTTTTGCAACCCGACCGCGTGGTCATTGGATCAGCGAACCGCGCGGCAGCCGAAAAAGTCGCTCAGCTCTACGACACCATCGACACACCAATCATCATCACCGACCCGGCATCTGCCGAAACAATCAAGTACGCCGCCAATGGCTTCTTGGCCATGAAGATCTCCTTCGTCAACGCTGTTGCTGCCATGTGTGAAGCCGTCGGTGCCGACGTGACGGCTGTCGTCGAGGGGATTGGTTCCGATCAGCGCATTGGTCGTCAGTTTCTTCAGCCTGGTCCCGGCTGGGGAGGCTCCTGTTTCCCCAAGGACTCACGTGCGTTGGTCAAGATTGCCGAAGACCACGGCTACAACTTTTCGATGATGAAGGGCGTGGTTGAAGTCAACGACGAACAGCGTGCCCGCATGGTCGACAAGGTCGCACGGGCCGTTGGCCGGCACCATTCGAATCTGACCGGAGTGACAGTCGGGGCCATGGGCTTGACGTTCAAGGCTGGAACCGACGATCTCCGTGAATCGCCAGCAATGGCGATCATCACCGAACTCCGCCGCTCCGGAGCGGTGGTACGGGCCTTCGACCCGACGACATGCGGTGAGCTGTCACCCCACCAGGAGCTTGTACTTGCCGGTATCGAGCTGACGTCAGAGTTGCTCGACGTCGCTGACGGCGCCGACGTGATCTGTGTGTTCACCGAGTGGCCCGAATTTGCTGAGGTCGATCTCGAGGACGTCGCGCAGCGGGCAGGCGCAGGGACCACAATGGTCGACATGCGTAACCTGTTCGACCCTGGCGAGGTCAAGAATGCTGGCCTCGGTTACGACGGCGTCGGACGTCGCTAATGCGCGTTGTTGTCGCCGGTGGCGCCGGGTTTCTGGGTTCGCATCTGATCGACGCCCTGCTGGCCCGTGGCGATGAGGTTGTCTGCCTCGACAACTATGTGACGGGCCGACCAGCCAACATCGCTCACCTCGTTGGCAACCCAGGATTCACCCTCGTGGAGGGCGATGTCGTCGCGTCGTGCGATGTCGACGGACCTGTCGATGCCGTGATGAACCTCGCCAGCCCTGCTTCGCCGAAAGACTATTTTGCGCTCCCCATCGAGACCCTCGATGTTGGCAGCATCGGGACGCGTAATCTCCTCGAACTTGCACTCCGCAAAGATGCCAAGTTTTTCATGGCGTCGACGAGCGAGGTGTACGGCGATCCGCTGGTTCACCCGCAGCCCGAGATCTACTGGGGCCATGTCAACTCGATTGGCGAGCGGTCGATGTACGACGAAGCGAAGCGGTTTTCCGAAGCGCTGACCATGGCGTATCACCGTTCGAAAGATGTCGACGTCAAAATTGTTCGCATCTTCAACACCTACGGTCCGCGCATGCAGGTCGACGATGGGCGTGTCGTGTCGAATTTTATCGTTCAGGCGCTGCGCGGTCAGTCGCTGACCATCTACGGCGACGGCAACCAGACGCGGAGCTTCTGCTACGTCGCTGATGAGATCAGCGGCTTCCTCGCGCTGCTGGACAGTGATCAGACCGGTCCGATCAACATTGGCAACCCCGGCGAGTTCACGATGTTGGAATTGGCCGAAATCATCGTCGAACTGACGGGTTCGCCCGGCCTTCTTATCCACGTGCCGTTGCCGAGCGACGATCCGAAGCAGCGCCAACCCGACATCACGTTGGCCAAGCAGCACCTTGGCTGGGAGCCCACGATTCAGCTCCGAGAGGGCCTCGAGAAGACGATCCCTTACTTCGCCGAGCTACTCGCACGGGGGTGAGCTCGGCGCCCCGGGCTTCGGGGCGGAGCGAACCTCAACCGGTTGACACCGTCCCGTCCGTCCGCATCCCTCATCGCAATAGCGGCCTCATCGGAGAGTGAAACCAACCTTGGCAGTGCCCCGAAAGCAGTGGGGGCGTGGCGTAGACTTTGCCACCGTGTGGCGTCAGAGAGTGTTGAGGAGTCTTCGCCCCACCACTTTTGATATCGCTTCAGGCGAGTTCCGCGACCTCGTTCGCCGTTCCCGAGAAGTCGTGTTGCTCGCCGCGATCACCGGAGCGATCACCGGGCTGGGTGTTCGGTTTTTCGAGTTCTTCGTTGCCGAGGTTGCACTCGACCGTGTGTTGCATGGCCCGCTGTGGTTCGCAGCGATCGCACCGGGCCTTGGCCTCGTGGCATCGGCGATCATTTTGCGGACGATCGGCAAGGGCGCAACGCCCGCTACATCCGACGAATACCTCCGCGCATTCCATGACCCCGAGTATCCACTTCGCCCGAGAGCCTTCATTGGCCGGATTGCAGCGGCATTCACGACGCTCGGCATGGGTGGCGCGATGGGGCTGGAAGGCCCATCGATGTATGGCGGCTCCGCCATAGGCGCCTTCATCCAGCGACGGGTTCCTGCTGCTTTCCGTGGCGCTGACTATCGAACACTGCTGGTCGCAGGTGCCGCGGCCGGTGTGGCAGCGATCTTCAAGGCCCCGGCAACCGGAGCGATCTTCGCCCTTGAAGTGCCGTTTCGTGACCAGATGGCGCGTCGAATGCTCCTGCCCGCCCTCGTTGCATCAGCATCCGGCTACCTCGTGTTCGTGGCGTTCAGCAGCACGAGCCCGATCTTTTCGTTTGATTCCGACCGTGCTGTTGCGTTCCAGTACAAGGACCTTGCGGGTGCTGTACTCATCGGAATCGGCTGCGCACTCGGTGCCCGCGCTTTCTCGCGCCTGATTCGGCTGGCCAAGGCATTCACGCTGCGGCCTATCGTCACCCGTCTGATGGTGACCAGCACCACGCTGACCGTGCTGTTCGTGATCACTCGGGGGCTCACCGGCGAAAGCCTCACGCTCGGGTCTGGCTATGAGGTCTTCGGCTGGCTGGCTGAATCGCACTCTGTCTGGCTCCTCGTTGCCATTTTCTTCATTCGCTGTATGGCGACTGCGACAACGCTGGCTGGCGGTGGTGTCGGCGGTGTGTTTATCCCGCTCGTCGTCGGAGGCGCCATCGTCGGTCGTGGTGTTGGTGACATCGTCAACCCGCTCGACCCGACGCTCTACGTGTTGCTCGGCGTGGCTGCATTCCTCGGCGCCGGTTATCGCGTTCCACTCGCGGCCGTGATGTTTGTTGCTGAAACGACAGGACAGCCAGGTTTCATCGTGCCTGCCCTGTTCGCGGCGGTGGCAGCCGAACTGGTCATGGGCGATAAATCGATCACCTCGTTCCAGCGCACTCCAGCGATCTGACACAAGCTGACTTGATCTGACTTGATCTGACTTGATCTGACTTGAGCGGCGCCGGACCGGCTGCTTCGATCAGGGTCGGTGGTCTCGGTTAGACACTCTGCATGAGTGTTCAAGTGTCGACGGAGTTGCAAGGAACATTGGTGGCGTTGCTCGTCGGAGCAGGTGATCCAGTGCGAGCCGGGGGAGTGGTAGCGCTCGTCGAGTCGATGAAGATGCACCACGAGGTTCTGGCTCCAGTGGACGGTGTCGTCGATGCTGTGATGGCGGCTGAAGGGTCGACGCTGTCGCCCGGCGATGTGCTGGTGACGCTCGGCCCCCCGATTGCTGCCGCCGCGGGTGAGGTCTTGCCGCCACCGGAAGTCTCCGCTGCGGCGTCGCTGCCGAAGGGATTGGACCGGCCCGATCTGGCCGAAGTGATTGACCGGCACGAGGGCGGGCTCGACGCAGCTCGGCCCGACGCAGTGGAAAAGCGCCGCCGACGTAACCGGAGAACAGCACGTGAGAACGTTGCTGACCTCGTTGACGAGGGCTCGTTTATCGAGTACGGCCCGCTGGTGATCGCTGCCCAACGGCGACGGCGCGACGTTGCGGACCTCATTGCCAAAACGCCCGCTGACGGCTTGGTCGGTGGAATCGGCGATATCAACGGAGACCTCTTCGCTGACGCACGGACGCGCAAGGCAATTGCGGTGTCATACGACTACACCGTGCTGGCCGGCACGCAGGGCACGCAGAATCATCGCAAGAAAGACCGGCTGTTCGAACTTGCAGAGCAACTGCGCATTCCGCTGGTTTTCTTCACCGAAGGTGGCGGCGGTCGGCCGGGCGACACCGACGGGATCGGGGTGAGCGGCCTCGACTGCCTTGCGTTCCTGTGGTTCGCACAACTCTCGGGCACCGTGCCACTCATCGGCGTCAACGCTGGCTATTGCTTTGCTGGTAACGCTGCCATCCTTGGCTGTTGCGACATTGTCATCGCCACCGAAGATTCGAACATCGGCATGGGTGGCCCTGCGATGATCGAAGGTGGCGGGCTCGGCGTGTTCGAGCCGACCGAAATCGGCCCGATTGAAGTGCAGCGAGCGAACGGTGTCGTCGACATCGTGGCGGCCGATGAAGCGGAAGCAACAGCGATTGCGAAGCGCTGCGTTGGTTACTTCCAGGGTGCGATTGACAAGTGGGACGCTCCTGATCAGACGGCGCTGCGCGATGTGGTGCCGCTCGATCGGCTGCGCGCCTACGACATCCGCACGGTGATCGACGGGC
>ERZ888423.2251-NODE-2251-length-14735-cov-89.599183_pt1 | contig 14735 bp, 17 predicted proteins | sample MGYA00520523_ERZ888423 | MGnify/ENA primary metagenome ERZ888423 (study PRJEB32303, sample SAMEA104408611) | aquatic metagenome | biome: Brackish water; feature: Pelagic; material: water | place: Baltic Sea | collected 2014-06-08T10:24:00 | depth 30,27 m ...
TGAGAGATGGAAACGATAACGGACCATCTAAGTATCTCACAAACTTAACGCAGCTAGAGAAACCCAGGAGCAGAGTGACGCTCGGGGTTGGATTAGTTTTCAGCGCTATTTGATTTATCTCATTAATAACAGTCCTGGTGGGCAGCCAGGAGGAGATGCTGGCTCCGGCATAGACCAAGACTTCAGCTGAAGATCACCATGGTTTGCCATCGTTCACGGCTCTGGAGTTGCGCGAACCACGGAGGTGAGCGACACAATCACAGCCAAAACTGGAAACTGTTCGACCGACATCTTTTCCATGGCCGGGGTCGTGACGTCAAAACAATAACGACTAGCCTGCCCACATTCATGACTTACCAAGACTAAGGAAGCAGTTTGCTCAACCAACCAGAAACAGCCGATCAACGGGATCAGCAGCGTGGAAAGCAGAGAGGGGGATGCACCAGATTTGCAGGAGCAGAGTTCTTAGTTTGAATCACGGGTTGAATCTCTTGACCATTGGAACGGTCTGAACAGTGTTCCTCGAAGAAATTGTACGCATTCTTGTCGCAATCGACTCGTGACTTGTCCCCTCCTCTATCCTGGGTTGTTGACGCCCTAGCTTGCTTAGCGGGACCCATCTCTGCACCAAGAAGCTTGCATACCTCAATTGGATTTACATCTGGACCCACACCAAGGGACTTTCGCAAGGAATCCAACTGGGCCATCGACTGGAGATCAAACGAGGCAGCTGCCTGCTCACAGGCCTTCTTGTTTATCTTCTCGGCTTTGCCGCCGGGAGAACTACAGGCAGAGATCACACCCAGGGACAGGCCCAGAGCAAGGGCGCAGGCAGGGATTGGGGATTTCAACGGTGGTGGCATCGGACCACTCGAGGATGAGCACAAGATAGGTCGAACTTTCGGATCAACCAAAACATCCAAACCAGGGGCCTGCTGTAGTTTGGTCGTTCAGCGCAGCGTCCTGTCCGCCTGCCCTGAACCCGACCATCACGCCTCAATCTTTACTTTGCGCTGGCTCACCGAGAAGATTGACCTCGGGCTGGGGCTGATGATTACGGTCGGCGGTTGCCTCAGATGGGCCATGCACCAGGCAGTCGCCGCCAAGTGCTGATCGACCTGAGCGGTCCTGGGTCGGTTGTGTTGGGGGCGCTGGTTGCGCGGTGGTGAGCCCTGAAAACTTGGATTAAAATTTGAAAAAAACCTTCTCACCAAACGAACGAGCCTGCCCTGTGACCTTGAAGTGCGAGCAGTGTTCATGGCCTTGACCACCTCACTGCTACTAACACTTCTTTTAATACTGTGCAGCGCCGAATAGCTGGTCGGGGTGTTTGCTCTAGACCTTGGCTTTTACCTGGGCTGGCAAGTTCTGGAAGGGTTGCACGCGATGGCGCCGCTGAAGATCTGAAATCCAGCCACAAAGCCAAACTGCGCCCAAGTTCCCGATCGACTTACCGGGTATTGTGCCAATAATTGCAGTCAGAGCAATAGCCGATCTGCTTCCCGCCCTGCTACAGCCCGGGGCCCTAATCACCCTGGCGGTGCTGGTCATCTCCATCGTGCTGTTCGTGTGGGGCGTGATCGCGCCGGAGGTCACGGGCCTGCTGGCGGTGGGGCTGCTGATGGCCACAGGGGTGCTCAAGCCTGCCGAAGCCTTGGCAGGCTTCGGCAGCCCGGCCCTGCTCACGGTTATGGCCCTGTTCGCCTTGTCGGCGGGCTTGTTTCGTTCGGGCGCCCTCGACCGTCTGCGTGGTCTGATCGGCTCCGATGCGGTGCGCAGCCCCAGGCGCATGATCGTGTTGTTATCAGCTGTGGTGGGGCCCGTATCGGCGTTTGTACCCAACACCCCAATCGTCGCCTCCCTACTGCCTGTGGTGGAGGGCTGGTGCCACCGCCGCCGCATATCTCCCTCCAAGGTGCTGCTGCCCCTTTCCTTTGCCACGCTGCTGGGCGGCACCCTCACCCTGCTGGGCAGCTCGGTGAATCTGCTGGCCAGCGAAGTGAGCGAAAAGCTCGGCTACGGCGCCTTCGGCCTGTTCAGCTTCACCGGCATCGGCATCGGTGTTTGGCTGGTGGGCAGCCTGGTGATGACCCTGCTATCAGATCGCTTGCTGCCAGATCGTGGCAGCAACGATGACGACCTTACCCGCGATCTAACCAGCAGCGGCTATCTCACCGAGGTGATGATTCCAGTCAGCTCGGAGTTAACAGGTCAGTCGTTGCATGGCAGCCGTCTGCAACGACGCTTCGATGTCGATGTGCTCGAGCTGCACCGAGGCCCGGAACGTTTCACCCCACCCCTGGCCGACCGCCCCCTGCAGCAGGGCGACCGACTACTACTTCGCTGCACCCGGGCCGATCTACTGCGCCTGCAGCAGGAGCACATGGTGGTGCTTGCGCCCACCCCCGAAAGCCCCGACAGCGCAGACACCCTTTCAGGCAGCCAGCGCATAGTGGAGGTGCTGCTACCTTCCGGATCGAGCCTGGCTGGCGACTGCCTGCGCGACCTGCGCTTCCGCCAGCGCTACAACGCCACAGTGCTAGCCCTGCGCCGTGGCAACGCCGTACTGCGAGAGCGGCTGGGCAAGGCAGTGCTGCGCGAGGGCGATGTGCTGCTGCTGCAGGGACCCAAAGACGCCATTCGCGGTCTTCAAGCCAACAACGATCTGGTGGTGCTGGAACAGCTAGAAGACGACCTGCCCACGGTGAGCCGCAAGCGCCTGGCCCTGGTTATTGCCGTGCTGGCAATCCTGCTGCCGAGTTTGGGGCTAATTCCGCTTGTGGCCTCAGTACTGCTTGGCACCGTGGCGATGGTGGCCACAGGCTGCCTGCGCAGCGGTGAACTGCAGCGCTCAATCCGGCTAGATGTAATCCTGCTGCTGGGATCCTTGGGCAGCTTCAGTGTGGCCCTTGAGAAAACAGGCCTGGCCGAAGCCATGGCCAAGGGACTGCTCAGCGGCCTTAATGACTGGCCGATCTACTGGGCCCTCGCGGCCGTGTTCTTGTTCACTACCCTGCTAACCGAGGTGATGAGCAATGCCGCCACAGTTGCCATGCTGATTCCAATCGCCGGCAAACTGGCCGTAGGCCTTGGCATTGCACCGATGGCGCTGATCTTCACCGTGATGTTTGGGGCCAGCCAGAGCTTTTTAAGCCCGGTTGGCTATCAAACCAACCTAATGGTGTTTGGCCCCGGCCGCTACCGATTTTTAGATGTAGCCCGCTACGGCTTCCCCCTCACCGTAGTGATGACCCTGCTGGTTCCCCTGCTGATCTGCCGCCAATTTGGGATCTAAGCGCAACTAAATCAAACACTTATTTTAGCAATTACGAGCTGGGGCACGGGAGTTGTCATAAAAGCAGGAGCAGTTGGGGTTGAGTACTTAGGGAGAACTCAGCTGATCTGACTAAGGAATTGCTTGCTGCGCTCATGCTGCGGGTTAGTGAAAAACTGCTGCGGCGGCGCCACCTCCACCACCTCGCCATCAGCCATAAGCACGACCCGGCTGGCCACCTGGCGCGCAAAGCGCACCTCATGGCTCACCACCACCATGGTCATGCCGTCGCGGGCCAGCTCCTGCATCACGGCCAGCACCTCCTGCACCATCTCGGGATCTAGGGCGCTGGTGGGCTCGTCAAACAACATGATGCGGGGCTCCATGCAAAGCGAGCGAGCAATCGCCACGCGCTGCTGCTGGCCGCCAGAGAGCTGGCCTGGAAATTTGTGGGCCTGCTCGGCGATCCCAACCCGCTCCAACAACTCCAGGGCCTGGCGCTCCACCTCCGCTTTAGGGCGTTTGCGCACTTTCACCGGCGCCAGGGTGAGGTTGTCGAGCACCGAGAGGTGGGGAAACAAATTGAACTGCTGAAACACCATGCCCACCTCCCGGCGGATCGCATCGATGCGGCGCAAATCGTCGCTGATCTCAATGCCATCCACCACGATTGAGCCCTTCTGAAAATCCTCCAGGGCATTAAAGGTGCGCAGAAAAGTGCTCTTACCAGAGCCCGAGGGGCCCATGATCACCACAACCTCACCTTGGTGGACGCATAGATCAACACCACGCAGGGCATGGAAGCCGTTGGGATACCACTTCTCGACCCCACGGGCCTCGATCATTAGGGCGGGTGAGCTGGTCATGCCTGGGGCGCAGAGGGGGAATGGGGATTAAGGCGAGTTTCTAAGGCGCGACTGCCCAGCCCAAGGGCCGCGCAGCAACTCCAAAACAAAATGGCGAGCACCAAATACACCTCCGCGCTCTTACCAAGAAACATCGGGTTGGCCATCACCGTACGGGCGGTGCCGAGTAGGTCAAGCAGGCCGATCAACGAGAGCAAGGTGGTGTCTTGCAGCAGGGAGATGAATTGGCCCACCGTGGCTGGCAGGGCAACTCGAATGGCCTGGGGAAGCACCACATGCACCAGAGCCAGAGGCACCGGCAGGCCCAGGGAGCGGGCCGCCTCCAACTGACCCGCAGGCACCGCTACCAAACCTGAGCGCACCGCCTCAGCCACATAGGCGGCAGCGAAGAAGGTGAGCACCCAGGCAGCCCGCCAGACCCGATCGGGAGTTAAACCGCCTGGCAGCATGAAGCCGAGGATGTTCTGGCCCAGAAACAACAAGGTGATTAGCGGTGCTCCGCGGATGAACTCGATGTAGATCACCGAGCTCCAGCGCAGCAGTGGCAGCTCGCTGCGGCGACCAAGGGCCAGCAGCACTCCCAGGGGAAAGCACAGCAGTATGGCAAAGGTGGCCATCAACACCGTGAGCAGCAAACCACCCCACTCGGAAGGTGGCACTTGCACCAGCCCCAGGCCGCCACTAATGAGCACCATGCCCACCAGGTAAAGCAGGGGCCACAGCAGGGGAATCAGCCGGCGGCAAGCTTGGGGAATGGCTGGACCGAAGCGACCGGCGACCCAGCGAGCAAGAAGCATTAGGCCTGCGATCCCCCACCAGCGCACCTGGATGGCAAGGGTTAGGTTGAGGGCTAAGGGACGCCAGAGGGCGAGCAGCACCAGGATTGCGGCGGCCCAGCGGTCATTGCGGGGCCAAAGAGCACGAACAGCGCCGGAGCCGGGAAAAGCCCTCAGCAAACCCCAACTCAACCCGGTGGCCAGGGCCAGCAAGCTAGTGAGCAGCCATAGGCGCCACTGCTGCTCAATTGGGTAGCGACCAACCGCAAAAAGGGTGCTGTTGGCACTGAGCACGGCCCATTGGGCCTGGAATAGCGCCCAGCGGAAAAAGCCCAAGCCCGCTGCCAGCAGGGCTGCCAGCAAGGCGATCGAAATCAGACCATCGAGTCGGCTGCCAAAGAGCTCCTTTTGCAAGCTGCGCAAGGGACTCGCTCGCACCACCAGAGGGGCCGTACTTGCCATTTCAGCGTTCTCTCAGCTGCACAAGGCCATTGAGCCCGTTCATCAGGGCTGAGATCACCAAGTCGATCACCAGATAGGAGCCCAGCAGGATCAGCATCACCTCCACGGCCCGGCCGGTCTGGTTGAGGGTGGTTTCCGAAACTGAATAGAGATCGGTGAAGCCGCAGGCCACTGCCAGTGAGGAATTCTTGGCCAGGGAGATGTACTGGCTGTTGAGACCGGGCACAATCACGCGGAAGGCTTGGGGCAAAACTATCCGCCGCAGGGTAAGCAGGGGCGAAAAGCCGAGCGAGGTGGCTGCCTCCCACTGCCCCCTAGGCACAGAGGCAACACCGCCGCGCACCACCTCGGCGATAAAGGCAGCGGTATAAACGACCAGCCCGGTGAGCAGAGCCCCAAATTCAACGGTGAAGCGCAGGGGGGCCTGCCAAACGCCATCCACCAATTCGGGGGAGCCTAGAAAAAGTCCTGATTTAGCGAGCACTATCCCCGGCAGATGCAGAGCGTCGCGGCCATTCGGCAAGGCCAGAAACACCACGAAATACCAGAAGATCAGTTGCAGCAGCAGGGGGATATTGCGAATCACCTCCACATACACCCGAGCCAGTTTCCGAAGAAGGCCGTTGCTGCTGAAAGAAGCAGTGCCGATAAGGGTGCCGAGCACAGTCGCCCCCACCAAGCCAGCGATCACCACCCGTAGGGTGTTGACCAATCCCGCAAGCATGGCCCGCCAGTAGGGAAGGCTGGCATCAAACGGAAGGATTGTTTCTGCCAGATCAAATCCCGCTGGTTGCCCCAGCCAGCTCCAGCTGAGCAGCATGCCCCGGGCGGTGAGGTTGAGCAGCAGGTTGGTGAGCAGAAATGCCACCACCACCCCAATCACAAGAGCCACCCCGCCCTGGACCAGCCAGGGCAGGTAGCGGCGGTTTCGCCACCAGGGGGGAATTTCAGAGCGGCTGGTCATGGCAGCGTGCCTGCGCTAAAGGCCTCACAGGAAGGGCGGCGAATACATCAGGCCGCCTTGGCGCCATTGCTGATTCATACCTCGCTCCAGCTTGAGGGGTGAACCCGTTCCCACATTGCGCTCGAACACCTCGCCGTAGTTACCCACAGCCTTGACGGTACGAACCACGAAATCGGCAGGCAGGCCAAGCTGCTTGCCAAGGTCGCCCTCAACTCCAAAAAAGCGACGAAGCTGAGCGAGGTTTTTGTTTGCCTTGGCCTCTGCCACCTTTGCATCGATGTTGGCGGCAGTGATGCCCAATTCCTCGGCCTGGATAAGGCTGTAGACCACCCAGCGCACTGCATCGGCCCAGGCCGGATCGGCATTAATGGTGGCGGGGTTGAGGGGCTCCTTGCTCAACATATCGGGGAGCAGGAGGTGCTCGGCGGGGTTGGGGAAGCCGGTTCGCTTGGCGGCCAGCTGGGAGCGATCAGAGGTGACAGCCACGCAACGACCCTGCAGATAGGCCGCAAAGGTCTGATCCCCAGACTGGAATTTCAGCGGCGTGTAGGTGGCATTGAGCTCCCGCATCCGGTCGGCCAGGTTGAGCTCTGTGGAGGTTCCTGTCTCCACACAGATCGGCTTACCGGCGACTTCCTTGAGGGATTTGATACCGCTGCTGGCGGGCACCATCACGGCCTGGCCGTCAAAGAAGGTGGTGGGGGCAAAGGCAAGGGCGTTGCCGCCAGGCGCATCGCGGCTGAGGGTCATGGTGGTGTTGCGGGAAAGCAGGTCAACTTCACCGCTGCCCAGGGCTGCAAAGCGCTCGGTGGAGCTGAGGTCTCGGAAGGTCACCTTGGCGGGATCCGATAAAATTGCCGCAGCTGTTGCTTTACAAATATCTACGTCCAGGCCGCTGTAGCTGCCGTCAGCTCCCACAAAACTGAAACCCGGCAGCTTGCCGTCCACACCACAGATCAAGCTGCCCCGGGCCTTAATGGCTGCCATTTTCTGGCTTTGAACTCCACCTCCGTCGCCTGCACAACCAGTCAGAACCAAGGCTCCCAAAAGTGATCCGGCAGAAAAGGCCTTTCTAAGCAGGGTCATAAGAAGATTTGACTTGCGGGACTATGACATCGAATTTACTGGTCATTCGGCCAGCAAATTTGAGGCCGGCTCAAAAGCTCATGCAAAGCGATCACGGCGCCAGCGCAGGGTTTGCCATACGAGAAATACAAACACCAGCGGCAGGATGGCTACAAGGGCCACAAACCTGAACTCATCAACTGCTGATGTGACCGTATTCGTAAGCACCTGCTCCAGCAGATACAAGCCGTAGAGACCTACCAAGATCCCCCCTTCGAGGCGGGTGATCACGCCATGGGTCCAGAAAATCGGCAAGCAAGCCAGGGTTGTGAGCACCATGACTGGAAAATCACGACTCACCATCACCGGATCAACCGCCAGGCCCTGGCCACCGGAAGCTAAGCCGCAAACCCCAAGTATCAACAACTGGTTGAGCAGGTTGCTTCCTACCACGTTACCGATTGCCAGGTCTGCCTTGCCGCGGTAAGCAGCCACAAGTGATGTAACCAATTCCGGCATCGAGGTACCCGCAGACACGATCGTGAGGCCAATAACTGTTTGGCTGACACCCAAGCCCACGGCCGCTGCGGTGGCCCCCTTCACAAGAATTTGTGATCCCACTACGAGCAGCACAAGCCCGGCCGCCAATTTGGCCACGGCTACGGGCGGTGTGGCCCGATCGTTTTCGTCAATATCCTCTGCCTCATCAGGATTCTCACCGGCAGTACGCATCTCCCAGACGATGTTGATCACCAAGCCGACCAGCAAGGCCAGGCCGGCCTGCCAGGTGAGCCGGCCGCCGGAGGCCATGCCCCACACCGCCACCGACACACCAAGCAGTAAAGGAACGTCACGGCGTACCAGTCGGCTCTTGACCCGCAGCGGCACCACTAGGGCACTGAGCCCAAGCACCACCAACACGTTGAAAATATTGCTACCAACGATGTTGCTGACGGCAATATCGTCGCGGCCTTGAATCGTGGAGATCAAGCTCACGAATAGCTCTGGCGCGCTGGTGCCGAGAGACACCACCGTGAGCCCGATCACGATTTGGGGTATGCCAAACAACAGGGCCACAGCCGTGGACCCACCCACAAACAGCTCGCCGCCACCGAACAGCAGCAGGATGCCAACGATGATTTCGATGGCGCTGGGCAAAAGGGGCATCTGTTAAGGGCTGCCAAAGAATCGATATTGGGATTCTGTACGGTCGCCCGCCGACAGGGGTTAACCCCGAGCCATCGGCCTACGCTTTACTTAAATTTTGGGCAGACATTCCAAGTGATTGATCCGGACGCCACAATCGCCGCAGCTACATCGGGCCAGTCTGACGAGCTCGAAAGTCTCTTTACCTTTCTGGGCCAGATTCAGCAGGATGGTGCCCTGCGCGACCTGCTCAACGAAGTAATCACCGCTCCAGATGTGGTGTCCATAGCTGCAGATAAAGGCTTCAGCTTTCAGACATCCACATTGCTGGGCCTGTTCGAGCGCTGCAATGAAGCAGCTGTTGCGCGCCAGGGGCTGATGGACGAAAAGTTGATTCGCGTATATCTGCAGCGGCAGCGCCTGCAGGCCCCACAAGGGCAGCTGCTTTGCGGCCCTGCTTAGCGCTGGCCGAGCAACTCCTCCCAAGTAAGCGGTTGGGAGGTGGGACGTACTTGGGGACGGGAGTGAAGAGGGCAGCTGGGGTAGCTGAGGCGGCTGGAGCGGGAAGTGGTCATGGAAACAAAAAACATGGAAAATTGAATCGATATGGATCTCGCACCGAAGGATTGCCATTTCCCTGGAGGGAATTCACAAGGAGCGATCGCTAAGCAGAACAATCAAACTGGACTGAGCTGACTTGGCCGACAGATCTGAGTTGGCAGATTGGTCGGCAATCCCCAGGAAGCACAGGGGATGCATGGTGCTGGTTCTGACGTGCGCGGACTCTGAAGCCCGCCGGCTTCTGCCAGACCCAACAACCATACCCCAAAAGCAGGTAACTTTCCGTCCAGAAAATTTAAATGGTGAGTTTGAGCAACAAATAAGCAAAAAGCCAATGGGGGCAGGGGGACTTGAACCCCCACAACGTTGCCGTCTGCGGATTTTAAGTCCGCTGCGTCTACCAATTCCGCCATGCCCCCTGCCTGGCCATCCTAAATTGGCGGCAACACGAAGGTCTGCCGTGCAGCTGCCCGGGTTTCTTCAATCCGTTTCACCTGATCTGCTGCTGGTTCTGGTGGCCTATGCCCTAATCGGAGGCACCTACCTAGTGGCAGTGCCCCTGCTGCTCTACGCCTGGATGATCAAGCGTTGGACGGTGATGGGCAAGCTCGAGCGCTTCGGGGTCTACGGACTGGTGTTTCTGTTTTTCCCTGGCCTGATTTTGTTTGCTCCCTTCATCAACCTGCGCATGGCAGGCCAGGGCAACGTGCTCTCATGACCAACGGTCGGGCCCTGCTGCTGGCCCTAGGGGTATTTGGCTTGGGGGGCGGCGGTTATTGGCTTTTTCAGGCCGGGGGCTTTGAGGGCTTTTCTGCTGGTATCGCCGCCTCTGCCCTGCTGATGGTGCTGGTACTCGCCTGGACGGGCAGCTACCTGTTTCGGGTGGTCACAGGCAAAATGACTTTTATCCAGCAGCGGCGCCAATACCGCGAGGCCTACGACGCCTTCACCACCGAAGCTCTGCAGCGCAAGTTTGACGCCCTCAGCCCTGAAGAGCAGGAGCGCCTGCTGCGCGAAACGGGCCAGCTGCCAGAAGCTCCCCAGGGCGAGGCATAGGCTCACTGGCCGAAGCCCTTCTCGCTGCTGTGCCTGCCGCCCCTACCCAAATCCAGCAGCGTTTCAGCTCCCTTCGCCAACGGGGACGCTGCGCCCTGATGCCGTTTTTGATGGCGGGCGATCCGGATCTGGCCCACACCCGGGCCAGCCTGCTGGCCCTGCAGGCCAATGGCGCCGACCTGGTGGAGCTCGGCATTCCCTACAGCGATCCCTTGGCCGATGGACCGGTGATCCAGGCCGCTGCCAGCCGAGCCCTGAAGGCTCGCACCACCCCAGCCGGGGTGCTGGAGATGCTCAGCTCCCTCAAGGGTGAACTGACCATGCCGGTGGTGCTGTTCACCTACAGCAACCCCTTGCTCAACCGCGGCATGGAGGCCTTCTGTGCCGCCGCCGCCGCCGCCGGAGCCGCCGGCTTGGTGGTGCCCGACCTACCCCTTGAAGAGGCCGAGAAACTCTCAGCAATCGCAGCAGCTGCCGGCCTCGATCTGGTGCTGCTAGTGGCGCCCACCACGCCAGCCGAGCGCATGGGAAGAATCCATCAGGCCAGCCGCGGCTTCACCTACCTGGTGAGCGTCACCGGCGTGACCGGGGTGCGCACAAACCTTGAGTCCCGGGTGGGCGATCTGGTGGGCCAGCTCAAGACCCTGGGAGATACGCCAATCGCCGTGGGCTTTGGCATTTCCGGCCCCGAGCAAGCCCGCCAGGTGCGCGACTGGGGCGCCGATGGGGCAATTGTGGGCAGTGCCCTAGTCAAAGTGATGGCGGCCGCCCATGGCCAGCAGGGCGACGTTGCCGCCGCGGCCGGGCGCTTCTGCGCCGAGCTGCGGGCCGGGCTCGACGCTTAAGCCCCGATCAGGCTGCAGCGATTTCCCCTCATGCTGTTTTCCCCCGCCTGCGAGCGCAACAAAGGGCCGATCCTGGCTGTGCTTAAAGAGTGGCTACCTGCCCACGCCCAGGTACTGGAGATCGGCTCAGGCAGCGGCCAGCACGCAGCTTTCTTCTGCCAGCAGATCCCAGGCCTCACCTGGCAGACCAGTGAACGCCAAGAGAGCCTCCTGGATCTACAGGCCCAGCTGGAGGTACTGAGCCCCACGCTGCCACCAGCCATTGCCCTGAATGTCACGGAAGCTGGGCAGTGGCCACGCCAGGGCTTCGATGCTGTTTTCAGCGCCAACACCTGCCACATCATGTCGGCAGCGGCCGTACCGCATCTACTAGCCGGAGCCTCGCGGGTGTTGCGCCCAGGCGGGCTGCTGCTGCTCTACGGCCCCTTCCACGACGGCGGTGTACACACTGCCGCCAGCAACGCCGCCTTCGACCAGCACCTGCGCAGCCTCGATCCAGCCATGGGGGTGCGTGATGCCAGTGAGCTGGTGCAGCAAGCCCAAAACCTCGGCCTCGAGCGCCTAGCCGATCTGCCCCTGCCAGCCAACAATCGAATGCTGGTGCTAGAGCGTCGATGAGCGAGGCAGTCCATTTATTCGGCGCGGTGGCTTCGGCCTACGCCCGCCACCGAATCACCTACCCCACTGCCTTCTTCGAGCTCTTCCTGGGCCAGCTGGTCAGCAACCCCCTGGTGTGGGACTGCGGCTGCGGCAGCGGCCAGGCCGCAATCGACCTAGCCACCGCCGGTGCCCGGGTGATTGCCACAGACGCCAGTGCAGCCCAGCTCGCAGCCGCCCGCCCCCACCCCCAGATCAGCTACCAGCTCGCTGAGGCATGCAGCAGTGGCCTGGACAGCGCCAGCGTCGACGGGGTGCTGGTGGCGGCCGCAGTGCACTGGTTTGCCGGCGATGATTTCAACACCGAAATGCGGCGGGTGTGCAAATCGGGGGCTGTGGTGGCCTGGATTGGCTATCTGCCGTTGCGCTTGAAGGATCCACGGCTCCAGTCATCACTAGATGAGTTCCACAGCGTCACCCTGGGCCCCTGGTGGCCCGCCGAGCGCCGCTGGGTGGAGCAGAGCTACGCCGGTTTGGCCTTCCCAGCTGAGGAGTGGCCGTTTCCTACGGGGCTGTGGATCGAACGCCACTGGACCCTGACCGAACTGATCGCCCATCTCGGCACCTGGTCGGCGGTGCAGCGCAGCCGAGAGGCCGGCAGCGATCCACTCCCCAACCTTCAGGCTGAGCTAGCGGGCCTGTGGCCCGAGCTGGGGCAAGCCGCGCTGTTGGTGCGCTGGCCCTTCATGGGTCGCTGGGGCCAGCTGTAGCCAGCAGGCAGCGCAGGCCGCTGAAAAGCCGATCAAGGGCCTCAGCCAGATGCGCGGCATCAAGCAGGCCGTAGCTGAGCCGCAACACAGGCCCTGCGTCGCTGGAATCCAGCCCAAAGCTGCCGCCGCTCAGGGTCGCCACCCGGTGCTCGAGCACCAGCCGCCGCATCAGCGTGTCCGCAGCGAAGGGCAACGGCGCTGCAACTTGCAGCAGGGCGTAGAAGGCCCCATCGGGCTGGGCCAGCAAGCGCACCGGCAAGCCCTGGGCCTGCTGGTCTGCCACGGCAGCCAGCAGCTGCAGGCGCAGCTCCGCCAGGGCTGCGATCCGGGGCGCGCACCAGGCCGGCCCGGCAGCTAGGGCGGCCCGGGCGGCGTGCTGGGTGAGTCGGGGCGGACAGATCAGCACCGTGTCCTGCACCTTCAGCAATGCGGGCAGCAGCGTCTCTGGCACAGCCATGTAGCCCAACCGCCAGCCGGCCAGGCCATAGGCCTTAGACAGCGAGTGCAGCGACACGGTGTGGGAGGCGCTGCCGGGCAGGGAAGCGGCGCTCCAGTGGGGCACCTCGCCGTAAACGAATTGCTCGTAGGCCTCGTCGCTGATGTGAAACAGGCCGTGCAACGCACAGAGCTGGTTGATCGCAGCCAGCACCTGGGCCGGAATCACCACGCCGCTGGGGTTGTTTGGCGACACGGTGACGATGGCCCGGGTGCGCGGGGTGATTGCCGCCGCCAGCCGCTCGGGATCGGGTATCAGGCCGGCCTGCACCGGTACCGGCACCGCACCGGCCAGCTGCACCGCCATCACGTGGTTGAAATAAAAGGGCACAGGCAGGATCACCTCGCTGGGTTCCCCGGGGGGACCCGCTGCGATCACTTGAGCCACCGCGTTGAAAGCCATGTTGCTGCCGGCTGTGACCAGCAGCTCAGCCCCTGTGAGATCGAGGTCGTTTTGGTTGGTGAGCTTGGCAGTGATCGCCGCCAGCAGCTCTGGATCACCTTGAAGTGGGCCGTAACGGTGCAGCGCTGGCCCTGCGGCGGCCAGGGCCTCAGCCACGGCCAGGGCTACGCCCGGCGGCGGATCCCAGCCCACCATGCCCTGGGCCAACGACAGGGTGCCTGGGGTCTGATGCACCAGGGCAGCCAGCTCAGGAATGATTGGGCTGAGCACCTTCGCCAACCGCTGGCTTGGGCCTGGTAGCGGGTAAGCGGCATCGCTCACGGCCCTAAGACTCAAGGGTTGTATTTGGCCGTCGTCTGCTTGACGCAAACGTCCTTGGCCTGATCCAAGCTCTGCCGTCTGTTGAGCATGCCGTCGGCAATGCAACCGCAGGTTTCGTTAACCATGCCAGCAGGGGGGGTCTTGCCTGCCTTCTTGAAGTCATCCTGCATAGCGCTGGAGCATTTGCCGACGATGATCTGCCTCACCATGTTGGCGTGGGCAGGAGCCGCAAATAAGACGGCACCAGCAAGGAGGAGACAGGATCGCAACACGAGAAGTAGGAAGCTTGTAACTCTTGTCTTAACACCATTAGTCGGCAGCCAAAAGCCTGCAGCCCCGTAATGTCAGGCCCCGATCACTCCCAACACCATGCGCTTCGTGCTCTGGGGCACCTACTGCGATGACGCCCTCGAAAAGCGCAGCCCCTATCGAGACGAACATTTGGCAGGACTGCAGGGCCTTAAGGATGCCGGCACCCTGATCACCCTAGGCCCCACCGAAGGCAGCACCCATGTATTCGGTATCTACGAGGCGGGCAGCAAGGAGCAGGTTGAAGCCCTTGTCAAGGCAGATGTCTACTGGCGCAATGGCATCTGGACTGAGGTGCAGGTGTATCCCTGGATCCAGGCCTTCTGAAGCAAGTTCAACCCTTGGGCCAATCCAGCTGGGCCTGCTGCCACACGTAGGCGGCCACCGCCTCTGCCCCCCCATCCCCAAGCACGGCTGCATAACCAGACATCTGGCCCTGGCCCGCGGCGGCTATTACGGCGATCCGCTCCGGACCGTCTATGCCGTTGCGTTCCAGGGCCGCCAGGTGCAAGTTTTTGCCGCGGCGAATGATGTTGCCGCCATTGACGTGACAGCCAGCGCAATGGTTGGTAAACAGCTCTGCCCCATCCGCCGCAGGGGCAGCCCAGGCCGGCCCTGCGCTGAAGACCAGCGCCGCCATCACCACGGCTAACAACCCCAATCTGACCAACCCCAATCCCCGCAACAGCTTCTGCAGCACCTTGGCAATCTTGCTATCGATGTTTCCACTGTGCGCCTGCGGGCGCTAAACAAGGTCTTACGCCGCCACTTGGGCCCTGGCTAGCCCCTTGCCACCCGTCACCCTGCTGCACAGCGCCGACTGGC
>ERZ888423.2255-NODE-2255-length-14724-cov-11.423751_pt1 | contig 14724 bp, 14 predicted proteins | sample MGYA00520523_ERZ888423 | MGnify/ENA primary metagenome ERZ888423 (study PRJEB32303, sample SAMEA104408611) | aquatic metagenome | biome: Brackish water; feature: Pelagic; material: water | place: Baltic Sea | collected 2014-06-08T10:24:00 | depth 30,27 m ...
TCGATGGCCTCGTCGGCAAGATAGGGAACAAATCGGCTCATCAGTCATCCTTCATTTGCATCGTGGGGGCCACGCCCCGTGGTTTCAGTCGCCTCTGGCCTTCTTCGCGCCCTCTGCCAGTCGGGCGATCTCGTCGCGGGTCATGCCGCTGGTGGTGCGCAGCAGCGCCGAAACTTCGACGGGGTTGCGCTTGATGATGTCAGCCAAGTCGGACGGCATCCGCCCCGCCATGGCCAGCAACTCGTCGATGTCGCACTCAATGATCTGCGCAATGGCCCGGACCTTGTCCTCTGTCGGCGGCGTGAACTCGTCCCGCTCGACCTTCGAAAGGTAGGTGGGGCTCACTCCGATCTTCTTGGCCATCTCCCGCAATCCAATCTCCTTTGCCTCACGTTCGCGGCGGACGAATGCGCCGAATTGTAGACCATTGTCGGCCATATGAGTCCCTCCCCTGTTTAGTGGATAGGTAACACTCGATTCGGTCGCAGTCAAGATGCTGCGCCTTTCAGCGCTCAGTTGACTACATCTCGTTGCGATACCCGTCGGCCCGCGGAGTCACCAAGGTTTTCGCGGCGATCAGTTCCATTTTCGTTGCCACAAGTACGCAGGACGCTGATGCCCGGCTGCTTGGAAAGCTTGCAAAGGGATAGCTGCCGTTCGCTGCGGCTCGGCAGAATGTCTCAGTTGCGGGACAAACCGGACTTGTGCACCCGCGGCTACTGCTGACGCAGCATTGTTTCGCACGCGCAGCGTTTTCCTTGTTGCGATACAGCGCAGTCTCCGAAGCAGCCGTTCGTAATAGAGGAGCCGGTTGAGGGTGAAACTGTGAATTCAGCGCTGTCTTGTCGGACAACTCAAATGGGGAACAAGTCTATATCATCCGATTTCTGCGATTGATTAGCCGCATCAGTCAATTGCGATGACAGCGAAGAGGTCTGGCATTTGGTACTTGAGTTTGATGCCGTGAACAACATCAAGGACAGTTACACTTTGGGTAATCGGGGCATGTCGACCTTCATGGGTCGACGACTCCCCAAACCCGACAATCCAAGGTGGCGAGACTTGGTCAGTTCTTGTTCGACCTCTGGGCTGCTTTGACCATCGGATAGGCTGCTTTGAAGGTCTCATAGGCCGCGTCATGATGATCTTTGAGCTCAGAAACGGGCTGAATTGTCTCGGCGATTTCGGGTTTCGTCAGCACGTCCTCCGATACCGCGCCGGTGTGCGCCATCACGGCTAGGCGCGCAGCGCCCATTGCCGCGCCGAACTCGCCGCCCTGGGGCCGCTCCAGCGTAACATTAAGCGCTGTCGCGATCAGTTTCAGCCAATAGGTCGATTTGGCGCCGCCGCCGATCGCGAGCAGGCGCGACAGGCTGGTGCCATTCGCCTCGAATGCCTCCAGGGAATCGCGCAAGCCGAATGCCACGCCTTCCAGAACCGCCTGTGTCAGGTCCGTGACGCCCGTGCCGACCCCCAGCCCCAGGAAGCTGCCGCGAATATCGGCGTCGTTGTGGGGCGTCCGCTCTCCGGACAGGTATGGCAGGAACAGCGTGTTGCCGGGTGGGCGGAGATCATCGCCCAAGGCCCCGGTCAGCACAGGCGCGGTGGAGCCGGTGATCGAGGCAAGCCAGTTGAGACTATCGGTCGCCGACAGCATCACACCCATCTGATACCAGCGATCCGGCACCGCGTGGCAGAACGTGTGCAGAGCGGAATCCGGGTCTGGGCGACAGGTTGTGCGGGCAGCGAGAAGGACACCCGACGTGCCCAGTGACAAAAACGCGTCACCGTCATTCAGCGCGCCGATCCCGCAGGCGGCGGCGGCATTGTCGCCCGCGCCTCCGGCCACGGTTACGTCGGCGCTTACCCCCCAGCTTCGGGCAAGCGCCGGCGACAAGGTTCCGGCGGCCTGGGACCCGTCAACGAGGCGGGGCATCTGGTCGAGGCACATCTCGCCCGCGTCGAGGAGCGATTTCGACCAATCGCGTGCCGCCACGTCCAGCCAGGAGGTGCCCGCGCTATCGGATCTGTCGGCGACCATGTCACCGGTCAGGTAGAAGTTCAGATAGGCCGCAGGCAGTAGGACTTTGGCTATCCGCGCGAAATTCTCGGGTTCATGGCGCTTGACCCAGAGCAGTTTTGGCGCGGTGAACCCCGGAAAGACGATGTTTCCGGACAGGCTTCGCACATCGCGCATCTCATCCAGTTGCCGCGCTTCGGCATGGGACCGGGTGTCATTCCAGAGGATGCAGGGGCGGATCACCGCGCCGGTTTCGTCCAGCAGTGTCGCACCATGCATATGACCTGCAACCCCGATCCCCTTGAGGTCGGCGAAGGCGGGGAACCGTTCGCGCAACTCGTGCACGGCGGCATCAAGCGCCTTGGTCCATTTGGCGGGGTCCTGCTCGCTCCAGCCCGACTGCGGGTGCTGCGACGTGTAGAATCGCTCTGCCGCGCCGATGACTTTGCCGCCTTCGGACAAAAGCAGCGCGCGCAGGCCGGACGTGCCCAGATCAATGCCCAGGTAACTCATTCAATTGCCTTCCTTGCGCCGGCTGTTTTGCCAATAGGGGCATGTCAGCCAGTCATGTCCATTCGTGCAAAACCTTCAAACGACGGCAAGACCAATTCGGCCCCCGCCGCCAGAAGAACCGCGCTGTGTTCGGCCTGCAAATCGATCAGATGCTGCCCACCCGAAAATCCGACTGCGGACATTCCCGCTGCTCTGGCGGCGCGCACGCCGTGCTGCGAATCCTCGACGACCAGACAGGCCGCTGCCGTCACAGCCATCTTTCGCGCGGCATATTCGAACAGGTCAGGCGCCGGCTTGCCACGGGTGACCTGCTCGGCGCTGAAAATATGCGCAAAGCGGTCCGTCACGCCCATTGCATTCAACGCGATATCGATACGGTTGAAGGTGCTGCTCGACGCGATGCAAAACGCCGTGCCGCTCTGCTGCAACCGGTCGACTAGGTCGAGTACATGCGGGACAGGTTGAAGCTCTGCCCTGAAGCGGTCGAAAAGCACGCTTTCCCATTGCACGGCAAACGCGTCGGTATCGCCGGTGCCATGTTCGGCAACGTGAGCCGCAATCGTTTTCAGCGACGTGCCCAGAAACATTTCGCGGGTATCTTCGGCGGTCAGATCAAGCCCGAAAGCGTTGAGCGTTTCCCGCAGCGTAGTGAGCGATATGACTTCGCTGTCCGAGATCACCCCGTCGAAATCGAAAATGACGAGGTCAGCCGCGCCGACCAGCCGGGCAAACCTTGACCGAGCGCTCTCATGACCCGCCGCGCGGTGCTCAGACACAGTCCCCGCCCCTAGATCGCGTGTCCCGCATCATTGAATTGATGCAGGCGATTGGCTGGAATAAAGATACTTACCGTGTCCCCGACGGCTGTTTGGTCTTCGCCACTGACCTTTGCGATGATCTCCTGACCTGCATGTGTCGCGAGGTAAAGAAGACTTTCGCCACCGAGCTGCTCTTTTACTTTCACGATTGCATCCGCATGTCCCTGCCCGCTGGCGCGCAATTCCAGGTGTTCGGGCCGGAATCCGATATAGGCGGCGTCGCGCGATAGATGCAGATCGGACAGTTCGGCCTTAGGCGAAAAGACGTTCATTGCGGGAGACCCGATGAACTCGGCGACAAAGCGGGATTTCGGCTTTTGATACAGTTCCATTGGCGATCCGACCTGTTCGATCCGGCCGGCGTTCAGCACAACGATCTTGTCGGCCATGGTCATCGCCTCGACCTGATCGTGGGTCACGTAGATCATCGTGGCGGCAAGCTGTTTGTGGAGCCCCTCCAGTTCGACGCGCATCTGCACCCGCAGCTTTGCGTCGAGGTTGGACAGGGGTTCGTCAAACAGGAATACCTTCGGGTTCTTGACGATGGCGCGCCCGATGGCGACGCGCTGCCTCTGGCCGCCCGAAAGCTGGCCGGGCTTGCGTTCAAGGTAGTCTTCCAGTTGCAGGATGCGCGCAGCCTCGGCGATACGGTCCTTGCGCTCTTGCGCGGCGTAACCGTTGACCTTCATGCCGAAATCCATGTTGTCGCGCACGGACATGTGGGGATAGAGCGCGTAGGATTGGAATACCATGGAAAGTTCGCGATCTGCGGGTTCGGCGGTGGTCACATCGCGATCGTCGATCATGATCGTGCCCGAGTCGGCCCCCTCCAGCCCGGCAAGCGTGCGCAGCAGTGTCGATTTCCCGCAGCCTGACGGGCCGACGAAGACGACGAATTCGCCGTCTTCAACATCCAGGTTCACATCGAACAGCGCCTGCGTCCTGCCATAGAATTTGTTAAGGTTTTCGATCCTTATGCCGGCCATCTCGGCGTCCTCCCCAAATCCGCATAAGCAGCGGCGTCGATACGTTTGCATCTCACTACAAACAAATGCATTGACTCTCAAGTCGGAAACATACTTTTGTATCCGTTGTGATGCAAAAGATTGCACGCAATCCATGAATTGGGAGGATCCTGAACATGAAGACACTAAGAAACCTTCTCGGCGCCACCGCCGTATCCAGCATGATGGCGACCGGAGCCATCGCGGACGGCCATGGGTGGAGCCTGGCAGAGGCCGCAAAGCCCTACGCTGGCACGACCGTCGACGTCGTGTTCCTGCTGCGTCCCGGCTATGAAGCCATCGAGGCGATGCTGCCCGTGTTCGAAGAGGCAACCGGCATCAAGATCAACATCATCAAGCACCCCTATGAAAACGCTCTGGGCGAGCAGGTTCGCGATTTCGTCGCCGGTGGCGATCTTGATATCGCGCTGATCGACCTGGTCTGGATGGGTAACTTTGCCGAAAACGAGTGGGTGCTGCCGCTGGCCGATGTGCAGGCCAAGTTTCCGGACATCGTGGATCCCACGCTCGACTTGGACGACTTCTTTCCGCTGGTGCTGAACGCCTTTGGCGGCTGGAACGATACAATTTATGGCCTGCCGGTCGATAACTACTCCGGACTGATGTTCTACAACCGCTGCATGCTGGAGGAGGCCGGCTTCGATGGCCCGCCATCCACCTGGCAGGAGTTGAAGGATGTCTACGGCCCGGCGCTGACCAAGGACGGCAAGTACGCCTTCGCTCTGCAGTCCAAGCGGAACGAAACCCAGTCTGCCGACAGCTTCGCCCGCGTCCTTTGGCCCTTCGGCGGGTCCTTCCTTGATGAGAACTTCCGCTCAAACCTGCTCAGCGAGGAAAGCCAGGCCGGACTGCAGTTCCGCCAGGACCTCATGCAGTACATGCCTGACGGGATCGTGGCCTATGACCACGCCGAGACGGTAAACGCCTTCAGTCAGGGCGATGTGGCGATGATCACCGAATGGTCGGCGTTCTATTCTTCCGTCGTGTCGGCTGATACGTCGAAAGTCGCGGACTGCGTTGAAATCGCCCCCGAGCCGATGGGGCCTGCGGGCCGCAAACCGGCCCTGGGTGGCTTCTCGATGGCTGTGGCATCCCAAGCGGATGAGGCAGAGCAGGCGGCTGCCTATCTGTTCATCCAGTGGGCAACCTCTGCCGAGAACGCGCGCGAGTATCTGGAACGCGGCGGTGTGCCCGCCCGTCAATCCGTCTATCAGCAGGACGGTCTGGAGGCGTTCAAGTTCGTGCCGGCGCTGGTCGAAAGCTGGCAGGACGGTGTGCCTGAGTTCCGCCCGCGCTTCGCCGAGTGGCCCGAGATCACGGAGATCGTGCAGGAGTGGGGTACCAAGATGATGCTTGGTGAAGTCACGACTGTGGAGGGCGCGGAAGAAATCGGTACACGGATGGAAGCTGTGCTGGATGCTGCCGGCTACTACTCCGGCGACAAGCCTTTGGCACAGTAACGTCGACAACAACCGGGGGCGAAAACAACCGCCCCCGGCTCTCCCCAAACCGGGGGATCAGGGAGGATGAGACATGCGCGGACAGGTATCCCGCAAAACCGTTTTTGCGTTTATCGGACCTGCGGTCATTGGCCTTGCCGTGGTTGGCATCGCGCCGCTGCTTTATGCTGTCTGGACCTCACTTCACTTTTACAATCTGACCAAGCTCAAACGCGTCGAATTCATCGGGCTTGAGAACTATATGACCGTCCTTACCGACGCCGTGTTCTGGCAGGCGATGGGCCGGACGTTCTTTTTGCTTGGCACCGCACTGCCGCTGCAACTCGCCCTGGGCCTGATGATCGCGCTGGTGCTGCACCAGCCGGGGCTGACATTGATCAAGACGCTGTGCCGTCTCAGCCTCGTCCTGCCGATGGCGACCACCTATGCCGTCGTGGGCCTGCTGGGGCAGGTCATGTTCAATCAGAAATTCGGTGTCGTGAACCAGTTGTTGGGCGGTGCGGATATCAACTGGATCGGCGACCCGGAAAACGCCTTCGCGATGATCATCTTCTGGGACGTTTGGCAGTGGACCCCCTTTGTGGCGCTGGTCCTGCTGGCGGGCCTGACAATGGTGCCCGGCGAAGTGGAAGAGGCCGCGCGGCTTGAGACCAAGTCGAAATGGACCGTGCTGCGCTATGTCCAGCTGCCATTCCTGCTGCCGGGGCTGGTCGCTGTCCTGATCCTGCGCACGGCGGATACGCTCAAGCTGTTCGACATGGTCTTTACCCTGACACGGGGCGGCCCGGGATCATCGACCGAGTTCATTTCGCTGATGATCCAGCGGGTCGGCTTCCGGGGCTTCGATCAGGGGCTTGCCTCCGCGCAGGCGATCATCCTGCTGATCATCACGATCATCCTCGCGCAGATCTACATCCGCGTGTTCTACAAGGAGGTTTGAGCCATGACATCGACACGCTCCCTCTGGACACAGATCGCTTTGCTGGTGGTCATCATCACGGTCTGCGTCTTCCCGTTCTACTGGATGGTCACCACCTCGCTGAAAACACAGATCGTGGCGCTTGAATCGCCGCCGGTCTGGCTTTTCGAGCCGACGCTCGACAACTACCGCGAGGCCCTGTTCGAAGACGGTGTTCTGCAGACGTTGCTCAACTCGCTGGTGATTGCTGTCAGCACGACAGTGCTTGCGCTGATCCTGGGCGTGCCGGCGGCGTTTGCCCTCGCGCGGTTCGAGTTCCGGGGCAAGAAAGACCTGTGGTTCTGGTTCATCACCAACCGAATGGTGTCGCCCATCGTGCTCGCCTTGCCGTTCTTCCTGATTGCGCGAAATCTCGGGCTGCTGGACAAGCACATCACGCTCATTCTGATCTATCTCACCTTCAATCTTCCCATCGTGATCTGGATCGTCACCGATCAGTTCAGGGGAATTCCCTATGATCTGGACGAGGCCGCGCGGCTGGAGGGCGCGTCGCAGTTCACCATCATGCGAAGGATCTGCTTGCCTTTGGCCATGCCCGGCGTCGCGGTCTCGGCGATCTTTTCCTTCATTTTCTCGTGGAACGAGTTGATGTTCGGTCTGATCCTGACCCGGACCGAGGCCAAGACGGCCCCCGCGATGGCGGTGTCCTTCATGGAAGGCTACAACCTGCCCTACGGCAAGATCATGGCGACCTCGACCCTGATCGTGATCCCTGTGCTGATCTTTGCGCTGATCGCTTCCAAGCAACTGGTGCGTGGTCTGACGATGGGTGCCGTGAAATGACCGATTGCAGTCTGCTTTTTACAATGACTTTCTGGCCCGGCGTTCGAAACTGAGGAGCCGCCGATGTCACGCTATGTCAAACTCGAACAGATCGACCCGGAAGAGCAGCTTCTGGTCCGGCTTGCATGGGCCTGCGAAGTCGAGGGGATGACACAGGCGGACGCGGCGGAGCGTTTTGGTATCACCCGGTTGCGCGTCAACAAGAGCCTGAATGAAGCACGCCGTCGCGGCATCATCCGGGTGAGCGTCGACTCTGTCTATGCGGCGGCGGCCCAATTGGAATGGGAACTTCAGGACGCCTTCAAACTCGGCAAGGCCGTTGTCGTGCCTTCGCCGGAGAAGGAAGCCTCGGTGACGCCACTTGTCGCGGCAGGGCTTGGTGCGCACCTGAGCGCGCTACTGGAGGATGAACAGATCAAACAATTTGGCATGTCCTGGGGAAACACACTGAACCTTGCCACCCGGCATATGCAACCTCTCGACCGCAGGGACCTTGAGATCGTGTCGATCATGGGCGGCGTGTCACGCGGTTCCGACGTCAACGGGTTCGAGATCACAACGCGTCTCGCCGATCTTTGCAACGCCCAGCACAGCCTGTTTCCCGCACCGCTCTATGCCGGAAGCCGAGACAGCCAGGCCATGTTCCTTCATCAGGACGTGATCAGGGAGATGCTGGAAAAGATCGCGTCCTGCGATGCGATTGCGCTGGCGACTGGCAACCTCGAGACCTCGCTTCTTGTGCGGGACGCCCTGCCGCGCGGGATCACTCCGGAAGAGTTGATAGCCCTCGGCGGGGTCGGCGACATCACAGGTCACATTCTCGACGCGGAGGGCAATCTGATCGATCACCAGCTGAACGGCCAGGTGATCGGCCTGACGCTTGATGAGATGGCACATATCAAGAACGTCATTCTGGCGGCAGGCGGGATGCAGAAGGTGCCAATTATCGGCGCCGCCCTTGCGCGGGGCTTCGTGGACACGCTGGTGACGGACGAAAACACCGCGCGCGCGCTCATCGAGCGGAAAAAGGATAGGGAGTAAGGGATGGCAATAGCTCTGGTGCTTGAAGAGAAGCGTCGCCTAGCGTTGCGTGACATAGATCTTCCGGACAGGCTTGGTCCGGGCGATGTGCGGATTGAAGTCGATACGGTCGGCGTCTGCGGCAGCGACGTGCATTATTACACCCATGGCAAGATCGGTCCCTTCGTCGTCAGAGAGCCTATGGTGCTGGGCCACGAGGCCGCAGGTGTCGTTTCGGAGGTTGGCGCGGATGTGCGCCACCTGAAGGTCGGGGACCGCGTCTGCATGGAGCCCGGCATTCCCAACCCGGCATCAAAAGCCGCGAAGCTGGGGGTTTATAATGTCGACCCGGATGTGCGGTTCTGGGCAACGCCGCCGGTGCATGGCTGCCTGACACCATCCGTCGTGCATCCTGCGGCATTCACATATCCGATCCCAGGTCACGTCAGCTTTGCCGAAGGCGCGATGGTCGAACCGTTCGCCATCGGGATGCAGGCCGCCGCGCGCGCGCGGATCAAACCCGGGGACGTGGCCTTTGTCACCGGTGCGGGGCCGATCGGGATCATGGTCGCGCTCGCCGCACTGGCCGGAGGCTGCGCCAAGGTGTTTATCGCCGATCTGGTCGAGGCCAAGCTTGCCGTTGCCGCAAGCTATGACAATATCGAACCGGTTCTGATCCCGCGCGACGATCCTGCACGCGTCTTGCGGGATGCCACCGAAGGCTGGGGCGCCGATGTGGTCTTTGAATGTGCAGGTGCCGCGGCCTCGATCCAGACCGCTCTGGACGTGGTGGCCCCCGCAGGCTGCGTTGTCTGGGTCGGCATGCCCGTGGACCCTGTGCCGGTGGACCTCGTGTTGGCGCAGTCCAAGGAGATCCGTATGGAAACCTTATTCCGTTACGCCAACATGTACGATCGGGCCATTGCGCTGATCGGCTCGGGCAAAGTGGACCTGAAACCGCTGATCTCGGAAACCTTCGCCTTCGAGGACAGCATCGTGGCGTTTGATCGCGCGGTCGAGGCGCGCCCGACTGACGTCAAAATTCAGATCAAGCTGAGATGAGCCGCGCGGAGCAGATCCTGGCGGAGCTTCGCCCCGGCCTGTCGGACGACGTGCTGGCACAGATCCCCGCGCTGATCGAAGCAATCGCCACCGCGCGCAAGATTGTCTGTTACGGCGTCGGTCGCGAAGGGCTGATGATGAAAGCCCTCGCCATGCGGCTTTATCATCTTGGATGCAATGCCCATGTGGCGGGTGATATGACCGCGCCGCCTGTTGGTCTTGGCGACGTGCTTTTCGTCAGCGCAGGCCCCGGTCATTTTTCCACCGTGGCTGCGTTGGCCGATCTGGCGCACAGCGCAGGAGCCCGTGTGATCTGCGTGACAGCAGAGCCGGATGGTGCCGTGCCGAAGATGGCCGATCTGACGGTGGTTCTGCCGGCGCAAACCATGGCGTCCGACGCGCAGGCCATATCCATCCTACCGATGGGGTCGCTTTACGAAGCACTGATGTTTCTTTTCTTCGAGCTGCTGGTTCTTGACCTGCGCGACCACCTGCGCGTCGCGCCTCAGGCCATGCGCGCCAATCATACCAATCTGGAGTAGCTGATGAGTTGGCAAAACCGCTTCAGTCTTGAAGGGAAAACCGCGCTGGTCACCGGGGCCTCCTCGGGGATTGGAACGGCAATCGCAGAAGTGTTCGCCCAGGCGGGCGCGGACGTGGCGGCCCATGGGCGTGACGCTGGCCGCCTGGCGGCCCTTGGGCAACGGGTCGCCGCCACCGGCCAGCGTTTCGCGGCGATCACCGGCGATCTGGCGGATCCGACCGAGACCGAAGGCATCGCCATGCAAGCCCGAGAGGCCCTCGGCCGCATCGACATCCTTGTAAATTCAGCGGGCATCGCGCTGACGGGCGCGGTGGTCGGCTATGACCTTGCGGACTGGCAGCGCACCATGGCCGTCAACTTGACCGCGCCCTTCATCCTGTCCAAGGCGTTGCTGCCCGAAATGATGGCGCGCCGCGCAGGAAAGATCATCAATATTTCTTCGCAAACCGGCGTCATCGCGCTTGAGGACCACGCGGCCTATGCCACCTCCAAAGGCGGCCTGAACGCGCTGACCAAATCGCTGATGGTCGAGGCGGCGCCGCATAACGTGCAGGTCAACGCGATCTGCCCCACGGTCGTTTTGACGGAAATGGGCCGCGAGCTTTGGTATGCCCCCGAAAAGCGCGACCCGATGATCGCCAAGACACCGCTGGGCCGTTTTGGTGAACCGGTCGAGATTGCCGATATGGCGCTCTACCTGGCCTCCCCCGCCTCGGACCTTGTGAACGGGGCGGTAATGATGATCGAAGGCGGGTATTCCAGCATATGAAGGGGTTCGGCGTTCATACCAGCATGTGGACGATGTCCTGGGACGCCGAGGGTGCTGCACGCGCCATTGCGGCGGCAAAGGCGTCGGGGATGGATTTCATCGAGATCGCGCTGCTTGACCCGGCCGCGACGGATGCCGCGCTTGGGCGTCGCCTGCTGGAAGAGGCCGAACTGCCTGCCGTCTGCTCTCTCGGGCTGCCAGAGGCCGTCTGGGCGTCCCGCAATCCGGAAGGTGCGAAGGATTTCCTGCGGCTGGCGATCGAAAAGACCGCAGGTCTCGGGGCGACGGCCCTGACTGGCGTGACCTATGGCGGTATCGGCGAACGGTCGGGCCTGCCGCCGACGGATGTCGAGCTCGACAATGTTGCCCGCGTTCTGGAACAGGCGGCACGAGAGGCCGCCGACACAGGCCTTGCCTTTGGGATCGAGCCCGTGAACCGCTACGAAACCCACCTGATCAACACCGCCGCGCAAGGGGTCGCAATGATCGAGCGGATCGGGGCGGCGAACATGTTTCTCCACCTCGATACCTACCACATGAACATCGAGGAAAAAGGCGCAGGCAACGGTATCCTGCAGGGCCGGGATCATCTGCGCTACATTCACCTGTCCGAGTCCGATCGCGGAACGCCCGGTGCGGGAACCTGCGATTGGGACGAGATCTTCGTGGCCCTTGCCGCGATTGGGTTCGACGGGGGCCTTGCGATGGAAAGCTTCATCAACATGCCGCCTGAAATTGCCCATGGCCTGTCCGTCTGGCGGCCTGTCGCAGAGAGCGCAGAGCAGGTTGTCGGCGACGGCCTGCCGTTCTTGCGCGGCAAGGCGCGGCAATACGGTTTAATCTGAGGGGAGCAGGCGCATGGCCGATCTGGCGGGGAAAGTTGTTGCGATAACGGGGGCGGCATCGGGCATCGGTCTGGCCTGCGCGAAGGCCTGCATTGACGTCGGCGCACGCGTTGCGCTGGTGGATCGGGACAGGGCGGCACTTGACCGTGTCTGTGCGGATCTTGGCCCCGACGCTCTGCCCATTTTGACGGACCTGACGGACAAGGACAGCGTAGCAGGGATGCTGCCAACCATTCTTGACGCGGCCGGACGGCTTGACGTGTTCCACGCCAATGCCGGCACCTATGTCGGCGGCGATGTGCTGGAGGCGGATCCGGATGCCTGGGACCGGATGCTGAACCTCAACGTCAACGCGGCGTTCCGGTCGGTTCATGCGGTGCTGCCCCATCTGGCCAGGCAAGGATCGGGCGATGTGATCCTCACCAGTTCGATTGCAGGTGTGATCCCCGTGGTATGGGAGCCGATCTATACGGCCTCCAAACATGCCGTGCAGGCATTCACCCACACCGTGCGACGGCAAATGTCGAAACATGGGGTGCGCGTGGGGGCGATCCTACCCGGCCCCGTGGTCACGGCGCTTCTCGACGACTGGCCCAAGGCCAAGATGGAACAGGCCCTAGCCGAAGGCAGCCTGATGCAACCCGAAGAAGTCGCCGATTGCGTCGTCTTCATGCTCACGCGTCCGCCCAACGTCACCATCCGCGATCTTGTTCTGCTGCCAAACGCGGTGGACTTATGACCGCCTTTGTCGGGGTCGATGTGGGCACCGGCAGCGCGCGCGCCGGTGTTTTCGACGCGCGCGGGACGCTGTTGGCCAGCCACGCCCAGGACATACAGATGTGGCGGGACGGTGATGTGGCCGAGCAATCCTCGGATGACATCTGGTCGGCCGTCTGCGCTTGCGTGAAGACGGCCGTTTCGACGTCAGGAATTGCGCCTGATCAGGTGGCGGGAGTCGGATTTGACGCGGCCTGCTCGATGGTCGTCCTCGACCGCGACATGCGCCCGCTCAGCATCAGCGATACCCGCGCGCGCGAACGGAATGTCATCGTGTGGATGGATCACCGCGCCAAGGATCAGGCCGCGCGGATCAACGCACAGGGTCACCCGGTGCTGGACTATGTCGGCGGGCGCATCTCGCCCGAGATGCAGACACCCAAGCTGCTCTGGCTCAAGGAGAACATGCCAGAGTCATTCGACGCCGCAGGGCAATTCCTTGACCTGCCCGACTACCTGACATGGGCCGCCACGGCTTCGCTGACCCGTTCGGCCTGTACCGTGACCTGCAAATGGACCTATCTGGCACATGAAAACCGGTGGGATGCGAGCTACTTCAATCAGATCGGCCTGGGCGACATCGCGGCCGAGGCGTTTGCCCGCATCGGCCAGCACATCGTTGCTCCCGGCGAGCCAGTAGGCAACGGGTTGACCGAGGCTGCGGCCGCAGACATGGGCTTGCGCCCGGGAACGCCTGTCGGGGCAGCTTTGATCGACGCCCATGCAGGCGGCATCGGCACGGTTGGCGCCGATCCTGACGCGGGCCCCGACGACACCATGGCCTATGTCTTCGGCACCTCCGCCTGCACGATGGCCAGTTCCACCAAGCCGCATAAGGTGCCGGGCGTCTGGGGGCCCTATTATTCAGCCATGGTGCCGGGGCTGTGGCTCTCGGAAGGTGGACAATCCGCTGCGGGCGAGGCGATCGCGCATCTGATCCGGACGCACCCTGCCAGACAGGCCGCGGAGGCTCGGGCCTCCGAGGCTGGCCTGTCATTGCAAGACTATCTCTCCGGTGAAGTCGTCCGCCGCGCGCCCTACATCAGCGATGCCGTCCATCTGGCGGGCCGCCGCCTGATCGTTCCGGATTTTCTGGGAAACCGCGCGCCCTTTGCCAATCCCGACGCAACCGCCGTAATCGCCGGCCTGACGTTGCGATCGGATGTCGACGATCTGATCGCCACCTATGTCGCCGCTATCACCGGCATCGGGTATGGCTTGCGCCAGATTCTGGAAGCTCAGGCAGAGCAAGGCATTTGCCCAAAAGCGATCGCCATCAGCGGCGGTGCCGGACGAACCGCCACGGTCAAACAGTTGCTAGCCGATGCAAGCGGTCTGCCCGTCCTGTCCACGACCACTTCAGAGCCGGTCCTGCTTGGCGCCGCCATGCTCGGTGCGGTTGGCGCCCGGCATTTCGCAACGCTGAAAGACGCGATGGAGGAGATGTCGTCGATTGCAGAGCGTTTTTCACCTGCCGGTGCACCGCCATCAGGTCTCCACCAAGCGCGCTTCGAGGCATTCGAAAACCTCCAAGCAGCCGAACACTACTTGGGAAAGGCTCTTTTGGGTTAGTATCAGCGCGATGAGAGTCAATTCGTGATATCCATTTCGGGCTCAAGAGTGTTGCCTTGCGCGTCCACAATTCTTGACGGCTGCCGTTCGGCATGAACGCCCGGAACTGACCAAAGCACGAGGGATTGGAGCGAGCCGCTGTCCACGGTGTTCCGAGGCGCTTAGAATAGACTTTCAATTCAGCGATCTCGACCGCAACAGTGTCTGCAACTTGATAGTTGTTCAGCCGCTCCCCGCTGCGCGCGAACGGCCGGTTTTCCCGCCGCTAGACAGCGACCGCAACCGCGCACCTGCAGCAATATTCGCGCTGCGTGCGCTCGCAGCGAGAAAAACGAATTCACAGGTTGGGCTCAGAGTCGTCGTTCGCCGCGCCGATCACGAACGGCCGCTATGCGGCGAGGTTGAGGGTTCGGATGTCCTGAAGGAGCTGCCGAAATTCAGGCTCTGGAGCCCCGCACATGGTTCTATACGTGTTCAGGAAGGGCAGCCAGTTTCCAGACATGACAGATGCCAGACAAAGCGCCCGCCGGGCGGGTC
>ERZ888423.2257-NODE-2257-length-14718-cov-7.024893_pt1 | contig 14718 bp, 21 predicted proteins | sample MGYA00520523_ERZ888423 | MGnify/ENA primary metagenome ERZ888423 (study PRJEB32303, sample SAMEA104408611) | aquatic metagenome | biome: Brackish water; feature: Pelagic; material: water | place: Baltic Sea | collected 2014-06-08T10:24:00 | depth 30,27 m ...
AAACACGGCGATTAGAATAGGGCTTATTTAACAATTTAATAATTTTATTATTTAAAGTTTTATCCGTACATCGAAGTTGTCCTAGCGCCCAAGCTGCATTTTCAACCAGGTATGGATCCGAACTATCTAAATAAGTTCCTATGATTGGAATTGAAATATTCGAGCCAAGGCGTGCAAGTACCTCGATGGCCTTTCGCTGCGCTAAAAAAATCTCTTGCTCACTAACTTTAGATTCAAGAAGTTTAAGCAAAGCATTCTCTGAACTCTCTCCGGGAAAATTAATAAGGTGTGAAGCCGCCATATAATAATCACTTTTAGATTCCAACTGCTCAAGAGGAAGAGACAGAATTCGAATTGCCTCCTGCTGACTGAGGCCCAAATGAATGTTGTTAAAGCGGCTTGTACTCAAAATGGAACTGTCCGAAGTAGCTTTAGATCAAGAATAGCTATCTGCTCATGCATATTTGATTAAATTTAAACGTTTGTTGAAAAACCCCAAAAATGCTGGCCAAAACCTCGAATTTCAGGCATTATGAAATGGAAAACTGCTTCATGCGAATGGGACCCTTCCACGAGAATGCTTTAAAAATTGCTATTTCAGTTCAAGTGGGGAGTTCTCCTAATTCACAAAAATCTATAATGGTTCCGCTTACTCAAATGAGCCAATTTATGAAGGCAAGTCATGAAGGAAATTACAAGATTATTGCAGTAAGTAATGCCAATGTAGTAGCAAATAACTCAAAAATCAATGAAAATACAGAGAAAAGTTCAATGCGTACTGAAACATCTCCCCCTGAGCCTGCGCGCCGTGGCAGGCCTCGTCGAAATAGTTAATCACACTTAATTACTACCCAAACTTAGAACTTCGATAACGCCATCAGCAGGCCTTCCACCTTTCAAGGAATCCCAATTAATACTCTGCAGAAATCCTGCAGAGTCAGTAGTTTCAACTAGATCAATACCCCAATTACCTTGTTGAAGTGGGGATCCTGGCTTGCCTAAATCGTCTTTCCTGCCGCCAAGAGCAAGCACTGCATGATTACTGTGATGGCCAAGCTTATGGCGTAACGCCCTCCAGGCTGCTGGTAAATCATTAACTAATTCCACCGCACTACGGCTCGAAACTAATTTCACCATCCAATGTGGATGCACTAATGCTTCCGACTGATCGATTCCATCGCAGTACTGTTTCAAGCCCTCTGATAGCACTAAAGCTGATAATGAAGGAACGTTCGCGTCTTCAATTTGGAGGTTGTGAGAAAGGATAAGGATTGTCATCTCTTAGGAAATTAATTTAGTAAGATACCATAGCTATCCTATCCTCGTTAAACTGCAAACTGTGCTGATGCTCGGCACCAAAAATAATGCAAGAGTTACCACAGTCAAATGCTTCAAATTCGCCACAATTAAGTGAAGAGGAAGCCAGCCAACTTGCAACGGAGCTCAAACTTCAACTTCGTAATGGCCAAGTTCCACTCGCAAGCGCCGAATTAATTAAATTGATGGTGGCTGGCCTTGGAGATAGGCGTGGGTTAATGCGATTAACCTTCGCCGAAAGTCTTGGGGCGGTTGGTTATGCAGCCGTTCCATATCTTTGCCAAGCACTTAAGCCCAACAACAACGTAACAGTGCGACGTGCGGCTGCTAAAACCCTCACCCTAATTGGGGATTCATCCGCTCTTCCAGCTCTACTGGACGCGCTGCTAAATGATGATGACCCAGTGGTGCAGGGATCTGCGGTTGGCGCAATGGCAGCTGTAGGTGATGCAGCTGTAGAAACTCTCCTGGGAGTGCTTACAAATCCAGAAACCACAGCAATGCAATTGGGATTAGCAAGCTGGGGCCTCGCATTTGTTGGTGCACGTGCTCCAGAAGCCCTACGCAACGCAGCGAAATCTCTCCATCCAGAAGTTCGCACAGCGGCAATTGCAGCACTTGGTGATCAAATTCAATCGCAAGCAGATATTGAAGCGCGGGAATTAGTTGTTCAAGCTCTTGATGATGATAGTAGTGATGTTCGAGCTGAAGCAAGCACCTTACTTGGAAAACTGCATGATCTTGAATGGGCTCTCCCCTTACTCACACCAAAATTAGGAGATAAAAATTCGCAAGTGCGTAAAAATGCAGCACTCTCAATAATGAAGCTTGAAGCACATGATGCCATTCCTATATTAAAAGAGTACGAAGCAAAAGAGTCTGACGAAAATGTAAGAATGGTTTTCCGTTTAGCAATAAATCAATTAAGTAGATAAATTTTTCTTTCTAGTTCTTAAAGCCCTGGCTCGTTCTGAAGCTGATGTCACTGTTGAGTGTACATAGGAATCAGTAGATTGATTTTCTAACAATTTAGCAAAGCATTCTTCAACTCGGCTATCATCAATTTCAGCCAAGGCATTTACTGCTGCAACTGCTAATGCTGGGTTTTCACCAACTGCAACATTTAGAAGTAAGTCTAGAGATTGGAACCCCACCTGCCCTAATGCCATCACAGCTGCCAATGAAACAACCGGTGATTTATCTATCAAGGCAGATTCCAAAATGGCCATTGCCTTTGCTGGAAAAACTAAGCCTGGCGGCGAATTTGAGGCAACTTGCGCATAAGCCTTAATGCAACTAGCGCGAACAGTTCCATCTACGCTTTCATCAAATTTCTGAGCAATTGGTATTAAGACACTAATACCAAAACAACCCAAAGCTCTTACTGCCGAACGGCGTAAAGCTACATTTTCTTGATCTAGCAGATTTAGCAATCTTGGTAGCGATTCTTGCGGCCAATACTTTGCCATCGCTAAACATGATTGAGATTGAATATAAGGATTTGGATGGGCTAAATCCTCAAAAAGAATTTCTAGATCTGGCAGGGAAGACTCGTCTGAAAGCATAAAATCATCTGTAAAAAGCATTAAACAAAAAAAGGGGAGTCGTTAAGACTCCCCTTTGAAAATATGAAAAAGAATTAATCAGGAAAGCGCGTTGATAGCGTAATCAAGATAGCTCTTGAACTCATTTAGAGCTTGTGGGCTCATGTCGCGAGGTGCGCAAGCGCGATCGCGGGTGTAGGTGAGGGCTTCAACGTAAGCAGCGGTTGGAAGATTCAAGGTGCGATACACCTCACGGGCTCCAGCGATGCCCCACTCGTCGAGAGGGCCAGTGCCGCCCACAACTAAGCAGTAGTTGATCAAACGCAGGTAGTGAGCCAAGTCGCGGTAGCACTTGTCTACCTTCACTTGGTTCTCACCAGCTTCGCCGGGCTGACGCAGGTATGGATACTTGTTGAAACAAGCATCACCGGCTTCTTTGGTGACTTTGTCGAGGCCGGCTGACAGCTTTTCAGCAGCTTCCAAGCGAGCCGCAGCTCGCTGGATGTTGCCTTGAACGGCTTCTAGATCATTCTGAGAAGGGAAGCGACCAGCAGCATCAGCGGCGGTCACAACTGTTGTTACGACGGATTTCATCGAGCGGTTCCTTAGGTGGAAGTGTGCGTAGTTGAAAAATTAAGCTGAAGCTCAGCCCAAAGCGCTGATAACGCGGTCGAAGTAGCTACCGGCTTCTGAAACCAAAGAAGCGCAATCGCCTTTGATGGTTTCCATCTTGCGGAAACGTGTACCGCCCATGGCTTGGCTGTTGGTTTCGCCGATATGGGCGGTGGCTGACGCCTTCATGATCGAAACGGCGCGACCAGCAGACTGCAAGGGAACTCCCAGAGCAATGTATGTCTCTTTGAGGCCATTCAGGCAACGGTCGTCGAGCACGGAGGCATCGCCAGCGAGTAATGCATAGCTGATGTAGCGAAGCACGATTTCGCCATCGCGCAGGCAAGCTGCCATACGACGGTTGGGGTAGCAGTTACCACCAGCCTGAATCAGGCCTGTGTTTTCGCAGATCATGCCGGTTACAGCATCAGACACGATGCAAGAAGCATTGCTGGTGATGGCATTAACGGCGTCAAGGCGCTTGTTGCCTTCGGCAACATAATTACGCAGTGAAGCAATTTCAGCTGTGCCGAGAGTGGCAGTTTTGGCATCTGCGCTTACAACAGCGCGAGAAAAAGCGTCGAGCATGAGAAAGCAGGACTAGGGGTGGATAAAATCTACCGAAAAGCCAGGAAAACCTGATTAAATCAGCAGTACTATTGATGCGTTAAACAGAAGTTTTTCAACCTCTGCCGGGCATCCCTGAACAGTAAGCCGTCTTTCACCACTGCACTTGCAAAAGCGGGCAATCACGTAAAGGTTCGTCATCAAAACTCCAGGGTTTTGGCTTTTGAGCCTGAATTTCGTTTTTTATTTAGATTTATAGCCACTGTGTAGGCTTTAAAAAATTCGCCAAAAATAAAAATGGCTGAATCATCTGCAGTTGACCCCAATGTTTCTGAATTAGAGGAAACCATTCAGGAACTCAGTGCCTACCGCGATCGCCTGCGCAATGATGTTTTAACCCTTGGCCAAAAACTGCGCTTACCCAAAGCAAAAGTGGAGGCCTCGATCGCTGATCACCCTGAATTGCAACGCATAGAAGAGATCTTGATTCAGCTTCAAGGGCAGCTCGCATAGCAATGGAGGCAACCAACACCCCCCTAACCATGGTGGCTTTTTTTGCAGCTAGCCGAGGCACTTGGCTCGCCCGTAGAGCAGTGCACCATCTTGATTACCAAGATGATGAAGCTGGCGATTCAAATCTGATAATTGAACCTTTTGATCGGGAAGACCCCAGTGTGAACAAGATTTGTACTTCCCTCGGAGTTGATCCAGCAAGCGCTTCCGGTGGTGCCAGATTTTGGTGGGAAGGCAATCTCAACCAAGGCTCACAAGATCCAGAGAATGCCGCAGTACTAATTGATGTACCGCAACAAGGTGATAGCCGTAAAGGATTTCTATTGAGGGATAAAGGTTATGTGGAAAAGGCGGCTGTGATGAGCGCTTACAACTTCAGTGATGATGGGGTGCTTTCCATCACCACTAGATACGACACAAACGTGGGTATCGAACGCTGTTGGTTTGTTACTGATCAGGTGCGTATGCGGGTGAGCTCAGTGCAATTTCTAGATGGCGTTTCCATGACCACCTATTGCACCGAGCTGCGTTGTAACAGCGAGGAAGCAATTAAAGCAACTGCTGCCAAGGCTCAATTACTCGCTCTAGCTGGCAAAAATTGATGTTCGACCCTTTTTTGGATGAACTCCAAGAAAAACTCAAAGCAGCTGGCTCAGAGCCACTGCCGCTTTCTAGTGATCTAGAGGAATGCCATTCCAGCAACGGTAAAAGCGTTATCAAAAACTGGCTATGGGCTGTGCCGGGCTTTAGGCGCTGGCGCGTTACCCGGCTTGATGCTGGCGATTCTCTCCAGGTTCTAAATGCTGTTGCCTATCCGGAATACAGCCGCGATATGCCGCTTATGGGGATTGATTTGCTCTGGTTTGGAGCCCGTTCGAAGTTGGTTGCTGTACTTGATTTTCAACCACTAATTCAAGACGAAACTTACTTTGAACGCCATTTTCAGGGATTGCAACAGCTGCATAGCAATTTTCCTGAATTAAGCGGAGAAGAGGCGATGCGCTCTTTTGATCCACACCAATATTTTTCACCTTGGTTACTTTTCTGCCGTGGAGGTAAGGAGGAAGCATCTTTATCTCTACCCAAAGCTTTCAATGCATTTTTGAACTGCTACTGGGCCTTGCATCAACAGAGCAGCGCAACCCAATCGCTTATCCCTGCAACAGAAGTGCGGCAGTTGCAAATTGCATACGATATCTACAGCGCAGAACGCGATCCTGCCCACGGCCTTTTTAAAAGCCATTTCGGCAAGGAATGGGCAGATAAGTTTTTACACGAATTCCTTTTCCCTGCAGGCGACAACCAAAATGCGTAGCTCCAGCCTTGAACCCGTAATACTGCCCAGCTGGCGCTGGCAGCCTTTTTTAAACCATGCTGTGGAAGCGCTAGCAAGATTTGAACCACAGCCATATCCCATACCAGAGAGATTTCTTTGGCAATCAGATAGTGGCGGCTCTACAACTAGGCCATTCAATGTAACAACAGCCACTTGGGGCTGCAAAACGAATAAGTTGCGCCAGGTGCGTGCCGCTTGCGTTGAAGGGGGAGAAGCTGCTTCAGTTCTTAATTTTGTAATTAATCCGAGTTGTAATTATGATCTACCATTTTTTGGTGCGGATTTAGTTACTCTGCCAAATGGCCATTTGCTAGCCCTGGATCTCCAACCAGCGCTTAAAAACGATGCGTTGCATACACAATTAGTTTGGGAAAAGCTTCTACCTTTGCATCAAGAGTGCAGCAAAAAACTTCCCAGTGGCGGACCGATTCCAGCGGAGGCTGAACCCTTCTTTTCGCCAGGTTTTCTCTGGACGCGAATTCCATTGGGCCCAGAGGGAGACGAATTAATCAAGGAGGCTGTTATGCCAGCTTTTAAGAATTATTTAAATCTTTATTTGGAATTTGTAGATGCAGCAACACCTGTAGATGCTCTCCGCGCCAGTGAACTTTTAGCAGGGCAATTGCGTTATTCCACTTATCGGGCCTTAAAAGATCCCGCTAGGGGAATGCTTACGCGATTCCATGGAGCCGAATGGACCGAAAGCTACATTCATGACGTTTTGTTCGATCTTCGGAGCAATTGATCGAAAATATGTTCCAAACCCGTAATTGAACCGATTCAGATCGCCTCTCAATATTTGTCGTTAAACATTGTGAACAGGCCGAGGGGATAGTGAAGTTATTAGCCAGAATAAAATTGTGGTACCCACCAGCAGCAATCCCAAGGAGTTTTCACAATGTTCGACGCCTTCACGAGGGTTCTCGCCCAGGCAGACGCCCGGGGTCAATTCATAAATCCTGGTGAGATCGATGCTCTCGCGAAGATGGTTTCTGACAGCAATAAGCGTCTGGATGCCGTTAATCGCATCACCAGCAACGCATCAACCATCGTGGCTAGCGCAGCCCGTCAGTTGTTTGCTGAACAGCCCGCATTGATCGCGCCAGGAGGCAACGCCTACACCAGCCGCCGCATGGCCGCTTGCCTACGCGACATGGAAATCATTCTCCGCTATGTCACTTATGCAATTTTCGCCGGCGATGCTTCGGTATTAGAGGATCGCTGCCTAAATGGCTTGCGCGAAACCTATCTAGCCCTTGGCACACCAGGTTCATCGGTGGCAGCTGGCGTAAATCTCATGAAGCAATCGGCCATCGCCATTACCAATGATCGCAGTGGCATCACAAGTGGTGATTGCGCCGCTCTTGTAAGTGAAATTGGCACTTACTTTGATCGCGCTGCAGCCGCTGTTGCTTAAAGCAGCCGCCTTAACTTTTTAACTTTTCCCACCAAATCATCCGATGAAAACACCCCTCACAGAGGCAGTTTCTGCAGCCGATTCCCAAGGTCGGTTTCTAAGCAGCACCGAGATCCAAGCCGCCTTTGGCCGTTTCAACCGCGCCAAATCAAGCCTTGAAGCTGCAAAGGCTCTCACTGCCAAAGCAGATAGCCTTGTAAATGGCGCAGCGCAAGCGGTGTATACGAAATTTCCTTACACCACTCAAATGCAAGGCCCTAATTATGCGGCTACGCCCGAAGGGAAAGCCAAATGTTCCCGCGACATTGGTTACTACCTGCGCATGGTTACCTACTGCCTCGTGGCAGGTGGCACCGGCCCTATGGACGACTACTTAATTGCTGGCATTGATGAGATCAACCGCACCTTTGAGCTTTCACCTTCTTGGTATGTAGAAGCTCTTAGGTACATGAAGGCAAATCATGGCCTATCTGGTGATGCTGCTAATGATGCTAACAATTACATTGATTATGCAATCAATGCTCTCACCTGAATTTCAGGTTATCTGTTAGTTTTAGCCCCCCCTCTACATGAGGGGGGGCTTTTTTGTGCCTTTAAACTAAATATCAGCGATGTTGCGCTAAATGGATAACAAGATTTCATCTGGCGAACCGATCAACGAAATCGAGGCATTGCAAAGGCTCACACAGCAAGTTGATTTCAGCGCTCAATACTATGGAGCTTGGTGGCTAGGGAGAATGCGCTCTAAACATCCAAGCGCTGTTCCCCTTCTTTTATCAGCTTTAACAAGAGTTTTAAGCGCTCCTCAAGAACCAGACGATTTAATAAATGAGAAAGTTGGTGTTGCTAGAAATGCCGCTCGCGCGCTTGGCAAATTGAAAGCAAAAGTTGCTGTAGCAGATTTAATAAAAGCCCTTGATCATCCTGATCACAGCCTGCGGGAAGCAGCAGCCCGATCCCTAGGTGAACTTGGAGATAAGCAAGCCTTAAGTGCTCTAGTGGCACATTTACAACTGCGTGGGGCCGGGGAACCGGTGGGAAATAGCCTGCATTTGGGCGAACCTTGTGAAGCATTGCTAGAAGCAATTGGGCAGATTTGCGTTATGAATGGCCTCAAAGCCGATCAAGATTTTCAAAAAAGCCTTGAAAGTTTTCAACACCACAACCGGCCAGTGGTAGCGAGTGCCGCCTGCAGGGCACTGCTCCAGATCAGTGGTAATTCGAAATGGGCTGAAGGGATAGTTGCACTTTTAAAAAATAGTCAATTGTTGGTGCGTCGAGCAGCCCTGCTGGATCTTGCTGCCTGCGGCTGGAGGCCTGCCGCAGAACAAATAGCAACATGCCAAGTAGAAAATAGTTTGAAGTTGTATGCACTTAGGGGGTTATTGGAGGATTCGCCTGATAATCCCGGCCCTGTTCAACTTGGTGAGCGAGAGAAGCAACTGCTTGCATTAATGGACCAGCTTTTGTGAATCAACAACTCAATGGATTTCTTTTGGCTGTGGAACAAGCCTGTTCTGCAGAGGCGCTTGTGGCTGCAAGTTTGGATCTAGCAAAAATTAGTTCGCAACTGCCACTCAATTCCATCGATCAGCAAGCTGCGATCAATTGTTTGATAACCCTGCTCGCAACCAATAATCCAGGTGCTGCGGCAATTGCTGTGGGCGGCTTGATTGCCTGCAAAACAGCAGCAGTGCAAGCCATCCTCAACAACCTTGATGAACATAATTACGGTGCTAGGGCTTGGGCGGTGCGAGCTCTTGCCCAAATCGGCGACCACCGCGGTTTAGCGGTGCTTCAACGAGCAATAGAGCAAGACATCGGCCCCAGCGTGCGATGTGCTGCGGCCATGGGCCTTGGCCGCATAGAGCTGGCTGAGCTTTCGCCAGAAGAAAAGCTTGAAACAATGGAAATTTGCCTTGCAGGCTTAAAGCTTGGTTGCGCTGATGGGGAGTGGATTGTGCGTTATGCCGCGGTGGTGGGGCTTGAGAATTTCAGCAGAAATTCCTCAAACTCCTTTGCTCAAGCCTGTTTACTGCTATTGAAAGCTCGCAGCCAGGAAGCCATTGAAGAAGTTCCAGTGGTGCGTTTGCGGGCCGCCCAGGCCTTAGCTGCTTTTAGCTAAAGCCTGGGGGAAGCAGCTTTGCCTCATACCAACAAACGATTTGCTGCACCACCTGCTCAATGCTCATGCCATCACTAACAAGTTCCAAAGCATCAGCGGCTTTGCAGAGGGGGGCTACCGCCCTTGTGGAATCAAGTTGATCCCTCGTGTTGATCTCCTGCTCAAGCTGCTGCAAATCAGGTAGTGGTAAACCCCGCTGGATCAAATCAGCACTACGGCGCCGGGCCCGTTCAGCCACCGTGGCAGTGAGATAAACCTTGAGCTCCGCATTGGGAAATACAGCAGTGCCTATGTCTCGCCCTTCTGCCACTAAGCCGCCGCTGGCACCAAGCCGCCGTTGCTGAGCCGTTAAGGCATTTCTCACACTGGGAAGTGCTGCCACCGCCGATACGCCAGCTGTTATTTCTGCGGTGCGAATTTGCTCCGTTACGTTTTTGCCATTCACCCACACAAGTTGATCCCCCTGCGGCTGGGCTTCTAAACGCAGCTCAAGACTTGATAACGCCTGCTGCAGTGCTTTGCTTTCCTGAACTGGCAAATCAAGGCTTTGCAGCAGCCAGGTAACAGCTCGATACATCGCACCGGTATCTAGATAAACCAATCCCAAGCGCATGGCCACCTGGCGGGTAACGGTGCTTTTACCTGCACCGGCAGGGCCATCAATGGCAATGATCGCTGAATTGGTCATGAAAAACTTGGTTATAAAATCCGGTGATCAATTAAGCGTGTGCTGCCGCAACGCACAGCTGCAGCGAGTAGGGCGGGGGTTTCCAACAGCTGCAGGGGCTGCAAACTGAGGGGATTTACCAATTCCAAATATTCCACCTGGAGAGCTGCGGCCTCTAAGCAAGAACGTAGCTGCAATAAAAGTGTTTCCTTATTTTGAACCACATCTGCAATGCCAGGGTTTGGGCAAATGCTGAATTCAGCCAATGCCTTAGGCAAAGCAGCTGCTCGCTGGCGTTGCTCGCCTGTGAGGTAGGTATTCCTCGAACTAAAAGGCAAGCCATCCTTTTCCCTTTGGGTGGGGCAAGCCATCACCTGCACCGGCAAACCCAAATCCAGCACCATGCGCTTAAGCACCTGTAGCTGCTGCCAATCCTTTTCCCCTAAATAAATTCGCTTGGGTTGAACCAAAGCCAATAATCGGGCCACCACAGTGCAAACCCCTTGAAAATGTGTTGGTCGCTGGGGGCCGCAGAGATGCTGCACCAGTTCAGGTGCGGGTAACACCTGAGTTAGCCCCGCTTCTCCTCGTGGGTATAAATCATTGATTTGAGGCGCCCAAAGAGCATGGGCGCCATGGCTTGCCGCAAGTTGTAGATCCGCCTCAAGCTGGCGGGGATATCGCTCAAAATCCTCGCCGCGGCCAAATTGCAGCGGGTTCACGAACACACTCACCAAAACCCTGGTTTCGAGTTGTGCTGCTGCATTAAAAAGCCCACCGTGGCCGGCATGTAAGCCGCCCATGGTGGGTACGAAATTAATTGCCTCGGTGCTGGCTGATTTCCACTGCTCCAAATCTTGAAGCGATAGGAGCAGTGGGATCTGAGCCATTGGGCGTTACTGCAACACCTCAAGCTTCACTCGGGCAGTGCCAGAAGAAATCATACCGAGCTCGTGGGCTGCTCCATGGGCAAGATCAATCACCCGGGCGCCATGAAAAGGACCGCGATCATTGATGCGTACTACAGCGGAACGACCATTCCACAGATTTGTAACCCTCACCTTGGTGCCAAAAGGCAGGCTGCGGTGGGCGGCAGTAAGGGTGCCGGGCCTAAAAACTTCGCCGTTAGCGGTGCGATTACCAAAAAAACCTGGGCCATACCAGCTGGCTTCCCCTTGGCTTGAGGCAAGCACCCGAGGGAACATCCGCACAGATGGAGCTTTGAGCTTTAGGGGCAAAGGCGAATCAAGGCCTGGAAGCTCAAGATCAAGGGAGCTTGGGGCTGTGGTTTCGGCAAGAGCAGTGAGCTGTTGTAGGGGCTCCGTGTTCTCTTGGGCCAAAGTTGGAGCAACCGTTGAGGCAGAAGTGGCAATGCAAAGCAAGGCACTTGGAAACAGGAACTTTGCAGCTTGAAGATTTTGCATAACAAACGAAACAAGCTGCTAACAGCAACCGGGAGACCTTGATCAACCCAGCTCAACGGTTTAATGGAATGCATTTCGTTATTAAAAACACAGTTTTTTTAATAACGAAATGCCCGTTGCAGTTCCTAATGATTTGAACAACGAATCGAATATAAAGCAAATAAAAAGCTGCTTTTAATCACTAGGCCCCTTTATTTTTAGATTAGGAAATGCAATCAATCGGCTAATCGCCCTGATCGCAAACACTTTGGCGGCAGAATTAAGAGGGAAAGCATCAGCAAATCCGATCAACACCATAAGCCCAACTGATCAAAGCATGTGCCAATCTCAAAATCGTCTACCAAATTTTATTGATTTTGGGGCGGAGCTTGAGCCAGCATGCTCACCAGATCGAGAGCTTCAATGGATTACCGCAGCGCTGGGGTGGATGTTGAAGCCGGCAGGGCTTTTGTTGATCGCATTCGCAGCAGCGTTGAAGCCACCCGCCGCCCTGAAGTGGTGGGCGGCCTAGGCGGTTTTGGTGGGCTTTGTCGCCTTCCTCCAGGTATGCGCAAGCCACTTCTGGTGGCTGGCACCGACGGTGTGGGTACAAAACTCGAGCTCGCTCAAGACTGTGGTCGCCATCACGGGGTGGGAATCGATTTGGTTGCAATGTGCGCAAACGATGTGATCACCTGCGGCGCTGAACCACTCTTTTTTCTTGATTACATCGCCACCGGCAAGCTCAGCCCCGATGCAATGGCCGAAGTGGTGCTGGGTATCGCAGAGGGTTGCAGCCGCAGCGGTTGCGCCTTACTCGGCGGTGAAACCGCTGAAATGCCTGGGTTCTATTCCGCCGGCCGTTACGACCTCGCAGGCTTTTGCGTAGCTGTTGTGGAAGAAGACGAACTAATTGATGGGAAACAAGTTGTTGCAGGTGATCGCTTGATAGCTATTGCCAGCAGCGGGGTGCACAGCAATGGCTTCAGCCTTGTGAGGAGAGTGTTGAGCGATAACCACATTGATCTGCATGCCCCCCAGGACGCCTTAGCTGGTGCCACTGCTGCCAATGCCTTGCTTGAGCCCACACTCTTATATGCACCATTGGTGAAAGCTTTACGAGCTTCTGGTTTGCCACTCCATGCAATGGCTCACATCACCGGAGGGGGGTTACCCGAAAACCTGCCCCGCTGCTTACCGAAAGGATTGAGGGCCCTGGTGAATTCGAACAGCTGGCAGCGGCCTGCTTTATTCAGTTGGCTACAGCAACTGGGGCAGATTCCAGAGGCGGATTTATGGCACACCTTCAATCTGGGTGTGGGCTTTGTGTTGGTGCTGCCTGAAGTTGCAGTTGCCCCTTGCCTAGAGCTAATCAGCAGCCTCGGCATGGCGGGATGGCCCCTGGGTGAAGTTGAAATCGGCCCAGCTGGGGTGGCTGGATTACCAAATGGGGCTTAGGGCACCTGAGATCTGTCAAACTGAAAGATCAACTTGCAAGTAACGCCTGGCTAACCAGGTCTAATAACCGAAGTGATTTCAAGCGAAGCGTCTCTTAATCAGCCCCGTATCACCCGTCGCCGCAGTTCAGCTGGCCCAATTCCGCCAAATCGCCCCCAGCGTTTTGGCGCTGAACAGCAACGCGGCGGACCAAGACCCACCTACTTAACTCTTGCTGATCATGGCAAGGTTTATGTGGCAGATCTGCCTCAGATGTCTGATGGGCAGCTCGAAACCGTTGAAAAAGAAGCCCAAGAGGTTTTTGAAAGCCTGCAACGGCGCATTACCGAACTTGAACAACTCGGTAGCGCCAGCCTGCGTGATGACGGTTTGATTCGCGCTTGCACAAAACGCGACGTTACTGATCGCTTTTTACGTTCAGTTGCCCATGAGCAAGCTCGACGCAGGGAAAATCCAAGGCTGCACGCTGCCGCTGGTGAATCCTTGGCCCGCGCTTTTCTTGAAGTGGCTCGCCATCGCTTGCCTGGCCAAACCTTTGATTCAATCCTGCAGGAGGCATTAAACGCCTGCGAAACCAAACCCACAGAGGCGGAACAAAGCGATGATCCGGCCGATGCCCCAGCACCTTCAGTGTTACCGGTGGTGCTTAGCGAGGAGCTTTGAGCCAAGCCATACCTCCAGCGGCTCCAACCGATACGGATATTGAAACGCCTGAAAGCAGTAAAGAGATTGAAAGGGTTTTATGCGGCCATTGCGGCCGCACAGCATCTAATGGCATTTCTTGTCAAGGTATCTGCGTTGCCGACAGCGGCTATTAAAATCACCAGAATGGGTTCAGTACACATATAGCTATGAATAAAACTCTTCGTTTAGTGCTGCTTACAACAGGTTTTGCCTTCGCCTATCAAACTGAGGTTACGGCGCAAAAAATACTTGAAAACATTGGTAATCTCACCATCTCAACAAACAATTGCAGTCGTAATTTAGAGGATCAACCGCAGGGGCCCTGCAGCCGGGTTGTGCTGGATCAATTGCAAAAAGATGTAATCAGCGTGCGTTTTATCGCCCGCGGCAAACAAGTTGATTCCAGTAATCAACTCACCCTTGCTGGCACCAGTCAAAATAGTTTGCAATGCAAAAACACCCGTTGTGTGATCACCGGTCCAATCGATTTAGACCTCAGCAGTATCAGTGAAGTTTTATACAACAACAACGGCATAGCGGAAGAAATGCCAAAAGCTTGGCCTGTATTGGGCAACTGCAGATTGGAACTAAAGTCAATCAGTTGTAAAGCTCGCTCTATCCAAGGGCAACGCTGGGAAGCAAACGCCAGTTTCTAAAATTTAAAGGCAGCTCACGAGTTTTGCTAGATTTCAAAATCTTTTAATTTGACATGTTGCCTTAGCAGGTTTTCTGATGATCTACGCGGTGCTTAAGTTAAGCGCGCAAAGCGATCACGATGAATTCCCATGCTGTTATTAAAGGGGGATCATCAACCACAATCACCCTACTGGCAAGAAAAGAGAAGAAGCACTGGGGCATAGAATGATTAGTTCAGTAAGGGCAACCTGCCTTTTTCATATCTGCAGCAACTTTTAGCGCTTTTTTGTTTTCCGAGATTTCAATAAACTCATTTTTAGTTGTCAACATTTCCTTACACGAAGGAAATAATGAATTCAAGAAAAAATATACCGCCGAAAATGCTATTATAGCAACTATTGGCTGAATAATGAATCCAAGACGAGTTTTTGGGAGCCTT
>ERZ888423.2258-NODE-2258-length-14717-cov-20.555177_pt1 | contig 14717 bp, 13 predicted proteins | sample MGYA00520523_ERZ888423 | MGnify/ENA primary metagenome ERZ888423 (study PRJEB32303, sample SAMEA104408611) | aquatic metagenome | biome: Brackish water; feature: Pelagic; material: water | place: Baltic Sea | collected 2014-06-08T10:24:00 | depth 30,27 m ...
TGTCTCTGTGGCTGAGATTGAAGCGATAGTAGAGCCAGACGGCGTAGGAAATAATGTCAGGTGGGAATCTGTGCCGCTTGTATGTATTCATTCGCCGATGCTACCAGTTATGGGTTTTTAACTTGGCAGTACCCTATTCCAACTCCTGGTGCAGTTGCTACGTTGCTTCGTTATTCGGGTTAGGGCCACAGCCACAAATAGTAGCTATTAGAGCTTGCAGATTTGGGCCACTGAAATCTCCCTCGGGACCATCACAATTCCACCGCTCTGCTCCCTTTCTACCATTAATGCATTGAATTGGAGCCGCATTATGGGAACACTCTGCGGCAATGCCCTCGCTGGTGCCCATCTGTATTTCTCGTTTGTTCGCGAGGTCACATGCAGCAGCAAATCCGGCATTTAGCCGGCCCATGGATCACAGTAGTATGAACCTCTTTCTCTTTCTCTTTCTCTTTCTCTTTCTCATTGTCGCTCCCGATCAACGCAGTAGTTTCAAAATTGTTGACAGCTGAATCTACTACAAAAGGCAGCAGAGAATCTAAATCTGCGTCATAATCCACCACTGAGCCTAAATGCGATTCAACAATCGATAATCCGGACATAACATGCCACACCACTTTGCTACATTTTTCCGCTCATATTGCGCCATATTGGCTGTATGCTTTTTATTCATGTGCTGCGCGAACATGGCGCATGCGATTGACGCGGGGATGCCGAATCCACCGAGTTCACCCACAGAGGTCAAGCTGGGCATATTCCTCGCGGATATCGTCGATATGGACGAGCTTGAAGAGACCTTCCAGGCTGAATTGATCGTAATAGCTGAGTGGAAAGATCCGCGGCTGGCGTTTGATGCCCAGGCGGAGGGCAGCGACTACAAACTGTTTCAGGGTGAGTTCCAATTCAACGAGTTGTTTGCAGGTTGGTGGCCGCAACTGCTCATTGTTAACGAAATTGGTTCGGGCGATATCAATGCGCTGCGTATCACTGTTCGAGCTGACGGCACTGTGCGTTACAAGGACCAGCGCAATGTCGCGCTTGAGACCCCCATGGAGCTGCAAAGCTTCCCTTTTGACGTACAAACCTTGCATGCCACAATCATCTCCTTTGGCGACTACAGCGATCAGGTCAGTCTGGTTGTCGACGAAAACGTTCTGGGAGCCACTGAGGAGTATGCCGAGGTCAACCAGAGCGTGAATATTGCTCAGTGGGATTTGCTTAACCTTGATCTCAAGGCTGGGGTTTCTGATTTTCGATATTACGGAACGAAAAAGGAGTTTTCCAAGGTCAGCATGACTATTACGCTAGAACGTAAGTCTTCCAATATGCTTTGGAAGATAATTTTCCCCCTGATACTCCTGGTGTCACTCATGTGGGCTGTATTCTGGATAGATATTGAAAATCTGGCCGATCGTCTAAATGTGGCTTTTATCGGAATACTAACCATCGTGGCCTACCAGTTCCTGATAGACGGAAACATGCCGCGCATCTCCTACTTCACTTTTACCGATGCGGTCCTGCTCTTCTCTTTCGTCGTGATGTGCCTGTGCATCTACGAGAGCCTGTTGGTAAACAGCCTATGGACGCATGGCAAACGCGCTATGGCCGAACGCATTGACAGGGGAGCACACTGGGCGTTCCCCGTGGTGTATTTCGTTGGCCTGACCTTCAATTACTTTTACTTTCAGCAAGTCAGCTAATTGCGATAGTGGACTAATAGCGTTGCGGCGTGTCGTTCAGCGAGGGAATGAACGACAGTATTTCAGTACCGACACCTTTTGCACAGGGTAATACTGCCTGCGCCCTTACTTGATCTCTGGAAGTAAAGCTCCCGCTCGCCGCTAGAACATGTAGCGCGCGGTGACACCGTAAGTTCTCGGTGGTGCGAGAAAAAACGCATCCATACCGCTAAAGACAAATGTGGCGGCTGTCAGGTAGGCGTATTCATCGTCGGTGAGGTTCTTGCCCCATACCGCCAGGTCCCAGTTGTCATTACGCCAGCCCAGCCGGGAATTAACCACAGTGCGGTCGTCCTCAGTCTGGCCGTTGTCGTGATCACCCATATAGCTGTAATCAGTACGCCAGTAAACACCGCCATCAGCCAACGGAAACATCACCGTCGCCGCCAGATTGCCGCTGTATTTTGCTGTGTATGCCAAGTCATCGCCCTTGTTGGGACCATCGGTGATCTCGTATTTGTCCATATAGAGCAAGCCGCCGGACAAACGCAGGAAGGGCCGCGGTGCAGATTCAAACTGTAGGTCCAGGCCAGAGACTTCGACTTGGGCGTCGTTAGATACGAAGGTACCGGCACCGGTGGGGAGCTGTTGCTGAAACTGATAATCATCGACCACGGTATAGAATGCCGAGGCGTTAACCCGCAGGGTATCTTCCAGCCAACTGGACTTGATACCCAGTTCATAGCTGCTGGTGCCCTCATCGTCAAATTCTCGGTCATCGACGCTGCCGCTCACCGTGTTAAAGCCGCCAGACTTGGAGGCAGTCGAGGCACTGGCGAAAGCCATTGAGTTGTCGCCAAAGTCGCGGCTCAACCTGATTAGCCAGTCCACGTTGTCACTGCTGCGGTTCAGGTCGGCGTCAATCGGCGTCCCGACGGAGTCCAGCAGGGAGCGGCCGATCGCCTCGGCCGATGGGGCGGTGGAAAAAGTTTTCGTGAACAACGAAGCGTCTTTTTGCTCGTCGGTAAAACGCAGTCCGCCGGTCAGGTGCCAGACATCTTGGATATGCCAGGTGGCCTGACCGAAGATAGCGTAAGTCTCGGTGTTCAATTTGTTGTCAGCCACCAGGTAATCTCCCGCTGCAGCCAGGAAGTCTGCTGGCGCCGGCAAGGGCAAATCCGGCTGCTGGCTGGCGATCTCGAGAAAGTCCTCACCAATCTGCACAAACGGGCTGCCATCACCGCGCTTGGAAGTCTGGTCCATGTAGAATAAACCCAGCTGATAATCGATGTCGCCACCGCTGTTCGAAGTGAGCCGAAGCTCCTGAGAAACCGAATCACCCGAGTATTTGTCGTTAAAGAGCCTGAATATATCGAGCTGGGACCGGTCCACGTCGGTCGTCACCGTATAGTCGTAGTCATTCCAGGAGGTAATCGACTTGATGGAGGCCCAATCCATATCGTAATCAACAATCAGGTATACCAGATCGGATTCCAGATCGAATTGACTATCCAGATCCACGGCGATGTCGTAGTCGTAGGGATCGTTCTTGTCAGTGGGCAATCCCCGATCTGCCAGCGCATCATTCACTATGTCGGCCTGAGTAGAATCGGCACCACAGCAGCTCGTGTCTTGATCTACATGACTGGCGCTAAACAGCATACTGAGGGTGTCAGTCGGCTCCCATAACAGTTTGCCCTGTAGGTTCCAGTCATCGGCATCGCTGAGATTATCGCCGCCGGCATTATCGTAGTAACCGTCTCGTTGAGACGCGTTGCCGGCGAGGCGATAAGCTACTGTATCGCTGATGGGGCCAGCAACGGAGCCGGTAATGCGCCCCATATCGTAGTCGCCAACCGTCGCTTCAACGTAACCTTCTGTTTCTTCAAGATTGGGTTTCTTGGTAATAACGCTGATGGCACCGGCGTTTGTGTTCTTGCCATAGAGTGTGCCTTGAGGGCCCATGAGAACCTCTATACGCTCGATATCTGTCAACTCGGACATACCCAGCCCAGAGCGACCCAGATAAACACCATCAACAAACAGGCCCACCGAGGGTTCCAGCGCAATATCAGTCTGGGAAGTCCCTATGCCACGAATAGTCATGCGTGCGCTAAAGGGATTGGTGTTAGTGACGATGTTAAGGCTCGGCGTGAGAATGGCCACATCCGCAGCATCTTGAATCCCGGCTTCCTGAATAGCCTGGGCACTAAAGGCCGCCACCATCACCGGCACATCCTGTAGGCTCTCAGCACGCTTGGTGGCGGTAACAATCACTTCCTCCAATGTGCCTGTTTGGGCCTGAGCTGAGGCGCCCATGCTGGCCAGCGTAATGGCTAGTGCCACTTTTTTCATCTTCATAACGCTCTCTCCAGTAACTAATCGTTGTTCGGTTTGTGGTGGTTGAATTCAATACTCATTGTGTTGCTTCGCCAGTGGCGGGTTCTTGATGCGCTACGTCGATACTCGATGCCGCAACAACTGCCCTGAACACCTTGAACTGCTCCAGTGGCGACACACCGCCATGGCGACTCCCTGCGGCGGTTTGCGCAATCACTGCGTTGCGTTTTAGGTCTATCCACACCACCTGGTCAAACCCTCCAAGTGCCATAAACTCGCCGTCGTAATCCTGGGGAATCCAGAACTGTCGCGAATAACCTTGGTGGGGGTAGAAGCTGTCCAGAGCAGGCTCTTGAAAACGGGCGTTGGGCTTGCTGACGCCGTCCACCCACTCTTCGGTAAAACGCGATTGCCCACCCGCCTCGCCATAGGGAACACCATTGTCCAGGTAAACCTGCCCCAGTTGCGCCAGCTCCAGCAGGCGCATACTGACGCCCGCGTGACCCCAGGAGGTACCCTCTTCGTCCGCCGGGCTAATCACCCAAAACGCTTCGCCGCCAAAGCCAAAGGGCTGCCAGAGCTTGTCTTCCATCAGCTGTGCCCAAGTGACTTTGCCGCCGTAGCTTTCCGCGTAGGCCCCTCGAAGCACCGCGGAAATTACATGGGTATCAGGAAAACGATAACGAAACTCAATACCGGGCGGCGTCAGCCGGTCCATGTCGGCTGCCACGTCATCCATATCAAACTGGCGTGCGGTGAGGTCAAAATAGGTTTTGGCCCAGAGCGAGATTGGCCCCCATTTGTCGTTGGGGCCAAAATTCATGCCGGAGGACATCATGGCGACATGGCGAATAGAGGTCTCTCCATAAGCCGTGCCTTTAAAACGCGGTGCATAGATTTCCACAGTATCATCAAGGCTTTTGATCACACCTTCTTTCAGGGCCAAGCCAAGAATGGTCACGGTATAGCTCTTGGCCACCGACCAAATCATATTGCGCGTCTCAGGCATCGAACCATTGGCGTAATGCTCGTAAGCGATAGCGCCGTCCTGCAATACCATAAATCCGGTGACACCCGTTTGCGCCATATAGTCACGCAGAGTTTTCTGCTCCCCTTCCCACTCGTAAGTGATATTCAGTTCCTGTGGCGTGCGAGGCCACTGTCGGGGGGACTCGGACGGCGCTATACGACGACTTGGCAGCACTTTATGAAAATTGGCGAACCACTGGGCCTCGGTATGAGCGGAGCGAAACGCCACAATTTTATAGGGCGAGTACTCAGACCATGGGCGGAAAAACCATAGCGCCACTGCGATCAATATGAGAGCTACAACAGTAAGCCCGACTTTGGATACCCTTTTCACAAACCCTCTTCTAAAATTATATATATTATTAGATTTGAATCTATTATTTATGCGAACAATAGATAATAATTGATGCCATTACAAGAGGTAAATACCGCGGTGCCTGCATTCGAAAACGTATCACGGCCCACACAAAACACTGTCAGCCCGGAAAAGGCTGTATTTGAGAGGACATTATTATGGTTCGTTTAGCCGATTTGCCCGAATGGGAACAAGAGCATCTTTTGATTAAGTGTGGCCCTCCCCTGGGGCCTACGGCCTGGGTTCACAATTCAAAACCACTGGCCGACAAGCGTATAGCACTGATTACGACGGCGGGACTGTACATTCGGGGAGAAGAGTCTTTTGCCTGGGGTGATTCAACCTACAGGGCCCTGCCTGGAGACGAAGACGCAGGCAACTATGTCATGGGACAGAGTTCGGCCAATTTTGACCGCAGTGGATTTCAGGCAGATGTAAACGTGGTATTTCCTCTGGACCGATTCAATGAATTGGTTTCCGAAAAGACACTTGGATCTCTCGCGTCCTTCCATTATAGCTTTGTAGGGGCCGGGTTGTTGCCCCAACAATATGAATCTTCGGTTAGATCACTGGCGGCCATTCTGAAGCGAGACCGGGTAGATGCTGTTTTTATTACACCCGTTTGCTCCAATTGCACCCAGTCTGCCTGTGCCATTGCTTATTACCTGGAATCCGAGGGTATTATGACCATCACCATTGGCCTCGTGCGCGAGATAGGCGTATCGATGCAGCCGCCGCGGATGCTGTGGACCTCATTTCCCCTGGGACACCCGCTGGGTAAGCCCAATGATGCACAGTTTCAGCACCGGGTTATCCGCCATGCCCTAGACTTGCTGGAACGACCAGAGCCTCCCGTACTGGAGGATTTTCCGCTGGATGTTCCCTACGTCGATGTCATCGATGTGCCGCCGTGTTCCATTACTTTTGCCAAACCCAAGATGGACGCCACCACCTTCCAGGCCAAATTGCAGAATGAACTGCTGTCACTGAGACCCTGGTATGACTTGAGCAAACGCAACCGCGGTAGAACGACCGTAGGCCATAGTGATTCTTCCATCGAAGAGATCCTGACTGGCATGGCACGGTGGCTTGATAACCCCGACGGACCGTTTGTCGACCTGGAATGGTTCAGGCTGGCGATACTGGACGCCAAGGCATTCTACAGCGAGGCGCTGATGGCGCAGCCAGGTGACATAGAAGTCAGGCAGGTGGAAGCCCAGATGTGGAATGAAACAGTGCTTGGTAAAGTGCTGAAAACCTACTATCAGCACTTCGAAAAAGACGCGAGACTGGCTGCGGTATGTACGGCAATAGCACCCAGACAAGCGATTTTTACCTCAACCCATGAATGGGAACCGGGATTTGCCGAGGAGACATTGCGGCGTCGAGGCCAGCTAGAGAGCAAACCTGGAGAATAGGATGACCACACAGGCACTCAAGGTGCCTTTACCGGGCCACCGTAAGGCCCTCACGATGCTGGTGCTGGCTTACGCCCTGTCCATCACGGATCGGATGATCCTGTCAATCCTGTTCCCGGATATTCAGGCAGAATTCGGTATATCCGATACCCAGTTGGGCTTGCTCGGCGGGCTGTCCTTCGCTCTCTTCTACGCCACCCTGGGCATTCCTATCGCCCGCCTGTCGGACCAGTACAGCCGCAAATGGATCATTGCCATCTGCCTTGCCCTGTTCTCCCTGATGACTTTACTCAGCGGCTGGGCAACGGGCTTTGTCATGCTGCTGCTGTTACGCATTGGTGTAGGTATCGGCGAGGCGGGTGTGAACCCTGCCAGCCACTCGATCATCGCTGACTATTTTCCTGCCGAGCGGCGTTCTTTCGCTATGGCGATTCTCATGTTGGGAGCCAATCTCGGCATGATGATCGGTTTCGTGGGCGGCGGCCTGATAGCTGAAAACTATGGCTGGCGAATCGCCTTGATGGTTGTGGGCGCCCCCGGGCTATTGCTCAGCCTCCTGTTTCTGCGTCTTCTTAGGGAGCCACCGCGGGGGTCATTCGAACAGGCCGTTGTCGAACATATATTGGCCGACCAGTCTCCCCCACCCATTCGTGAGACCGCCGCGACCATGTGGGCCAACAAGGCGATGCGGCACCTGTTAGCCGGTTCTACGATCATGGGCATGCTGACCTATGGCCTTACCCAGTGGTTGCCCACATTTCTGATTCGCGGCTATGACATGAGCCAATCCCAAGCGGGCATGATGATGGCCGGAATGTTTGGGATACTGGGCGCGGTTGGTGCCCTGGTGGGGGGAAAATTATCTGACCGCCTATCACTGCGGGGGTTCCAGTACAGTGTGTGGATGATTGCCTTCGTTGGGGTGGTGATGATTCCTTTTTGGGTGATGGCGTTTTTAGCTAACGACTTCACACTGCTGATCGCACTCCTGATTATCCCCGCCTTCACTGGCAACTTTTACCTTGGCCCTACCCTGGCGCTGGTACAGACACTATCCCCAGTCCCTATGCGCGCGGTGGCTTCGGCAATCAAAATGCTGTGCATGAATCTCATCGGCCTGGGGCTTGGACCTCTGATCGTTGGTGCGCTGAGCGATTTTCTTACTCCGCGTTACGGTGACTCGGCCCTCAATGTGGCCCTGGCGATTTTTGTGCTGATCGGTTTCTGGGGAGCGTTTCACTTTTGGCTCTGTGGCAGGGCTCTGGCGCAGCAAGCTCCGACCTGACAAATTACAGCAGGGCACGCACAGTGATGGACACACCCAGCACAGCCAGGGCCAACAACACAACGCGTCGGTAAAGATCACTGCCATAGCGACCGAAAAGATAGTGCCCCAGCTTGTCCCCGATGAAAAGTGCAGGAAAAGCGAGCAGGTAATATTTCACCGACTGTAGCTCTACAATACCAGCGACAGTAAATGAGATCAGGGCCAGCGCCGACGACGCCATAAAAAATGCCATCAGCAGTGCACGACTGCGGGCCGGATCAAACTCGGTGAGCATAGTGTAGACAATCATGGGCGGGCCCGGTATGGCCAGAGCACCGTTCATCAAGCCGGACAACAGTCCTGCCAACCAGGGTGGACCAGCCCACTGCAAAGGACGCTCCGGCCTACCGACAAAAATACCCAGACAAGCTGCCAGTACTGACAGACCCACGCACAACTGAAACAGGGTCATCGGAATTGAAGCGAGGATTAACGCTCCCACAGCCGTGCCGAGACCAGACATTAGCAACAGGGGCAGCATCTGAGCCCAATTTATCAATCGATAAAAGCTACGCAGACTTAACAGACCGATCGTCAGCGCCAGAGCAGAACTCAACACAACGACCTGGGCGGGAGGCATAAACAGCGCTAACACCGGCACTGCCACAAGCGCGAAACCAAAGCCGGTAAAAGACCGCAGCACCGCCGCTACAATTATCGCAGCCCAGACAAGAGGAACTATCGACCAGTCGATGTCAGCAACTCTCACCAACCCGGACCCCCGCGGCCACAGGTCCCGCCCTGCCGCGACTCTCGCGGGCCAGCCAGCTTGGCCAGGTGATTAGCACCTGTTGGCCGGCACAAGCCAATGGTTTTGCGGCTTGCAGTGCTTCTCGCCAGGGTGCCAGCTCTACTAACACCAGACCGTAGAGGCCGCGATGCGCAATAACCGTACCGATAACTGCCTCCTCTACGGTGACCTGCTGCCCAATCATATTCGGAAAGGAAAAAGCATCGGGCTCAACCCGCAGGGGCAGTACTCTCCGGGTGATGGTGTCGAGAGGCGCAGCCAGTTCTTGCGCGATGGCCGCATCAACACAATCGGCATCAATTACTCCCTGGGCATGCAGACTGGCTTCCCGGGGTTTGATGCGCCAACTGCTGACGCCGTGAGCACCGGGTAACACACCCAACTTGTGGGTGTGCCCCTGCCACTTCAGCTCACTGCCCCAGTGGTAGCTCTCGCCATCACTAATCGGCCGCAGTAACCTTGCGCCCATATGCCAGCGAGGATCGGCGTATTTGATATATTGCCCACCTCCCTTGAGGGTGGATTGGTCGGGTAATTCCGCCAGCACTCGCCATTGGTCACTGCAATCGCGCGCGCTGAGGCCAGCGTCCTCACAGAGCGGGGAAAGCAATTCCAACAGCCCCGGGATAAACGACTTTTCGCACTCCAGCAACAGACCATCTTCGCGTGACAAGACGAAAACGTCCGCCAGAAGATAACCGCCTTCATCGAGGATATACGCTAGGACAGGTTTTTTAGTCACATTGGCCAGGGAAACGGTGAGCAAAGGCTGCAGTGTCTCTGCCGCTCTCTCGCCGCCAAGCTTTACTACGCCACGGGATTCAAGCAAATATGCCTGGTCCTGAAAAAGGTTTTGCATGGGAGCCATTGATGCTGCCAGAAGTGAAGGCTGATCAGACATTATTCATCTGCCCACATCTGGTGGTGGGCGGCAGTAGACACCGCCTCCTGAAACAATTCGTCGACCCGAAGGGGACCGCTATTGGTTTCCGAGTGACCGGTCGCATAGCTACACACTTTCTGGCAGAGACCACAATTATCGACCCGCTCCCGGTAGAACTTACAGCGTGCGGCATCGATTTTGTAACGCTCACCGGGCGTCGGTGATGAAATCGCCTGCACCGGGCATATTTTTACGCAGTCAAGGCAATGGGTGCAGTCGTCCACCGGATCAATGCGCCGGGTAGTTTGCAGTGGCGCTTCGGTAAACAGGCAGGTCAATCGGGTGCGGGTGCCGAACTCGGGCGTAATCAATAGGCTGTGGGTACCAATGGTACCCATGCCAGCGGCCTCTGCGACATGCGCGAAGGAAACCGACGCCTTAATCACGCCAGGGCGCATGGGCAAACCGCGACTGGGCAGGGCGATGGTGCGATACCCATGCTTTTTCAGTAGCCTCGACAGATCGTAATTGGCCTGATCGATTTCTTTGTTTAATTGATTGACGTGTGGGGCGAGCAACTCACCGGTTTTGACGCTGCCCGCATACTTTATCGGGTGCTTGATCAGGTTCATGACCTCGGAATCGTATTCCATCCCCAATACCACACAGGCTTTAGCCGAGGGCAGGAAGGTTTTTACGCCATATAACAAGTCCGGGTGGGAGTTTTCATCAATCGCGACAACGCCAAGCAGGTCTGCACCAATATACTGACGGGTTTGTTCAACCCAGTGCGAGCCGAAGGATTCATTCTTCGACTCCGTAGCATCAATTAAACTTATCAGGTTCACTACCGCTAGCCTCCGCGCTTAAAGCAATGCCTTGAGATCTACCCGACAGGTCTCAAAGGCGTCGTAATCCAGCTCAGAGCCGATACCGGGCTCGGGTGATAGTAACGCCTCACCGTCTACAATCTGCATGGGGTTGACCAGTATATCTGACACCAACTTGTCCGGGCCTGAAAATTCCCCGGCGGGTTGCACATGCGGGCAGGCGCAGGCCAGCGCCAGTTCATGCAGTGACGCCGCACTGGTCTGAATGCCGTTACCCATTTCTACCCGAATACCGGCGGACACACACAGAGCGATGATTTCACGGCACTTCTGGTAGCCGCCGTTTTTGGCGATTTTAAGCTTAACCACGTCCGCCGCGCCCGCCTGTATCACTCGTACCATATCCTGCAGACTGTGTACCGACTCGTCCGCCATCAATGGGATATCGATGGCATCTCGCAGCCTAGCCATACCCTCGATGTTCCAGCCAGCGAGGGGCTGCTCAATATGATCGAGATCGAAGGGTTCGAGTTTACGGGCAAGGCTAATCGCGCCGCGCACATCGGTATCGAAAACGCTATTGGCGTCGGTACGAATGACGATATCGGGACCCACCGCCTCACGCACCAGCCGCACCCGGTCAACGTCGAGACAGGGGTTACCGATCTCACCTATTTTCAATTTGATAGTTTTGAAGCCACGGTCTACATATTCCCCTGCCGTTGCCGCCATACCCTCGGGCGTATCCGTACCAATCCCCCCCACCACTGGAAAGCGATCGCAGACCCTTCCGCCCAACAAATCAACCAGTGGTCGTTTGATGGTTTTTGCCGCTGCGTCGTATACAGCCATCTCTAGCGCTGCCTTGGACCAGCGGTTGTCTAACGTCCACAGTTTGTCCATAATCTGCGCGATTCTGGCGACGTTGAAGACACTCTCACCAATCACCGCCGGACCAAATACAGCTTTGATTAGATAGATCATACCCAGCGGTGTATCCGCACCATACCAGCCCGGGGTCAGAAAAACTTCGCCGATACCCTCAACGCCGTCCTCGGTACGCACCCGCACCAGCAGACCGTGATAGTCCATACCACTATAATCCTGGCCGCCCATGCTATAGGTTTTCTTCGGGGCTATTTTGATTACGTCTACATCGACACTGGCGATAATACCTGCGCTCGCCGGGTCATCGATGGTGCGGTCTGGAGGAATAAGATTCATGCTGGCACATTCCGGAGGAATTCATAATATTTAATAACACTAGATTAATGGAGTCAACTCTATTTTTAGTGCTCGAGCCCAAATTCTGCGTATACTAGCTCCATCTCAACTGCAGCAGTCGAACTCAACCATGCCAGAAATCAACGAACTGTTGCCCAGGGAAGAGCTTGAGGGGATGTCCCGCCGGGAACGCAAGAAACAGGAAACCCGCTGGCGTATTTACGAAGCGGCTGTGACCCTCTTCTCCAAGCAGGACTATGACTCGGTCAAGATCGAGGATATCTGTGAGGGAGCTGATGTTTCCAATGCGGCCTTCTTCCAGCACTTCGCCAATAAAGCGTCAATTATCCTGACCTATATGGAGATATTGAAAACCACTATTGGCGCGAAACTCGCCGCCTTGGGCAATGCAAGCAGCACACAGAAACTGGAGCTCGTCAGTCGCGAAATCGCGAAGAGCAACGAAGAGACCGCCTCTTTCAGAGCGCAAATTTTCGGCGCGATCACCACAGGTGGTGCTGCACTGGACCTGGAACACATCGACACCGGCATCACTGGCACCCTGGCCGACATCATTCGTGGGGGGCAGGCCAGTGGAGAGTTCAGCAATAAATGGCACCCAGAGGTGGTTGCAGCAAGCCTAGTGGGTTCCTGGCTTGTTCTGCCGCTGGCTGCAAAATCGTCCTCTTTCCCCAAAAAACCGCACAACGAGTTATTGGAGATTATACTGACGGGCCTGAGTAACTAGCAGCGCGCACGGCCACTTGAAACGCTCACTGGTAAGTTCGGCCGACAGTGAGCGGGGTTAGCGTTGTTTGTTATGCTAGGTCTCCTCTACCAGAACAGAAGCGCATTTTGAGTTTTGCACTCCAGTAAAGGCTGCACTTTGCACAGATTTCGATGAGCCAAAAGCCTTCGACATTCACCGAGCAGACCGTCAGGATCTCAGTCGCGATATACGCTCCTTCGGTATAGGCCGTCACAATTGCCGTGACATGAATCTGGCAAAAATGGAAATGACAGTAATGCTGGAAGAAATTCTCTGCCGCATGGATAACATGCAGTTCAATGGTCTTGTGATCTACATGAAGTCAAATTTCGTGCAGGGTATCAAGGAAATGTCGATTACCTTCGAAATGCGCAGCTCATAACGTGAGGCCTCGTATCTGACCCTGTAATCTCCGCTTACTCAGCAGTAGCACCTGCTGCTGTATTCAGCACATCGGAAGACCGCAGCGCGCCCATTAATTTATTCTGCTTGCCCTGACTCAGCCAGAGAAAATTTCGAGGGAGTCCCAAGCGCTGACAGGATTGTGCTGCCGGGCCTTTTAAGTCTGGAATTATTTCGGCAAGCTTGGCCATGGCTTTGACCACTATGCGTCCAGTGTGGCTCAGATTATATTCCGGGCCGAGCTCCAGTCGCTCACGGACAATTGGCGGAAGGATATCGACGGCCGCGCAGGCAATATAATGCCCCAGTTTTTCCGGCATATGTTGATCCTTTGCCGAGGACTCCACAATTTTGAGAAATTCGATGTTTATTTCATGCGGCTCGAAGCGCCTCTCCAGTTGCATCATCATGCTGTAGAAATCATCAACAGATTTTGGACGCCTCTGAACACCATAAAGTTTACTGACCTCAGGTCCCTCCCCAAAATAGCAATCCTTGTCGGTCTGGCTCAGCGGTGCAGCGAAGCGATCATAGGCGGTGAGGAATCCAAAACTTGCGGTAGCACCAACCCAGTCGATGAGTTCTGGGTCTAACGCACGATATTCTGTCCCGTCCGGGGTGGTACCTGCGACCCGGGCATGCATTTTATTGATGCCGGATATCACACTTTGGGCCGCGCTCGCGGGGCCATAGGTACCGATGGCGGCGGCATATCCCGTGCGTTTTGCTCGGCCTACCGGGTCTACTTTGAACGTTGAGTGATCCCAAACACCACTTCGAATACGCGGCTCAGCGAATTCCAGCAATACGGCGCAAATGCCGCCTATTGCTCCAGTAACCGGGTTTTTGGAAATTCGCCAGGTGACAGAGTCCGGTGCGACGAGGGCGGGCTCACCATGCGGTTGAGTAAAATCGAGTTTCCAGCCCATATAGGCACTACGCTTTGCCATGTGTTTCCTCTCCACACCTCTACCTACGCCCGAGTATATACATTAATGGGAGCTACAGGGAATGCCAGCACATTGGTAATTTAGGTATTGGCAAGTTAACTCTTCTGGATCTGGAAATCCGCGTTTCCAGATTTATGCCACTGCCCTACTCCACTGTCCAAACGCACTCATCCTGAGATCCCGATAATGCTCAGCGCGAACAAAATGTCTACCGAGGTTGAACAAATTGGAGACTGCAGCATGAGCAGTCACAAATCTCTGAGCCTGCCTCACCGACTTGAATCGCCTCATCCCTCGCTCCCTTACTCTAGTCACCTCATGGGATTGCTCTGCCCGATTATTCTCATACTGTTGCGTGCTGTGGATCGTGTCAGGAATCAGTTCCCTGTGAGCGACACCGTAACTTCGCAATTTATCAGTCACGATCTTCCTGGGTTCACCGCCATGGCTTCGCAATAGACGCTTGAAGAAACGTTTCGCCGCGGCTCCATCCCGCTTTGCCTGCAGATACACATCAACCACCTCGCCATCCTGGTCAACAGCCCGCCACAGGTAATACTGCTTACCGTTGATCTTAATGAAGACTTCATCGATGTAGAACGTGTCGCCGTAGCCTCTGTGTTTTCGTTTCAGTCGACGGGAGTATATGACACCAAACTTGATACACCAGAGACGAATCGCTTCTCGGCTGACAGTGATTCCTCCTTCGGCAAGTAGATCTTCGATGTCTCTGTGGCTGAGATTGAAGCGATAGTAGAGC
>ERZ888423.2259-NODE-2259-length-14707-cov-14.290336_pt1 | contig 14707 bp, 9 predicted proteins | sample MGYA00520523_ERZ888423 | MGnify/ENA primary metagenome ERZ888423 (study PRJEB32303, sample SAMEA104408611) | aquatic metagenome | biome: Brackish water; feature: Pelagic; material: water | place: Baltic Sea | collected 2014-06-08T10:24:00 | depth 30,27 m ...
CAACGAGCAAGGGTCGTCGCCGTTGATGAACAATGTGACTGCCGAGGGCACCGGCGACGTCGGCGGCGTCGGCGTGTTCAACAATGGGTCGTCGGCGACGATTCGGAACTCGTCGATCACCGGCAACACCAACAGCATCGCCCTCGTCAACCTGTCTTTGATGGAGTCGACAGCCAATATGGCTCCCATTACCAAACTGGTGTTCTCGACAGCCGATGTAGCTGGCACTCTCCTTGATGGTTCAGTGTCCGTTGACGAGTCCAGCTCGATCAAGTGTTTCGCGACGTACGACGAGCACTTCAATTGGCACTCATGTAGTCAAATGGGTTTAATGGATGCACCCAAGTGATGATGTCACCAGCATCTCGGTGGCCAACGGCCACTTGAATAATGTGTCCCTGCTTCGCTGACCGGCTTCGGCCGGTCAGCGAAGCAGGTGGGGCATGAACGGAAACGTCTGTTATCCGAATAGTTTTGTGGCCGCTCCGTCCGGCAAAACTCCAGGTCAGATCTCGAAACTGGAACAAGTGAAAAATTGCGGGTCAGAGCAGTCGTAGATTGCGCAGTGTGATTCTTACGTTCGGGCCCGACACGGCGCTGCTGTTGATTGATGTGCAGGTCGGCGTCGACGTGCTCGACCACTGGGGCGGGCCAACCGGCCGCCGCAACAACCCTGGGGCCGAACAGGTGATGCTGGACCTCCTCGCTGCCTGGCGCGCCGCCGGACGGCAGGTCGCCTGGACTCGCCACGACTCGCGCGAGGAAGCTTCCCCGCTCAAGTTTTCACTGCCGACCGGCGATCAGAAGCCGGGGTTCGAGATTCGTGAAGGTGAGATCGTCGTCGAGAAAGACGTCAACAGCGGCTTCATCGGCACCTCGCTCGAAGTCGATTTGCGCCGCCGCGGCATCAACCGACTGGTGGTCGTCGGCTTCTTCACTAACTTCTGCGTCGAGACAACGACACGGATGGCAGGCAACCTCGGCTTTGACACGTACCTCGTTCACGACGGGTGCGCGACGACCAACCGAGTCGGCCTCGACGGCACCGACCATGATGCGCAACTTGTGCACGACATGACCATTGCCAACCTGCACGGTGAGTTTTGCACCGCAATCACCGGCCACAACGCACAGGGGTTGCTGACCAGCAACGCCGACGAGATCGAACGGGTACAAGGCAATGAATGACATGAGCGACCAGGCAACGAACGTCGGCGTGGCATCGTCATCGAGCACGCTGCGGCGCGTCGGAATGCGACGTCCCAAGGCAATCCTCGGCGCCGACCACGAGCGCTGGCACTACACCAAGCCGCTCAACCCGGATGCGCTCGTTGAGCAATACGAGGTGTTTGCCCGACTTGTTGCCGACAGCGGTGCACAAATCGAGTGGCTACCCGAGATCGACGACGACCTTGCCGACTCGATCTTTACGTACGACCCGTCGTTCGTCGTGCCCGGGGGAGCGATCATCTTGCGAGCAGGCAAGCTGCTACGCGCCGGTGAGGCCGACCTCCACGAGCAGTTCTACACATCGATTGGCGTACCGGTGCTCGGTCGCATCGAGGCGCCCGGCACGTTCGAAGGCGGCGACAGCTTCTGGCTCGACAAAACCACGCTTGCGGTCGGCCGCGGCTTCCGCACCAACCAGTCCGGCATCGACCAGATGGCCGCCCTCCTGCGCCCGGCAGGCGTCACGCTGGAGGTCTACGACCTGCCGTATCACCTCGGCCCCGAAGCCTGCCTGCACCTGATGTCGGTGGTCAGCTCACTCGACAGCGACCTGGCGCTCGTGCACACACCGTTGCTGCCAACCGCCCTTTATCAGCGGATGATCGAGATGGGCTACACCCTGCTCGAAGCACCTGCCGCCGAGTTCGACGCCAGCCTCGGGCTGAACCTCAACGTGCTCGCTGTGGCACCGCGCCATGTGATTGCCGTTGATGGCTTCCCCGCCACGTTGCAACTGATGCGCGACGCCGGATGCGAAGTCCAGACCTTCACCGCCGACGAACTCTGTATCCCCTGCGAAGGCGGCCCCACCTGCCTCACCCGCCCCATCTTGCGCGACTGACCGGCGCTCTGACCGCGAGAGTTGCGAAAGGGGCCTGACCCCATACGCAATTGTTTAGCGGGCAGTGCGTTCGTGAACGAGGTCGACGACGGCTTGGAGCACGCCGGGGTCGGAGTCCTTGTGGACACCGTGGCCGAGATTGAAAATGTGGCCGGGGTGGCCAGCGTTGTCGGCGAGCACTGCTTCGGCGCCGGGCAGCGCAGCATCGACTCCAGCCAGTACGAGTGAGGGGTCAAGGTTGCCCTGCACGACGAGGTCGTTACCCAAGCGTGCCCGTGCGTCGGTGATCGTGGTGCGCCAGTCGAGACCGAGCACCTGGTTGCCGACGGTGTTCATCGACTCGAGGAGATGATCGCAACCGATTCCGAAGTGGATGCCGGCGACATCGGGGTGGCGATCGATGAGTTCGGCGAAGACCCGCTTGGAGTGGGGGAGCACGAAGCGCTCGTAGTCGGCTTTACTCAGCGAACCGGCCCACGAGTCGAACAGTTGGAAGGCGCGAGCGCCATGTTCGAGTTGTGCGTCGATGAAGGTGATCGCGCTCGTAGCGAGCCGATCCATCAGGTCGCCAAAGAGCACCGGGTCGGTGTGCATCATTGCCTTGGTGTAGCGGTAGTCCTTCGACGGCCGACCTTCGATGAGATAGCTGCCGACGGTGAAGGGCGCACCGGCAAATGCGAGCAGCGGAACGTCGCTGGGGAGTTCTTTGACCAGCAAATCGACCGTGTCGATGACATAGCTGATGTCGTCGTAGTCAAGCGGGCGGAGCCGGTCAAGGTCGGCGCGGCTGCGGAAAGGTTGCTCGGCTACTGGCCCGACGCCGGGTTGGACGTCGATGCCGAAACCAACGGCATGTGGCGCGACCACGATGTCGCTGTAAAGCACGGCAGCGTCGACGCCGTAGCGCTTGACCGGCTGCAATGTGATTTCAGCCGATAGCTCGGGCTGTTTGATTGCATGCAGAATCGACCCCTCACCACGCACCTCGTGGTACTCGGGAAGTGAACGCCCCGCTTGGCGCATGAACCACACCGGTGTGTGTCGGGCCTGTTTGCCGTTGGCTGCGGCTAAGAAAGGTGCCTGTTCAGTCATGCCTTGGGGAGGATATCGGGGCGGACGGCACAGCCGCCGAAGGCGACTTCACCCAGATACTTCGGTAGCATTTAGCGACAAATTATGACGTACAAGCACCCTGACATCGCTGACGAGCAGGCGTATATCGAGCACGCCTACGACTGTCTCGAAACGAGCCGCAAGGCGGCGTTCCGCATCCGTACTCTGAACGAGGCGAGCATGGGCGGAACCTTCCAGGCTCGCTTCGAACGAAACGCATTCGACGCACAACTCGTCCGTCGCCTCGAGGAGCTCGAACTTGGTACCGCTGCGCTCGTCTTCGGGCGGATCGACCGCTACGGCGATTCACCGGATCAGATCGAGGCGTTCCACATCGGCCGTCTGGCAATTGCCGACGAGGACCGTGAACCGGTCGTCGTCGACTGGCGTGCGCCGGTCTCTGAACCCTTCTACCGGGCGACCGGCCGTGACCAGATGGGCCTTGCGCGGCGTCGTCACTTCATTGTCGAGAGCAGGACTCTGCTGGGTATCGAAGACGAACTCTTCGGTGAGGGGCACCTCGGTCTTGGCCACGACGATGGTCTCGCCGACACTGAGGGCAGCGGTGTCGTGCGCGCCAGCGACACGGGCCTTCGAGGCCACTCCACGCTGCTCGCTGCACTCGAAAGGGGTCGCACCGGGACACTCGGCGACATTGTTGCCACCATCCAGGGCGAGCAAGACGAGATCATCCGCTCACCGCAGCATGGCGTACTCGTCGTGCAGGGTGGCCCCGGCACCGGCAAGACGGTCGTTGCGCTGCACCGTGCGGCATACCTCCTCTACACACACCGATTCCCGCTCGAAGACCAGGGCGTTCTAGTGATCGGGCCAAACCGTGTGTTCCTGCGCTACATCGAACGCGTGTTGCCGTCGCTTGGCGAAGCCGGTGTCAAGCAAGCTGTGCTGGCTGACCTCATCCCGGGCGTTGAGTTCCGCCGGGCTGACGAGCCAGGGGACAGCCGCGAGGCCGTCAAGCTCAAGGGCGAAGACCGCATGAGCGATCTCATCGACAACGCAGTTGCCGATCGGAAACGAGGGTTGCGTGACGATCTCGAGATGCCGTTCCGAGCCGGCTACGTCCGAATCAAGGCCAGCGAAACAGCGCGGATTGTCAAGAACGCACGCCGTCGATTCAAGCGCCACAACGCCGGTCGGCGTGCCGTCGAGGCCGAGTTCTGGACGGCGCTTGCCGATTCGTACCGCGACCCCGAGATCAGCCCGCGTGACGTCAAAGCTGCGCTGCGCGATTCCGACGAAGCTCGTCGGGCGCTCGACAGGATGTGGCCGGTGCTGACGCCAGCTCAACTGCTGCATGACTTGTTTGGTTCGCGTGCACTTTTGAAGCTCGCTGCTCGCGGCGTGATGACCGAGGATGAAGCGCTCTTGTTGTTCCGGCGTCGTTCGTCGTCGGTCGATGACGTTCGTTGGACTGCGGCCGACGTGGCGATCCTTGACGACGTTCGTGATGTGCTTGGGCCGAAGCCTGGCAAGGGCGGCAAGATCGACGTGCTCGACGAAATCCGAACCTATGGCCACATCGTGATTGACGAAGTGCAAGACCTCACCCCAATGCAGTTGAAGATGGCGACTCGCCGGTCGCTCAACGGTGCGATGACCATCGTCGGCGACCTTGCCCAGGCCACGGGCCCGCTCGCCCCTGACGAGTGGGACGACGTCCTGCGCTACCTGCCCGATCGCAAGCCCGCACGGGTTATTGGACTCTCGGTCGGCTACCGCATCCCCGGCCAGATCATGGAACTTGCCAATCGGGTCATGGCGGTCGCCACTCCGTCGCTCCGGGCACCCGATTCGGTGCGGATCGGTGATGTGTCGCCGAGCATTGTTCGTGCCTCATCGGCCGAACTGCTGGCCAAGACCGTGGCGACCGAAGTGCAAGCCTTGGCCGACGCGATACCGGGTGCCAGCCTCGGCGTCGTCGCGCCTGATGGGATGATTGACGAATTGTCCGAAGCGCTCACTGCGGCCGGAATCGATCACGGCACTGCGACCCGAACCGGCCTCGACGCTGGCGTCACACTCGTGCCGGTCAGTGTCGTCAAGGGTCTGGAACTCGACGGCGTGGTTGTCGTCGAACCGGCGGGCATTGTCGACAGCATCGAACATGGCCTCCGGGCTCTGTACGTTGCGCTGACTCGCAGTACGCAGCGCCTCACTGTCGTGCACGCTGCCGACCTCCCTGACGCCATCGCCGCCCAGCAGTAGGGTCGGCCCTGTGAGTATTACCGGATTCGGATACGGCGAGTTTGGCGCGTGGTACGACGCGTACCGTTCCGAGGTGCTCGAGCCGACGCTTGAGTTCGCAATGGAAGCGCTCGAACATCAGCTCGTCGAGCAGTTGACCGATCGAGATGTGGCTCGTCTCCGCAGTATCGGCGGCCGGGTCAAGTCAAAGCGGCGAACCTGGCGCAAGCTCCGCCAACCGAGATACCGCGATCAAATCAACTCGGTCGACGACATCCCGGCGGTGATCGACGACCTTGTCGGCCTGCGGGTCACATGCACCAACCTCCGCGACCTCGACATGGTGCAGGTCGCGCTCGACGGATTGCCGAAACAGCCGAACCCGAAGCGGCCGCTGTCAATCGACGAGTCGTCTGAACGGGACTACGTCGAGTCGCCAAAGGAGTCCGGCTACCGCGGTTGGCACGTCAACCTCCGACTGATGCTCGAATCCACGTCGGTCACCTGTGAACTACAGGTCAGGACGCTGCTCCAAGACAGCTGGGGCGAACTGACTCACGAAGACTCCTACAGCAAGGCTGGCGAGTTGCCGCCGCTCGTCGAGATCTTGTCGAAGCGAATGGCTGACCTTTTAGCCACGCTCGATGACATTGCCGAAGACCTGCGGAGCGAACTCGACCGGATCGACGAGGCAGCCGTCGATGGCGCCGACGATCAGCCAGACGAGAGCCAGGTCGACGAGCGTGATTTGTCGGCGATCGAGGCCGACGCTGCTGAGCTACTCGCCGACCGGTGGCAGACGCTCGACCGTCCGACGGAACTGTCCAGCCTTGCGTGGGAACTGCAGAAAGAGTTCGGCGCCGAGGTCAGCGACGACTGGTTCGGCCATCGCAGCTTCAAGCGGTTCCTTCGATTGGCGCTGCCTGCGGCCGAACTCAGCACCGGCAGGCACGTGTACCTGCTTCCGCCGACAGAGCCCGAGACTGTGCCCGACGTTGAGTCAGCCGCAGTAGCACCCGAGGTCGAAGCGCCGCGTGAGGCTGCCGAACTACGTCGAGTCGACCGAACCTTCCCGGTGATTGGAACCGAGCAGTGGGTCAGGATCTATGAACAACTGGCCGACGCATGGCGGCGGCTCGGCACCCGAACGCCGAGCCCGCGCACGATCAACGAACTGACCCGCAGCGCACGCGACCGGGCTGCGGCGACCGGCGAGCCGGTGTCTCGACGACACCTCGATCATGTCGCGAAGGTGATCGTGAGCAGCAGCGATGCAGGTGAACCGCTCGACTCAGTAGCGATTGCCGACGCGTTTGCAACAGCAACGCTGCAGCGCCTCGTCGATCTTCGAGTCATCGCGCCGTCGTCAACGAAACGCAAACGCGCAATCAGGGAGTGGCTCGGCGTGTCGCACGCTTCACACTCTGGTCAGACCAAAGCGTGACGGTCCTGGGTGTGACGGTCAACCCTCGCCGGTGAACTGGTCGAGGAGGTCGGACAGCAACTTGAAAGCCTTATCGGCGTCTGCTGGTCGCCTCCGCTCGACGGCGATGCGTGACATGTCGACAGTTGCGCCAATGCCGTTGACGAGTTCGGGCCGATCGGCAGCGATCTCGGGGCGGATGCGATCCCAGATCTGCACGATGGTCTCGAAGGCCTCGTCGTCGCCTTTGCCCTGCACGACGAGTTCGCTGAGTCGACTCATTTCAATCGCCAATTCGGGCAGCAGGTCGCTGGCCGAGCCGGTGAGTGCGATCGTTGTCTCGGGCGTGTTGGCGTCGACGATGACGCCACCTTCGATTGGCTCGCCGCTTTCCAGTGCTGGTTCGGCACTTGCGGGTACGTCGGTGACGTCGACCGTGGTGGCACATGCGCTCAACAACAATGCACCGCCGAGGGCGGCAACAATGAGTCGATTCACGCGGTGACCAGAATCCGTTCGCTGGCGAACGAGCCGACACCCACATGGCGACCATCGATCTCGACCGTGAGCGTGCCGTCGGGCGATGCTGCGGTGACGATGCCCGTGTTGCCGGGCTGGATTGCTGATGCTTCGAGGAACTCGAGGAGGCCCGGTTCGAACTCGAGTTCCTCGGTGATGCGACGCACGGTGAATCCGTTGCCGACCTGGATGTCGGAGAGCGGCCCCGAGTCGGGTGCGGCTTCGTAGGCGGAACCTGGAATCGGGTTGCCATGCGGGCACGTGGTTGGATCGCCGAGAAGCTCGTTCATAGCCACTTCGACCGAGTCGCTAATGATGTGCTCCCAGCGGCCGGCTTCGTGGTGCGCTTCGGCCCAGGAGAGCTTGAGGACGTCGGTCAGGAAACGTTCGGCCAGACGGTGGCGCCGGACGACCTGTTCGGCGAGACGCTTGCCCGCGGGTGTGAGCACGATTGCTTTGTCAGCGGTGATGAGGCCTTCGGCCTCGAGCCGCTTCATCATTTCGCTCACCGCGGGGCGGCTGACCTGCAACCGTTCGGCAATGCGCGCCTGAATGACGTCGACGTCGTCCTCTTGCAGCTCAAAAATGCACTCGCAGTACTCCTCGAACGCCGGATGATGTTCGCCAGGACTGGGCATCTTGTCGAGTCTATCGAGGTCTCGTGGGCCCGTCTCGACGAGCTCACCGGTTGATGACCGGCGCGTTGCTGCCAGCCAGGCTGTCTCAGCGCTGGATTCGGCGCAGCCAGCTCTCGGCGTACCGGAGGCGGCGGGCGAGCTGATCGTTGGTGGCGCTGGCGACGCGGGCGACGCCTGCCAGATTGTTCATCTCGCCCTGTACCCGAGCGTGGTTCCAGCCGGTGATGTCGACGAGCCGTTTGGCCACGTGCGCATTGCGGGTCCGGAGGTCGTCTTTGATCTCGGCGACGCTCATTGACCCGCGGGGAATCAGGCCGGCGGCCGTTGGGATTTCGGGCAGATCGAGCCCGAGAGCCGGGTCGTCCGCGAAGAAGGGGTCGGGCGGGTCCGGCTCATCGTCGTACGCAACCATGCCGAGGTCTGCAGGGGAGAAGTTCAGCTCGAAGTCAATCCCATCGAGATGTTTGCCGTCTTCGCCGACCGTGTGCATCGTGATGTCGGTGACCGTGGATGCAACCACGGTGAACAACGACATCTGCTCCATGTCGTCTTCGTGGACCTGGTTCTCCAGGCCGCCGTCGGGCTGAAAGTCGTCGTCGTCGCCTTTGCCGGGTGGGCGCAGCACGTGGCGACGGGCCTCGGCAATGGTGAACGCGTGGGCGCGAAGGCGCGGATCGTCCGGGATGTACACGTAGGCCTTTTGGCTGGCCCGTCCGGCTTGCCAGCGGACGAAGCGGCCAACCGCCTGGCGGAAGAACAGCTCGGTCGACGTCGTGGTCGCGAACACACCGACGCGCAGCCGCGGGATGTCGACGCCCTCCGAAACCATCCGGACCGACACCAGCCAGGGGCGATCGTTCTCGCTGAACTCAGCGATCTTCTTCGACGCGCCCGGGTCGTCACTGACGACAACGTCGGCCGGAACGCCAAAGCGGTCACGCAGCAGAATGGCGATGTGCTGGGCATGCTCTTGGTCGGTTGCGATCACCAAACCACCAGCGTCGCGCTGCTCAGATCGGATGACCCGGAGCTGGTCGTTCGCCTTCTTGAGCACGGCCGGCATCCACTCGCCCTCAAGGCTGAGTGCCGTGCGGAGGCGCATCGACGACTGGTCCTTGGTCAACTCATCCTGGAAGTTGGCTGACACGGTGTCGCCCGATGGCGACGTCCACTCCATTTCGCCATCGACGCGCGGGAAATAGACGGGCCGGACAACGCCGCCGTCGCGGAGCGCGTCGGCGTAGCCGTACGTGTAGTCGGCGTGAGCAAGTTCGCCCTCGGCGGTGTTGTCGTACCGGACGAATGGGATCGGTGCAGCGTCACTTCGGAATGGCGTGCCCGAGAGCGAGAGCCGCTTGTGCGCATGACCGAATGATTTGCGGACGCCCTCGCCCCACGCCTTTTCGTGGCCGGCGTGGTGGATTTCGTCGAGGATCACGAACGCGTCGGCCGACAGCCCCGCCAGCTTCTTTGCGGCGGCGCCCATGGCGAGTTGCTGGTACGTGGTGACGAGGCCGTGCATGTCGCGCGCGAGGCCGTCTCCCGGCGACCAGTTGGGATCGAGCTGGAGGCCCATTCGGTGCGCAGCTCGTGACCACTGCCCTTTCAGGTGACTCGTCGGTGCAACGACGATCAGCGGGCGGTTCTCATCAGCCAACGAAGCTCGGGCACACGCGAGCGCAAACGTTGTTTTTCCTGCGCCCGGTGTGGCGACCGCAAGGTAGTCGGGCCCCGTCGTGGTGCGGAAGAGATCGAACGCGGCGCGCTGCCACGGGCGGAGGATGACGGTCGACATGAGCGATCCGAGTGTGTCGAATCACGCTGCGCGCCGCAACTTCGCGACCTGAACGACCGACAAATGCCTGGGTGACCGCCTGGGTGACCGGGTCACGAATTGGAGCGCGCGTGTGTCTGGCCGTTGTGTAGAGTCGTCAACGTGACCGACCAGAGCTGAACTCATCGTCCGTTCGCTCTCCTGAAAGGCGCCCTCATGGCTGCTTCACTCGTCACCCGCTCTCTGACTGTGCTCCGCGGTCCTCTGATCGTCCTCGACCAGATCGACCTCACGCTCTCTCCGGGCCACCGCGTTGGGTTGATTGGCCCAAATGGTGTCGGGAAATCGACGTTGTTGGCAGCGCTTGCCGGGCAGATCGACGTCGATGATGGTCGAGTTGAACGGATGCCCCGCACCGCCAACGTTGGGCTGTTGCCACAAGAACCCGAGCGTTCAACCAGCGAGACGGTCCGTGAGTTCCTCGGCCGCCGAACAGGCGTCACCGAGGCGCAAACAACACTCGACGTCACGACCCAGGGCCTCGCCGACGGAGCACCCGGTGCTGATGATGCCTACACCGATGCGCTCGACCGCTGGCTTGCGCTGGGAGCGGCAGATTTTGAGGCTCGCGTAGGTGAAACCTGGGCGTCGCTCGGCCTCGACGAACGGCTTCTCGAACAACCGACTGCCACGTTGTCGGGAGGCGAAGCGGCCCGGTCGTCGCTTGCCTCACTGCTGCTCTCGCGCTTCGACATCGTGCTGCTCGACGAACCGACGAATGACCTCGACATCGACGGCCTTGCTCGGCTTGAAGAATGGGTACTCGGCCTGGTTGCGCCGCTCATGGTGGTCAGCCACGACCGGACCTTTCTCGAACGGACCGTCACCGACGTCGTCGAGATCGACCATCACACACATCAGGCAGCCTGGTTTGCTGGCGGATGGCAGGCGTTTATTGCCGAGCGTGAATTGGCCAAGCAACACGCGCAAGATGCGTATGACGAGTTTGACGGCAAGCGACAGAACCTGTTGAACCGGGCGCAGCGCGAGCGCGAGTGGGCGTCGCAGGGGCAGTCGAAGGTCCGTAAGTCGGGAGAGACCGACAAGTTCATAAAAAGCTTCAAGATGAATCAGACCGAGCAACTTGCCGGCAAGGCAGCGCGCACCGAGAAGGCGATTTCTCGGCTTGACTCGGTCGAAGAACCACACGAGCAGTGGCAGTTGCAGCTCACGATCCCGACCGCTGAACGAAGCGGTGACGTGGTCGCCGAAGCTCGCGGTGCCGTTGTTGAGCGCGGTGAATTTCGGCTCGGCCCCATCGACATGTCGATTGCCTACGGCGACCGGATTGCCCTCGTCGGGGCGAACGGTGCAGGCAAGACAACGCTGATCAATCTGTTGCTTGGCCGCCTCGCACCGTCGGCGGGTTCAGTGCACCTCGGTCGCAGCGTGCAGGTCGGCGAAATCGAGCAGGCCCGCTCGCACCTGCTTGGCAACACCACCCTGGTTCGAGCCTTTATGGACGCCGCTGCCGGTACTGCCTCGGCCGACACGGTTGCCGACACCCGCACGCTGCTCGCGAAGTTCGGTCTCGGCGCCGAGCACGTCAACCGCACGGTCGAATCGCTGTCGCCGGGGGAACGAACGCGTGCATCGCTCGCTCTCCTGATGGCCACTGGTGCGAACCTGCTGGTGTTGGATGAACCAACCAACCACCTCGACATCGAAGCAATCGAGCAGCTCGAACAGGCCCTCGACACGTTTTCCGGCACGGTGCTCCTTGTCACGCACGATCGGTCGCTCCTCGAACGAGTTCGCTTGACCAGGACATTTCGCCTGTCGGACGGTGCGGTCACCATCGAGTCGTGAGGCTCAGGTCACCTGTCTGGGCGGAATGGCTGTGACAGGCGGTGGATAGTCTCGCCGTATCGCAGATCATGAGGTCCTCCAGGCGTTCTCGCCGGCCGTCCGAGACTGGTTCGCGAGCTCGTTTCCGGCGCCAACGCCACCACAGATTCAGGGCTGGCCGCACATTCAGTCGGGCGAACACACGCTGATCTGTGCCCCGACTGGCTCCGGCAAAACACTCGCGTCGTTCTTGTCGTCGATCGATCGGCTGACCACCACGCCGCGTCCCGAAGAACGATCGCACCGCACCCGGGTGCTGTACATCTCGCCGCTGCGGGCGTTGGCGTTCGACATCGAGAAGAACTTACGGGCCCCGTTAAAGGGCATTGAATTCGCTGCCGAACGCTTAGGTGAGGGCTTCACCGCCCCGGAAGTCGGGATGCGCACTGGCGATACGCCATCCAACGACCGACAGAAGCTGATTCGGCGGCCGCCCGACCTGCTGATCACCACCCCCGAGTCGCTGTATCTGATGTGTACGTCGGCAGCCCGCGAGACGCTCATCGGCGTGGAAACGGTGATCATCGACGAGATCCACGCAATGGCCACGACCAAGCGCGGCGCCCATCTGGCGCTCACACTTGAACGGCTCGAGCTGATCGCCGAAAAGCCGCCGCAGCGGATTGGCCTGTCGGCAACCCAGCGGCCGCTCGAAGAGATTGCCGAGTTCCTCGGTGGGTTCAGCGAACCAGGTGTGCGGCGACCGGTCAAGATCGTCGATGCTGGTATTCGGAAGGATCTCGAAGTCGAGGTGGTCATCCCCCTCGAAGACATGTCGAAGCTCGGTCAGAGGCAGCCGGTCGATCTGCAGTCCGGAACGGCAGGGTTCGGCATGGGCGACTCACGCTCGTCGATCTGGCCGAGCATCTACCCGGAGATTCTCAAACGGATCTTGGCAAACCGGACCACGATCATCTTCTGCAACGCTCGACGCGCAGCTGAGCGGCTGGCGGCGAAACTCAACGAGCTCGCCGTGCAGGAGGGCATACCGGGCATTGTCGATCCCGAGACCGGTCACATGGTCGAAGAGCTCGTCAGGGCACACCACGGATCGCTGGCACGCGAGCAGCGAGTGGTCATCGAAGACCAACTGAAACGTGGCGAACTCCGGGCCATCGTGGCCACGTCGTCGCTCGAACTTGGCATTGATATGGGCGCTGTCGACCTGGTCATCCAAGTCGAATCGCCGGGTGCGGTCAGCCGTGGCTTGCAACGCATTGGTCGCGCAGGCCACCAGGTTGGCGAGCCGTCGCGAGGGTCGATCTTCCCGAAGCATCGTGGCGACCTCCTTGAAGCAGCAGTCGTCACGCGTCGAATGATCGACGGCGAGATCGAATCCAGCCGTTACCTCCGCAACCCGCTCGATGTGCTTGCGCAGCAGATCGTCGCGCACCTCGCGGCAGTCGAAGAATGCACAGTTGCCGAGGTGGCCGATCTGGTGCGGCGCTGCGCGAACTTCGCCGAAATTTCCGACGACCTGCTGAGCAACGTGCTCGACTTGCTCTCGGGTCGCTACCCGAGCGAAGAGTTCAGCGAACTCCGACCGCGCATCGTGTGGGACCGGGTCAACGACACGCTGCGGGCCCGCGAGGGTTCCAAGCGGCTGGCTGTCACATCGGGGGGCACGATTCCCGACCGCGGGTTGTTCGGTGTTTTCCTTCCCGATGGCACTCGCGTCGGCGAGCTCGACGAGGAAATGGTCTACGAGTCGCGCCCTGGCGAAACCTTCGTACTTGGGGCATCAACCTGGCGGATCGAAGACATCTCCTACGAACGCGTCACCGTGACTCCGGCTCCGGGGCAGCCTGGCAAGATGCCGTTCTGGCACGGCGACCGGCCTGGTCGGCCGCTGGAACTCGGCCGGGCACTCGGTGCCTTCGTTCGAGAGATCCACGAGCTCGACGACAAATCGGCCCACACCCGGCTGATGGAGCACTACCGGCTCGACGCGTTCGCTGCGAGCAACCTGGTCTCTTATATCGGCGAGCAAGTCGAGGCCACAGGTGCGGTCCCGGATGATCGAACCATCATCGTCGAGCGATTCCGTGACGAAATCGGCGACTGGCGGATCTGCATTCTCAGTCCGTTCGGCACTCCGGTCCACGCGCCCTGGGCCATGGCGATCGAGCGCCGGTTGATGGAGCTGTACGACATTCCGGTCGAAACAATGTGGGGCGACGACGGCATGGTGCTGCGGCTGCCCGAGTCGGCCGACGAGCTGCCGCTCGAAGCCATTCTCATCGATCCGGAAGACATCCACGAGCTTGTGGTCGAGATGCTCCCGCAAACGGCACTCTTCGCCGCTCGCTTCCGTGAGTGCGCCGGTCGCGCCCTGCTGCTGCCGCGTCGTCGGCCCGACAAGCGCACGCCGCTCTGGCAACAGCGTCAGAAGGCCGCTGACCTGTTGGCCGTCGCGTCGAAGTATCCGACGTTCCCAATTTTGTTGGAGGCCTCGCGCGAGTGCCTCCAGGACGTGTTCGACGTCCCGGCGCTGCGCGAAGTGCTCGGCGACCTGCGGAGTCGCAAGGTGCGAGTGGTCAGTGTCGACACGGCCAAGGCCAGTCCGATGGCATCGAGCCTGCTGTTCAACTGGATCGCTGCGTACATGTATGAGGGCGACGCCCCGCTCGCCGAACGGCGTGCTGCGGCGCTCGCCCTCGACCGTGATCTGCTGCGTGACCTGCTCGGTGCCGAAGAGCTGCGCGATCTACTTGACCCCGACGTGCTCGCCGATGTCGAGCTGCAACTGCAGTGTCTGACACCCGGTCGCAGGGCGCGCAGCGCTGACGAGTTGCATGATGTGCTGCGCAAGGTGGGCGACCTGTCGGCAGCCGAAATTGACCTGCGTTGCCGATCCGCAGCTGACGAAGCGTCGGCAGCACGCGAAATGCAGGCAGCCGATAGCGAAGCTGGGGTCGAGATCGCACCGATCGAGCACGCTCCTGCCGGTCAACCGAACGAACGGGCTGTGGAGTGGCTGCGACAGCTGCTCCGTGAAAAACGCGCCATCGAGATTTCGGTGGCTGGCGAAGTCCGCTACGTCGCCGGTGAAGATG
>ERZ888423.2260-NODE-2260-length-14702-cov-9.641838_pt1 | contig 14702 bp, 12 predicted proteins | sample MGYA00520523_ERZ888423 | MGnify/ENA primary metagenome ERZ888423 (study PRJEB32303, sample SAMEA104408611) | aquatic metagenome | biome: Brackish water; feature: Pelagic; material: water | place: Baltic Sea | collected 2014-06-08T10:24:00 | depth 30,27 m ...
CAGCACCAAAGAAGCGCCGCAAGAAGGCAGCAGCAAAGAAGGCTGCTCCAAAGCGTCGCAAGAAGGCAGCAGCTAAGAAGGCTGCTCCAAAGCGCCGTAAGAAGGCAGCAGCTAAGAAGGCAGCTCCAAAGAAGCGTCGCAAGAAGGCAGCAGCTCCAGCAGCTGCTCCAAAGAAGCGTCGCAAGAAGGCAGCAAAGAAGGCTAAGTAAAGCCCTTCAGCTTATTAAAAAAACCCGCCACTTTATGTGGCGGGTTTTTTTATGCACTTTTTTACAGTCAGGTAATTACTTATCCTCAAGGCTCTCTTTGCGAAGTGACTCCTCGATACGTTCAAAGATCTCAGCTAGAGTTTGTTGATCACTCTTTGATAGGTGATCCATAAATCGAGTGCGCACACTCTCTACATGATCTGGTGCGGCGGCAACAATCGCCTTCCAACCCTTAGGGGTCATCACCGCGAAGTACCCTCTCTTATCTACCGGGCATGCCTCTCGGCGAACCCAGCCCTCCTTCTCCATAACCTTCATTCGATGGGATAAACGCGAGCGCGATAACAGGGCGTTTGCAGCTAACTCGCTCATCCTCATCCTGCGTTCTGGAGCATCGCTTAACTGAACCAGAATTTCATAATCTGGCATGGAAAGAGCATGGGCATCTAGATCAGAATCCAACGCCTCAATAAGGCGACGGCTGGCGATGATGTAGCGACGCCAAGCCTTCATTTCAGTAGGGGTGAGCCACCGTGGTGCGGTAGCGTTTTCACCTGCCATGAGTGCAGTCTACGGCAAAGGTTGAAGCTTCAACTACTTTAATTAAGGGAGAGTTTTGTGACTGTCACCAACCATGATTTATCCAGCGCTGGCTTAGATTTTTCTCATCAGGATCAATCGGTGCGGCCACAGGATGATCTCTACCGACACTTCAATGGTGGCTGGCTCAAAACAGCTGTGATCCCGGCAGACCGTGCCAGCGATGGCGCCTTTATTACCCTTCGAGTCCAATCAGAGGCTCGCGTCCGCGAAATCATTGAAGGTGCAACTGGATCGGATGAAGCGACCAAGATTAGCAATATCTACAAATCATTTATGGATGCCGATGCCGTCAACGCAAAGGGCGGAGCACCTATTGCCGCAGAGCTAGCCGAGGTTGATTCAATTACCTCCCTTGCCGATTTCACATCGACCCTTGCACAACTAGAAGCTAAGGGAACCTCTGGAATCTTTGGCACCTTTATCTACGCCGATATGAAGGATGCGTCAACAAATATTTTGTACCTACAACAGGGTGGGATTTCACTGCCCGATGAGGCGTACTACCGCGATGAAAAGTATGCAGATATTCGCACCACCTTTGTCTCACATGTGCAGGCGATGTTTACATTGGCTGGGGTTTCAGATCCAGCAGCAAAGGCTGCCAAGGTCATGGCCCTTGAAACCAGCATCGCAAACCATCATTGGGATCAGGTCAAAGATCGCGATGCGACCCTGACTTATAACAAGATGGACCGCACACAGGTAAAGGCTTTGATGCCAGCCTTTGATTGGGAGCTCTACCTAACCGATGGTCAGATTCCCTCAATTGTTTTGGACTCAGTCATTGTTCAGCAGCCATCATTTTTTGAGGGTTTGGGCACGATCTTGGCCAGCTTTGATCTAGATGCCTGGAAGGCTTGGCTGAAGTGGCACATCATTAGCGGCGCTGCTCCATACCTTTCAGATGAGTTCACCAATGAGAACTTTGCATTCTTTGGAAAGACATTAAGCGGAACCCCTGAACTGCGCGAGCGCTGGAAGCGCGCCGTTTCGATGATTGAGGGTTCTTTGGGTGAGGCTGTTGGAAAGGTCTATGTTCAGAAGTACTTTCCGGCAGAGGCTAAGGCTCGTATGGAAAAGCTAGTTGCAAATCTGATTGAGGCCTACCGAGTCAGTATCAACGAGTTGGAATGGATGAGCCCTGATACCAAACTCAAAGCGCTAGAAAAATTGGGCAAGTTCCGTCCCAAGATCGGCTACCCAGATAAGTGGCGTGACTACAGCGCCTTGCAAACAACATCAGATGATTTGTATGGAAATGTTGGTCGCGTTGTTAAGTTCCAAAGAGATTATGAACTGGCCAAGATCGGCAAGCCGGTTGATCGCGATGAGTGGCATATGGCGCCACAAACCGTTAACGCCTATTACAACCCGGTTATGAATGAGATCGTCTTTCCAGCAGCGATTTTGCAGCCACCCTTCTTTGGCTTAGAGCATGATGATGCTGTTAATTACGGGGCTATCGGTGCGGTTATCGGCCATGAGATCGGCCATGGCTTTGATGATCAGGGCTCTAAGTATGATGGTGATGGAGCGCTTAACAACTGGTGGACAGATTCAGATCGCGCAGCCTTTGAGGAGCGAACCAAAGCGCTCATTGCCCAGTATGACCTACTGGCCCCAGAAGAGGCTCCCGATGTAACGGTCAATGGTGCTTTAACGATTGGTGAAAATATCGGCGATCTTGGTGGATTAACAATCGCATTTAAGGCGTATCAAATCTCTTTGAATGGAAAGCCATCTCCGGTAATCGAGGGCATGAGCGGTGAAAAGCGATTGATGCTTTCTTGGGCGCAGGTGTGGCGATCCAAGCTAAGACCGGAGGAGATGCGTCGTCGTATCGCGACCGATCCGCACTCCCCTGCCGAGTTTCGCTGCAACCAAATCCTGAAGAACTTCACCCCCTTCTACAAAGAGTTTGGTGTTACTGAAAAGGATGCTTTGTGGCTAGAGGAACAATCACGAGTTCAGATTTGGTAACACCTTGAGCTTTTCATTTGATATTCAGCACGCAGAGAGTCAATCACTTGCTCGTGTTGGAACTATCAACACCCCTCATGGGCCGATTCAAACCCCTGCCTTTATTCCGGTAGGCACAAAGGCCACAGTTAAATCTGTGCTGCCCGAATCGATGAAGGATTTAGGTGCACAAGCATTACTAGCAAACGCTTATCACTTGTATCTGCAGCCAGGTTCAGATGTCTTAGATGAAGCGGGCGGGCTAGCCCAATTTATGAATTGGCCCGGCCCAACCTTTACCGACTCTGGCGGCTTTCAAGTTTTGTCACTTGGTGTTGGTTTTAAAAAAGTCTTAGCGATGGATGCGCAAACCTTTCGCCGAGATGATGTCATCGCAGGAAATAAAGATCGGCTGGCACATGTTGATGATGAGGGCGTTACCTTTAAATCTCACTTAGATGGTTCGATGCACCGCTTCACCCCCGAAGTTTCGATGCAGGTTCAACATCAAATCGGTGCCGACATCATGTTCGCCTTTGATGAGTGCACCACCTTGCACAACACCCGTCCTTATCAAGAGCTGGCGATGGAGCGTACCTTTGCATGGGCGATCCGATGCCTGGATGAACATAAGCGACTGACCCAAGAGCGAGTGGACAAGCCTTACCAGGCCCTGTTCGGTGTCATTCAGGGGGCGCAGTATGAAGATCTTCGAAAGAAGGCTGCAACCGATCTTGGATCGATGGAAAGTGATGGCCAAGCCTTTGATGGATTTGGGATCGGTGGGGCTTTAGACAAGGGCCAACTCGGAAGCATTGTTTCCTGGGTCAATCAGATCCTGCCGGAAAATAAACCTCGTCACTTATTAGGAATTGGGGCACCTGAAGATCTATTTGTTGGCGTTGAAAATGGGTGTGACACCTTTGATTGCGTATTAGCCAGCAGAATTGCACGCACAAGCGCTGTGTACACGATGGAGGGGCGTTTTAACCTGTCTAACAGCCGTTTTAAGAGGGATTTCACACCGATAGACAGCCAATGTGACTGTTACACCTGTACGCACTACACACGGGCTTATATGCACCATGTATTCCGCGGAAAAGAAATCATTAGCGCGACCTTAGCAACGATTCACAATGAAAGATTTATTGTTCGATTGGTAGATCAGATGCGACAGGCGCTAATAGATGGAAATTTTGCCGAGATGAAGGCGGATTTCTTGGGCCGATACCTACACCGAAGCGGCCAATCTCGGGATTAAGGGTTTTTTACAACCTTAGGCAGGTTCCAGTTGTACTTGATTGATAGCTCGCGGACCAGAACGACAACCAACCCTGCGATTACAACAACAGCGGCACCATTGAGCTCCAGAGCATCCAGTGCTAGATAGGCGATGGCTCCGGACAAGCATGCCGTACCTATAGTTTCGCGGTGCAGCAGGACTGGTTCGGTCTGACACATGATGTCTCGGAACAAACCACCAGAGACGGCACCGATTAATCCAAGCACCGCTGCTGCCACTAATGGCGCATCGTTAGTCAGTGCGAACTGCACACTTGAAACTGTTGCAACAGCAAGTCCCAAGGTGTCTAGCGATAAAGCAAACCGTCCAACTTCTTGGGTCTTGCCCATTGCGATAGTGATCAAGAAGGCTGCGAAGATGGGTGCAAACAACCACGGGTATTGAATCCATGGTGGCTGCTGACCCATAAACAAGTTGCGCAGAGTTCCACCTGAAATAGATGCAATCGCTGCGATAAAGAGAATGCCACCAAAATCTAAACCCTTGCTGGCTGCAACCCTTGCACCAACTAATGCAAATGCAAAGGTCGAAACAAGGTCAAGGCCAAAGACCAGTTGGTCTAGATCCACGATCTTTACTTCTTAAGAGCTAAACGTGCCTCGCGACGAATCTTCTGCTCCTTTGGATCTGGAACTGGAACAGCTGAAATAAGGCGCTTGGTGTAATCATTTTTAGGGTTTTTCAAGATCTGGTCACGATCGCCAACTTCAACAAGCAATCCATTTTGCATTACTGCAATTCGGTGCGACAAAATATCTACAACCGCTAAGTCGTGCGATATGAACAAACATGCAAAGTTCAACTTGCCCTGTAGCTCTTGCAGAAGATCAAGGAAGCGTGCCTGCACAGAAACATCAAGAGCAGATGTTGGTTCATCGGCAATCAGTAGATCTGGTGTGAGAGCTAATGCACGTGCGATACCAACGCGCTGGCGCTGTCCACCTGATAGCTCATGTGGGTAACGGTTGCGGTAGCTGCGTGGAAGCTCAACCTGATCCAGAAGCTCCTCAACCTTCTGTGCAAGCTCTGGACCCTTAGCTAGCTTGGCCAAGAACAATGGCTCACCAATTGATTCACCAATTGGAAGACGCGGGTTTAAGGATGAGGCTGGATCTTGGAAAACAATTCCGGTGTGACGGCGAATTGCAAAGAGCTCCTTCTGGTTTGCATGGCTGATGTCCTTGCCAACTATTTCTAGTGAGCCCTCCTTAATTGGAAGTAATCCAATTGATGCACGGCCAACAGTTGTCTTTCCTGAACCTGATTCACCCACGAGACCCACAATTTCACCTGGGTAGATCTCAAGACTAAAGTTTTTTACCGCAACAAAGGCTGGAATACGTCCACGCTTTGGATATTCAATGGTGACATTGTCTAACTTCAATACTGGTGCTGGCTTTGCACTTTCTCTGTATGGAAGATCACGCTTTTTAGTAGAGCCAAGTTTTGGAACCGCACCAAGTAGTTGCTGGGTGTAAGGATGTGTTGGCTTATTAAAGATTTGCTCTGCAGTTCCGGTCTCAACTGTGAGTCCATCCTTCATAACCAGGATGTGATCGGCCATATCTGCAACAACACCCATATCGTGTGTAATCAAGAGAATCGCAGAGTTGAGCTTGTCCTTTAATCCACGCATTAAATCGAGGATTTCAGCCTGAACAGTTACATCTAGCGCTGTTGTTGGCTCATCTGCTACTAGCAAACCTGGATCACAGGCAAGGGCCTGGGCGATCATTGCGCGTTGGCGCTGACCACCAGAAAGTTGATGTGGATACTTTTCAATTGATTTTTCAGGATCTGGGATATCAACCATGGTGATCAGTTCCAAAGCACGAGCATGCGCCTCTTTTGGACCCATATCAAAGTGGTTGCGCAGTGTTTCCATAATCTGGAAGCCGATTGTGTAGATCGGGTTGAGTGCGGTCATTGGCTCCTGGAAGATATAGGCAACCTCTTTACCGCGGAACTTTCGAAGGGTAATAGCTTTGGCGTTGAGCATCTCTTGATCTTTAACTTTCACAGATCCAGACATGCGAGCATTTGATGCCAACAGGGACATCAAGCCAAGCGCTGTTGTTGACTTACCTGAACCTGATTCACCAACGATCGCCGTTACCTTTCCTGGCTCTAGTGAAAGGTTCATTCCGATGACAGCTGGGTACCAAACTCCATCTACCCAGAAATCAACATTAAAATCCTTGATCTCTAAGACTGGCTTACTCATTTGGTTGACCCCATCTGTGAGAAACTTGCGAAATGACCAATAGTGAAAAGTTCAGACCCGGAAGCGCAGTTGCCAGTGGCTGGATTTTGATCGCCTTTTTTAGCGGTTTTATTATTCAAACCGTGATTGTCGGCGGCGATTTTGTGCTGACCCTTGGAATCTGTGGTGCCGGCGCCTTCGGCTCTTACCTGCTCTTTTTGAAACCATATGTGCTTCTCTTTGATGAGGGCATCAAGATCATTAACCCAACCAAAGAGATCACCGCTACGTGGGATCTGGTTGAGGAGATCGAAACCAAGTACAGCATGTCGATCCAAATCAGAGGCGAGAGTTACTACGCCTGGGCCGCTCCAGCTCCGAGTGGTCGACACAGTAGAAGAATGCACAGTACCGATCTGCTTCCCGGTGCTGATGCTCCGCGACGAGTAGGTGACTCGCTTAAGAGTGATTCGGGTGTTTGCGCCTACATGGCCAAGATTCGAAGAAAGGAGTTCACCGGTGGCCGAGCAAGTGAGTTTGAGATCATCAGCGATAACACCGGTTTGTACATCCTCGCAGCATTGCTCCTGCTCGGGGCAGCAGCTGCCCTTTTCTAAGGAATCAATCATTGGCTTGTGCCAACTTCTTTGCAGTTGCTGAATCTTGGCGTTCCTTTTTTGAGATGCGTCGACGCTGACGTGGATCAAATGCATCACGCAAACCATCACCAATAAAGTTAATACTTAAAGCGATAGAGATAATAAATAGACCTGGGTACCAGAAGAGCCATGGGCGTGTTGTGAAAGAGTCTTGATACTGGCTCACGAGCAATCCCAATGAAACATCTGGAGGAACGACACCAAAACCAATGTAGCTCAGCGCTGTTTCAAGCAGGATCGCACCAGATAACAAAAGTGTCACTGAAACGATGATGACTCCAATTGCATTTGGCAAAATGTGTTTGAAGATAATGCGCTTATTTGTAGCTCCTGCAACACGTGCGGCATCTACAAACTCACGCTCTCGAAGTGAGAGGAACTCACCACGAACTAAACGTGAAAGGCCTGTCCAAGCAAACAAACCAAGCAAGAAAGCTAAGAAGACCGCTCCGAGGTTTCCGTAGCGGTAGCCAATAACTGAACCGATGATAATTACGGGAATCGTGATCATGAAATCTACAAAACGCATCAAGATCGCATCGATTCGACCTCGGTAAAATCCTGCGATTGAGCCAACAACCACACCAAGCGTTGCTGCAATACTTCCAATTACAAACATTACTGACAGAGAACGTTGTGTGCCTTTCATTACAAGGGCAAAGAAATCACGGCCAATGTCATCCTGACCAAATGGGTGGGTACCTAGGCCAATTCCAGCTCCACCTAAAAATTTCGGCCGTAACGAGATGGTTGGACACCCAATTGTGTCATTCGGACAGTCACCAAAGCGAAGATCTGGAAGGTCCTCTGGTGTCCACTTCCACCAACCAGAAACTCTCCAGACTCCAAACAATCTAAAATCCAAAGCGGTAAAGGCCATCACAACAATGGTGGTAATGGTAACCAAAGAGATAACGGCAGCACGGTGGCGAAAGAATCGCTTGCGGACAATTTGACCCTGGCTTAAGCCTTCAATCTCCTTATTTTGGATTGCGTTTTCACCTGAAAGAACCTCTGTTGACTCAATACTTACCTTTGATTTGCGTGCCACCTTTATGCACCACTTCCTACTCGAATACGAGGGTCTAAAGCTGAGTACAACAAATCTGCAGCAAAATTAGCTAATACCGCCATGGTCGCAGTAATAAAAAAGACACCCATTAATAGGTTGAGGTCCTGGCCACGGATTCCCTGAAGCGCCAAAGTTCCCATACCTGACCATGCAAATACACTCTCGGTAATAAATGCACCTCCAACAACACCTGCAAAATCTGCTACCAAAATTGTCGCCATAGGGATCATCGTGTTTCGGAATGCATGACGCATAATTACTGTGCGCTCAGAAAGCCCCTTTGCACGTGCGGTGCGGATGTAATCTTGATTAAGAACCTCTAGCAAAGTACCGCGTGCAAAACGAATATAACCTGCAAAACCAATCAGAGTTAATGCCAAAGTTGGCAAGAACAGGTGAGTCACGATGTCCAAAGATGAAATCCAAAAATCGGTGGAATCCAGCAAATCGTTGCGCTGACCAACCGTTGGAACCGGGCGATAGTTAATTGCATCCGTTTCCATATACGGCTTCCAGGTCTGCATGAACTTATCGATCACAACTAGTCCAGCTGATAGCACCGCTGTAATAATCGTTGTTCGAACAATTGGCGCACGATCAATCTTAGAAAAGGCTAATCCAACAAACACAGCGGTTGTGATTAAGGCGCAGGCCATGAGAAAGACGCTAAGTGAACCTGGGTAGTTATCAAAGACCCAGTTGACGGGGTAATACGCAACTACCGAGAGACCAGCCATAGTTAAGGATGCTCGCAGAGCGGCTTTATTGATGAGGCCAACTGATAACTGTGTGACGCCAAATGCAATTCCCACGGAGAGCGCAAGGATCACAATTGGTCCAAGGGATGGGTTGAGTAACCAACCTGAAACTCCAAAAATTGCAACTAAGCCGCTTGAAACAAGGAAGGCAACCCCGTAGGAGGTCCAGTAAGTTTTTCGGGATCCTCCAATTACCGAGGCCCAGAACAAACCACTTACTAATCCAATTCCTATGATCCAGGAGATTGGAATTATTGGGTCTCGCAAAAAGTTGTTGAATGAAATCGCTAGGTACTCCTTGAGAAGTACCGCAACCCAAAAGACTGGAAGTGAGAAGAGTAGGAATGCAACGAAGGTCATTGAGTAGTCAAAGCGGCTGTACTGGCGAAGCGCGGTCACAATACCGATCATGATTCCAAGAACCGCTGCAAGGATTGTTGCCGCTGCAACAAGGCGCAATGTGACGGGAAGGGCTAGAGCGAGCGAATCACCAACCGGTGATCCATCACGGCCAATCCCAAAGTTTGGATTGCCAACAAATACTCCGAGAACTCCCTTGAGCCACAAGAAGTAACGAAGCGGTGGCGGAACATCAAGTTGTAGCTCACGGGTCAATGAGGCGATGAGAAAATCACGGTTGGGATCTGTGCTCAGGCGCAGATCTGCAGTTGGATCACCTGAGACCGCCGCCACGTTATACAAGATAAAACTTGAACCGAAAAGGATGACGCCTAAAACTCCGAGCCGTCTAAGAATAAAGGCTGTCATGTTTTGTGCAATCCCCTCGAATTAAAAACGCCGTGCAGCGTTGACCGACTATACAGCCAAAGGACGCTCGGAGAGTGATCTCCGAGCGTCCAAAGGACTGATTACGTAATGCTAACTAAGGGTTTTAATCCTTAGTATGACCACTCCCAGTAGTTCCAAGCGATTGTTGGAGATAGTGGGCCTGGCTTTATTCCCTTGAGATCTTTATTAACTGCAACCACTCCTGGGTGAATGAACACACCGACTGTGACTGCGTCAGCGTTAGTTAGACGCTCGATCTGAATGTACTTGTTTACCAAAGCATTCTCTGACATTGGACTGTCCAAGGTGGCAATGATCGCGTCAACTGCCTTGTTGCAGTAACCAAGAATGTTGTTAGGACCATCACATTCAAATACCGCAGCTGATTGACGTTGAGTTACAGCACTTGCAACCCATGCAAAGAAGTACGCATCGTAATCTGAGTTACCTAGCTTTGATGGCCAGTCGGTACGGACCTCTCCTACTAGATCAAATCCGACCTTTGCCATATTTGCCTTGGCAAGTGCGAACTCTGATGCACGGCGTGGGTTGTTACCTGGAACAAGTACGCGAACCTTTAATGGGTTCTTCAGTGCATTTGGATAGAACTTTCTTACCAATGCAAGTGCTGACTTGTTACGTGACGCTTGTGTTCCACGTGAGTAGAAGGCTGATCCATTTGCTGCGACCAACTTGTCATACGCTGCTGATCCTGGAGCAAGCCATGTTGAACGGATTGGCTCAGTCTGACCATTGATAGGTGCGATCAACTTCTCCATCATTTCCTGACGTGGAAGTGCTAGCAAGAATGCTTTACGTAGCGCCTTAGAACGAGCGCCATCCTTGACAGAGAACAACCCTGTGTATGGAGCCTCATCTGGAGCGGTGTCGTAGTGGAGATCCCAGTGCTCGTAAGCAACTTCATCCTTACCTACAACGTTTACATTCTTGATCGCCTTGAGCTTTGCCACACCGTCAGCGGTTGCCTGGCCTGAGTAAACATCGAGCTCACCGTTTGCAAGTGCTTGAGCCGCTGCTGTTCCATCTCCGATGAACTTGAATACAACGGTATCAACTGATCCGCTCATCGCAGGTCCTGAGTTGTATTTAGGGTTCTTCTTCAATGTGACAGATGTCTTTGCAACTGCGCTCTCGAGCTGGAATCCACCATTACCTACTAGAAGCAATGGGTTTGTCTTGTCGTTAACAGTTGTAATTGTGTAGTCATCAGTCCAGACCTTACCCATCTTCTTAAGAAGTGCGGTGTCCTTATCGCGGAAAGCATCAACAAAGCGATCACGAGCTGCCTCGTTCTCTGCGACAGTTCCGAGCTTTTCCTTGCCTTCTGCCATCAACACAAGAGTGTGCACTGGTGATGGTCCTGGACCATATAGATCCCAGTTAGCAATTCTCTTCTTGAATCGGAGGGTTACAGTCATCTTGTCTGCTGAAAGTGTTGGCTCGCCAACGATGTTTGCATCGTAAACACCTGAGTATCCAAGACCATTGAATGCAGGAGCATCCTTTCCTTCTGGATCACCCAAGCCTGCAGCGATTGAATATGCGTTGCTGTTTAGTACGTGTGAGAGAAGTAGGTCTTCACCTGTGATTGGAGTTCCATCTGACCACACACGGCCAGGGTTAACTGTCCACTGTGTACGGAAATCTGTAGCTGAGTTCTTAACAACCTTGTATGAACCAAAAACTGTATTTCGAACTAGTTCCTTCTTGTTGTTGTAGTAATTAAAACCGGCACTTTGCAGGTATGAAACCGCAGCACAGGTTGTTGAGTTTGTAGCTGAAAGGCCACAGTTCAAACCAGTAATTGGGTTTGTCTCATGCAAGATAACCGTTGAACGAGTTGCAGCTTGTGCTGGGGTTAGCAGTGAAAATGCCAACGCCGCTGAGGCTGCTGTTGCGAGCGCAAACTTTGCGCCACGTGTGAACTTCATAGTTCCTCCTTGAGGGTTAAAGAAAAGCGTCTGTGGAGAGTCGACCAACCCCATAGCCGCTTTTGCTGGCTGAAGTCTGCCCTAGTGAACGGCAAATGAGCAAGGAGTGAACAACAAAAATCAACTTACCTAGGTAACAACTTGGTAACCCTTGGCTGAAAATGGGGTGAGATTGCGTTAGCTAATGGCTTCGGCTCGCGCCTTATTGAGGGCGGCTGTCGTCAAACGGGGTGCGGCAAATATGAAGATTAATAGGCCCAAGACCGCTCCCAATAGGTAGGGCGCCCGCAAAGCAACTTCACGAGAGGTCATGCTTTCCAGCAGAGTCACAACCGCGCCACCTGCAAACATTCCGATGGGTATCGATCCCCAGGCAAAAAACCGGTACACGCTATTGACCCGTCCAAGTAGTTGCGAGGGGATAATGCTTTGTCGAAGGGAAACGGTAATGGTGTTCCACAAAACCGCAACTAAAGACTCAAAAACAGTAACTACCCAGACGACTTGCCATGAGGATGTGAAACCAACAATTACATAACCAAGTGGCGCAACGATTAATGCGATCCAAAGGGATGGACCGCTTCCCAATTTTTCAGATATCTTCGGTGCTAGTAATCCACCGGCGATCCCGCCAATGGCACCCGCGGTTCCTAAGATAGAAAAGACAAATACAGAAGTTCCTAAAACCTCTTGCGCAAATAAAATAAAGGTGACACCCACCAAAGTTCCAACACCATTCATGCACCCCAAAATAATTGCTAACGGGCGAAGCAGTGAGTGATTCCATAGCCACGTAAAGCCTTCCTTGATTTCAGCTCTGAAATTCACTTTTTCCCGTGGCACATCATGAATAGGCTTAAAATTTCCCTTTATCGTTGCGAGTAAAGCGACAGCTATGAAAAAGGATCCTGCATCGAAAAAGAATGGTAAGTAGATAGCGATACCAATTAGTAATGATCCCAATGGAGGTCCGATAAAACTATTAGTAAGGGACTCTGCTGACCACATGCGGCCATTGGCTTTTTCAAGGTTTTCCTTATCCACAACACTTGGCAAAATCGTCTGTGCACTGTTATCTCGTAACACCTCCGCCATTCCAAAGAGAAATGCGGTGACTACAAAGGTTAGATACAAGCCCCAATTAGTCTCTAGATCGGTAATCGAGGTCAATTCATTAAGTGATGGAAGCGAGTCTTGATTAAGCAGTACTACAGCACCTACTGCGATCGTTAAAACTCCTCTAAAGGAATCCATTGCAAGGATCAATTTCCGGCGATCAAATCGATCGGTTATGACTCCGGCATGAAGTGTGAAAATTAGCCACGGTAAACGGGATGCAAAACCTGCCGCAGCGATAAGCAACGGAGAGCGTGTAACTGCTGATGCCAACCAGGGATATGCGATGGCTGAAACTCCATCACCTAAATTTGAAATTGCTGTAGCGGACCATAGTTTCCAGTAGGCATGGCCCAACTTTTTTTTCATAGAAGGTGATTATCGTGGAACTTCAACACTCTTTGCAACGCTTAAGAAAAAGTTGATTGATGCCAAGGCGACGATAGTGGCGATCGCTCCCCCGACATACATGGGAATTCGAAGGCCGTACTGAGCAAGGACTCCGCCAATGACTGAACCAATCGGCATCATTCCCCACACAAGAGTTCGACGAGTTCCATGAATTCGACCATAAAGCTCATTAGGAATAACAGTTTGGTAGGTAGCCATGAGCAGGATGTTCCACTGTGCGATGGTAAATCCGCCAAAGGTGGCAAGAGCAACAAAGACAAATATATTGGGTGCAAATCCCTGTAACAACAAAACTACAGAGCTAAGGACGATTCCTAGTGTCATCATGATGCTTCGACCAAATCGCTGTGAGGCTCGAGGTGCAACGATGGCACCTAGTAGTGCACCGACTCCTTGGATGGCCAGAATTACACCAAAGTACCGTGGAGCAAGCCCTAGCTCTTTGACAATAAAGAGTGCGATGGTAGCCGTGCCCATGGAGTAACACACACCAATGGATGCAGTTGTTAAAACTAATCGACGCAAGTTGATGTGGTTGTAGAGATACTTAATTCCAAACTTTATATCTGCAAAAAAGCCAGGTTTGTCTTGATCTGTAACTTCTTTGCGAACCTCTTGTAGATATTGGATTGGGATTGAAAGAGCCAAGATCGCTGCAACTGCATACCCAATACTGTTAATAAAAAATGGTAGATAGATAGCTAGGGCAAAGAGAAAACCACTTAATGGGGCACCCACAAAGCCTTGAATAACGGTTTCTGAAATCTGTAACCTTGAGTTTCCCTTTTCATAATGCTTCTGATCCAAGATCTGGGGAATCAATGACTGAGCGGTCGTATCGTTGGCTACTTCACACACACCAATAACAAATGCGGCTGCAATCAACCAATAGATAGTGAACTGATCTGTTGCGATCGCTAGAGCTGAGGCACCAACTACTGCGCTGCGAATGGCATTGGAGGTAGCCAAGATGTATCGGCGATCGACCCGATCAACCATCGCACCAATGGGGATCGCAAATAACAGCCATGGCAGCATCACCATGGCACCAGTAATGGAGATTAATACGGTGCTATCTGTTAGGGATATCGCAATGAGTGGGGCCGCTGCCATAAGAACGCCATCGGCAAGGTTTGAAACTAAACTGCTGGCCCATAAACGATTAAATGCTGGACCCATAGCGGCAACCTTAGCAAAACAAATTAGATGATTAAGAGTTTCTTGGCCTTCTCTACAGCGGTATGGCGACCATCAACTTCCAACTTGCGGTAGACATTTCGTAAGTGAGTCTTCATGGTGTTTTGTGAAATATGTAATTGTTTTGCAATAGCACTGAGTGGAATACCGGTCGTAAGGTGCTTGAGAATTTCAAGTTCGCGTGAAGTCAGCTTCTCGTCTAGGGCACCGGTATCGCTATTCATGGCTTGGATACGCTCTGTCATTTCTTGAACCACGCTTTCTCTAAAGACTGTGGGTTGAGCGGCTGCTGCTTTCACCATTATTGGATACAAACGATGTTGCCTAACAAAATACTCGTGATAACCAACTTCGGCGCCGATCTCCAGAGCTCCTCTGCCCTATCCCAATCATCCAAAGTGAAGCGCAAAAAGACCTCAGTCATATCTATCATCCAACTGAGCTCATTACATAAGGGTGAGGCTTACCTCT
>ERZ888423.2261-NODE-2261-length-14702-cov-5.193760_pt1 | contig 14702 bp, 14 predicted proteins | sample MGYA00520523_ERZ888423 | MGnify/ENA primary metagenome ERZ888423 (study PRJEB32303, sample SAMEA104408611) | aquatic metagenome | biome: Brackish water; feature: Pelagic; material: water | place: Baltic Sea | collected 2014-06-08T10:24:00 | depth 30,27 m ...
GGCCGACAACGGCCAAAATCACCCCAAAGCCAGTGCCTGCAATGCCAAAACCCACAAAAATTTCAAGCATTTGGTGCTGAAGGGGCGTAATGGCAAAGGACGAAAGCACCAGCCCACCCGCATAACAAAGCGCCCCCAGAATAATCGCGCGCCGGTCACCCAAACGTTCTGCCAAAGCCCCAAAAAGCGGCTGGCCAATCCCCCACGCCAAATTTTGGATCGCGATCGCCAGACTGAATTCACTGCGCGGCCAATCAAATTCGGCGGCAATCGGGATCTGAAACACCCCAAAACTGGCCCGCACAGCAAAGCCCAACATCAAAATTATGCTGCCCATCACCAAGACAGGCGTAAAAATCGAAGCGTTTGAAACAGACCGGGCCATGAGACGCGCTTTCTGGAAAACCTGCCCAACCCAGTGCCTTGGGCAATCCAAGGCGTCAACTGCTATTGTTGCACCTTTTCAGAGATAGGGGCGCAGGGTATAGGGCGGCATGACCCTAACCCTGTCTGACATATACCAAAGCCGCGTGGCGCAGGGGCTGATAAAGCCAGACCCTGCACAGGCCCATCTGTTGGTGCATCTGGAAACGCGGCGCGCATGGCTGGAAAAGCCGTTGCCCCGATCAGGGTTCTTGGGGCGCCGCCTGTTTGCAAAGGCCCCACTTCCCCCACGCGGGCTTTACATTTGGGGTGGTGTTGGGCGGGGCAAATCCATGTTGATGGATTTGTTCTTTGGGGTGCTGAACATTCCGGGCAAGCGTCGCGTGCATTTTCACGCCTTCATGCAAGAGGTTCAGACAGGCCTCGCAGAAGCCCGCCGCCGCGGCGTTGACGATGCGCTGGCCCCAGTGGCACAAAACATCGCAAAAGATCTGCGTGTATTGGCGTTTGATGAAATGCAGATCACCGATATTACGGATGCAATGCTGGTGGGGCGGCTGTTTCAAATGCTCTTTGCCGCTGGCGTTATGATCGTTGCCACATCGAACCGACCCCCTGATGATCTCTACAAAAACGGGCTGAACCGGGCGCTGTTTGTGCCCTTTATCGCCCAGCTGAAAGAGCGGATGGATGTGGTGGAACTGGCCAGCGCAAACGATCACCGGCAAAACCGGCTGAGCGGATCTGAGGTTTATTTCTTTCCCGCCGACATTCGCGCGCAACGTGCTTTGGATGCGATATGGGATGATTTAACTGGCGGCGCCGCAGAAACCCCACTGGCCCTGCAGGTTAAGGGCCGCGCCGTCACATTGCGTGCGTTTCACAACGGGGTCGCCCGCTGTGACTTTCGCGATCTTTGCGCGCTACCACTTGGGCCAGCTGATTATCTGGCGCTTGCCGACACGGTCAGGGTGTTGATTTTAGAAAACATCCCGTTGCTGTCGGGGGGCAATCACAATGAAGCCAAGCGGTTCGTCACGCTGATAGACGCGCTTTATGAGGCCCGCGTGCGACTTGTCGCCTCAGCCGCGGACAGCGCCGATCGGCTTTACCCCGAGGGTGTGGGCAGTTTTGAATTTGTCCGAACCGCCAGCCGTCTGGCCGAAATGCAATCCGCAGATTGGGCAGACGCCGACGCCGCCACCACCCAGAACGATTGACAGCGCAGCCCATTCAACCATAGCGTTGATTTGCAACTTTGGCGGGAATATGATGCAGCGCATGTGCAAGATTTTGACGCCAAAGATCTTGGGTCTGATCGCCCTGCCACTTTTGCTTGCGGGGTGTCTAAGCCCGCTTGAACGCTGCATTGCCCAAGCAAACCGCCCCGCCGTGGCCACAGCAAGCGCCATTACCGAAACCCAAGGAAATATCGCGCGCGGCTATGCGATCCACACCCAAACTGTGCCCTATCCAATCATGTATTTCTGCACGCCGCCCGGCGAACGGGCCCATTACTGCACCCGGCAGGGCTATCGCACCGTCGAGACACCCGTGGCGATCAATATCGACCAAGAACGGCGCAAATTGGCCAGCCTCCGCAAAATCTTAACCCGACAAAAAACCGAGGCGCAGCGTGCCACGGCGCAATGCCGCGCGACAATCACGCCCTGAACCGGCCACAAATCAGGCCTGTCAGCCGTTTTCGCGCAGAATGGATCCAGCCAGATACAGCGATCCACAGATCAAAACCCGGGCGTTTGGCGACTCGGCCATAATGGCTGCCAGCGCCGCGGCCACACTTTCGGCAGGGGCCGCTGTCAGCCCCGCCTTTTGCGCGGCAGCGGTCGTGGCCGCAGCGCTCAGGGTGTTTTGTTCATTGGGGATAGACACCGCATAAAGCCGTGTGGCCATCCCCACCAGCGGCAGCATGAACCCCACGACATCCTTGGTGTTCAACATCCCACAAATCAAATAGGTCGGCCGATCGGGCAGCGCCGACAGCGTGGCTGCAATTGTCTGACCTGCCGCCGGATTATGCCCACCATCCAGCCACAGCTCGGCCCCGGGGGCCATTTCGCGCAACGGGCCACGGACCAAACGCTGCATACGTGCGGGCCAAACAGCCTGGCTCACGGCTGCCTCGGCGGCTGTGCCATCTTGGCCCAACAGCCGCAACGCTGCTATGGCAGCACCCGCATTTTCAATCTGATGCGGGCCTGGCAGGTTGGGCAGTGGCAGATCTAACAGCCCGGTTTCATCCTGAAACACCATCCGCCCGCCTTCGCGCGCGATGTGCCAATGCTGGCCATGCACAAAAAGTGGCGCGCCAACACGGGCGGCGCGCGCCTCGATCGCAGCCAGACCTTCACTGCTTTGCGGGCCGACAACACAGGCCACGCCCCGCTTTAAAATCCCCGCCTTTTCAGTGGCGATTTCAGTCAGCGTTTCACCCAAGTACTGCTGATGATCCAACGACACAGGCGTAATGATGGTGATTGCAGGCGTATCCACAACATTGGTGGCATCCAAGCGCCCGCCCAAACCAACCTCAAGCAATGTAAAATCAGCCGGGGTGCGGGCGAACGCCAAAAAAGCAGCACAGGTGGTAATTTCAAAAAATGTGATCGGCACGCCTGCATTGGCTGTTTCACATTCTTCCAACAAATCCGCCAATGCGGGTTCGGTGATCAGGGTGCCCGCCAGTCGGATACGTTCATGAAACCGCGCCAAATGCGGCGAAGTATAGGCATGCACGCGCTGACCCACCGCCTCAAGCCCGGCGCGCATCATGGCCTGGGTTGAGCCTTTGCCATTGGTTCCGGCAATATGCACCACCGGCGGCAGCTGCCGTTCGGGATGATCCAAGGCTTCCAGCAAACGCCAGACTCTGTCCAACGTCAGATCAATGATCTTGGGGTGCAACGCCATCAGACGCTCAAGGATCTGGTCGCTGCCAGGACCTGCAGGAGAAGCGATGGCCATGATCAGGCTTTGCCTGTCGGGGTAGCCGCCGGGGCGCTGGCCTCAGGTTCAGGGGCCACAGGTGCAGCGGGGCCCGGCAAATCGCCGGTAATTACTGGGGATTGGCCGGTCAGCATCCGCACGATGGTAATCAACTCATCTCGCATTTTTCCACGTGGGGTCACGCGGTCTAACATACCATGATCAAGCAGATATTCGGCGCGCTGAAAGCCCTCTGGCAGCTTTTCACGGATGGTCTGCTCAATCACACGCGGGCCAGCAAAGCAGATCAGCGCGTTGGGTTCGGCAATCTGCACGTCGCCCAGCATGGCATAAGACGCCGTGACGCCACCCGTGGTTGGGTGGGTCAGCACAACGATATAGGGCAGGCCCGCCTCTTTCAGCATTTGCACCGCAATCGTGGTGCGCGGCATCTGCATCAGGCTGAGAATGCCCTCTTGCATACGGGCACCGCCTGCCGCGGAAAACAGCACCAAAGGCAGCTTGCGCTTTACCGCGCGCTCTGCTGCGGCAATGATGGCATTGCCAACGTGCATACCCATTGAGCCAGCCATAAAACTGAAATCTTGGGCTGCCGCGATGATCGGCGTGCGACCGATTTCACCCTCGGCCACCAGCATCGCCTCTTTTTCTCCGCTGGCTTTTTGTGCAGCTTTGAGCCGATCAGGGTATTTCTTTTGATCGCGGAAATGCAGTGGATCGGCCAGCGCATCGGGTACCTTTATCTCGACGAACACGCCACCATCAAACAGCGCCTTAAACCGCGCCCTGGCCGTTATGGCCATGTGATGGCCACAGCTGCCGCAGACATTCAGATTTTCGGCCATTTCGCGATGAAACAACATGGTGCCGCATTCGCCACATTTTGTCCAAAGATTTTCAGGCACCTCGCGCCGAGAAAACAGCGAGTTGATGGTGGGCCGAACGTAGTTTGAAATCCAGTTCATGCGGAGGGGTCGCCCTTGCTGTGCAGCTTTTGCCCTGAGATAAGCTGAGCGGGTGCAAAATGCAATCCGCCGGGTTTGCCAATGCACCCCCTCATTTTTACGGTTGTCGCACCCCCAGTGCTACCCTACGGTCGGCCTCGACCAGTTTCAGGAGCCTCGGCCCCCCTAAAATGAACACGATACCAACGTCAGGCCCTACACCTATTGTGGCGTCCCGTCTCGGGGCGGAACTGGGCCATTGGTTTGTGCGATGGTCTGCTGCTTGGGTCTTAATAGGCGGCGTGGCTTCCTGGGGCATCGGGAGCGCATGGGGGCAAATCACGCCAGCCCCCCAGACTGCCGCCCCCCGCACAGCGGCTGTGCTGGATCAGGCCATTGAAATTGGCGGCCCCACTGGCTTTTGCATCGACCCCGCACAAACCCGCGACAGCTTGGATGAGGCGTTTTTGTTGCTGGGCAGTTGTCAGGCACTTGACCAAAACAGCCGCAGCCCTGCGCCATCACTGCCCGCCATCCTCACCGCATCGGTTGGCCCACCCGGTGGGATGAACCCGGCCAAAACCGCAGAGGCGTTAGATGCGTTCTTTTTGTCAAAAGCTGGGATGGCCACCCTGAGCCGGTCAGGCAGAGCTGAGCGCGTGACGATTTTAGAAACATTCAGCCGTGCCGGCGTGTTTTATCTGCACGTCCATGATGAAAGCCAGGCCACAGGGCCCGCATTGCAAAAAGATTTCTGGCGCGCACTTTTAAACCTGCATGGGCATTTGATTTCGCTAAACGTCATCGGGCTGGAAACAGCCCCCCTGCCACCTGAGGACGGGCGCGATCTGCTGACCCGCTTTGTGCGCCGCGTGAAAGCGCTCAACCGGGCCGACTTTGGTTCTGGCGCCGACAAATAGCCCAACACAATCTTGGGTTGATGCTAGCTGATCTTATGCTAGGCTGGCCTCTTTAAAAGTCGATTTGGTATAACAGTGCAGATTTCCCCAGCCCGCCACAACCAAGGCCCAAGCCCAGCCACAAAGATTGGCTGGCGGTTCAGTGCTGATTGGTGCGCACAGATTGGGCCGTTTACCGCATATGACACACCGGCAGGGCAGGCCCTGCCCTCGGGCAGTGATCTGGGTGGGGGCATAAAGATTTTCCACAATGGCCATGAAACAGCGGTACAGGCGAAAACCCTGATGCCCGACAGCATCACGCTGCAAACAATGCAATTTACCGGAACTTATTTAGCGCTTGCAATTGATCTGCCCGGCCCCGCCATTGCAGGCCTTCGCAAAGATCACATACTGCGGCTTGCAACCCACCTGAATACCCAAAACTGCAACGCCCTGCATGCCCGGCTTAACCTGAGCCAGCTGACAAAAACCCAAGAAATGCAAGGCAGCATTCTTGGGCAGGCTGACCAGATATTTGCTGATTTTGATTTCTATCACACAGAAATGGGGCAAACCCCAGCCAAGCATGGCTGGATTGATCTGATTTTCTCCCCCCAGTCAGACTGCCTGCTGACGTTGGGGCAGATCACGGTTGGCAGACGCCCGCGCGCCAATTTCTAGGCGCGCGGGGTTCTGTGATGGCCTGTCAGATATCTAGCGTGTTGTCGCGTTCCCATTGCGAGAAATGCGCCGTATAGGCTGTCCATTCCTGATGCTTGAGCTTGAGATAAGCGCTTGAAAAGCTCTCGCCCATCATCGCTTTCAAAGTCTTGTCTTTGTCATAATCACGCAGCGCATCCAGCAGGTTGAGCGGCAATTTGGGCGCACCGCGCACGGTATGGCCCTGAGTGTACATATCAATGTCATGACGCTTGCCCGGATCAGCTTTGCTGCGCACGCCATCCAGCCCGGCAGCCAGAATAACCGCCTGCAACAGATATGGGTTCACAGCGCCATCAGGCAGACGCAATTCAAACCGACCGGGGCCCGGCACACGCACCATATGAGTGCGGTTGTTGCCGGTCCATGTCACAGTATTGGGTGCCCAAGTGGCACCAGACACCGTGCGCGGCGCGTTGATCCGCTTATAGCTGTTGACGGTCGGATTAGTGATCGCCGCCAGCGCCGAGGCATGCTTCATGATGCCGCCCAAGAAATTGCGCCCCTGATCAGACAGGCCCAATTCTTTGGAATCATCGGCAAAGACATTGGTCTTGCCGTCAAGATCCCACACAGAAATATGAGCATGGCATCCCGACCCTGTCAGGCCCGCGAAGGGCTTGGGCATAAAGGTCGCCCGCAACCCATGCTTTTCAGCGACAGAGCGCATCATGAACTTGAAAAACGAATGTTTGTCTGCTGTTTGCAGAACATCATCGTATTTCCAGTTCATTTCAAACTGGCCAATCGCATCTTCATGGTCGTTTTGATAAGCTTCCCAGCCCAGTTCAAGCATGTAATCGCAAACCTCGGCGATTACATCATAGCGGCGCATAACCGCCTGCTGATCGTAGCAGGGCTTGACTGCATTGTCATATGGGTCAGAAACCTCACCGCCATCGGCACTTAACAAAAAGAACTCTGGCTCAACCCCAGTTTTGACGCGCAGCCCCTCTTTGGCGGCCTCGGCCACCAGTTTGTTCAGAACGTTGCGTGGCGCCTGATCAACAGGTTTGCCCTCCATCACACAGTTTGAAGCAAGCCATGCAACTTCGGGTTTCCATGGCAGCTGGATCACCGATGACGGATCGGGCACGGCCATCATATCAGGATGGGCGGCGGTCAGGTCCAGCCATGTGGCAAAGCCGGCAAACCCAGCACCATCCACAGCCATGTCATTGATCGCTTGGGCAGGCACCAATTTGGCACGTTGCCCACCGAACAGATCAGTGTAGGACACCATAAAATACTTGATGCCCTTGTCTTTGGCGTACTTGGCCAGATCTTTGACCATATCGAAAACCCCCTGTTGTTTTATGTCTTAGAAACCGGTTTTGCCCGGAATCCAGTTTGTACCTGCCAGCGGAACTCCAGCCATGGCAGCGCCTTCGATCGTCAGGGCTACCAGGTCCTCGGGCTCAAGGTTATGGAGATGGTTTTTGCCGCAGGCCCGCGCGATGGTCTGTGCCTCAAGTGTCATCACTTTAAGATAATTTTTCAAGCGACGACCGCCAAGAACCGGGTCAAATCTAGCGGCAAGCTCCGGATCTTGGGTGGTGATGCCTGCCGGGTCGCGGCCTTCATGCCAGTCATCATAGGCTCCAGCAGTGGTGCCAAGCTTTTGATACTCTGCCTCCCACACCGGATCATTGTCACCCAGCGCAATCAGTGCTGCGGTGCCAATCGCCACCGCATCTGCACCCAGCGCCATCGCTTTGGCAACATCAGCACCACTACGGATACCACCCGACACGATCAGCTGCACCTTGCGATGCATCCCCAGATCTTGCAGGGCCTGAACCGCTTGTGGGATACAGGCCAAGATTGGCATACCAACGTTTTCGATAAACACGTCCTGCGTGGCAGCAGTGCCGCCCTGCATGCCATCCAGCACCACAACATCAGCACCAGCTTTGACCGCAAGCGCCGTATCGTAATAAGGGCGAGAACCACCGACCTTGATATAGATAGGCTTTTCCCAATCGGTGATTTCACGCAGCTCAAGGATCTTGATTTCAAGATCATCTGGGCCGGTCCAATCAGGGTGACGACAGGCCGACCGCTGGTCAATTCCCTTGGGCAGGTTGCGCATTTCGGCCACGCGGTCAGAAATTTTCTGGCCCAAAAGCATACCGCCACCACCGGGCTTTGCCCCCTGGCCAACAACAACCTCAATCGCGTCAGCCCGGCGCAAATCATCTGGGTTCATGCCATAACGCGAGGGCAAATATTGGTAGACCAGCGTTTTTGAATGGCCGCGCTCTTCTTCTGTCATGCCGCCATCACCAGTTGTGGTTGATGTACCGGCCGCTGACGCACCCCGACCCAGCGCCTCTTTCGCGGGGCCAGACAGCGCACCAAAGCTCATGCCCGCGATGGTGATCGGGATATCTAGTACGATTGGCTTTTTGGCAAAACGTGTGCCCAGCACAACCGATGTGTCGCACCGCTCGCGGTACCCTTCCAGCGGATAGCGGCTGATTGAGGCACCCAGAAACAGCAGGTCATCAAAATGCGGCACCCGGCGTTTGGCGCCACCACCCCGAATATCATAGATACCCGTGGCTGCAGCGCGGCGGATTTCGGCGTTTACATCCGGCGTAAAGGTCGCGGAAAAACGCGGCGGCGTATGGGGAAAGTCTGTCATGGCACGTCCTTGAAAAGCGAGGGCCTGTAAGCACTGGGGTTTGTGAACACCCAAGCTTAGTAAGCGGCTGCGTTATCCACGTTGAAAGTGTAAAGCTTGCGGGCAGATCCATAGCGGCGGAACTCTTCCGGCTTGGCCTTGTGGCCTGCCTCGCCGCGCTCGAGCAATTCGGCAAGCATGGCCAAATGGGCTGGGCGCATTTCTTTTTCGATACAATCCGCCCCAAGGCTTTTTACCGATCCGCGCACAAATAGCCGCGCCTCGTAAAGCGAATCGCCCAGCGCGTCGCCTGCATCACCCAAGACAACCATGTTGCCGGATTGGGCCATATAAGCAGACATGTGGCCAATCGACCCATGCACGACAATATCAATGCCCTTCATCGAAATGCCGCAGCGCGAGGACGCGTTGCCCTTGATCACAAGCAACCCACCACGGCCAGTAGCCCCGGCATATTGGCTGGCGTCACCCTCAATGATCACGCGGCCCGACATCATATTTTCGGCGACACCCGGTCCGGCATTGCCATCAATCCGGATCGTGGCCTGTTTGTTCATACCGGCACAATAATATCCGGTTGAGCCACGCACCGTGATATCAAGTGGCGCATCAACGCCAACAGCGATTGCGTGACTGCCCTTGGCATTCACGATTTCCCAAGCCGTTTCGTTGGTGGTGCCACGCAGCGCGTGCAAGGTTTGGTTCAGTTCGCGCAATCCGCGCGTGGCAAGATCAAATGTCTGCATGTCAGTGGTTCCAGAAATATACGGTTGCGGGCTCGGGCTCCCATACGCGGGCGGTTTCAATCCCGGGCAGGTTGACCATCGCCCGGTACTCTGACCCAAAGGCCACGTATTGATCGGTTTCAGCCATCACAGCGGGCTTGCAGGCGATCGGGTCACGCACAACGCCAAAGCCATCTTTGGTTCCGACGACAAAGGTGAAGAAACCATCCAAATCACTCAGCGATGCTTCCATCGCTTCGCCAAGGTTGGCGCCTTCTTTCATCTTTTGGGTAAGATAGGCTGCGGCGACTTCGCTGTCATTTTGGGTTTCAAATGTCATGCCCTCGCGCACAAGCGTGCGGCGGAGGCTGTTGTGATTCGAAAGCGAGCCATTATGCACCAGGCACTGATCGGGGCCGGTCGAAAAAGGGTGGGCGCCCATCGTTGTCACAGCTGATTCGGTCGCCATGCGCGTGTGGCCGATTCCATGTGTGCCTGACATTTGAGCAATTTCGAATCTGGATGCCACATCTTTAGGCAAACCAACTTCTTTATAAATCTCAAGATTATCACCCGCGCTCATCACTTTGACGTCTGGGCGCAGTGCGCTCAGTGCCGCGCGCGCAGCATCAAGCTGATCCATCGGCATTTCCAAAACCGCGTGCGAGCTCTTGCGTCGCAGCGAAACAGCCACGCCAATGGCCGCACCAAGATCCGCAGCAAGACTGGCAAAATCAACATCCGGCTGCACAGATTGTACGGTGATCTTTGCGATTCCGTCATCTGCGCCACCATAAATCGCTATTCCTGCGCTATCTGGCCCACGATCTGTCATGGTGACCAGCATCTCGGCCAACAATGCCCCAAGCTGAGGTTCCAGCGTCTTGTCTTTGATAAAAAGACCTACAATCCCGCACATCCGAAGAACTCCCCGAGTTTGCGCCCCAACAAACGGGCATGACAGATCGCTAGCACCAAAAATTTCACAACTCAACTGGGGGGAAAATTTTTTTCTTAGTGGGCAAAAAAAATCTTTTCATCGTGATCATCAAATGGTTCATTCACGCAGCGGCGAAAATAAAAATGTGTCGCGGGAACAAACCATAGGGGGTGTCTCTTGGAAGAACAACTAGCACTTTTGGCAACACAAATTGCCGAACTTGAGGCGATGAAAGGTGTGACCAACACCATGTTCGCCGAAACTTTTTACTACCTGACGATTCCGCTGATGATCATCATTCACGCAGGTTTCTTGGCCTATGAAATGGGCGCGTCACGCGTGAAAAACGTGTTGTCATCGGGCGTGAAGAACATTCTTGCCTTCGCGTTCATGGTGCCAACGTTCTATTTCTTTGGTTGGTGGGTCTATTGGGGGTTCCCAACGGGTCTGCCCGGTGCGCCCGGTCCCGCTGGCATCTCTGGCGTCGAATACGCCAATGCAATTGCATGGGGTTGGGGTGAAGCAGCCCAATACATGGGCCCGAACATCGCCGATCAGGCGTCTGGTGTCTTTTTTGGCGCATTTGCCCTGTTTGCCGCCACGACCGCGTCAATCATGTCTGGCGCCGTCATCGAGCGCATTCAAACCGTTGGTTTTGTCATTTTGGCGATCGTGCTTGGATCATTTGCATGGGTTGTTGCCGCCGCTTGGGGTTGGCACGCAGATGGCTGGCTGGTCACAAAATTCGGGGTGCATGACTTTGGTGCGGCCGGTCTTGTCCACGCAGTTGCTGGGTTCTTTGCGTTGGGTGTGCTGATCAACCTTGGGCCACGCATCGGCAAATTCAACGCCGATGGGTCGGCAAATGTCATCGCTGGTCACAACATGCCGCTGACAGTCACTGGCTTGATGCTGATTATTGTCGGGTTCTGGGGCTTTCTGATGGCCTGCGTTATCGTGCCGGGCGAAAGCTGGTCATGGTTTGCCGATAAGCCAGCAACGATCTATGGCACGCCGATTACTTTGTCTGCACTGTCATTTAACATTTTGATGGCGGTTGCAGGTGGTATTATCGGGTCATGGATCCTCACCAAAGATCCGTTCTGGATGATGTCTGGCGCATTGGCCGGTATCATTTCAACGGCCTCGGGTTTGGATATCTATTTCCCTGGCCTGACGTTTATCATCGCGTTTGTGGCAGGTTTGATCCTCAAACCAATTGCTGATTGGATTGAGCGGCGCGGGATCGACGATGCAGTTGGTGCCGTTTCGGTGCACGGTGTTATTGGTCTGTTTGGGGTTGTTATGCTTGGGGTCTTTGGCTCTGGGTTTCCAGCATTGCAGGGCGCTGCGGGTGAAGCCCCAACCATTAACCTTACGGGTCAGATCATCGGGGCCGTGGTGTTCTTCCTGCTTGGGTTCGTGCCGGGCTATGTCGTGTCTTACATTTTGAACATGTTTGGCATGCTGCGTGTCCCACGCGGGGCAGAACTTGCAGGCATGGATACGGTCAAAGTGCCTTTGCAAGGCTATCCCGAAGGGATTCCCCGCTCACCGGCCGCTGCGTCGCACTAAACTCATCAAAAGGAGAAAGCCATGTTTCCCTATCAAGAAGCCAGCTGGTCCGTTGTAGATGGCGCTATGTTCATCGGGTGGGGCACCTCGCTCCCCGGCTGGGCAACCGCAATCTCGGCCATCATCTGCGCCGTCGTGCTGGTCATTGGCCACATGTCTGAGGCAGAAAAAGCGAAAAAGTTCGACTGAGGTCTGAACATGTCGGGGCCGATCACTTGTGATCGGCCCCCCACCACTCAGCTGAATTCATAACAAAAAAGTAATACGATATTTGCCTGTGTGGAAATAAACTTTCACTCAAGTATTGCTTATTGGGGGCGCTATCTGTCAGATTGCTTGCAAGCCAAATCCCAGCCCCCATAAATAAAGACACAACAGAGGAGAATGAAATGACGAACTCTTGGCGCTTTTCGACACTGGGCGATCGCCACCGCGCTCTTGGCTCGGACCTTGAAGATTGGAGCGGGATGGGCACCGCATGGTCCTACAACGCTGATGCCGAGGCCGAATACATGGCCATCCGCACCAAAGCAGGCCTGATGGATGTGTCGGGCCTGAAAAAGGTGCATATCACCGGCGCTGCAGCCAGCCATGTCGTAGAACGCGCAACAACCCGGAACATGGAAAAACTGATGCCGGGGCGGTCTGTCTATGCCGCGATGCTGAACGATGCAGGCAAATTTGTAGATGATTGCGTGATTTACCGCACCGGCCCCAACGCCTTTATGGTGGTTCATGGGTCTGGTCAGGGGCATGAGCAATTGACTATGGCTGCCACCGGGCGTGACGTATCCATTCGGTTTGATGACAACCTGCATGATCTGTCACTGCAGGGCCCGCTGGCTGTTGATTTTCTTGAAAAATACGTGCCTGGCATCCGCCAACTGAACTATTTCAACCAGATGCAGACCTCGCTGTTTGGCAAGCCAGTCATGATTTCGCGCACCGGCTATACAGGCGAGCGCGGATATGAACTGTTCTGCCGCGGTCAAGATGCACCGATGATCTGGGATCGGATTTTGGACGAGGGCGCCGCGATGGGTATTATCCCATGCCGCTTTACCACGCTGGATCTGCTGCGCACCGAAAGCTATCTGCTGTTCTTCCCCTATGACAATTCGGAAATGTATCCGTTTGAAAACGAAGGCCCAGGCGACACCTTGTGGGAACTGGGGCTGGATTTCACCGTTTCGCCCGGCAAAGTAGGCTTTCGTGGTGCCGAAGAGCATTACCGCCTAAAGGGCCGCGAACGCTTCAAAATCTGGGGCTTGGTGCTTGAGGGCAAGAATGCACCCGGCAATGGCGCGCCAGTAATGCGCGATGGCAAACAGGTGGGCGTCGTGACGCAGGCGATGCACTCGCCACTTAACAACCACACAATCGCTATTGCCCGCCTGCCGGTAGATTGCGCCAACAACGACACCAAGCTGGTTGTAAACTGCGCCGATCACGGCGAAATTGCCGCCACAACCCATTCGATGCCATTCTACGATATCGAAAAGAAGCGCCGCACCGCCAAGGGCTAAGCCCGTATCCCGCCACGGGACAAACCCGTGGCGGGATCAACATACCTGAATGATCCCGACGACAAAGGGTTTCTGATGATGCCAAAAACCGTTTTTGAACCCTCAATCAAAAGTCGCCCCACTTATGGCGTGTTAGAGCACCGCCCCGGCACTGCACATTTGATGGTGGCCGATGCAGAAGGTGCGCAGGCACTGCTGGATCTGGCACACTCTGCACCACCCACGCTTTGGACGCAGGCGATGATTGTCTATATTCCGGGCAGAAGCGGGCAGCAGTTTACGCAGGCACTGGCCAATCTTAGCCCCAGCCAGCTGCACATCAGCCCAAGCTATGCCGCCGCACAACCACGACTGCACAAAATTTTACAAACAGCCCATGCGGGGCTTCAGATCTATCTGGCAGGGACCGAAAGTTTGATGGGCCAAGCCCAAGCGGCAGCGATGGCCGTGGGTGTGCCGCATCGTGCAGTGCAGATGGAACACCGCGGATCACTGGCGCGCCGCGTGCAATGCGTGCATTGCAAAGGCATCACCGAAAACGTCACAACCGATCCGTTTGAATGCAGCCATTGTGGGTTAAACCTGTTTGTGCGCGATCACTATTCGCGCAGGATCGCAGCCTTTCAGGGCGTCAACATTGATGCGGAGGACCCCGGACAGGTTCCCCCCGCGGTGGAGCGTTTCACATGAGCATGAGCCACAACAAAATTCCCGTTACTGTCGCCGAAGTGGTCACGCTGAACCCACTGATAAAGCGCTTTCGTTTTGTGCGCCGTGATGGCGCATCGTTGCCTGCGTTTTCGGGTGGTGCGCATGTCGTGGTGGAAATGGATGACCACGGCACCCGTCGTATGAACCCCTATTCCCTAATGAGCGCGCCAAGCGACACCACGGGCTATGAAATATCGGTGCGGCGCGATGATGTTGGGCGGGGCGGATCACTTTATCTGCATCAGCACGTAAAAGTGGGCGACGATCTCGTGATCAGCGCGCCTGTCAATCTGTTTGGGCTGGATCTGCAGGCCAAGAAACATCTGATGCTGGCCGGGGGCATTGGCATCACGCCCTTTATTGCGCAAATGGCCCTGCTTTCAGCAATGGCTGGACGGTTTGAACTGCATTACGCCGCCCGAAATCCAGGCCTTGCGGCCTATGCGGATGATTTGCGCGCGCGCTATGGCGACCGGGTTCAGCTTTATTATGACGATCAAGATCAAAAGATCGCGCTTGCGCCGCTGTTGGCGGGCCAACCTTTGGGCACGCATCTTTATGTCTGTGGCCCCAAGGGCATGATTGATTGGGTGCGCCGCACCGCCACCGATATGGGTTGGCCACAGCAATGTGTGCATTACGAAGAGTTTCTGGCCCCTCC
>ERZ888423.2262-NODE-2262-length-14699-cov-7.538446_pt1 | contig 14699 bp, 9 predicted proteins | sample MGYA00520523_ERZ888423 | MGnify/ENA primary metagenome ERZ888423 (study PRJEB32303, sample SAMEA104408611) | aquatic metagenome | biome: Brackish water; feature: Pelagic; material: water | place: Baltic Sea | collected 2014-06-08T10:24:00 | depth 30,27 m ...
GGCTGGCGCCTCCCGACGGAATCCTCGCCGCCGTCCGGCTGGCGCCTCCCGACGGAATCCTCGCCGCCGTCCGGCTGGCGCCTCCCGACGGTGTCAAAGTCGAAGCCGAACAGCGACAACGCGACCAGCAGGATCGCCCCGCAGACCACAGACGGGTCGGCCACATTGAACACCGGCCACCATCCGATGGACAGAAAGTCCACGACGTGGCCGCGCAGCGGGCCGGGCGAACGGAAGAACCGATCCACCAGGTTGCCCATCGCGCCGCCGAGAATCATCCCGAGGCCCAGAGCCCACCAAGGGGATACCAGCCGACGACCCATCCAGATGATGCCGAAGACGACACCGGTCGCGACCAGCGTGAGTACCCAGGTGTATCCGGTGGCCATCGAGAAAGCCGCGCCTGAATTTCGGACCAACGTCCAGGTCACGGTATCGCCAATGATCGACACCGGCTGGCCAGGCGTCAGCAGTCGCACGGCGATTACCTTGGTGACGATGTCCAGGGCAAGCACCACCCCCGCCACGGCAAGAAGAAGGCGCAGCCGACGCCGGGGCGTACCGTCCGCTGGCTGCGCGCCTCCGTCGCCGGTTGCCGACTCGGCCGGGCTCGATGATTCATCAGTCACGCCCCCCATCATCGCAAAGTGCGGGTGAGGAACAATTCCACCCATGCACCGCCTCGTCGTCATAGCCACCGGTGGGACGATTTCGACCAGTACAGACGGCGACGGCGTAAGACGCCCCGCCTTATCCGGAGCGGACCTCACCGAAGGCCTGGACGTCACGGTCATCGACGCGATGTCGATGGACAGCTCACAGTTGACCCCGGCGGACTGGGACGTGATCGCCACGACGGTCCGAAGCGCGTCCCGCACTGCTGGCGTCGGCGGCATCGTCGTGACCCACGGCAGCGACACCATGGAGGAGACCGCGCTGTGGCTCGACCTCACCTACCAAGGTGAGGCGCCAGTGGTGCTTACCGGCGGGCTGCGCAGCGCCGACGCTTCCGATGCCGACGGTCCTGGCAACCTGCGAGACGCCCTTACCGTCGCCGGCGCCCCGGGAGCCCGCGGCCTCGGTGTGACCGTGAGCTTCGCCGGCGCGGTCTTCGAGCCGATCGGTCTGCACAAGGTGACCGCCGGCAACCTGCAGGCCTTCGCGGGGTTCACGATGGGCTCGGTAGGCGGAAACGAGTTCGCCCAGGTCCGAAGCCGGAAGGACCGTCCGTTCTTCGGCGACCTTGCTGCTGCCGATGCCCCGCGAGTGGACATCGTGGTCACCTATCCTGGCGCCGACGCCGTCGCGCTGGACGCATGTGTGGCAGCCGGCGCCCGTGGAATCGTGCTGGAAGCGCCGGGGGCCGGAAACGCTCCGACGGCGGTCATCGACGCTGTACGGCGACACTGCAGTGGCGGTGTCGCGGTGGCGGTGTCTACCCGTGTCCCTGGCGGGCCCGTCAGCCCGTCATACGGACCGGGGCGCGCACTCGCGGATGCGGGGGCGTTCGTCGTTCCGCGGCTTCGGCCTTCGCAGGCGCGCGTGATGCTTATGGCCGCACTGGCCGCCGGATCATCGGCGCGGGGTGTATTCGAGCGCTGGGGCTGATAGCGAGGAAGGGGCGATCGCTTCACCGTCTCCACGGTTCGCCCCCTCCACGGTCTACGGCGTGTTCTGGTAGCGCGCCAGCTCAGCGACGAAGTCCGGCCAGTCCAGACTGTCCACCGGATTGGCATGCGTCACCGCAGGGTCGTCGTCGGCGAAGGTCCGCGCCGAGCCGGCTCCGGTACTGCGGGTCTCGAAGCGCGCCGTCATCACCCCGTGGCCTGCGCCCTGGACCCACCCGTGCCCGAACTGGGTGTGCGCCACATCGTCACCGATACGCCAGAGTGGAGCCGCCGGGCCGGGTTCCGCGGGTGGCTGCGGTGAACCGACGCGGGCCACCTCGTCGGTTGCCATCAACTCGAGAGCCGGGAACAGTGACTCCTGCTGGACGTCGGACAGACCGGAAAAGCCCACTCCGACAAGGCGAATCGGACCGATCTCGATCGGATCGAGGAGAAGTCGGCGCGCGGTGGCATTCAACGTCGCCGCGTCGGTGGTCGCATACGGCAGGGTCGCCGACCTGGTGAGCGTACTCATGTCGGACTTCTTCAATTTGACGGTCACGGTGCGGGCCCCGCGGCCGTCCTTGAGCAGGCGCCGGTGTGCATGCTCGCCGATCGGACCCGTTGCCTCGCGAAGCTGATCGATAGTCGTCAGGTCTTCGGGGAATGTCGACTCGGCGCTGATCTGCTTTGCCGGCGCGTTCTCGGCGACCGGCCGATCGTCGATACCTCGCGCCAGTCGGTGCAGCGCCGGTCCGACGGTCGGCCCGAGGATGTTCGCCACCTCGGCGTCCGACAGCGCCGCCAACGCACCGATGGTCCCGATGCCGAGCCGGTGCAGCTTTTCGTCGGCCACCGGCCCGATACCCCAGAGCCTGCGCACCGGCAGCGTGTCGAGCAGGGCGAGTTCCTCCTCGCGGGATACGACTGTGACGCCGTCCGGTTTGGCCAGGCCTGAGGCGATCTTGGCGATCTGCTTACCCGATCCGGCACCGACAGAGGCGACCAGTCCGGTCACCGCGGCCACTTCGGCCCGCAGCGTCTCGCAGAACAGCGCAGCCTGGGCAGACGAGGCACCGGCGAGCTCAGCGGGCTCACCGAAAGCCTCATCGAACGACAACTGCTCGAGCACCGGCACCAGCGTGCGCACCGTTTCGAAGACGCGGCGGCTGGCCAGCCCGTACACCACACCGCGCGGCGGCAGCACCACCGCGGCTGCACCGATCAGCCGGCGCGCCTGATGCATCGGCATCGCCGATCGGGCACCGAAGACCCGCGCCTCGTAACTGGCACCTGCGACCACACCGCGCCCGCCGAGGCCGCCGACCAGCACGGGGCGACCCCCCAGGGTAGGCCGGGTCAGCTGCTCCACGGATGCAAAGAACGCATCCATGTCCAGGTGCAGGACCCACCTCGCGCCCACACCTGCCGATATTAGGCGTTCAGGTCAAAATTGAAGATCCGGTTAGCCTGACCTCATGGCACACCCAGGCGCGCAGGCTTCCGATGTTCCGATTCGGGATTCTGCGATCCGGCTCGGGCAGTTCCTGAAACTGGCCGGCCTCATCGACTCCGGCGCCGACGCCAAGTCGGTGATCGCCGACGGTTTGGTGACCGTCAATGGCGACGTCGAAACCCGGCGCGGCAGACAGCTTCATCACGGTGATGTCGTGGTGTTCTCCGACCGTGGCGCCCGGGTTGCGTGATCTGCCCGCGAAAGTGCAGTCAAGGTCGTAGTGCGGGTCTTAGCCTCAAGTGATCGCTGCACGCTCGGCGCGGCGCAGCCCTGTCGACGGAAGGCACCATCAAGCCTTAGCGATTGCGACCCGCACGCCGTCGCCGATCTCGACAGCCTGCTCAAGATCCCCGAACTCGAAGCTCGTCGCGAGGATCTCCTGCGCGATCAGATCCCGGTGCGTGCGCGCCCAGGCCGCATGCTGCTCAGGCACCGAGACCACCACCGAGATCCGGTCGGAGACATCCAATCCGGTGGTCTTCCGCAGTTCCTGCAGCTCGCGAATACGGTCCTTGGCCCAGCCCTCGGCCTCCAGCTCGGGGGTGACTGTTCCGTCGAGCACCACCAGCCCCGCTCCGTCGGCAAGTGCGGCCGTCCAATCGGGGTCGGCGGCGACGAGTTTCGAGCTGAACTCCTCAGGGAGAAGGACCGCGGGCCCGGCTTCCAGGGTGCCGTCGCTTCTGAGCACGCCCTCCCCCGCCTTGACAGCCTTGATCGCTGCCTGGACATCCTTTCCGATCCGGGGTCCGGCCGCACGCGCGTTGACAGCAAGTTCGAAGCGACCGTGGGCGGCGATGTCATCGCTGAGCTCCACGGACTTCACGTTGAGTTCGTCGGCGATCAGGTACCGGTAAGGCTCGAGTGCGGCCGGATCAACTGACGTGCTCAAGGCGACCGTCAGCTTCGATAGCGGCAAGCGGACACGCAGCTGCTTGGCCTTCCGCAGTGACGATCCGGTCGAGGCCACCTCCCGCACCAGGTCCATGTCGGCGACCAGCCGCGGATCAGCGGGCACCGACCCGGCGTCGGGCCAGTCGGTCAGGTGTACGGACCGCCCCTCGGTGAGCCCGCGCCAGATCACCTCGGTAATCAGCGGAAGCAGCGGGGCGGCCAGCCGACTGGTCACCTCCAGCACGGTGTGTAACGTGTCGATCGCGTCGGCGTCCTCGTCCCAGAACCGCGAACGCGATCGCCGGACATACCAATTCGTGAGGGCCTCGGTGAACTGACGGAGCTGATCGCACGCCACCGAAATGTCGCAGACATCCAGTGACGACGTCAGGCTGTCGCGCAGCACTGCCAGCTTGGCCAGGATGTAGCGGTCCAGCACGTGGGTTGAATCCGTGCGCCAGACACCCTTTTTCGGTGCGTAGAGGGCCAGAAAGGTGTATGCGTTCCACAGCGGCAGCAGCACCTGCCGGACACCCTCACGGATGCCCTGCTCGGTGACGATCAGGTTGCCGCCGCGCAGGATCGGCGACGCCATCAGGAACCAGCGCATGGCGTCGGAGCCGTCCCGGTCGAACACCTCGGTGACGTTGGGATAGTTGCGCAGCGACTTGCTCATCTTCTGACCGTCGTTGCCCAGCACGATCCCATGCGAGACGCAGGTCCGGAATGCCGGCTTGTCGAACAACGCCGTCGCCAGGATATGCAGGGTGTAGAACCAGCCGCGGGTCTGCCCGACGTACTCAACGATGAAGTCACCGGGGAAATGAGCCTCGGCACCGGCGTGATTGCCCGCGAACCACTCCTGGTTCTCGAACGGATAGTGCACCTGTGCATACGGCATCGATCCCGAGTCGAACCACACGTCGAGCACATCGGGAATGCGACGCATCGTCGACCGACCGGTCGGATCATCGGGGTTGGGCCGGGTCAGTTCGTCGATGAAAGGTCGGTGCAGATTGTCCGGGCGCACCCCGAAGTCTCTTTCGAGTTCGTCGAGGCTGCCATACACATCGATACGCGGATACTCCGGATCATCGGATTTCCATACCGGAATCGGCGTACCCCAGTAGCGGTTTCGCGAGATAGACCAGTCACGGGCGCCTTGCAGCCACTTGCCGAACTGTCCGTACTTGACGTGCTCGGGATACCAGGTGATCTCCTGGTTGAGTTCCACCATGCGGTCGCGGAATTGGGTGACCTTGATGAACCATGACGACACCGCACGGTAGATCAGCGGGTTCCGGCAACGCCAGCAATGCGGGTAGGAGTGATCGTAGGTCTCGTGGCGCAGCAACACCGCGCCGTTGACTTGTGCGGCCCCACTCTGATTCTTGAGGTCCCGGATGATCTGGGGGTTCGCGTCGAACACGTGCTGGCCCCCGTACTCGGGGACAGTCTCATCGAATCGTCCCTTGGCGTCGACCGGCGTGACGGCCTCGATGCCGGCCGCCTGTGCGGTGGCCATATCGTCCTCGCCGTACGCCGGCGCCAGGTGGACCAATCCGGTGCCGTCGTCGGTGCTGACAAAGTCGGCGGGCAGCACAGAGAATACGTTGGGCGAGTCGACCCCCATTTCATTGAAGTACGGAAACGGTGGCGCGTAGTGCACGCCGAGAAGATCCCGGCCGGGGTAGGTGGCCAAAATCTGCGGTTCGTCCCCAAGTTCCCGCTCGTAGGCACCCAGGCGGGCAGCTGCCAGCACGTAGCGTCGCCCGTCGGGCGCCTCGACGAGGACGTAGTCGACATCGGGGTTGACCGCGACGGCCTGGTTGGACGGCAACGTCCACGGAGTCGTGGTCCAGATCAGCAGGTAGGCCCCCAGCAGGTCCTGCGCTCCGCTGACGACCCGATAGCCGACGGTCACCGCCGGATCCTGCCGGTTCTGGTAGACGTCGTCGTCCATGCGAAGTTCGTGACTGGACAGCGGTGTCTCGTCGTTCCAGCAGTAGGGCAGCACCCGGTTGCCCTCATAGGCCAGGTCCTTGTCCCACAGCTGCTTGAACGCCCAGATCACCGACTCCATGAAACCGAGATCCAGCGTCTTGTAGTCGTTGTCGAAGTCGACCCAGCGCGCCTGACGGGTGACGTAGGAGCGCCATTCGTCGGTGTACTTGAGCACCGACGCTCGACAGGCGTCGTTGAACTTCTCGATGCCCATCGCCTCGATCTGGCCCTTGTCTGTGATACCGAGTTGGCGCTGCACTTCCAGTTCAGCGGGCAGGCCGTGGGTGTCCCAGCCGAATCGGCGCTCGACCTTGTAACCACGCATGGTGCGGTAACGCGGCACGATGTCCTTGACATATCCAGTGAGCAGGTGCCCGTAGTGCGGAAGTCCGTTGGCGAACGGCGGCCCGTCGTAGAACACATATTCCGGTGCACCGTCGCGATTATCGATGCTGGCACGGAAGGTGTCGTCGCTGGACCAATAGGCCAATACGTCAGCTTCGAGCGCCGGGAACTTCGGCGCCCCGGCGCCGGGCTTCGGGTAGGCGGTCACGTAGGTGCGTCTCCTGTGCCAGATGTCGTTCAGGCACGGGGACGACGTCGCGCCGGTGCGCGAGCGCCGCGGTACCACCCCGCTTGCGCACCCGCGGTGCGCCGCTCAAGGAAGGCGATGACGGGCCCACCCGTTCGGTTCTACTGGGCGAGGCGGTTCGGAATCGACCCGCGGAACGCTGTTCTTCCGAAAGCTCCCCGGTGATGGCCGGATCGACGCTGGTGGCTCACAGCCTAGCTGGCCAGCTCAGATCGCTGTCCGGGCGCGGTCGGCGTACGGCGCGCCGAACTCCTGCACCGGCGCGAAGCCGTTCTTGCGGGCCAGCCCCGCACCGCGGCGGATCAACGCGGCAGTCGCGATGAAGCCCGCCTGGTCCGGGACGACCAGTGGCGTGAGTAGACGGTTGTGCACGTAGCCGAAAGCCAGCCCGGACTCCGGATCCGCCCAGCCCAGGGAACCGCCGAGACCCACGTGCCCGAACCCGGGCAGAATCCCGCCGAACGGCAGCCCGTGATAGCCGAGGTGGAAGGCCATCGGCATGAACATGGCGTGGTCAGGCCGCATGCTCGGCCGTCCCACCAGCGCCGCGGTGGTCTCGCTGGAAAGAAATTGCGTGCCGTCGATGCGTCCGCCGTTGGCGATCGCGCCATACATGCGGGCCAGCGCACGGGCGGTGGCGACGCCGTTGGCTGCGGGCATCTCGCTGTCAAGCAACGGGATATCACCCTGCACAAGCGCTTTGATACCGGGGGAATACATCGTTCCGAATGCGCCCGAGAACGGCAGAGCGGCCACCCGCGGTGCCAACAGGTTGAATATCGGGTTTTGCAGCGCGCTCTGCGGGCCGATGATCTGTGCGGCCTGCGTCGGTGCCTGCGCGGGCGGCCGACCCAGGTGCAGCCCATCGGTGTTCAGCGGCTCGGCCACCTCGGTGCGCACCAACTCGCGCATCCCCTTACCGGTGACCGCGCGCGCCAGGCCGGACAACAGCCAGCCGAAGGTCAGCGCATGGTAGGCGGGCTTGCCCAGCAGCCAACTGACTGGTTCAGCGGCCAGCCTCGCTTCCATCCGGACGTGGTCGAGAAGTTCATGCTTGGCCGCACCGTTCAGATGAGCCAGACCCGCGCGGTGTCTCAGTGCGTCGCGCACGGTAATGCCCGACTTGCCATTGGCGCCGAACTCCGGCCAGTACTCGGCAACCGGGGCGTCGTAATCGATCAGCCCACGGTCGGCCAGCCGGTGGATAACGGTCGCGGCCACCCCTTTGGTGGCGGAGAACACCATGGTGCCGGTGTCGGCGTTCCAGTGCCGTCGTCCTCGCCGGTCCGACCAGCCGGTCCAGATGTCGACGACGGGCTCGCCATCGAGATAGACGGCCAGCGCGCCGCCGCCGAGGCGGCGCCACGGGAACATCTTCGCGAACAGGCCAACCGCGCAGGCAAAGTTCTCATCGGCCGCACCCTGGACACCATGCGGCAGGGCACAGCCATCGACACCGTCTGGGAGCCCCGCGTCGCGCTCCCGGTTGTTGACGCCCGTCACAATAAGTTGAATTTACTCCCGTTACGCGGCAAAGAACCCAGGAGTTACCGATTTGTTAACCCGCGGAATTCGGCGACTGGTCGGCGGCATCGAGTATCTGCTGCGCAGCAAGCGCCGGAGTCAGTTCACCGTCGCGAACCTGGCGCTCGATATCAGAGCGGATCTGGCGCACCTCCGGACTGGTCAACACCCGGTCCAAGACCGTGTCGCGGACCATCGACCAGGTCCATTCCACCCGCTGGATGCGCCTGCGAGCATCGAATTCACCTGCCTCGGTGAGTACTTCGCGATGCCTGAGTATCGTTTCCCAGAGCTCGGCCAGGCCGGCACCGTGCAGCGCGCTCATCGTCAAGACTGGTGGACGCCAGAGGGTTTCACGCGGATAAATCAGGCGGATGGCACCGGCCAGCTCCCGCGCCGCCGCCTTGGCCTCCACCGCATGCTCCCCGTCAGCCTTGTTGACCACAACGATGTCGGCGAGCTCAAGCACACCTTTCTTGATGCCCTGCAGTTGATCACCAGTCCGGGCCAGCGTCAGGAACACAAAGGTGTCCACCATGTTGGCAACCGCCACCTCAGACTGACCCACCCCGACGGTCTCCACCAGGATGACGTCATAGCCCGCCGACTCCAGCAACACGATCGTCTCGCGGGTCGCCCTCGCGACGCCGCCCAGCGTCCCCGAAGTGGGTGACGGTCGGATGTAGGCATCGGCATGAACCGCCAGGCGCGCCATGCGGGTCTTGTCGCCGAGGATCGAGCCGCCGGTACGGGTTGACGAAGGGTCCACGGCCAGCACGGCGACGCGGTGCCCCTGCTCGATGAGGTACATGCCGAGCGCCTCGATGGTGGTCGACTTGCCCACCCCCGGAACCCCGGTGATGCCGACGTGGAAGGCTTCGTCGGCATCGGACTGGGAGCTGGCCCGGGAGCTCTTTCCGCTTGCAGGCGAGAGCTCCAGCAGCAGTTCCTGGGCCCGCTGGCGGTGGTCGGCACGGGTGGACTCCACCAGCGTTATCGCCCTCGCCAACGCCGAGCGGTCACCACGGCGGAGCGCAGCCGCCAACTCACTGACAGGTTGGCTCATTTATTTCAGCGGGTATCCGAGGCGTTCAGCCAGCTTGCCCAGCAGACCGATCGCCGCGTCGGCGATGACGGTGCCTGGCGGGAAGATCGCTGTGGCGCCTGCGGCATAGAGCTCGTCGAAGTCGCCTGGGGGAATGACACCGCCGACGACAATCATGATGTCGGGCCTGCCGACCTCAACGAGGGCATCCCGCAGCGCAGGGACCAAAGTCAGGTGGCCCGCGGCAAGAGAAGACACTCCGACGACGTGGACATCATTGTCGGCGGCCTGGCGCGCCACTTCATCCGGCGTGGAAAACAGCGACCCCACATCGACATCGAATCCGATGTCGGCGAAGGCCGTCGCGATCACCTTCTGTCCGCGGTCGTGGCCATCCTGACCCATCTTGGCCACCAGGATCCTGGGCCTGCGGCCATCGGCCTCGGCGAACTTCTCGACCAGTTCGGTTGCTACTGACATCTTCCCGACAGTTTGCCCCATACCAACCTCGTCTCGGTACACACCGGCGATGGTCCGGATCTCAGCCCGGTGACGGCCGTACACCTTCTCTAACGCGTCGGAGATCTCCCCGACCGTTGCCTTGGCGCGTGCCGCGTTGATCGCCAGCGCCAATAGATTGTTGCCCAGCCCGCCGGTATCACTCCCCGATACCGCTGCCGCGCGGGTCAGTTCGGCCAGCGCTGCCTGCGTCGCGGCGTCATCCCGGTCGGCGCGCAGAAGCTCGAGCTTGGCGATCTGTTCGGCACGCACCCGGCTGTTCTCGACCTTGAGTACCTCGATCTCATGGTCGGCGCCGTCGGCGGCCACCTGGTACTTGTTCACCCCGATCACGGTCTGTTGGCCGGAGTCGATGCGTGCCTGGGTGCGCGCGGCAGCCTCCTCGATACGCAGCTTCGGAATGCCCGCATCGATGGCCTGGGCCATGCCGCCGTGTTCGGCGACCTCCTGGATATGTGAGCGTGCGCGGGCCGCCAACTGGTAGGTCAGCCACTCCACGTAGTAGGAACCGCCCCAGGGGTCGATCGGTCGGGTGGTACCCGACTCCTGCTGCAGCAAGAGTTGGGTGTTGCGGGCGATGCGGGCAGAGAAGTCGGTCGGCAATGCCAGCGCTTCGTCGAGCGCGTTGGTGTGCAGCGACTGGGTGTGCCCCTGAGTTGCGGCCATCGCCTCGACGCAAGTTCTGGCGACGTTGTTGAATGGGTCCTGAGCGGTCAACGACCAGCCCGAGGTCTGCGAATGCGTGCGCAATGAACGGGATTTCGGGTTCTGAGGCTCGAACTGTGCGACGAGCTCACTCCACAACAGCCGGCCCGCCCGTAGTTTGGCGACCTCCATGAAGAAGTTCATGCCGATGCCCCAGAAGAAGGACAGCCGCGGGGCGAACTTGTCGATGTCGAGCCCGGCAGCCAAGCCGGCCTTGATGTACTCGACTCCGTCGGCCAGTGTGTAGGCCAACTCCAGATCCGCTGTGGCGCCAGCCTCCTGGATGTGATATCCGGAGATCGAAATACTGTTGTACTTGGGCATTTTCGCGCTGCTGTAGCCGAATATGTCGGAGATGATCCGCATCGACGGCTCGGGCGGATAGATGTAGGTGTTGCGAACCATGAACTCTTTGAGGATGTCGTTCTGGATGGTCCCAGCGAGCTTCTCGGGCGGCACGCCCTGTTCTTCGGCAGCCGCGACATAGAGCGCGAGTATCGGCAGCACCGCACCGTTCATCGTCATCGACACCGACACCGACGACAGGTCGATTCCGTCGAAAAGCTGACGCATGTCGAGGATGGAATCGATGGCCACACCGGCCATTCCAACGTCGCCGGCCACCCGCGGGTGGTCGGAGTCATAACCTCGGTGGGTGGCCAGATCAAAGGCCACCGAGAGGCCCTTCTGCCCAGCGGCCAGGTTCCGCCGATAGAACGCGTTGGATTCCGCGGCGGTGGAGAAGCCCGCGTATTGCCGGATTGTCCACGGCTGGTTGACGTACATGGTCGGGTAGGGACCGCGAACGAAGGGCGGCTCCCCCGGCAGGCTACCCAGCGGATAGCCGGCGCTGACCACATCATCGCGATCGGCTGCGATGTAGACCGGTTTAACGTCTATCCCCTCGGGGGTGATCCAGTCGAGCTGGTCGGCGGTGTACCCGTGCGCGGTGGCCGCCGCGGAAACCTGTTCGACGACATCGGCCGCCGTGGGAGGTACCGGCGCGTGCCCACCGCGTAGTGGAACTTCGGCGAAGCTGCCGATGCTCAGGCTGGTATCCGGAGTCACCTCACCGCGCCCTTGATGCGTGGTCATCGCGTCATGCCCCCAATCGGGTCAGCAGATCCGACAACGCCTGGACCGCATCGATCGCCGCGGTCAGATAGCCGTCGGGTCGAGAATCAGCTTCGATGACCGCCTTCTCCGGTCCGGCCAGCAGAATGTGGCGCACACCGGCCTGGCGTGCGGCCTCGACGATTCCCGAGGCCTCGCTCGCATAGCGGCCGTCCGTGCCGCAGATCACGGCGACCTCGGCGCCGCCGGCATCGGCCACTGCCTGGTCGACCCCGGCGGCGTCCAGCGGGCCGGGATTGACCGCCTCGATCCCACCGGAGGCCAGAAGGTTCGACGTGAATGTGGTGCGAATGTTGTGCTCCGCGAGCGGACCGAGCGGCAGCAGCAGCACCGTGGGCCGGGCACCCGAGTTCTCCAGGCGGACATCCGAACGGTTCCGCAGAATTTCGAAATCCGTCGCGTAGCGGCGCACCGCCGGTAGCGAATCACCCTGCGGGAGAGGAATTTCAGACAGGTTTGGGTACTCGTTCACGCCAGTCAAGGCGGTGCGCCGATGGGCGATGTCATCCGCACGGAGCTTGGCGATCTCGGCGATGCGCCCGCTGACGTGGTCCCTGGCGGCTTCGAAACCACCGTGGGCCTCGATCTCCTGAAGGTGTCCCCACGCCTGTTCGGCCAGCTCGCCGGTGAGGTCCTCGACGAACCACGAGCCGCCCGACGGGTCGAGCACGCGTCCGATATGGGACTCCTCAAGCAGCAGCAACTGGGTGTTTCGTGCGATGCGTCGCGCGAAACTGCGCACAGTGCCGGGAAATCCACCGGGAATCGCGATATCGAACGGGTGCACCAGCACAGTGTCAGCACCACCGATGCCCGCCGAGAAGGCGGCCACGGTGGTGCGCAACATGTTCACCCATGGATCGCGCTGCGCCATCATGGCCAACGAGGTGCTCGCGTGCACAGTCACACCGCCCGCCTCGGGCTCCCCGACGACATCGGCCACCCGGGCCCAGAGTTGGCGAGCAGCGCGAAGTTTCGCGATGGACATAAACTGGTCGTCGTCGGCGGCGAACCGGAAACTGATCTGCCCAAGCGCCGCTGCGGTAGGCAGACCTGCGTCGACCAACCGGCGCAGATAGGCCACGCCCGCAGCGATAGAGGCACCGAGTTCCCATGATGCGTTAGCGCCCAGGTTGTGGAAGACCGGACCATCTACGGTGATCGCCCGCACATGCCCGCCGTATCCGATGACCTTCTCCGCAGTCGCCAACACATCGCCAAGACTGGGAGCGAGCCGTTCGGCCAGCGGCGCAGTGAGTGGATCGGCGCCGAGGTCCACCGACAACCGGGACCTCTGATCGTCGTTCAGTCCGGTGAGAAGAGAAAGCAGCGCATCCGCCGTGGCGGCGTAGGTCGAACCGTCACCAGCGATTTCCAGCACAACGGGTACAAGGTCGAGGAATACGCCGTCGAGTAAACGCTCGAGCTCCGCAGGCCGAACGCACACCGCAGCGCCTTCTTTGCCATCACCTGCACCGTTGCCCTTGCCCTTGCTATGGCCCGTGCCCTTGCTATGGCCGCCCACCTTCAGCACCAGCGCGCTGACACCCTCGGTCAGCGCGAGCAGCACCAACCCATTCTCGTCATCCTCATTCTCGTCATCCGCGGTGGACCCGTCGGCTGGAAACGCCTCGGCGACCTTCCAACCCGACTTCACATCACGCAGGGCATCGCCGCCGCGCACGAACGGCCAGCGGCCCGGCAACCCCGGCTCGGTGGTCTCGTCCAGGCCGGTATACAGGGGCCGGATCGGGAAGCCCTCGTAAGTCGGCGAATCTAGCAATCGTTCCGGTTGGGCGGGCAGATCGGCGGGATCACGCCTGCTGGTCTTGGTCAGAACACCGGCCACCCCGGAACGCCATCGGTCGAGATCAGAATCAGTTACACCCGCGGCAACGCCGCCGTTGGGTTTCTGCACAACCATCAGGCTAAATGATCGAAGCCGGGCCAGCGTGGGCCGGTCAGGTGACTGTCCACGTCGATGGCAGGAGGTGCTCGCCCCGGACCCGTACTGTTGGTAAACGTGAATTCCGTCGTCAGCACGCTGCGCACAGTCCGCGCAGCGGTGCGCGCCACGCTGAAGACGGTTCCCAGACGCCGGTTCGCAACGATCCTGACGGCGATTGTGATCCTCGTCGCAGTTGCCGTCCTCGTTCCGCTGCCGACCGCCGTACAGCTACGGGACTGGGCCACATCGGTGGGTCCGTGGTTCCCGCTGGCCTTCCTGGCCGCGCACATCGTGATTACGGTCTTTCCGTTCCCGCGCACCGTCTTCACGCTGGCGGCGGGCCTGCTGTTCGGTCCGTATTTGGGGGTGCCGATGGCAGTGCTTGCCAGCACCATCAGCGCGGTCATCGCCATAGTCCTCGTCCGTGCGGCCGGCTGGCAGCTGGACAGACTAGCGAAGCACCCTCGGTTGACAGCGGTTAACGCGCGACTCGCCGAGCGCGGCTGGCCGACGGTGTTGTCGATGCGACTGATTCCCGCGGTCCCGTTCTCCGTGCTGAACTACGCAGCAGGCTCATCTGCGGTTCGGGTGCTGCCCTACACACTGGCGACCTTCGTAGGACTGCTGCCCGGCACCGCCGCAGTCGTCATCCTCGGCGATGCCCTCACAGGCAATGTCAGTCCCCTGCTGTTCCTGGTCTCGCTGTGCACGGCCAGCGTCGGCATAGCGGGACTGGTCTACGAGATCCGGGCCCAAGGTCGCCATAAAGTGAGCCACCACGTGAGCCATCAACGGGGCACCTCCGACGGCCAATCAGCTGAACCCGCTGAGCCGACCGGGTCGGCGATCACCGCCGGCTGATCGAAGGCCCCTTCGCCGTCATCGCCCCGAAAACCGCGAGCAATGACGACGCTGCCACCAGGCCCGGGCTCCAGTCCTTGGCCTTGACGTGAAACGCGACGGCCAATACGAAGTAGACGGTCAGCATGAACGTGGTCACCCGGGCCAGCGCCGGAAAGCGGTACACCGATACCAGCCCGACCGCGGAGGCGGCCTTGACGATCGGCAGCACCGGTCGCAGGCGCGGTTCCAGGCCCACGTCATCGAGCGACTTCGTGATCGGTGCCAGCGGGATCGCACAGGCAACGGCATCGCCGGCCTGAAGGGCAGCCAGCAGCGCGTAGGTCCTCGGCGCGGTCAGCGCGCTCATTGCT
>ERZ888423.2263-NODE-2263-length-14695-cov-11.940164_pt1 | contig 14695 bp, 10 predicted proteins | sample MGYA00520523_ERZ888423 | MGnify/ENA primary metagenome ERZ888423 (study PRJEB32303, sample SAMEA104408611) | aquatic metagenome | biome: Brackish water; feature: Pelagic; material: water | place: Baltic Sea | collected 2014-06-08T10:24:00 | depth 30,27 m ...
CAGCCACATGGCACCAATTGTGTCTATAACAATTGGACTATACTTTTTCATGACAGAGTAAAAACTTACCGCAATGGAGAACACCACCCCTACCATAATAGGCAAGATATAGGCCAAAAGAGCTAGCGAAGCTGAGGGGTTATTTACCTGCAAGGCATACCTAAACGTTGCAATCGTTGTGAACAGCATGAGGGCAACGAACGCCCCGCCTCTCCATCCACAAATAAGTTGTGACGCCTCATCACAAAGTTCATTATTAAATTCTTTCAGATGATCTCGGCAATAAGCCGAGTATCTCTCCGATTTGTTCCTGGCGCCTGGCACGGCCATCTCTTCTCAACCCTCGATTGTTGCACTTCTGCATTGGTGCCCTTTCTCTCTATCCACTCTGGCTGTAGGCGCGAAACAGGCTCGAAATTTGGGATATTTAGTTAGGGAGTTACAGATTAGACCTAAAAAAAAGCAGATTTCTTCCACTTCTCTCGCTAACTTGTCTAAATCACTATTTTAAAGTGGCGTTTAAGCGCTAGATTTTGGAAGGCCATTGATTTATTCTCATTCTTTTCGGATACGGCGTGCTCGTATTCGCGACCTAAGAAAACAACCCGCTAGCAGACTCCAACCCCAACGTGTCAATATCCAAGCCGAGCTCAGACTCTTGGTGAGAGGGTATTGCGGCGATATCGCTTGAGGTGAGCTCTTATCAATGCGGGCTAGTAGCTTATTTGAAGGTAACCGAGAGTCATGAGCAAAACCACTAAGGCCGTAGCAAAAAAGCAAGTAAAAACAAAAGCCTCGACGAAGAAAGGGACCGCTAAAAAAAGTATCTCAACAAGTTACGTTTACGCGTTTGGTAAGAAAACCGATGGCAATGCCACGATGCGTGACCTCCTAGGCGGCAAAGGCGCAAACCTTGCCGAAATGGCGTCGATAGGTCTTCCTGTTCCTCCAGGGTTCACGATCAGCACCGAAGTCTGTGGCTACTATTACGACAACGGCAAAACTTACCCAGCCTCTCTCTCTAAATCGGTTCTGAAAGCGATCAAACAAATCGAAACCCAGCTGGGTAAGAGCTTTGGCGGGCGCAGCAACCCGCTGCTAGTCTCTGTTCGCTCTGGTGCGCGCGACTCGATGCCTGGCATGATGGACACAATCCTCAACCTCGGGCTCAACGACGTAACGGTTGAAGGCCTCGCCGAGATCTCTGGCAATCCCCGTTTTGCTTGGGACTGCTACAGGCGTTTTATTCAAATGTACGGCGATGTCGTGATGGGTGTACAAGCGCGCTCAGAGGAAGAGGAAGACCCCTTCCACGAAATTCTCGAGAAGATGAAGCGCAAACTCAAAGTTGAGACCGATAGCGACTTGAGCACCGAAAACCTAAAAGCGCTCGTCGACCAATACAAGGCCTTGATTCGCAAACGCACTCGTTCGGCTTTCCCGCAGGATGTGTTCGAACAGCTATGGGGCGCGACGAGCGCCGTGTTTAGCTCATGGCGCAATGAACGCGCGATTCTCTACCGCCAGCAATACGCAATTCCTGCCGAGTGGGGCACCGCAGTAAACATTCAAGCCATGGTGTTTGGTAATGCAGGAGACGACAGCGCAACGGGCGTCGCCTTTACCCGCGATCCAGCCAATGGCGAGAAAGTGTTTTACGGTGAATACCTCATCAACGCCCAAGGCGAAGACGTTGTCGCAGGCGTGCGAACGCCAAACGCGATCGCAAAGCTCGCCGACGAGCTGCCACAGAGCTACCGCGATCTCGAAAAAGTACGCAACAAATTAGAGAAGCACTTCAAAGACATGCAAGACTTCGAGTTCACAATCGAAGGGGGTCGTCTGTTCATTCTGCAAACTCGAAACGGCAAGCGCACGGGCCTAGCCGCCGTCCGCATCGCCGTCGAAATGCAGCGCGAGCGTCTCATGAGCCAAGAAACTGCGCTCTTGAAAATCCCTGCAGAGTCTATCGACTCACTGCTTGTCCCCGTTTTCGACCCCAAAGCGCTCAAAGCAGCGCCGATTATTGGTAAAGGCCTCCCTGCAGGCCCAGGCGCTGCGACAGGTCGCATAGCCTTTACCGCAGCGACGGCCGAAGCTGAAACGCGCAAGGGCAATAAGGTAGTCCTGTGCCGCAATGAAACCTCGCCTGATGACCTCAAAGGCATGCTGCACTCTCAGGGAATACTGACATCTCGCGGCGGCGTCTCGTCACATGCGGCCCTTGTCGCTCGCCAGTTGGGCAAAGTGTGTATCTGCGGTGCTAGCGAAGTGGTAATCAACTACGAGAAAAAGACCCTCACCGCGGGTAAAGTTGTTCTCAAAGAAGGCGATTACATCTCGATAGACGGCAGCACTGGCCTTATTTATAAAGGCATGATCGAAAGCGCCGATTCTGAAGTGAAACGTGTGCTCGAAGGCGGCCTCAAAGCCAATAAGAGCTACACTTACGAGCTCTTCCAGACGGTAATGAGCTGGGCCGACAAACACCGTACTCTCAATGTTCGCACCAATGCTGACACGCCGGCGATGGCAAAACAGGCAGTAGCTTTCGGCGCCGAAGGCATCGGCCTATGCCGAACAGAGCATATGTTCTTCGACGGCGAGCGCATCGACATCATGCGCCAAATGATTCTTGCTGCCGACGAAGTACAGCGCCGGTCTGCCCTCAAAAAACTTTTGCCATTCCAGAAAAAAGATTTCGTCGGGCTGTTTAAGGCAATGGAAGGTCGCCCGGTGACCATTCGCCTACTCGATCCGCCTCTACATGAGTTTTTACCCCACGACGACGTCGTTCGTCGCCAGTTAGCAGAGAAACTCGGCGTGCCTTTCGATTTCGTCATCGATCGCATTAAAGCCCTCCACGAAGAGAACCCCATGCTCGGCTGCCGCGGCTGTCGACTTGGCATCATCTACCCAGAGATCACTGAAATGCAGGCGCGCGCCCTTTTCGAGGCAGCGGCTCAAGTGAGCAAAGGTAAGAAGGCAATCAAGATTAAAGCCGAGATTATGATTCCCCTCGTCGGTTTCCGCGCCGAACTCGCCGACCAGCTTGCGATCGTGCACCGCGTGGCCGCCGAGGTGATGAAAAAGCACAAGGTCAAGATCGACTATCTGGTAGGCACTATGATCGAGGTGCCTCGTGCAGCAATCACCGCCGATGAGATCGCGCATGAAGCAGACTTCTTCAGCTTTGGCACCAACGACCTCACGCAAACGACCTTGGGCCTGAGCCGCGACGATATGGGTTTATTTTACGACCAGTATCAGAGCAAAGAGATCTATAATCAGAATCCGTTCGCGAGCCTTGACCAAACGGGCGTCGGCAAACTCGTCGAACTCGCGGTTGAACGCGGCCGTCAGACTAAGCCTAACATCAAGCTTGGCATCTGCGGCGAACATGCGGGCGACCCTATGTCGATCGATTTCTGCCATCGCACAGGTCTCAATTACGTCAGTTGCTCACCACCCCGAGTGCCTATTGCCCGACTAGCGGCAGCGCAGGCCAGGCTACGCAATAAATAGCAGGCGAGTGAGCAGCGTCCGATTACAGTGAGACCGAAAAAGTGGAATAAGAAACCTCGTTGTCGCGTGAAGCGATCTCGGGGTTTTTTTATTAGCGCCGAGTCATTTTGCTGAGATAACAGTCTTTCGATTGGCGCGGCTATCGCACACTTTAAACGCCGGGAAAATTAGTAAGGTACTAAATAATTGTGCAAAGCGGCATATTCGGGTACTTTCAAAACAATAAGACTCTACTCGAAGGAGCTCCAATGACCATTCGCACAGCGCTAGTTAATTCACTGATATATCCACTCTCTGCCGCACGGAAACCAACACTCTCCTCGTGCGATTACGAGAAAGTAACGAGTCGCTCGCTAGTCCTCGCCTTTGTCGCCTGTTGCTATTCCATGTCTGCCCCAGCACAAGATTACACGCCCGCGAGAACCGAATGGGGACAGCCGGATTTACAGGGCGTATGGAATTTCTCCTCCGACCGGCCAATGATTAGGCCCAGCCAATTTGGCGAACGTGAATATTTGTCCGACGCAGAAATTAGTCGCATAAAAGCCCTAGCGGCAGCACGAGATGCGAATTCAGACAGCGCCTTGCCCATCGCTGGGGTGGATGAGTCCTATAACGATTTCTGGATAGAAAACGCGGGCATTGGCGGACTGCAGCGCACCTCGCATCTCGTCTACCCGAAAAACGGCCAACTCCCCCCTTTTGCAGACTCAGCGATTAATCAGCAGGGCAACTACGGCGGTGAAGATACTGGCGAATCACGGCCAGCGCGAATACTTGCAGGTGGAATTGGTACTGATGGCCCAGAGGACCGCGGCCTTTCCGAACGCTGCATTGTCGGCTTCAATTCTGGTCCCCCGTTTATCCCAAGCCTCTACAACAACAATGTGCAGATTTTCCAGAGCAAAGAGCATGTGGTTCTCCTAACCGAAATGATTCACGATGCACGTATAGTGCCGCTCGCCGAAACGGCGGCTGCACACCATACTCTTCACGATGATATTCGCCTGTGGACCGGCGACTCTCGCGGCTACTGGGACGGCGACACGCTTGTCGTCATTACCAAGAATTTCAATGACCTCACAACAAGCTTCAACGCGCATGGCACCGCATTCGACAAAGTACTAACAGAGCGCTTTACAAGAACCGCTGCCGACACCGTCGACTATGAGTTCACTGTCGATGACCCGACAACATTCACTGACAAGGTTGTCGCGATTGTTGAAATGACAAAGGTTGCCGGTCAGCTGTACGAATACGCCTGCCACGAAGGCAACTACGGCATGGTTAACATCCTGCGAGGCGCACGCGCACAGGAAGCTCGAGAGGCAGACTAAAAAAGTAAGACGAAACTACCCGCGACTCTCGTCACCCTCTCGCCATCCTCTCACCAAACCTCATTAAGAAGGATTGAGAACATGAGCAGCAGTCTTTTAGCCCTACTCGCGTTTACGCCGATTTTAGTCGTCGGGGTTCTGCTCGTCGTCCTTCGTTGGCCGGCCAGCCGCGCCATGCCGATCGCTTATCTCATTGTTGCGGGACTCGCCATTGGCGTCTGGGAGGTGTCCGGCATACAAGTGCTCGCCGCGAGCATTAACGGCCTGATCATCGCCGCCACGCTTATCTACATTATCTTTGGTGCCATTTTGCTGCTCAACACCCTGCAACAAAGTGGCGCGATGCGTGCTATCCGCGCAGGCTTCTCGGATATCACGCCCGACCGGCGCATACAGGTAATCATAATCGCGTGGTTGTTTGGCTCGTTTATCGAAGGCTCGGCGGGATTTGGCACGCCGGCCGCCGTTGCGGTGCCGCTTATGGTTGGCTTGGGCTTCCCTGCGATGGCCGCTGTGGTTGCAGGAATGATCATTCAGAGCACACCCGTGTCGTTCGGCGCGATGGGCACCCCTATCCTTGTTGGTCTTGGCACTGGGCTCTCGGCAGACCCCGATATGGCAGAATTTGCAGCCAACCTCGGCTTTGAACGCTGGGATCTGTTTCTAGCCAATATCGCCGCGCGCGTCGCACTAATCCACGCAATCGCCGGCACCTTTATTCCTCTATTAGTCGTCGCTACGATGACACGGTTCTTTGGCGTGAACCGAAGCTTTGCAGAAGGTCTCGCAGTCTGGCGCTTTGCGCTTTTCGCTGCCTTCGCGATGACACTGCCCTATCTGATCGTTGCGAGCTTACTCGGGCCCGAATTCCCTTCTATGTTTGGCGGCATTATCGGCCTCGCCATCGTCGTGCCAGCAGCTAAACGAGGTTTTCTCATGCCTGCCGCCGGAAGCGAATGGCACTTCCCTGAGCGCTCGGCATGGGATCCCGACTGGAGCAGCTCTCTAGCCGCCCCTGCCAATCAGGATAGTGAGGACTCTGCGCCGACGATGAGCCTGTTGCGCGCCTGGTCTCCTTATGTGGTCATTGCTGTGCTGCTGGTGATTACACGGCTGCGGATACTCGATCTCGAATCAGTGCTGCGCAGCGCGCATCCGTTAGTGACATGGGCCTGGCCACAGCTTTTGGGCAGCTCAATATCAGCGTCGTTTCAGCCACTATGGTCGCCGGGCAGCATCTTTATCCTTGCCTCCGTTATTACCATTGGCTTGCACCGGCTTCCATTTACCCAATTTTCCCGCGGCGTGGCCGACTCGTTAAAAACCCTTGCGCCCGCCTCGATGGCGCTTATTTTTACCGTTCCGATGGTGCAGGTCTTTATTAATTCGAGCAGTGGCGCCGCCGGCTACGAACAGATGCCGCTAGCACTAGCCGAGGGCGTCGCGGAACTAACCGGATCAGCGTGGCCTCTTTTCTCACCTTTTATTGGCGGCCTCGGCGCTTTCGTTGCGGGCAGCAACACCGTAAGCAATATGATGTTTTCTCTTTTTCAGTTTGGAGTGGGTGAGCGTATCGGCTACGACCCTCTCTGGATTGTCGCGCTGCAGGCTGTAGGTGGCGCCGCGGGCAATATTATTTGCGTGCACAATGTGGTGGCAGCCTCGGCGGTCGTAGGATTAGTTGGCAAGGAAGGTGCTGTTATTCACAAAACTCTGCTCGCCTTTGCCTACTACGCCCTCTTCTCTGGCGCGATTGGCCTAGGCATTGTGAACCTTGCGAATGGTTTTTTTAATGCGGGTTTCTTACTCGCCGCTGCAATCTTCGCCTGCTTTGTTGTCGCTATCGCTCGAGCACGTCCCGCGGCGCTTAACTAAACTGAATAGGCATGTCGGCGCGCCTTGCCGTAGCGTGCCGTTACCGTTATGGTGCGGGCTTGGACTCTCCAACAACACGTGTTTATTTGGCTTAAGCTTGAGTCACAAAACAGCAGTAACCACGATGAACGCAGTCAATTCACCACGCCAATTCCTTGTTATCGCCACCGCAGGCCATGTTGACCATGGCAAGACGTCTCTTGTGCAGCAGCTCACAGGCACCGACACCGACACACTCGCCGAGGAAAAAGCGCGGGGCTTGACCATCAATACAGGCTTCGCCTACCGCCATTCGGGCGGCGAATCGCAAAGCGCGACAACACTCGGCTTCGTCGATGTACCAGGGCATAGTGATTTTATTAACAACATGCTCGCGGGCGTGAGCGCGGTTAACGCCGCGCTGCTAGTTATTGCCGTCGACGACGGCATCATGCCGCAGACGCGCGAACACCTCGCTATTCTGGATCTGTTAGGCATCGCCAAAGGCGCGATTGCGCTGACCAAAATTGATCACTGTTCGCCGGAAAGACTCTTTGCTGTCGAGGCAGAGGTTGCAGCGTTGCTTGCGCGCACGAGCCTCAGTGCGGCACCTCTCTTTCGAATAGACAATCTCAGCGGCGCGGGCGTTCCCGAACTCACCGCGCATTTGAATGCGCTCGCTTTTCAACAGCGGATAAATAATGACTCGCTCGATCAGCATCCGCGCTTCTCTGTCGATCGCAGCTTCACGGCCAAGGGCATCGGCACGATCGTGACCGGGACCTTAGCAGCAGGGCGAATTAAACAGGGAGATCTCCTCGTTCATTGCAGCACAGGCGAGCAAGTGCGAGTCCGTGGGATACGTATCGACCGGAACGAATGTGAGACTCTCAGCGCTGGTCAACGCGCGGCATTAAGCGTCAGTATCGGCCACGATGACATCGCGCGCGGGGATTGGCTCGGCGCCGCTAAACGCAGTGTCATTCGCATCGATACACATCTGACCCTCCTCGATTCGGCAGCGCCGCTGAAGTCTGGCGTCGACTATCACCTTCACATTGGCGCTGCGCATCGCCTCGCCCGCGTGCGCAAACTCGATGAAAATGCCTCCCTCTATCAATTAAGCCTCGACGAGCCGATTGCCTGCCATTGGGGCGACCGTTTTATACTCCGCGACCCGGCAGCTAAGTTTTCGCTAGGCGGTGGCAAAGTCATTGACACAGAGGTGCCTAAGCGGGGCAGAGCTAGTCCTGAGAGACTCGCCCTGCTAAGGGCGTATCAGAACGAGAGCCGCGCCGCTATCGAGGCGGCCCTTGCTGTCACACCCTATGGCATCGCGCTCGAGCAATTTGCGCTCGTGCGCAATCTCGCGCCGGCGGCTATCGACGCCTGCCTTGAGCAAGCACGGCAACAGTCACCCGCGCCTATAGAGGTGCCTATCGACGGCGCCCGCTTTCCTCGTCTTTTCGGCGCGCCCGTCGCGGATTCATTGACTGTGCGACTTACCGATGTACTGCAGAATTTTCACGCCGAGCAGCCTAGTGAAGCAGGATTACTCGAATCAGCAATCGCACGCGCCTTGCAGCCGAGCGTCCCTGCGCCGGTGCTCGCAGGATTCATCGCTACGCTTCTATCGAAAGGCAGCCTGCGCCGCGAAGGAGGCTTTGTTGCGCTCGCTACACACCGTGCTCAGGTCAGTAAAGAACGCCAGGAGTTCGATATAAAAATAGCGCCGCTACTCGCGCGCGGCGGCATCACACCGCCGCGAACCCGAGAGATCGTCGACGCAACGGGGATTCCGCTCAAAGCGGTCGAGCGGATTCTGCAGCACTGTGCGCGCTCGGGAATAGTAGTAAAAATAGCAGATAATAGATTTTATACGCCCGCCACGCTGGCAAAACTTGCAGCCACTGCGAACGAACTCATGACAGCGAGTGAGGGGCATGGGTTTAGCGTGATCGACTTCAGAGACAAAACGGGGATTGGCCGCAATTTGTGTATCGAGGTGCTCGAGCATTTTGATGGCTGCGGCTACACACTGCGTAAGGAAAACGTGCGTGTGATTCGTAAGCCGTGGTCGGACGTGACTGCTTAGCAGCCACTTGCCAACCTAGAGGCGAAGCCTGCGATGCGTCGAGACTCGGCACTTGGCACTTGGCACTTGAGAGCCTCGACGGTTCAAACCCTGAAAACTAAGACGCTTTGGGGTGCAGTATCACAAACATTGTAGAATAGCCTTTGACAAAGCTAGAGTAGATTCGCTCGGGCTCACCGACTACTTCGATTTTGTCGAAGCGATTCATTATCTCTTCCCAGACTATGCGCAGTTGCATCTCAGCTAAGCGATTACCCATGCAGCGATGTAAGCCGAAGCCGAACGAGAGATGCTGGCGCGCATTGGGGCGATCGACAATCATGCGCTCAGGGTTCTCAATAACCTCGTCGTCTTGATTACCCGACGCGTACCACATGATTACCTTCTCACCCTTTTTAATTTTTTGTCCGTTTAACTCGGTATCAACTTTCGCTGTGCGCCGCATGTAGGCGAGCGGCGTCTGCCAGCGAATGATTTCAGAGACCATATTCGGAATTAGTGAGTGATCGGCACGAAGTTTGTCGTATTCTTCGGGGAACTGATTTAGCGCAAGAACGCCACCTGTAATGGAATTTCGGGTAGTGTCATTGCCACCAACAATCAGCAGCAAGATGTTGCCGAGGTATTCCATCGGCGGCATATTTTTTGTAGCTTCGCCATGTGACAGCATCGAGATGAGGTCATTCCCAGGCTCCTCATTCACACGCTCGTTCCATAGCCGTGTAAACGTGGCAAGACAATCCTGCATCGCCTCCCATCGCTCCTCATTGCTACTGATGATGCCGCCACCCGGAATCGCGGTCGCAGCGTCAGACCAAAAGGTCAGTTTGTGGCGGTCTTCGAATGGAAAGTCGAACAGCGTCGCAAGCATCTGGGTTGTCAGCTCTATTGAGACTCGCTCGACCCAGTCGAACTCTTCGCCAATCGGGAGATCATCGAGTATGGCAGCGGCGCGCTGCCGAATGAGTCCTTCTAGGGATTTCAGATTAGAGGGCGCGACAACGCCCTGCACAACCCGGCGCTGTTCGTCATGCTTGGGTGGATCCATCGAGATAAAAGAGGGAACCGTGAACTCTTCGAAGGAGTCCACAATACCGATCGTTGGTTCCGATGAGTAGATATGCGGCGACGTATCCACCGTCATAATGTCTTTGTACTTCATTACCGACCAATAAGGGCCTGTGGCCGATTCAGCGCAATAATGCACGGGGGCCTCTTCTCGTAGACGCTTCAGAAAAGGCAGAAACTCATTCTCTTGCCAGATGCCGGGGTGTGCGAGGTCGATTTTATCGATAGGCATTGCATAGGGATCTTTGCCGACCATGCTCCACTTACTCTCGGGGCGGCGGTCTAATTCAGACGTGGCAGGGGTATCGCTCATAATAATCTCTCTCAACTCTCACTGGCCTGCGTCTTGTTGGCAGGTCATATTACGCAGTTTACTTTAGTCGTGGCATCTGGCGGAATAGCATTCCGTGATAGCCATTCGGATAGAGAACCGGATTAAAACTGAAATTCTGGCGTGGTTACCGACAGACCATCGAGCTCCGCGCTAAGGGTGATTTGACAGCAGAGACGCGAGTTTTCACGGCGATCACTGCTTAGGCCCAGCATCGCATCTTCGTTAGGGTCTATTGCGGCCAATTTATCGAGCCACGCCTCGTCCACGTATACATGACAGGTCGCGCAGGAACACGAACCTCCGCAATCTGCATCGATTCCAGAGACTCCATTAGAGACCGCCGCCTGCATGACCGAGACGCCCGTGGCAGCCTCAACCGATTGTTCACGTCCTGCATGATCCTTGAATAAAACCTTTACCATTTATCTCATTCCTACCGTCTTAAACTACTGTTCTGAGTACTGTTTTAAATACTGCTTTAAAAGCCTGTTAATGGCGCTGTCGCAAGCCAGCCTGAAGCAAACGGTTTTAGTCGACTGCGCAACACGTACGCTACCTTAGCAAGGTTTACCCCTAAGAATAAAGTTTACAATACACACATGAACAAAGTTCGCCATTTTTGAAAAACCAGTTACTCTTCTCTGCACCGATTACCTATTCTCAGCTTTTAAAAACAGGCAAATCCAAATGAGCGACACTACCCAGAGCCCAAACAGCTACATGCCTGTCCTGATCAGCGCCTGCCTGCTGCTGATGCTTTCATTCGGCCTGCGGTCTGGCTTTGGCCTATTCTTGCAACCAATGAGCGAAGCCAACGGCTGGGGACGCGATGTTTTAGCACTCGCTCTGGCGATACAAAACTTATCATGGGGCGTAAGCGCAGTAATCGCCGGAGGCTTCGTCAACCGCTTCGGCACCACCAAAGTCTTGCTTGGCGGTATTGCCTTGTATGGCTTGGGCACGCTAGGTATGGCGTCCAGCACCACCGCTCTTAGCGCTAACCTGACCGCCGGCGTGATTATAGGCGCCGGAATTGCTGGTACCTCGTTCGGCATCGTATTGCCCGCAATCGCCCGCGCAGTCCCTGCCGAGAAACAGGGCTGGGCGCTGGGGATTGGCACCGCTGCAGGCAGCGCGGGCCAGTTCTTAATTGTGCCGGCAGCGCAGGTATTCATCGATTGGCTGGGCTGGCTGGGGGCTTTACAGCTAATGGGCTTGCTGGGGTTCGGCATGGCTGTGTTTGTAATCCCCCTCGCCCGCTACGGAAACGAAGCAGGCGCAGCGCCAGCGGGGACAGCAGAGATTAGTCTTTGGCAGCTAACTCGCAGGGCACTCGCTGTCCGCTCTTACGTTCTTTTACTCGTCGGTTTCTATGTGTGTGGCTATCACCTCGCCTTCATTACAGTGCATATGCCGGGTTATGTCGTCGACCTTGGCTTTACCCCGCAGGTAGGGGCGTGGAGCATCGGCACGATTGGATTGTGTAATATTTTCGGCGCCTACTATTCGGGCGTTGCAAGTGGCAAACGCCCAAAACACACGATGCTGTCTGCGATATATGTTGCACGTGCGATTGCTATTTTGGTTTTCCTCTTGCTACCGCCGTCGCTGTTTAGCATCTTAGGCTTTAGCGCAGCGATGGGCTTTTTATGGCTTTCCACAATCCCTCCGACTTCGGGTCTTGTCGCACAATTTTTTGGTGTAAGGCATATGCCCTATCTATACGGACTCGTGTTTCTCAGCCACCAGTTAGGCAGCTTCAGCGGGGTCTGGCTGGGTGGTTATCTATACGAAACCACCGGCAACTACGACGGCATCTGGCTGTCGGGCGCTGCGCTCGGTCTGCTCGCTGCTTTACTCCACTGGCCCATCAAAGAGCAGAGTTACGAAGCGAGTTTAAGCGCTGCATCAGCATCACACTAAACAGGCGCTGGCCGCGAGGCCCAGCACCTAATCTGGTTTAATAACCAGCACATCGCACACCAGCTCATCCAAAAGCCGTTCGGCCGTGCTGCCCACAAACACCCTATCTATCGCAGAGCGAGAGATGGCGCCCATGACCACCACCGCCGCATCGACCTCCTCGATCAGCGCAGGCAGCGAATCGTTTATAACCACATCAGTCCAGTGACAGTGGGCTGGGTCTATACCATGCATTGCTCCAAGTTCGGCAAGCTTTGCGGATTCACTTCCAGCATCAAATCTCAGAGGATAAAGACCAGACAGGGGTGGCAGCCAATCGTAATGATAGAGATGTGCCTCACCGCCAAATCGATCACGCAATTCCAGCATATGGGCAACGAGCTTTTGGTCTAAGCTTTCTGGCTTGTCGCGCAGGTGGTCGGGGTCAACGGCTGCGACGAATATGGGCGGTTCTGACCAAGGCAGCCCCTTCACCAGAAGTAAAGGTACCGGGCAATGCCTAACAAGCTCCCAGTCTTCATTCGCAAGAAAAATGCGCGCGAGGCGATTGTGGTGCGAGGTGCTCTTTATAACGAGAGACGGCTGGGTGGCAGCGATGCGCTCGACCAGCGACCTGTGTGCAGGACTTCCCCAAAGAGCAACCACGTTAACACTTAAGCCTGCATCGCGCGCTAGCTGGGCGAGTGCGTCGGCCTTCTTTGCGTTGACCTCACTGTGTTCTTCGCGCAGCGTCTTAGCGACAACTGGGTCGTAAAAATACCCGTCTTCTAAGTAGTGGACATACTCCGAGTAGATAACCTCGAGCTTTGCCCTACTCACGAGCGACATCGCAATGGCTTTTTCTACAACGGCTCTATTATCGATTTCGGGATCGATGACGACGGCGATCGTGTTGGATTCAAACATGCAGCCTCCTGAAAATTCCTTAATGAATTTCGCTTAAAGTATGGATGCGTGAAAAAGCGCTAACTTGATCAAAATCAAATCAGGCTCCTGTTATTAAACTAGGCGACCATCAAACTAGGAAACATGGACCTCAATCGATGCGCAAAGCGATCTAGTCATCGCCTCTAGACGTTTTTACAAAAAACGCAATTAGCAGAAGCCCTATGCCCGAAGGCCCCGAAATACGCCGAGCAGCTGACAAAATAGCCAAAGTGCTCGAAGGCAAGACCGTCAACAGTATCGAATTCGCTTTCCCACACTTAAAGCCATTCGAATCAGATCTGCGGTCGAGAGAGGTAACTGCACTCGAAACGCGTGGCAAAGCGCTCCTGACCCATTTCGATAATGGGCTCAGCATCTACTCTCACAACCAGCTTTATGGGCGCTGGTATATTGTGAAGCAGGGAACACTGCCTAAGACGAATCGCTCACTTAGGCTCGCTTTGCACACGGCTACCCACAGCGCACTGCTTTACAGCGCCTCGGAAATCGATGTGTTAGACGCCGACGGCATTGCGCAGCATCCCTTTCTCACCAAAATCGGCCCAGACATTTTGTCGCCGGTGCTTACTTGGCAAGAGATCGCATCGCGGCTCTCATCGCCTAAGTTTATAAAACGCTCTGTCGGCATTCTGTATCTCGATCAGGCATTTCTCGCAGGTGTTGGTAATTATCTTCGCTCCGAAATTCTATTCGATGCCAACGTAAACCCGCGCGCGCGGCCCTGCGACTTGGCCAAAAAACAAATTAACGATCTAGCCCGAAGCACTCTCAAAATTAGTCAGCAAGCGTATGCAACGGGCGGCATAACCAACGCGCCCGCACTGGTCAAAAAACTTAAGCAGCAGGGGCTTCGGCGGGGACAGTATCGCCACACGGTTTTCTCGCGAGAGAATCAAAACTGTTACACCTGCGGAGAAACCATTCTCAAAGAGGCGATTTCGTCGCGCCGTCTTTACTGGTGTCCGCTTTGCCAATATTAGACAAAAGGCTCAGCACAGGATTCAAATGCCATGAACGACACTGCAATAACGCAACTTGATAGCAAGCAGCTACCCGCCTGGCTATTGGGCGAATTGCGTTCCGATCAAGCGGGCGAGACCGGCGCGGTCGCCATTTACCGCGGAATACTTTGGGCGAGCAAGGACGCGTCGATTAGACGCTTCGCTGAACATCATTTGCTGACAGAGCAGGATCACCTTCAGAAGATAGACTCTGTAATTCCTGCCAAGTCGCGCAGCCGCCTTTTGCCATTGTGGCGCGCAGCTGGCTTTGTCACTGGCGCTCTGCCAAGCTTATTCGGAGCGCGCGCGATTTATGCCACCATCGCAGCTGTTGAAACGTTTGTTGATGAGCATTATTTGCAGCAAATAGAGCGCCTAGACCGAGAGAATCTTTTTCCAGAACTAAGAGATCTACTCGCAAACTGCCGTGAGGATGAAATTGAGCACAAGCAAGAAGCCGAGCTAGCCTTGGGCTCAGCCAATCATTTTGGCCTGCGCGCCTGGTGCAAGATTGTTGATTTTGGATCACGCGCCGCCGTGGCGATAGAGCGGCTCTAGCTCCAGAGTTCCACCAAACAACGCATTCCTCTATCTAATCCTGCTATCCAAC
>ERZ888423.2266-NODE-2266-length-14672-cov-32.484299_pt1 | contig 14672 bp, 15 predicted proteins | sample MGYA00520523_ERZ888423 | MGnify/ENA primary metagenome ERZ888423 (study PRJEB32303, sample SAMEA104408611) | aquatic metagenome | biome: Brackish water; feature: Pelagic; material: water | place: Baltic Sea | collected 2014-06-08T10:24:00 | depth 30,27 m ...
GCCTCCATGGCGACCCTGGCCTTGAACTCGGGACTGTGGGTGCGGCGCTTGCTCAACTCCTGCGGAGAAGGCTACGCCTACGGTGGGAGCCCCCTTTCAGGGGTGGTGCCCCGCCTCAGAGGTTAACGATGGGGGCTGTCCAGAAAAACCAGTCCAGCTCACGCGTCCACGGGCCGCCTTCTCTGGGCCGATGTGTTCTGTGAACCGGGTGAAAGCCGCGAGACCTATGTGGCCCGTTACGTGCAGCGCATCTCGGAGGCTGGCAGGCGCTCGCTGCCGAAGAACGGCAGCGGGTGATTGACCACCTCAGCCGCTTCGACCACCCCGCCGATGCGGCCACGATTCAGCACAAGGCAGAAGCGTGCGGCTGGCGATGGCAGTGGATCTGGCGTGGCAGCCACCGCGCCGAAGCGCTGGCTCTGCTCACCCCCTGCTGAACAGCCGCCGGCATTCAGCCGTGCTCCTTCAAAAACTCCACGCTGCTCTGCAGTTCATCGGCGAAGCGATCGATTTCTTCGACGGTGGTGGTGAAGGCCAGGCTGGCGCGCGCCGTGGCCGAGAGGCCGTAGTGGCGATGCAGCGGCTGGGTACAGTGGTGGCCGCTGCGAATGCAGATGCCACTGGCATCGAGCAAGGCCGAGAGGTCGTTGGCATGCAGGCCTTCCACCGTGAAGGCGGCCAAGGCGCCGCGGTCGGGTTGCTGCTCAGGCGTGGGGCCGAGGACCTTGAGCCCCTCGATCGCCTGCAAGCGCTGGAACAGATGACGGGTGAGCACCTGCTCCCAGGCGTGGATGCGCTCCAGGCCGATGGCATTGAGGTAATCGAGCGCGGCACCCATGCCCACCGCCTCACCAATCGCCGGTGTGCCGGCTTCAAACTTGTGGGGCAACTCAGCCCAGGTGCTCACGTCAAGGCCGACGTCCTGGATCATCTCGCCGCCCCCCAAAAATGGCGGCATCGCCTCCAGCAGTGCCTCGCGGGCCCAGAGGAAGCCCATGCCGGTGGGGCCACACAACTTGTGGGAGGAGCCCACCAGGAAATCAGCCCCCAGCGCGGCCACGTTCACCGGCAGGTGCGGCAGGCTCTGGCAGGCGTCCACCAGCAGCAGCGCACCGGCCTGATGCGTGAGCTGGGCAATCTCCGCGATCGGGTTGAGGCAACCGAGCGTGTTGCTGATCTGCACCACGCTCACCAGCCGCGTGCGCTCATTGAGCAGACGGCTGAAATCCTCCATGTCGAGCTCACCGGTGTCGGTGAGGCCAGCGTGGCGCAGCACGGCGCCGGTGCGGGCCGCCAGCAGCTGCCAAGGCACCAGGTTGCTGTGGTGCTCCATCACCGTGAGCAGAATCTCGTCGCCCGGCCGCAGGAACGCATCCCCCCAGCTGCGGGCCACCAGATTGATCGCCTCGCTGGCATTGCGGGTGAACACGATCTCCCGGGGGGTGGCCGCGCCGATGAAGCGGGCGGTCTTGTCGCGGGCGCCTTCAAATGCGTCGGTGGCACGGGCGCTCAGCTGATGGGCGCCGCGGTGCACGTTGGCGTTGTCGTGGGAGTAATAGCCCTGCAATGCCTCCAGCACCTGCCGCGGCTTTTGGCTGGTGGCGGCGTAATCGAGGTAGATCAGCGGCTGCCCCAGGCAGGCCTGCTGGGCCAGCAGCGGAAAGTCGGGCCGGGTAAGCGCGGCCAGGTTCTCGCCCGGGCCCCCGCCAGCCACCGCAGCGGCACCACCAGAAGGCTCATTGCCTGCAGCACCATTGAGACCGGTGCCTGCAGCACCATTGAGACCGGTGCCTTGAGCACCGTTGGCCTCAGGGGTGGCGGTGATCAGCGAGGAAACGGTGACGGGCATCGGGGTCAGGCCTCCGCGAGCAGACGCTTGAGGGGCTCCCACCCTGCCGCCGCCGCCGGCAGATCGCGCAGCACCTCCTGACAGAAGCCCCGCTTGAGCAGCCCCGCTGCGACGGCGGCACTGATGCCGCGGCTCTGCAGATAAAAGAGTTCGTTCTGCTGCAAGCGGGTCACGGTGGCGCCGTGGGCGCAGCGCACGTCGTCGGCCACGATCTCGAGCTCGGGTTTGGTGTCGATGCGGGCCTGGTTGGAGAGCAGCAGGTTGCGGCTCAGCTGGGCGGCATTGGTGCGCTGGGCCAGCCGCGGCACCTTGACCGCGCCATTGAACACGCTGCGGCCATGGCCATCGGCGATCGCCTTGTGGAGTTGCTCCAACTGCCCATCGGGCCCTTCGAACACCACGCGGCTGTGGGTGTCCACCAGCTGGTGCTCCTCAGCCAGTTGCAGGGCCTTGAGGCTGGTGTGGGCACCGCCTTCGGCCTGGCTCACCCGCGGCTCAAAGCGCGATAGTGCCCAGCCGCGGCTGGCCCACACCGATTCCAGACGGCTCTCCAGCTCCTGCTCCACCGCCAGGTGGCCCAGGAAACAGGCCTCACCCGCACCGAAGGCCAGCAGGCCGTGGCGCAACGTGGAGCCGCGCCCCAACCGGGCCTCGCACACCAGGCTGCTTAGGCACGGGCCATGGCCGAGCTGCACCTGCAACACATTCAGGCTCGCTTTTTCCTCGAGCAGCAGCAGCACCCGCACCGGGGTGAGGCGCTGCCCGATCCGGGCGGCGCCAGCCTCAGCCTCAGCTGCGCCGGAAACGTCCGCGCCCGCCACGCTCACCAGCTCCAGGGTGGGAGCCACAGCGCCACTGACGCGCAGCGCCAGGCAACGGCTGGCGGTGGCCTGGTTCAGTTCCACCGGCCAGTGGGCCTGGCAGCCGGTGGCCGCCAGGGTGTGGCCCAGGGCAAGCGGCCATTCGCCTTCGCCCAGCAGCGACAGCCCAGCGGGCAAGCTCTGGCCCGCCAGAGGATCGCTGCGGCCATCCAGCAGCAGCCGCACTGTGTCCGGCGCCGGGGGGGGCAAGGCGCTGGCGCCGGCAGAGCTGAACGGGCTGCAGGCAGTGTGGGTGGCGCCATCGAACATGGCCAGCAGGGGGGCCAGGTCGGTGAAGCGCCAATCTTCGTCGCGGCGGGAAGGCAGTGGCTGACGCGCCAGGGCCTCACGCCCCCGCCACTGCACCGCTTCCAGCTCGCCGGCAGGCGCCTGCAGCCCGTCAAGGAAGCGTTGGGTCCAGGGGGCGGTGGCCATGCCCTTGGCAAGGGCTGTGGCGTCGGTGTCGGAAAGGGACGCCATCATCCGGCCACCTCTGCAACGCTGCGCGACTCGGACGCCAGTTCAGCGTCGACCCAGTCGTAACCGCGCTCTTCAAGTTCGAACGCCAACTCCTTACCGCCGGTGCGCAGGATCCGCCCGCCCGCCATCACGTGGACATAATCGGGGATGATCACATCCAGCAGGCGCTGGTAATGGGTGATTAGCAGTGTGGCGTTCTCCGGGGTGGAGAGCTGATTCACGCCGGCGGCAACAATGCGCAGGGCGTCGATGTCGAGGCCGGAATCGGTTTCATCAAGGATCGCCACCGCCGGCTCCAGCAGCGCCATCTGCAGGATTTCATTGCGCTTCTTCTCACCGCCGGAGAAACCTTCGTTCACGCTGCGCTCCAGGAAGGCAGGATCCATCTTCACCACCTCCAGCCGCTCGCGCACCACATCTTCAAAAGCGAAGGTGTCGAGTTCTTCCTTGCCCAGCTCACTGCGGCGGGCGTTGGTGGACACACGCAGGAACTCAAGATTGCTGACGCCGGGGATCTCCACGGGATACTGAAAACCGAGGAACAGACCGATGCGCGAGCGCTGTTCCGGCTCCAGATCGAGCAGATCAGCGCCCAGGTACCGCACGCTGCCACCGGTAACGGTGTAGGCAGGGTGGCCGGCCAACACTTTGGACAGGGTGCTCTTGCCGCTGCCGTTGCGGCCCATCACCGCATGGATCTCGCCGGCGCGCACCGTGAGGTTCACGCCCTTGAGGATCGGCTGATCCTCCACGCGCGCGTGGAGATCAACGATTTCAAGCAGGAGATCGGCGTCGGGGCGAATCACGGGCAGGCGGGAAGGGGGGGAACGGGGTGGGGATGGGAAAGGGGGCCGCTGGGGAAGCGGTGCAACGCGCAGGCAGCGCCGCTCAGCCCACTGAGCCTTCGAGCTTGAGAGCCAGGAGTTTGTCGGCTTCGGCGGCGAATTCCATCGGCAGCTGATTGAACACATCGCGGCAGAAGCCACTCACCATCATCGACACCGCCGCTTCAAAACCGATGCCACGGCTCTGCAGATAGAACAGCTGATCGGCGGAGATGCGGCAGGTGCTCGCCTCGTGCTCGATCGCGGCATCGGGCTGCTGGGAGCGGATGTAGGGGTAAGTGTTGGCGGCGGCCTGATCGCCGATCAGCATCGAATCGCACTGGCTGTAGTTCTTCGCGCCCACGGCCTTGGGGCCGATCTGCACCAGCCCCCGGTAGCTGTTCGACGACTGGCCAGCGCTGATGCCCTTGCTCACGATCGTGGAGCGGCTGCGAGGACCCAGGTGGATCATCTTGGTGCCGGTGTCGGCCTGCTGGCGGTTGTTGGTGAGGGCCACGGAGTAGAACTCGCCCACCGAATCAGCCCCTTGCAGCACGCAGCTGGGGTACTTCCAGGTGATCGCCGAGCCAGTTTCCACCTGGGTCCAGCTGATGTGGCTGCGATCGCCGCGGCACTGCCCCCGCTTGGTGACGAAGTTGTAGATGCCGCCCTTGCCGTTCTCATCACCGGCATACCAGTTCTGAACGGTGGAATACTTGATCGAGGCATCATCGAGAGCTACGAGCTCCACCACAGCGGCATGCAGCTGGTTCGTGTCGAACATCGGGGCGGTGCAGCCCTCCAGATAGCTCACCGAGGCCCCTTCCTCCGCCACGATCAAGGTGCGCTCAAATTGGCCAGTGTCGCCGGAGTTGATGCGGAAATAGGTGGAGAGCTCCATCGGGCACGCCACGCCCTTCGGAATGAACACAAACGAACCGTCGCTGAACACCGCCGAATTGAGCGCAGCAAAGAAGTTGTCGTTGCTGGGCACCACCGTGCCGAGGTAGCGCGCAATCAGTTCAGGATGGTCTTTCACTGCCTCACTGATCGAGCAGAAGATCACGCCGTGCTCGGCCAGCTTCTCCCGATAGGTGGTGGCGATCGACACACTGTCGAACACCGCATCCACGGCCACATTGCTGAGCCGCTTCTGCTCGCTCAGTGGGATCCCGAGTTTGTCGAAGGTTTCCAGCAGCTTGGGATCCACCTCATCGAGGCTGGCTTTCTTTTCCTGCTGCTTGGGCGCCGCGTAGTAAATCAGCTCCTGGTAATCGATCGGGGCATGACCCAGCGCAGCCCAGTCAGGTTCGGTCATGCGCAGCCACTGCCGGTAGGCCCGCAGGCGGAAATCGAGCAGGAAGGCGGGCTCGTTCTTCTTGGCTGAGATCAGCCGCACCACGTCCTCGCTGAGGCCCTTGGCGATCTTTTCGGTTTCGATGTCGGTGACGAAGCCGTACTTGTACGGCTGGCTGACCAGATCACCGACGGTGGGCGCTGTGGACATGACGAGGGCCTCCTCAGCCGGCTGTATGGGAAAGAATCTCTTCGGTGCTGATCGTCTGCTCGTCGCCGCGGAAGGGGTTGTCTTCGGTGAGGAAGAGCATGCAGTGGCATTCCTTGCGTTCCCGCATCGGCACGCACGGGCAGTTCCAGAACGCCTGCGACACTTCCGCCTGCTTGTCTTCGTAATGGCGGCAGGGGCAGAGCGCACCGCCCAGTTGATCTTTGTGGCGGGCGAGGCCTTCAAGCACCACGGCGGTGACGCCGGGATCGCTGCAGAAGTAAGTGCCGGTGCGCTGGGCGTAGGTTTCGGCAAACTTCCGGATCATTTCCAGGCTTTCGCTGGTGGGGGCGGAAACGGATTCGGGCATGGGCTCGGCGGGAAAGCGGGCGGAAGGCTGGGGGCAGGCCTGAAGCGGAGATCGCGGCAAGGGGTTCGCGTGACTAACCCTCTACCCCAGAAGGAGAAGAGGCCCGCTCGCCAGAGGCGATCTGCTGGCGGGAGGGAGCTGCGCGAATTACGAAACCAGAACGTTTCGTTAATGACCTGAGCCTAGGACAGCGAGACCGCCGGCTGGTGATCCACAGCCATCAAGGGTGATCTCCCCCCAGTGGCCATCTGAGCGTGGCAAGGTATGCGGAAGGTTGCGTCTCGCCAGACCGGCCTGCTTTTCCATGCCTTCCACCACCCAGGCCCCCACCCGCGAGGCGGTGCTCACCCTGCTGATGCGTCTCGGTGAGGCCACAGCGGCCCAGCTCGCCGACGCGCTCTCAGTATCGGTCCAAGCGATGCGACGCCACCTGCGCAGCCTTGAAGATGAAGGAGTTCTGGAAGCCAGCCCCACTCCTGAAGGGCCGGGTCGCCCCAGCAACCACTGGCGCCTCACCCGCCAGGGCCACGACAGCTTTCCAGACAGCGGCGAGACCTTCGCCATCGGCCTGTTGCAATCGATGGCGGCGAGCATGCCCCGCGATGCCATCCAGAGCCTGCTGCGCCAACAGGCGATCGCCAAGGCCAGCGCCGATCGCCGCCTGATCGGCGAGGGCAGCCTCTGCGAGCGGGTGCAGCGCCTGGTGGAACTGCGGCGCCGCGAGGGCTATATGAGTGAATGCCGCCGCGATGGCGACGGGCCCTCCTGGTGCATGAGCGAATTCCACTGTTCCGTCTCCCGCATCGCCGACCAGTTCCCGCTGATCTGCGACCAGGAGCTCCAGCAGATCCGCCACACCTTTCCCGATTGCACTGTGGAGCGCGTCCACTGGCGGCTGGAAGGCGGCCATTCCTGCGGCTTCCAGCTCACCCCACGCCCGCCGGCCGGCCCCACCGGCATGGGCGACACCCCCGGTGATGGCTGAGGCAGGCCCGCTCAGCCACGACGACCTGGCCCTGCTCGAAGCCACCCTGCTTCCTGCGCTTGAACGCCACCACCTGCGGCTGCTGGCCCACAGCCTGCGCAGCCTCCAGGAGATCGTCGGCCGCCGCGATGGCGCCCTGCCCAGCCAGCAGGAACGGGAGCACTGGGTGGACCAGCATCCAGTGGTGGCAGGGGATCCCGGCTTTCGTCAGGCGTTCCTGATCGAGCTCGATCGGGCCGCCTGCCAGCTCGACGCCCTCGCCACGGCCTTGGGCCGGTCGCCCCTGGCGCTGCAACTGGGCGATCTGATCACCTGGGTCGACGGCCTGGCCCGCGCCCGCGTCAGCGGGACATCGCCGCTGCCAGGCTCCCCAGCGCCCCCGTCACCAGGCTGACCCCGGCCAGGGCGAGCACGGCGGCCACCAGACCCCGCCAACCGGGCCGGTCGCCCTCCAGCCCCGCCAACGGCAGCGCCATCACCGGCGCCGTGGCCAGCAGCGCCACCGCCAGCCCGCCAGGCAGCCGCTGCAGAGCCGTCTGCTGCAGCACGATGCCGGCGCTGGTGCCAAGCAGCGTGGCCAGCAGCACCAGCGGCCAGCGCCGCCAGCCCAGCCGGGGCCGCTGGCCAGGGGGAGGCAAGCGCCACAGCAGCGGCAGCATCACCACCGCTGCGGCCGCCAGGCGCAGGGTGGCCGATTCCAGTGGCGTCAGGGCCGAGGCCCGCAGCGCGGCGCGGGCCAGCAGTGCGCCCGTGCTGCCGCACAGCAGCGCCGCCAGGGCCAGGGCCAGGCCGAGCCGATCCCGCTGCGGCACCACCGGGGTGGCGGGGGCCTGGCGCGCCACCAGCAGCACCGACAGGCTGATCAACCCCACCCCCAGCCACTGCACCGGTGTAGGCACCTCGGCCAGGAACACCACCCCGCCGAGCATCGCCACGGCCGGGCCGCCGGCATCGAGGGTGAGGGTGCGGCGAGTGCCGAGACGGCGCAGGGCCGCGAGATAAAGGCTGTCGCCCAGGGAAATCCCCACCACCCCGCTCAGCACCAGCAACGCCAGCGGCAGGGGCGCCACCCGCCAGGGGCTCAGCAGCACGAGCGGCAGCAGCGTCGCCACAGCCAGCAGGTTCTTCACCAGGTTGAGCTGGGCGGCGCTCAGCGAGGTGGGCAGCTGCCGCCAGAGGCTGCTGGAGACCGTCCAGCAGAAGGCTGCAGCGAGGGCGGCCAGAACTCCCGTGATGGCCACCGGCAGCAGTCAAGGTGGAGGGATTGCGATCATCGCTATAGCCGTCCTCCCGCCGTGACCGTTCCGATTGCCGATGCCATCAGCTTTTTCCGACTGAGTTGCGGGCGCTGGCGTTCCCAGCGCACCAGCCATCACCTGCTGCATCGCCGCGCCGAGGGGGGCGGCTCGCTGATCCAGGTGGTGGAGGTGAGCGCCGACGATCCGCGGCTGGTGGCGATCGCCGAGCTGCACGGCCAGGAGCCCGGCGCCCTGGTGGGTGGCTGCCAGGTGCGCTGGAGCGGCTCAATGGACTGGGACAAGGCCGGCGAGGAGCACCAGGGGGAATCGGTGTTCGGCCTGATCCCCACCGATGCCCACGGGCGCGAGGGCCTGCTGCTGCGCGACCGCGGCTATGCCGAAACCGCCCCGGTGGCCGGGCGGTTCTGCATGGATGAGCGCGATGGCCTGTTGCTCACCACCGCCTACGAAACGATGAGCTCCCTTGAGCGGTTCTGGTTCCCCAGCCCGGACCTGCGCCTGCGTACCAGCACGGTGGAGGGGCTCTCGAACACGGCGTCGTTCTGCATGGAAACGCGCTGCCGCGATGACGAGGCCGCGGGCAGCGAGGCCGCTGGGGGCGAAGCGGCGCCGGCGGGGGCAGGGGCTGACGCAAGGGTCGGGGAGGCTGAAACCGCCCGTGACAGCAGGGTGCTGTCCGCCTTTGGCTGGTGAGCCGCCGGTGTCGCAAACGTTACGGACTGTGAGCCCTGCCCCCTCCCTGACGGGGTCTGCCGGGGCTCACTTCTACGATCCACAGCGACGGATGACGATGCTCGTGTGGCAATTCCGCTTCTGAAGTACGCGCCCATCACCCAGAACTCCCGGGTGAAGGCCTTCCGCGTGGGTTCCGACGAGGACCCGAAGGCCGTCGCCCTCGACAAGGCGATCGACCGCGAAGACCAGAACTTCGTGATTGAGTCGGCTTACCGCCAGATCTTCTTCCACGCCTTCAAGGTTGACCGCGACACGATTCTCGAGTCGCAGCTGCGCGACGGACAGATCACTGTGCGTGATTTCATCCGCGCACTTTGCCTCTCTGACACCTTCACCCGCAGCTTCTACAACCTCAACAACAACTACCGGGTGGCTCGCCACCTCGTAGAAAAGCTGTTGGGCCGCCAGGTGTATGGCAAGGCCGAGGAAATCGCCTGGTCCGCCGTCATCATGACCAAAGGCGTGGCCGGTGCTGTCGACAAGATTCTCGACAGCGACGAATACCTCGAGAACTTCGGCTACGACACGGTTCCTTATCACCGGAACCGGGTGGTGGGCTCCCGCGAAGTGGGCGAAACCCCCTTCAACATCACCACCCCCCGTTACGACGCCTATCACCGGGGCATCCTGGGCTTCCCCCAGATCATCTACACGGGTACCAAGCGCTCCCTGCCCGAACGGGCTCGCCAGCGCCGTGGTGGTTATCCCGAGGATTACCTCCCCTGGGTGCGCACCCTGCCGGCTCTGCGCACGGGTGCTGCATCTTCCGGCAACGCCGGCATGGATTACCTCTCCAAGGTTCCTTATCGCAGCATCGGACGCTGAACAACCGGCGGGAACCTTGCTTCCCGCCTCCTGGTTCCCACAACAGCGAACGGCGGTCCCCCGCCGTTTTTTTCATGTCCAGCACCACTGGGCGGACACAGAGGCCGTCAGAGCTTGCTGACGCAGCGGCGGCGAACCCCGTCAAAAACGGGGATCTACCCCCAGACTGATCCCAAACAAAAGCTGGAGATCAGGTGACCCAGGCCCTAAATGCCCTCGCTCGTATGACGCTCAGGCAGCTCCGCCAGATCGCCAGTGATCTGGGTGTGAGCCTGTACAGCCGCAAATCCAAAGACGAACTGGTCACGGAAATCACCACGCGCCAGCCTTCGGCTCAGGCCACGAGCGTTGGCCTCACTGAAGCCGCCGCGCCCAGTGGTGCCAGCAGCGAACCCGCTGCTTCCCCAGCCACCCTTGCGGATCTCGAAGCCAGCTTCGAGCCTGCTCCCCGCCCCAGCGCCTTGACCCGGGTGGTGTTCTTGCCACGCGATCCGCAATGGGCCTACGTCTTCTGGGAGATCGCCGAAGCCGATCGACGTCAGGCCCTCAATGTGGGAGCCAGTCAGCTCTGCTTGCGTGTTGCCGATGTGACCGGCCTGAGCGAGGGCGCTGCTCATCCCCACACGCTGCAGGAAGTTCCTGTCGATAGCCATGCCTCGGAGTGGTATCTGCCGGTGCCTCTGAGCGACCGTGACTACAGGCTTGAACTGGGCTACCGCAAGATCGGCGGCGGCTGGATCTCGCTGGCGTTCTCCTCGGTGGCCCGCGTGCCTGCCCTGCATCCGAGCGAGCAGATCCTCGATCAATTCGTGCCCTTTTCCCTCGATGTGGCGCCGGCCCCCGGCACCCTGCCCGCCCCCGCCGACTACGCCGACAACGGCCTGCACGAACGGCTCTACCAAACCGCCACCGTGCGCTGGAAGCATTTCGGTCGCGGTTCGGAAGCGTTCCACGAAGTGGAAGCTTCCGGCGCCGATCACCAGCGTCGCACCCTCAGCGACTCTGGCGTGGGTATCTGGGCGAGCGGACGCAATGAATCCGGTGTGGGTGGCGTGGCCCCGCGCCAGCGCTCCTTCTGGCTGGTGGCCGATGCCGAACTGATCGTTTACGGCGCCACCGATCCATCCGCCCAGCTCATGATCGGCTCCGAAGTGGTGCCGCTCTCCGCCGAAGGCACCTTCCGGGTGCAGGTGCCTTTCCGCGATGGCCAGCAGCTCTATCCCATCCAGGCAGTTGCCGCCGATGGCGAGCAGAAGCGCAACATCACCCTTCAGTTCGAGCGGTTCACCCCCGAAGACAACAGCAACCCGGCCAGCCAGGCCGTGTCCGAATGGTTCTGACCCCACAGCCCATTGAGGAACCGGCCGGGCCTACTGCCGATCAAGATCAGCGTGGGGCACTCAAGGCCTTCGTGGCCTTCACCCCCCTCGTGGGAGCAGTGGTGTTGCCGCTGGTGGTACCTGTGCTGATGGTCCGCGTTGGGGTCAGCACCGGCGTCGGGGTGGCTGTGGCCGCCAGTTGCGTGTGGTTCGTGGCGATGCTCCGCACCGCTGAGATGCCAGGCCACCATTGAGCCCAGCAGGTTCCTGGTGAATCACGGGATGGGGCTGATCAGTGGCTAATCACCTGCTGATCAGCAACTTGTCTGACAGCCTTGATGCCCCAGAGTTTTATTCTGCGGGTCCGTCGTGATCCCCTGCCAGCGGTCTGCAGTGATCCGGTAGTGGTTGTCCGGTGATCGCTCCAAACCGTTTTGGTTTGTACCGAGCGGCGAGGAGGTGGGAATCCTGAGCTCAGCTCACGCAACCCACTCGCACAAGTGCCCGTTCCCATTGACGCCCGTTCACCGCACAAGTCGCGGGCAGCGGCACCTGGTCCGCCGTCTTCGAGAACGAGACCAGGATCGGCGCGAAGGTCATGGCTTTCCCTGCTCGCCCTGGCCGGGATGGCACTCAGCCTGGGCGGCTGTAGCGCCGCGGCACGCATCACCGGGCAAGCCCCCGTCGAGCTGCCCTTGCCTGCGGGGATTGAGGTGGCGTTCAACCACAGGAAGGATCGCCAGTACCGCAGCCCGGTCAGCGGGCTGATGCGCAATGGCGACAATCTCGAGCAGATGCTGCTGGACACAATCGCCCGCGCCGAACGGGAGATTCTCGTGGCGGTGCAGGAGCTCAGCCTGCCGGAGGTGTCCCGGGCGCTGGTGGCAAAACACCGGGCCGGGGTGCGCGTGAAGGTGGTGCTGGAGAACAACTACAGCCGGCCGTGGAGCGAGGAGCACCTGGTGGATCTCGACAGCCGCCAGCGCAGCCGACACTTCACGCTGAAGGCCTTAGCAGACAGCAACCGTGACGGTGTTCTCACCCTGGAGGAAAAACAACAGGGGGATGCGGTGGCCATCCTGCGGCTCGGTGGCGTCCCGCAGATCGATGACACCGCCGACGGCAGCGCCGGCAGCGGCCTCATGCACCATAAATTTCTAGTCGTGGATGGACGCTGGGTGGTGACCGGATCGGCAAATTTCACGCCGTCCTGCATTCACGGTGATCTCGACAACGTGCGCACCCGAGGCAATGCCAACCATCTGCTGCGGATCGACAGCCGCCCCTTGGCTGCGGTGTTTGCCAAGGAGTTCGCCCACCTCTGGGGTGATGGCCCCGGCGGGCAGCCCGACAGCCGCTTTGGCCTCCACAAAGAGAATGGGGAGCTGCAAAAGGTGACGGTGGGGAACACCACCGTGGAAGTGATGTTCGCTCCCCACCGAACCCGGGATCTTCGCAACGGCCTGGCTCATATCGAAACACAACTGGCCCAGGCGAAGAAACGACTTGATCTCAACTTGTTCGTGCTCTCTGCCCAGAACCTGTCCAACCGCATCGCTCAGCTGCACCGGCAAGGGGTAAAGATTCGGGTGTTGGTAGATGCGGGCTTTGCCTACCGCTCCTTTTCAGAACTGCTTGATCTGCTGGGAGTTGCCATGCCCGATCACCGCTGCAAGCTGGAAGCCGGCAATGCACCGCTGGCACAGCCGCTTGCAGGGGTGGGCGCCCCACGCCTGTCATCGGGGGACAAACTGCACCACAAGGTGGCAGTGATTGACGATCGAACCGTGATCACAGGCTCCTTCAATTGGAGCTTGGCGGCTGCCCATACAAATGACGAAACCCTCATCATCCTCCACTCACCAGCGCTGGCCGCTCACTTCAATCGCGAAATGGACCGGCTATGGCAAGGAGCAGAACTGGGACTGACGCCGCGGCTGCAGCGCAAATTACAAAAGAGCAGACAACTCTGCGGCCATGGCGAACTGCGCGCCACCAAATTGACTTGGTCGCGCCTACCTCAACCAACAAGCTGATTCGCCAAGCGGTCTGCAAAAAGATCAATGTGCTCAGCGACAACTGGAGAGAGGCCCACTCTTTGCATCGATGAACGATAGTCGGTATCACTTGTATTGGCATGCAAGCACCGCAGCAGCGCGATCACCTGGGAAGAGCCAATGGGCACCTGCGCAAGATCAGCAGATGATTGTTGAGAATGAAAGAACGAAGCAGCACTTTCTAATGTCAGAGTAGCTTGCTTACTTTTTCGAGCAGCAGCAAGCTTCAGACCCGTAATCATCATCAGCAAATATTCGACCTCCGCGTAGGGGTCAGAATTTCGCCCCTCGGGAGGTGAATCGCTTTGGGCAACGGTCGATTGCAAACCAGCACGCTCGATGACTGGCATCATATCCAAGACAACTCCAAAATAGGACATTACTGGGTCTCCATCATCCATGTATTTTTCCACAATCTCTACGCCCAACGATCTCCACATTTCACGCTCACGCTGCTTGTGCATCTCAATTCGGTTGAAGAACATTGGAGCTGAAAACGCGAAATCCCGCCGCAAGCCGAGAGAGATATCTCGCAATCTGTTCTTGAGATCCGAATAGGCAAGCGCAGGGATATCGCGGAGAGTCAAAAGGAGAACGAGTCTTTCAAACTTATCAGAGAGCCTGTCAATGATCATCCTAGCGGCAATTGCATCAAAACTCAGCAACTCAGTGAAAACCTCTGAGCTCATTACACAAAGACTGTACGGAGCCATGGCCAACTCTTCGGCAAGCGCATTGATGTAGTAGTCCACCGACAGAGACCGATCCTTTGGCAGAAAAGGATGATTAGGGAAGTGACACCCTGGCAGCAATGCATGTTGCGGCCCAGGTGCGCGTGCCGTCAGAGGATACAAGCAACCGAAGCCGGCCAAAAGCTGATCGCGCTCAGCAAGGAAGCACTGAAAGGATGTGGTAGCGGTCTTATGGAGACCAACATGCAACAGCAGAGACGTCATCGCACCGTCACCACGAGCCTCGCAGTCTTGTCACAAGATCACATCATAAAACAACAAAGGGAAGCGAAGCCAACGCTTGATTCCAAGCCATAGCCATTTGATTCCAACCTACTGGGCCCTCTCTCTGCTCCACGATTATTTAACAGTGGTCCCACCATGGGTCTGGCGCCGTCCTGCGCCAGACCGCCACGATCCCCTGGCTGCATCTCTCCTTGACCGTTGCTTCCTCCTACGCCGCCGCCCCCTCTCGCCGTGATGTCGTGATCGTTGGGGCCGGCCCTGCTGGCGCCTCCCTTGGCCTGCTGCTGGCAGAACGGGGCGTACAGGTCACACTTGTGGAGGCGGCCCGCCGCTTCGATCGCCAGTTCCGCGGCCAGGGCCTGATGCCCTGTGGCCTTGAGGCGCTCGCCCAGATGGGTCTGGAGCCCCTGTTGGCCGACCTGCCTCAGCGGCCGCTGGCGGGGTGGTCGTTCTGCGTCAATGGCCGGGAACTGTTCGACGCCGCTGAGCCGCTGGGCAGCGCCAGACCCTGCACACTCCTGCCCCAACCGGCCCTGCTGGCGGCCCTGGTGCAGCGAGCCCGCCGGCAGCACAGCTTCGCCTGGATGCCGGGGGAAACTGTTCAGGGCCTCGTGCACCAGCAAGATGG